>Ga0207693_10003652_pt1 | contig 13135 bp, 10 predicted proteins | sample LARL81metaG_FD_184347 | JGI IMG/M metagenome (GOLD analysis project Ga0207693, IMG submission 184347) | Corn, switchgrass and miscanthus rhizosphere microbial communities from Kellogg Biological Station, Michigan, USA - LAR L8-1 metaG... | ecosystem: Host-associated > Plants > Roots >...
CCGTATCCGCACGAGGATGCGGGATGGATCATTCGCAACAGCGCCGACGAGGTGTGCCTCTTTTCGTCGGACTTCCCGCACGTCGAAGGTGGGCGCAATCCGCTGAAGCGTTTCGGCGATTCGCTCAAAGGCTGTACGACGGAGCAGATAGACCGCTTCTATTGCGACAATTTCGTCGATTTGATGGGGGAGGGGTTGGCCAAGGATCTGCGCCGCCCCAAACATCTAGCGGCTGCTTGAGGCAAGCGTTGGCGTGTTAGACTAGGTGGCAGAGAATTCACCGGTAGCGGGCGTCGTCGGGCGCCGTGGCAAGAAGGAAAGTGACGACATGGCAAGCGGCATCAAGGACAAGGTCGCAATCTTGGGTATGGGTTGCTCGAAATTTGGCGAGCGCTGGGAGTCCGGCGCAGAAGAATTGATGGTCGAGGCCTATCTCGAAGCGCTGCAGGATGCCGGCGTCGAAACCAATCAGATCCAGGCAGCGTGGCTCAGCACGGCCATCGAAGAACAACATGTCGGAAAGGGCGGCACGCCACTGTCGGTCGCGTTGCGTTTGCCGAACATTCCTGTGACTCGGGTCGAGAATTTCTGCGCTTCGGGTTCGGAGGCATTCCGGGGCGCCGTCTATGCCGTTGCGGCAGGCGCTTGCGACATCGCGTTGGCGCTCGGCGTCGAAAAACTGAAGGATACCGGTTACGGCGGTCTGCCGCAGCGCGAAGGTGCAACCCTGGCACCGCTTTGGGCAGCCAACGGTTCGGCTCCTGGCAATTTTGCCCAGCTTGCGTCCGCCTATCGTGCCAAGCATGGCGTTTCCAAAGAAGACTTGAAACGAGCCATCGCGCATGTGTCGGTGAAGAGCCATGCCAACGGGACCAAGAATCCCAAGGCGCATCTGCAAAAGGCCATCACCGAGGAGCAGTGCCTCAACGCGCCGATGATCGCTGAGCCGCTGGGGCTCTTCGATTGCTGTGGCGTGTCGGATGGCGCGGCCTGCGCCATCGTCACGACGCCGGAAATTGCCCGCGCGATGGGAAAGAAGAACGCGCTCACAGTCAAGGCGCTGCAGCTGTCGCTTTCCAACGGATTGGAGAGCCAACACAATTCGTGGGACGGTTCGTATTTCCACACGGCGCGCATCGCCTCGAAGCGGGCCTATGAGGAGGCCGGCATTCGCGATCCGCGCAACGAAATATCGATGATGGAAGTGCATGACTGCTTCTCGGTCACAGAACTCGTGACGATGGAGGACCTTCACATCTCCAAGGAAGGCGAAGGCTGGAAGGATGTAATGAACGGCTTCTACGACGCCGACGGCCAAGTGCCTTGCCAGATCGACGGCGGCCTCAAATGTTTCGGGCATCCGATCGGCGCGTCGGGGCTGCGCATGCTGTACGAAATGTACTTGCAGCTGCAGGGACGTGCGGGTGCGCGTCAGCTCAAGGATCCGAAAATCGGCATGACGCACAATCTCGGCGGATCCCCCGCCATGAATGTCTGTTCGGTTGCGATCATCGGGGCACAGGGCGCGTAGAATTTGCTCCGTCGACAGCACGGCTCGAGACGGAGTGTCCGGCTCGGTAGAACCTAGACGATCGCAAGAGCGAGCGTGAAATGACCGCGTCTGGCCAAATTCATCCGGTGATACTCTCGGGCGGCACCGGCACGCGCCTGTGGCCGTTGTCGCGCGCATCGCTGCCGAAGCAGCTCCTGGCTCTGCACGGCACCAGGACGATGATCCAAAACACCGCCTTGCGCGCAAACGTTCCAGGCGCAGCCAAACCCATCCTGCTATGCAACGAGGGCCACCGCTTTCTCGTCGCCGAGCAGATGCAGGAGATCGGCGTCGTCCCCGAAGCGATCGTCTTGGAACCCATTGGCCGCAATACGGCACCGGCTGCGGCCATCGCGGCTCTCCTAGTGGCCGAGCAAGATGCAAAAGGCATTGTCTTGCTGCTGCCATCCGATCACATCGTGACGAATGACGACGCATTTCTCGCAGCCGTTAAGCGCGCAATTCCCGCGGCAGAACGCGGCTATATCGTGACGTTCGGCATTGCGCCGGCCAGCGCGGACACCGGATACGGATATATCCAGTGCGGCGCACCGCTCGAAGGTCTCGACAAGGTCGCCGCCGTGCGACGTTTCGCCGAAAAACCCGACGTCGCTACGGCCGAAGCTTATCTGCGCACCGGCGACTATGTATGGAACAGCGGCATGTTCGTCTTCCGGGCGGATGTTCTGCTCGCGGAGCTGGAGCGCCATGCGCCGGGACTCGTCGGGGCGTGCCGAGCCGCGCTTGCAGCGGCAAAGCGCGATCTCGATTTTGTTCGTCTCGACGCGTCTGCATTCGAAAGAGCAAAAAATATCTCCATCGACTATGCAGTGATGGAGAAAACTGACAAGGCAGCAGTCGTGGCCTGCGACATTGGCTGGAGCGACGTCGGGGCTTGGTCGTCATTGTGGGCGCTTCATAAGCGCGACGCGACGGGCAACGCGGTGCAGGGTGATGTCGTCATCCACGATTCGCACAATTCGTTCGTGCGCAGCGAAAAAGGATTGACCGCGCTCGTTGGCGTGCACGACCTCGTCGTCGTCGTGACCGAAGATGCCGTGCTCGTCGCCGATAAAGATCGCGCCCAGGACGTCAAGGCGATTGTCGATCAGCTCAAGGCTTCCGGGCGAGCGGAACTATCGGAACACAAGATCGTATTCCGGCCGTGGGGCAGCTATCAGGGCATCGATGCCGGTGACGGATATCAAGTCAAACACATCATGGTGAAACCCGGCGGCCGGCTTTCGCTGCAAAGCCATACGAAGCGCGCCGAGCACTGGGTCGTAGTTCAGGGCACTGCGAAAGTAACGTGTGACGACAAGGTCTTCTTGCTCGAAGAAAACCAGTCGACCTTTATCCCGCTTGGTGCTCGGCATCGGCTGGAAAACCCCGGCCAATCGCCGCTGCGACTGATCGAAGTCCAGTCGGGTTCCTACCTCGGAGAGGATGACATCGTGCGCTACGACGATGCCTATGGGAGAGCGCCGGCGTCACCGGCCGCTAAATCATCCTGAGCCTGGCGTCGCGTACCACCGTCATGCGCCCAATCAAGACGGTTATCGCGTTCGCTCACCAGTACGAACGACACCTGTCTGCGCTCTCGATGATCGGTGGCTATGTGTTCGACAGCTTTGCATTCGGTCGCGTCGATCACATTTCGACCCACATCGTATTTGTGGCCTATCTCGCGGTGGCGGGCGGCGCGATTGCGATTTCGCACCGTCTCGAATCACGGCCGCTGGAACAGCAGCCGAGCCAGCGCACGCGCACGATCCTGACAGCGGTGACACAATTTGCGCTGGGCTGCCTGTTAAGCGGCTTTTGCGTCTTCTATCTGCGCAGCGCATCACTGTGGAGCTCGTGGCCGTATCTGCTGCTCTTGGCAGGCGTATTCATCGGCAATGAATTTTTCAAGACTTACACGACGCGCTTCACGCTCTCGCTTCTCCTCTACTTCTTCGCGCTGTTTTCCTATGCGATTCTGCTCGTGCCGGTGTTGATCGCCATGCTCGGCATCATTCCCTTCGTGGTCAGTGGCGTCGTGGCGCTCGCAGTGTTCTGGTTCTACATGGATGTTCTCGCCTGGCTTGGGCGCGAACGTTACCGGCAGGTTCGACTTCGAATTGTGGTGGGAACGATCGCTATCTACGCGGCGATGAACCTGTTCTACGTCATCAAGATCTTGCCGCCATTGCCGCTCGCCCTTGCCGACGCCGGCGTGTACCACTCGGTCAAGAAGGTGGGTGCTGCCTATAATGTCGTTGCAGAGCCGCAAACCTGGACCAGCTACCTGGGTACGCCGGCGGTGCTTCATCTAAAGGCGAGCGAGAAGCCTTTTCTCTATGCCTCCGTTTTCGCACCGGCCAGAGTGACAACCGAAATCGTTCACCGCTGGGAGTGGTACGATCCCGCTGCCAGAAAGTGGCTGCCCCAGTCCAGCGTGCGCTTCTCCATCAATGGCGGCAGGGATGGCGGCTATCGCGCCTATTCCTTCAAGAATCGGCCGCGTCCGGGTGCCTGGCGGGTCGACATCACCACCGGAGACGGCCGCGAACTGGGACGGATACGCTTTGCGCTCAGCTTCTCGGACCCACCGCTGCCATTGGTGTCCAAGACCCTGAACTGATGGTATCGCCTTGCATCGTACGCGCAGGCAACCTATTTCACAGTTGACATTCGGGGTCAGAGAAATTGTCCATAAAAGCGCCTGTTATTTCTCACCTCAAGCGCCTGGAGGCCGAGAGCATTCACATCATGCGCGAGGTGGCGGCCGAGTTCGCCAATCCCGTGATGCTTTACTCCATTGGCAAGGACTCATCGGTCATGCTGCATCTGGCGATGAAGGCGTTCTATCCCGCCAAACCGCCCTTTCCCCTGTTGCATGTCGATACGACCTGGAAGTTCCGTGAGATGATCCAGTTTCGCGACGAGACGGCAAAGCGTCTCGGCCTGAAGTTACTCGTCCACGTCAACGAAGACGGCATCAAGCGCGGCATCAACCCGTTCGACTCTGGCTCGGCGCTCCATACTCAGGTGATGAAGACCGAAGCGCTTAAACAGGCGCTCGACAAGTACGGCTTCGACGCAGCCTTTGGCGGTGCGCGCCGCGACGAGGAGAAGTCGCGCGCCAAAGAACGTATTTTCTCGTTCCGCACCGCGACGCACGCCTGGGATCCCAAAAACCAGCGACCCGAGCTTTGGCGCGTCTACAACACCCGCATCAACAAGAGCGAATCGATCCGCGTCTTTCCACTGTCGAACTGGACCGAACTCGACATCTGGCAATATATCCTGGCCGAGAACATTCCGATCGTTCCACTCTACTTTGCCAAGCAGCGGCCGATCGTCGAACGCGATGGCACCTTGATCATGCGCGACGATGAGCGGATGAAATTGCTGCCCGGAGAAAAAGCGCTAGACAAGCTCGTGCGTTTTCGCACGCTCGGCTGCTATCCCTTGACCGGCGCCATTGAATCGGACGCCGACACGCTCGAAGGCATCGTCACGGAGATGTTCACGGCGCGCACCTCGGAACGCCAGGGTCGCCTCATCGACAGCGATGAGAAGTCGTCGATGGAAAAGAAGAAGAAGGAGGGGTATTTCTGATGAATGCACCCTCCGACCTCAAAAAATTTCTCGCCGCGCAGGAAAAGAAGTCGCTGTTGCGCTTTCTCACATGCGGCAGCGTCGACGACGGCAAGTCCACGCTGATCGGACGGCTGCTATACGACACGAAGCTACTGTTCGAAGACCACCTTTCGGCTTTGGAGAAAGACTCCAAGAAATTCGGCACGACCGGCGACGATATCGACTTCGCCTTGCTCGTCGATGGACTGGAGGCCGAGCGCGAGCAGGGCATCACCATCGACGTTGCCTACCGCTTCTTCGCCACCGAACGGCGCAAATTCATCGTCGCCGACACGCCAGGCCACGAGCAGTACACGCGCAACATGGCGACCGGTGCTTCGAATTCCGATCTCGCAGTAATCCTGATCGATGCGCGCAAAGGCGTCCTCACTCAGACGAAGCGGCATGCCTATATCGCGTCACTGTTGGGCATCCGCCATGTGCTTCTGGCGGTCAACAAGATCGACCTTGTGGACTATGCGCAGACGACGTTCGATCACATCGTCCAGGACTTTGCCGACTTTTCCCAACGCCTCGGTTTTGCCAGCGTGATGCCGGTTCCGATTTCCGCGCGCTATGGCGACAATGTGATTGCAGCGAGCGCAAGGACTCCCTGGTACAAGGGACCGTCGTTACTTGCGCATCTGGAAACCGTAGACGTCGATACCGACGTCGTCGGCAAGCCATTGCGTTTCCCAGTGCAATGGGTCAATCGGCCGAATCTGGATTTCCGCGGCTTTTCCGGCACGATTGTCGGCGGCCGCGTACGCAAGGGCGACGCCGTGGCAGTCGCCAAATCAGGTCGCAAAAGCAGCATCAAGCGCATCGTCACAATGGAGGGGGACCTCGACGAGGCCGTGGCCGGCGCCGCCGTAACTTTGGTGCTTGCCGACGAAGTCGACATTTCGCGCGGCGATATCCTGTGCACGCCGGAAGAACGTCCCGAAGTATCCGAACAATTTGCCGCGCATCTGCTGTGGATGGCAGAAGACGAATTGCTGCCGGGTCGGCAATACCTGATGAAAGTCGCTAGCGCGACCGTGCCGGTGCAAATCACCACGCTCAAACACAAGATCGACGTCAACACCTTCGATCAGCTGGCCGCCAAAACCCTGCACCTTAACGAAGTCGGCTATGCCAATTTCGCCACGACTCAGCCCATCGCGCTCGATGCCTATCACGACAACCGCGATACTGGCGGTTTCATCCTGATCGACCGCTTCACCAACGCGACGGTCGGCGCCGGCATGATCGACTTCAGCTTGCGGCGCGCCACGAACGTGCACTGGCAAGCGTTGGATGTTGGCAAGCAATCGCGCGCCGAACAGAAAGGCCAGAAACCGACGGTGCTTTGGTTCACCGGTCTCTCCGGTTCCGGCAAGTCGACCATTGCGAACCTCGTGGAGCGGGCGCTCTTCGCCGAGGGTCGGCATACCTATCTGCTCGACGGCGACAATGTCCGTCACGGACTGAATCGCGATCTCGGCTTTACCGATGCGGACCGCGTTGAAAATATCCGGCGCGTCGGCGAGGCGGCAAAGCTGTTCGTCGATGCCGGACTTATCGTGCTCGTTTCGTTCATTTCGCCGTTCCGCTCGGAGCGGCGCATGGCCCGCGAATTGGTTGGCGAGGGCGAGTTCATCGAAGTCTTTGTCGATACGCCGATCGAGGTTTGCATGCAGCGCGATCCAAAGGGCCTGTACAAGAAGGCCAAGGCGGGCGAGATCAAGAACTTCACCGGCATCGATAGTCCTTACGAGGCGCCCGAACACGCCGAACTGACCATCGACACGACGACCGCCGAGCCAGCGGAACTGGCGGCAGGTATCGTCCGCTATCTGCGCGACAAGGGATACGTCGCGTAGTTTGCTTTGGCTTCGAAAACCACGCTGGCGGCTCTCGTCCTTCGACAGGCTCAGGATGAGGGCCTTGGTGTTTTCCTCATCCTGAGCTTGTCGAAGGATGCAAGGCGTACTCGACCGTGTGATAGCGGCGTGTGCGTTAGTCCGGCGTCACCGTTGCGCGACCGACGCTGACATAGGTGAACCCAGCCGCCGACATTTGCGCCGGACGGTAGATGTTGCGTAGATCGATCATCAGCGGCCGCTTCAGCAACGCCTTAATCCGCGCCAAGTCGAGAGCGCGAAACTCGTTCCACTCCGTCAGAATCACAACACCGTCCGCCCCTTTGAGCGCATCAAACGCGTCTTTGCACAGTTCGATATTGAGAAGCTTGCGCGCCTCCTTGGCGCCTTCTGGGTCGAAGGCGCGGATCACCGCGCCCTTTTGCTGAAGATAAGGCACAATCACGAGACTAGGCGCGTCGCGCATGTCGTCCGTGTTCGGCTTGAAGGTCAAGCCGAGGACGGCGATCGTTTTTCCCTTCACGCTGCCGAAGGCTTTCTCGATCTTCTCGGCCATCGCGACCTTTCGCGCCTCGTTGACGGCGACGACGGCTTCCACGATCTTTGCCGGCGCTCCCAGATCCTGTGCCGTCTTGCGCAGTGCGAGCGTGTCCTTGGGAAAACAGGAGCCGCCAAAACCCGGCCCGGCGTGGAGGAACTTGGCGCCGATGCGTCCGTCGAGTCCGATGCCACGGGCCACGTCCTGCACATCCGCGCCGGTGCGCTCGCACAGATCGGCCATCTCGTTGATGAAGGTGATTTTGGTTGCGAGAAACGCATTCGCAGCATACTTGATGAGTTCCGAACTCTCGCGACTGGTGAAGAGGATCGGCGTCTCATGCAAATAGAGCGGGCGATAAACTTCCCGCATCACCTCGCGGGCGCGCTCGGTGTCGCAACCAACGACCACGCGATCGGGGCGGCGGAAGTCGTCGATCGCCGAACCTTCGCGTAAGAATTCCGGATTGGACGCCATGTCGAACGTCGCATCCGGGCGAATTCGGCGAATGATTTTTTCGACTTCGCGGCTGGTGCCGACCGGTACTGTCGACTTGGTCACGACGACGGCATAACCGGAAAGGGCCTGCGCAATCTCCTCCGCGGCGGTATAGACGTAACTAAGGTCGGCATGACCGTCGCCGCGTCTGCTCGGCGTGCCGACCGCGATGAAGATTGCGCCCGCACCGCGAACGGCCTTGGTGATGTCGATCTCGAACGACAGACGGCCCACCCTAACGTTAGTGGCGACCACTTCATCGAGGCGCGGCTCAAAGATCGGGATGACGCCCGCTTTGAGCGCCGCCAACTTTTCCGAGTCCTTTTCGACACAGACCACGTCGTGCCCGAACTCCGACAAGCAGGCGCCCGAGACAAGGCCTACATAGCCGGTACCGATCATTGCAATGCGCATTTGCTATTTCCTGCTAACCATCAAAGAGTTTGGTGCAAGCCGGTTACGGATCGATGAAACAAGACTCTTACTGGCGCTTTAACCGAATTTGCCACAGATGCAAGTATCGACGGTCGGCGGCGCGCAGAGCCTAGTCCGCGAGCAGCCGTCTCAGGCCGCCATAGTTCGGCTGATCTATCGCAACCTTCTCGCGGGTCGTGACCGTCATGTGATCGGCAACGCCCGGCGTATCGAGACCAATGATGCCCTCGCGAATCTGCCGGCACAATTCGCGATTGAGATCCATCAGCGAGCCATTATGGCCGAGCAGCTTCACCAAACGTTCGCGTTCGGCATCGGCCGAAGGGCCACCTCGTTCCAGTTCCCGCGCCACGATGCCGAGCGCATTGGCGGCGACGCGGGCATGAAATGCCGTATGTCCCTTCAGCTCTGGCATGGCGCGCTGCTCCAGGAAGTCGCGCACGGCGGTGACGAGCTCGAGCATGGATGGTTGATCCATCATGGCTAGATCTTTCCCCTGATGATCAGGTTGATGAGATCGACTTCAGTTTCCGACGAGCGCCGGCCGATTGCCGCGCGCTCGACAGAATGGTCCCGCAGAAATCCCTGATACATTCCCATGCACATCACGCCCCACTTGAGCGAACCATAGACGATCCAGGTGCGCGCTTCGTCGACATCGATGTGGTGGCCGCCGGCTGCTTCGTATCCGGCCAGCAGGTCGGCGAGTTCGCCAAATCCGCCAACCACTTTTTCCTGCACGCCGAAACGCCAGGTGTTGGTGCACACCCAACCGATGTCCTCGAGAGGGTCCCCTATGTGAGTTAGTTCCCAGTCGAGTGCTGCTTCAACGCCGCTGGGCGAGATCATCAAGTTGCCGTGGCGAAAATCACCATGCACCAGCGTCTGACGCTTGGCGCTCGCCATGCGCGGTTCGAGCCAACGGAACGCGAGCTCGAACATCGGATGCGGATAGTCATACAGATCGTACGTATCGCGGTAGCGGCGCAGCTGCGTCGGCCCATCAACCACGGGCAGCACGCTGCGCAGCGCGGGCGTCAGCTCGACGGCGTGGATTCGCGCGAGTACCTCACCACATTGCCGCGCGAGATCGGGCCGGATTGCATCGAATTCCTTGTCACGCAGGATTTTGCGCGCGATCGTTTCGCCGGGTAGGCGATCCATGACATAGCCCTGTCCGACGCCGTCCTCGGGTGTCAGCACATGGCGCACGCGCGGCGCGCGCACGCCGGCCGCGCGCGAGGCTTCGATTGCGATCGCCTCAGTCTCGAGCGGTATCGCCGTCGAGGTCTCGGTCACGAGACGCGGCTGCCCGCCCGGCGAACGTCGCAGGATGAGAGGAATCGCGCCGCCATCGCAAACCGCGTCGAAAGACCAGGTTTCCTGACTGGCGCCGCCCGAAAGTCGCGAGAGTCCCTCCAGCTTCAAGAGTCCGGGGAAGGAGGGGCGGAGGGCACGTTCGAGTGCTGGTTCGAAATCAACCGTCATGGCATCCAGAGCTTCTCCACCGGGCATCGGGATGCCGCTGCGGAAGGGCACAATCTCGCTCTATATCTGAGCACAGGAGTTGCTCCTCGGCAAAGACGTCAGCCGGCACGCAGATAGCGTACTGCCTCATCGCGCCCAAAGAGATAGAGCAGGGTGCGCAACGCCTCACCGCGGGTGGATTGAAGTTCAGGGTCGCGCGCTAGAACTAGCTGTGCGTCGTCGCGCGCCACCGCCAGAAGATCAGCGTGTGCCGCAAGATCGGCAAGGCGGAACAGCGGCATGCCGCTCTGGCGTGTGCCGAGAAGCTCTCCCGCGCCACGCAAGCGCAAGTCCTCTTCGGCGATGACGAAGCCATCGTCGGTTTCGCGCATCGTCTTGAGCCTGGCCTTGGCAGTCTGGCCAAGCGGGCCATGATAGATCAGAAGACAATTCGACTTGTCTGCGCCACGTCCGACGCGGCCGCGCAACTGGTGGAGTTGCGCCAGACCGAAACGCTCGGCATGTTCGACGACCATGATCGTCGCTTCCGGCACGTCGACCCCCACTTCGATAACGGTTGTTGCCACCAGGATCTGCGTTTCCCCGGATTTGAACTTTGTCATCGCCGCGTCGCGTTCCGGTCCCTTCATCCGGCCGTGTATGAGTCCGACCTTTGAACCCAGCACGCGCTTGAGCATCGCGGCGCGCTCCTCGGCAGCGGCAAGATCGATCATTTCTGACTCTTCGACCAGGGGACATACCCAATAGGATCGAGCGCCGCGCGTGATCGCTTTGCGCAGATGTTCGACGACTTCGTCCAGCCGCTCATCGGAAAGCACACGCGTATCGACAGGCTTGCGGCCCGGCGGCCGTCCGGTGAGGCGCGAGACGTCCATATCGCCATAGACGGTCAACGCCAGCGTGCGCGGAATAGGTGTCGCCGTCATCACCAGCACATCGGCAGGTCTGCCGCCCTTGCCCTGAAGTTGCATGCGCTGATGCACACCGAAGCGATGCTGTTCGTCGACCACCGCAAGACCGAGATCGGCGAACGCCACGTCCTCGGAAAACAATGCATGGGTGCCGACAAGGATGTCGACGTCACCCCTAGCGAGCGCCGTGAGCACTTGCTCGCGCCCGGAGCGCTCGCGACCGGTCAGCAGCGCCATGCGGATGCCCGCCGCTTTCGCCAATGGCTCGAGCGACGCCATGTGCTGACGCGACAGGATGTCGGTCGGCGCCATCAACGCGCCCTGTGTCCCGGACTCGACCGCACCGAGCAGCGCGAGGAACGCGATGATGGTTTTTCCGGCGCCGACATCGCCTTGCAGCAGCCGCAGCATCCTTTCGGGCTCGGCCATGTCGGACTCGATCTCGCCGATGGCCCGCAGTTGCGCTTGCGTCAGCACGAAGGGCAGGGCGGCGATCGCCTTCGCCTTGAGGCGGCCGTCACCCTTAAGGCTCCGACCTTTCTTGCCGCTGCGCATCTGCCGGCGGATGAGGAGCAGCGCGAGCTGATTGGCCAGCAGTTCGTCGTAGGCAAGCCGCTGCCGCACGGGCGTCTGCGGTTCGAGATCGCGCGCGCTCACCGGCGCATGCGCGGCGCGCAAGGCTTGGTCGAACGCCACCCAGCCACGCGTCGCCAGAAACGCCGGATCATCCCACTCCGCTAGTGCCGGAACATGCGCGACGGCCGCGCGCACGGCTTTGAGCAGCGGCTTGGCCGGCAAACCTTCCGTCAGCGCGTAGACCGGTTCGTGCAGCGGCATCGTGCTCAATTCATCCGGCGCCAGCACGTGATCGGGATGCGGCATCTGAAGCTTGTCCTTGTAGCGCTCGATCTTGCCGCTGATGACGCGTTTTGAGCCGACGGGCAGCGTTCGATTCAAATAGTCCGCGTGCGCGTGGAAATAGATCAGCTCGATCGTCGCCGTGTCGTCCGAACAGCGGATGCGATAGGGCTGGCGCCGGTCGCGCGGCACGATGTGATCGAGCACGTTGACCGTGACCGTCGCAATTCGTCCGGTTTCCGCGGCACTCAGTTTCGGCCGGTAGGAGCGGTCGATCACGCCGACCGGCAGGTCGAAGATCAGATCGACGATCCGTGGTCCCGCGACGCGCGTGATCAACTTTTCCAGCTTGGGGCCGACACCGCCAAGCGTGCGCGTTTCGGCGAACAGGGGAAACAGAATCGAAGGACGCATCGAAGCGAAAGAATATGGCGCAGGCAGGTTGTTCTCAACGGACGCGAGGGCTATATCCGGGCCATGACGGCTAGGGAAAACGGTGGCTCTTCGGAGACCCGCCGCAAACGGCTATTGTTTCGGGCGCAAAGGCGCGGCTTCAAAGAGGTCGACCTGATCTTCGGCACATTCGCGTCCGGCGAACTGGCAGGGCTCTCCGAACTCGAACTCGATCACTTCGAGGCGCTCCTCCTTGCGCCCGACCAAGAAGTGTATGCCTGGCTGCGCGGCGAGGCGTCGGTGCCCGCCGAATTCGACACACCGCTCTTTGCTCGTATGCAGGCGCTTTGCCGCCGACGGAATCCGACATGGAACGTCTAGACTATATCGCGCGCCAGCAGGGGCGCTTTGCGGTCACCGGCGCTCCGGCCGGTTACGACGGATACCTGGCCGCCGAAGCAGCACTTCGCCTCGACGGACTTGTGGTGTTCGTCGCGTCCGATGACGTCCACGCCGCGAGCGTGAGCGAGGCGATCGGTTTTTTCGCACCGCGCGTAGCCATCCTCTCCTTTCCGGCCTGGGACTGCTTGCCCTATGACCGCGTGTCGCCCAAGCCCGATATCGAAAGCGCGCGGCTGGCGACGCTGGCCACGCTGGCGCGGCGCAAGGCGGACTCAGGCGCGGCAATCGTCGTCACGACGGTCAATGCGCTGCTGCAGCGCGTGCCTCCGCGCGCCTGGATCGCGCAGGCGAGCTTTCTCGCCAAAGTCGGCGAAGAGGTCGAGCACGAAGCCCTGGTGACGTTCCTCGCCGGCAACGGCTATGTCCGCGCCGGCACCGTACGGGAGCCAGGGGACTTTGCGTTGCGCGGCGGCATCATCGATCTGTGGCCGCCCGGCATCGAGATGCCGCTGCGCCTCGACTTCTTCGGCTCCAACCTCGATGCCATCCGTCGCTTCGATGCCGAGAC
>Ga0207693_10003653_pt1 | contig 13130 bp, 14 predicted proteins | sample LARL81metaG_FD_184347 | JGI IMG/M metagenome (GOLD analysis project Ga0207693, IMG submission 184347) | Corn, switchgrass and miscanthus rhizosphere microbial communities from Kellogg Biological Station, Michigan, USA - LAR L8-1 metaG... | ecosystem: Host-associated > Plants > Roots >...
ACTTGATCACCTGGTTTTAGATGGAATGGAGGAGAAGATGTAGTGCAACCTTGAGTATGTCTTATTACTACATTATTGAGGAATTTTGCAGATAAAGGTGAATCACACACGCCAGCACTGAATGTTATTGCGCCTGGGGACTTATTGACTACGGTTGCACCTACTTCAAATTTACTGGGAACTTTTAGATTTGACGGAGATGTATGAATATTTATCAGATCAACTTCTTTTGAGGAATTCTCATTTGATTTGCTTGTTGTAGAGTTAACAGGGGATTGTGAGAATACGTATTGGATTTGGTTCAGTGAAATGCTCAAAATACTAAATAAAAGGAATCCAGATATTGTTATCGATACAACGCTTAATTGAGTTAATTTGAAAGGTTTTTGCATGACAATCTATTGCTAGAGCACATATTTGAGCATATCTCTAACAATGTTAAACTGTTTCCTTCGATAAATTATGAAAAATGAAGGAGAACGGATTGACTGACGCTATGCACACTATTGATCAAACGGTGGTAGTAACCATGTTTGTGCTAATGCATTAGACCAAGATGGTAGCGGGCTGAGATCACCAGTTGGCTCTTGGGTCACCACGATATCTGTATAGGTTGTTGCATTATTCATTACTTCCTGAAATCTTAAGCCACCAGAATTCAATATTTTGCCCATACTTAGTGCGTAGTCCGAACCCTTTGAAAAATCATCTACAAGCCAGGCTTCAAAAACTTTACCGGGCTGAGGAATGTAGTTTGTAGTAATATCGACATCAATCGAATTGGCGTTGGTACACACATCCGCTAATCCGAATATCGTGCCACCATATCCTATTAGAGCTCCAGTCTGGCATTTTATTGGTTTAGATTGTTCAGATTGAGGAGTTTGAGCGTATACTTTGACTAGAACGGATGACATTAATAGTAAAGCTACGGTTGTCAATACAAGCACAGCAATGACACCTAATTGCATAATTTGGCTTCGTTGGCTGCATTTTTTCAGTGTTTGGCCGAGCACAATATGTAGTCCATTATCAATATACGTAACAGCCAATAACAACGGATTATTCGAGCAACTATCGAGATTATAATTGCTTGTCTTCATTACTTAGTTAGATTAATCGCTCTTCGATAAAATAAGATAAAATAAAAAATGAATAGGTTCTATTGACCTGAATCTCCATGGTCTGGATTCGGAGTTCCTATTTCACCTATACAGATACTATATCCTGTTTCGTCTTGAGGCATATGCCTATCGTAACAATCGCGTCACTCTTGACTATTTGCACTTACTGTGTTACCGTATACCATACTTCCCAAGAGAACCGCAATTCCCAGCACCACGGCACTCATGATGTTGCAAATCTAATAATGATTGGAACACCAAATGGCGTCATCTACGCGAAACACCAAAGAACCGGTGTATTCAGCAATATCAACCCGACTAAGAGGCATTGAGTCACGTGTAAGTGATTTAGATGATGTTGCAATATCACTTTCGCCTGATCATGTTACCATTTACTGACGCTGATCTCATTTTGATCAAGAAATATGGTCTGAGAGGCCATTATACTGCTCTAGGAGAACCTGAGAATTTATAACAAAACTAATGGAATCTTATGATAAGACAAAATCAATTTTGCAAGTATAATGATCAGAGTACTGACGTCCGCCAAGTAGCTTAATGGTAAATTATTTTTGGAATGATGGGAATAGAATAATAATGATGACGCCATTAGCATGTTATACATGAAACTCAATTTGACAGTAAATTTAGGAGATGGCTATATTTCTGGATCTGCATATTTCGGCCAGAAATCATTCAAAATAAACATTCAAGAATCATTGGAAAATAAGTTGGTAATTCCGGATGACTTGCAGATAGATTCAGGTACAGGCGATGTCCTTTTTGAGACTGAGAAAAATGAACAAATGCAGGTGAAATGCAAGATTATAGACGAGCCAACCGATATGATATTGTTGTATATTGACATACAAACATTAATGAAATTGACAAAAGACCTTCCAACTACTATGAGTGTAAATAATGAGTAATCACCTTCTATTGTCAAGACTTAACGGGATTTGCGTAACCTCCTCTATCTAGATCTTTTCAATCATGGATGACATTTTTCTATTTTTTGAATTTTCTAATCTAGCACATCATACACTTCGTCCATGGCTGCTATCAGACATAATTTATCGATTCTGCACTCTCAGCATTTACTATTTAAATTACAGCTAGCTATCTTATAAGAATTAACCTGTGCAGTAAATACAACCTCAACGATCCCGATATTTTTCTTATCTTGTATTTCCATCAATATTGACCAGCAGTTGTTGTCTTGTTACTCTTGCCTAGAGAACGACAATTTGTCGTTCTGTCATCCCTCTTAGGTCGAGCCTTTTACTCTCATTCAGCTGTACAGTTAGTTCTATATTTCGAATTGAAATAAATCCTTGTGTTATTTCTTCGCGACATGCATAATTTTATAGTCTGACCTTAATCATATTTACTGGTTTCATATCATAACAAGATTTTACAAATTACAATTAGGTTCCACATTATACTAAGGCTTGGACAATGCCTATATACTAGCCTTTTCGCATAATCATCAAATATGAATGCAATAAAACTTTCAGTGTTGGTTAGCTTGATGTCCATAGCAGTCATTACGGCAGCCACAGTTACAACCATGCCTCCAACTTTATACGCCCAATCGAACGGTGGATCCAACGCAGGCAAGACCCATTTCGGTGCAGTGCTCAATGGAAAAAGTGTCATGCCTCCAGTTAAGACGGACGCTAAAGCGCAGGCTGAACTCGCATTAGTGGGCGATGGAAAAACTATGACCTACAACATTACAGGTGGACCTGTGGACACAGTCAAAGATGTGACATTATCTCATACAACAGGAGGTAGAGTCGCTGATATAGTCGTCTTAAGAAGTGCGACACAGAAAGGATTGAGTGGCCAGGCGAATACTGCGAGTCTATCAGGCAATTTCACTTCTTCTGATTTCATTCGTGGACCTAAGGATATGTCAGCACTCGTAAAAGACATTCTCTCTGGAAATGTGATTATAAGAGTAGACACGCTTAAGTATCCGCTGGGTATAGTAGCAGGAACAGTAAAACCCAATCTATAGTGTTAATTCGGAAGACATAACACATTCTTTTTATTTTTCCATTTTAATACACGTATATCGATCGACTGCCTCAAATTTTTATTACAAAAACCACTAGGATTTAATGCTAACAAACTTTTATTGTTGAAAAGCGATTGGCTTCTGAAAAAGCCTTCTCAATTTCGATAATCCGATTGGCAAGATCTGTCGATCAACCAACCGGGTAATTCAGTACACCAGCGCGTTACCACCGTTATCTTTTACTTAGCGATCCAAGATGTTAAACCAAGCTGTACTGTTTAAAAGTTGAAATAGAAGATATTGAATGAAACTTCAGCATGATATCCTACCATGAAAGAATAAACAGTTACACTCCGAGGTGAATCTGTGATGGAGGATCAGAGTCTTCAAGTTTCAAGTCTTCCGCCAACACGAGAACGCGTTGGACTCATTGTGCATGGTTCTAACCCGGCGATTGCGGTCAAAACTATTGTTGCAGCAGAAGCTGCCGGGGTGCGACAGATATGGATGGCCCAACCACCTGTTTTGCCAGATGTGTTGACGATGTTTGCAGCTGCTGCAACAAGAACATCTACAGTACGCCTAGGAACCTCGATTACACCAACCTATCCACGTCATCCCTTGGTCCTAGCTCAGCAGGTTCTAGCTTTAAATGATCTTGCACCTGGTCGATTGCGTCTTGGAATAGGCCCCAGTCACCGCTTTATTATAGAAGATATTTATGGTCTGCAACAGAAAACGCCGTTAGCCCATCTGCGAGAATATCTGGAAGTACTGCATGCTGCACTCTGGCAGGGAAAGGTCGATCATCATGGACACTTCTATAACGTTATAGCCACATTACCCCGCACGTCACAGATTCCGATACTTATTTCAACGCTAGGAAAATCAGCATTTCAATTAGCTGGACAAATTGCCGATGGAGCCCTTACATGGGTATGTCCTGTTCCGTATCTGCTTCATACTGGAATTCCAGCTTTACGTACATCAGCAGCTGCAGTTGGACGATCACCGCCTCCATTGGTGGCACATGTACTGGTAGCAATTACCGAGGATCGGCATGCTGTCCTAGCCGCAGGACACCAAATGCTTGATTTTTATGCTAAGATCCCTTTTTATGCTAACATGTTCTCTAATGCAGGTTTTTCATTGACATCAGACCAGGCGATACCTGATACTCTTGTAGATAGCTTGGTTATTTCTGGAAATGAATCAATAGTGTTGCTCGGCTTACCGAACTTCTGGCGGCGGGACTTGACGAGCTAATGGTATCGCTAGTGCACGCAACAGGTGCAGATGATGATGAGCAGACGCGACTCATGCAATTAATCGGTCGGCTTTAAGATTGCGAGGGTTTAGAGTTCGTTACCTAGCCAGCACATTGTACAAATAAGCATTTTCTATCCTTAGTTTTTCCAGACTTATTGGTAGATAGCCATTCCTCTTTGCTGAATTAATATTATATTTGATCGTGTAGTTCGGAGTAAAGTCTAGTTGTCTTAAATTATTACATCTATTAAGCAAATTTTTAATCGTATTGGAAGCCTCACCAGGAGGACGCTTTCTAATATTAATAAGATAAGGAGATAAGATGCGCCATATTGCAAACTTCCTATAATCGTCTATTGGAGTTTGTAATAGTTTTTCTATCCACCAGATTTTTGCCGTGTTTATACTCTGGGCGCGAGCCTGCTTGGTGTATTTGGATTCCTCGATCTTTTCAACTATGAGCCATCATATGAAATTGCGTAACAGATACTGTAGTGCAGGCCTTTGACCCTCCCAGCGCTGAGCTATTGTAACTTCTTGTCCACACTTCGAATTTATTGTCCCTGGAATTCGAACCAAGCATGAATAGACAGACGGATTATGTTGTGGATCGCCTTTTTTATTCGTTAAAAACTCTTCTGCAAATTGCATAAATTTAGATGCGAGATCTTTGCCTACAGAATCAGCAAATCTTGCAAATCTTTCCTCTTCTTCTAGAATGAATCCTTCCATAGGCTGATAGATATGGTAACCGTTACCAGTCCATAATAAACGAATTGGAGGCAATCTTCTCTGTCGACGGTTGCAACCCGTATGCTAGACTATCTCTTCCAGAAAGCTGTTAACTTCTATATCAGTAACTGAAGTTGCAAAAGTGATTCTACAAGCAGTTACGTCAGATAATCTTGATTTCACATTCGTAGTAGGAAAAGATGCCCCGTGACCTTAGACGCAAGAAGGAGTATGTCAGATAGAATTTCAAGCCTTGATCAAGAAACAGTTTAATCTGCATAACGTTAGCTAGCCCAACTCCAGATACTTTCTTCATTATAATGAAACTTCATCGCCAATCGCCCATAACCATTTTTGTTTATCTCTTAGGTGCTTCTCAATTTGCTGTTTTCTTCCTCTAATATTTGACAAAGATCTGTGCTGTTAAGCATTGTCTCATACTCTTGTTTTTCAAATCCTTTTGAATTTGCTACACCTGTCGCTAAATTTCTTTTTCTATTAGCAGGAGTCACTATGTCCAGTATTGTAGTTGATAAGTAAGTGCTCCCATCACCATTATCAATATTGTCTATAACCTTACCATCTTCTACTTTATACTCGATGTGTTTTCATTTCCTCTATTTAGTTGTGAAAACGACAAGGTTTCGAACTATAACTCTTATAAACTATATGACTTGTAAACATCATACTTTATTTATGACTATTACTCTCTATCAACTATGAAAAAATATGAATTACCTCCTTTACCGTATGCCTACGATGCATTAGAACCACATATTGATGCAAGAACTATGGAGATACACCATACAAAACATCATCAAACTTATACCGACAAACTGAATGCTGCTTTAGATAAATGTTCTCCTGAAATTCAAGAAAAAGATATCCTTGAAATATTATCAAGCCTTGATCAAGTGCCAGCAGATCAAAAAAGTGCAGTTAACTTTAACGGTGGAGGATTTGATAACCATCGAATATTTTGGAACAATATGAAGAAAAATGGTGGTGGAGAACCAGGCGGATCTATCTCAGATGCAATTAATACATCATTTGGAAGTTTTTCAGGCTTTAAGGAAAAATTCTCTTCTACTACTGCATTGATTCAAGGCAGTGGCTGGGGATGGCTAGTCTATAATCCATCTTCCAAAAAAGTAGACTACAAGTCCATGCCAAATCAAACGAGTCCCAGGACGGAAGGTTTAGTCCCACTCTTAGGATGTGATGTTTGGGAACATGCTTATTACCTCAAATATCAAAACAAAAGGCCTGACTATATCTCCGCTTGGTGGAATGTTGTAAACTGGGACGACGTGTCTTCGCGTTTCGATAAAGTAAAATAAGTGCGGTGGCAGCCAAGGCCGAACCACAATTTCTTTATTTAAGCACTTCGGGCTGGAAGACTGGCAAGAAACATAAGATAGAGATTTGGTTTGTAGAACACGACGGAAGATATTATATAATTTCAGAACACCAGCATAATGCACATTGGGTACAAAATATACTTCACAATCCAAAGGTTTTCTTTTCTATAGATAACGCCTTTTTTCAAGGAACGGCACGAATAATTAATCTGGAGAAAGAATCTGGCCTGGCCGCCCAAGTCTCTATATTAATGAGCAACAAATATGGATGGAGTAAAGGTGTAATCGTTGAACTCATCTCATTAACTTTACCAAGTACCTGACTTCATGTGGTGATAAGCCTACGCAAATTCAGAATAACCTACATGATAATCTATTTAGATTCGATCATAACCCGACTGTCAACCTACCATTGACATGACTGGAATACTTTGCAGGATTGCTCTTTCTTTTAGCAAACTATACCAAGTTATACCAATTTAGTATGGAGATTTGATATCGATATGAATAAGGATATCTATTTTTGGAAATGAAAATAACAGTAGCGAAAATTTCAGATCGTTAAAAATATTTTGTGTAACTAATATTCAAATGGTCCTTAATCAATACTGATTTGCATATTTTTTATTACATTGCTAGTCCGTATGTCTGAATACCATATATGAAACCCATTTCTGGTATTTGTATATACCATTAAAATATAATGTAAGCAATGACTATAAGCCAGCAAAGAAATTGAGTGGCGGTCTTGTGCCAGTACATCGATCGTTTGCAGCATTCATAAATTATTTTATATTTCTTATCCTCAATAATAACTTGGATGGCCGCATAGAAAGTGATGAAAATAAATTTACATCATCCTAAAATAATTGCGATTCATATAGAGTAATGGAATTAGGCAGGTGGAAGACTAGGGGTTTTGATGGTTAAAATTTTCGTGACTCTACTAATAATATTAATGTTAGATATATTTACGAGCTTGTATCGTATGGACCAAGTTAATGCTGCCATCAATAATAAAAACGATCGCGGCATTAACTCTAGGAATATAAAGATCGAACATGACGGAATCAAGAATATTACTAAAAATTTTCTGAGAAATATGAATCATACAGTAGCAACAACCATTTCTTCCTGCGGTGATGTATCATCCACTACTGCTAGTGGAACTCAAAATATAACACACGACAACAACCATTCTAATTCTATCGAAATCAATGACAATAGTATCAACGAGAGTATTAGTGAAGAATCGAATGTTGGTATTAATTATAATACTTTGAATCAAAGTATAGCATTAAGTAATAGCTCTATTAGTCTGAATTCGGTAAGGGATACTCTAGCAGGTGACGATGGTACAGCGGAAAACTTCGGCGCCAATAACATCATTTCAGTTTTGGGTGGTAGCGATAATCAATCCGACCGTGCACTATGTGGTGGGCTAAATAATGATATCCTAGATGGTAGTCCAGGTAATGATATTCTTTACGGTGGTGCAGGTAACGATATATTATTTGGTAGTCTAGGAAACGATATACTTATTGGAGGCCCAGATGCAGACTATTTTAATTGCGGTCCAGGAGATGATACAATACGAGATTTCCATCCTTTTGAGGGGGACACAAAAACAGACGACTGTGAAAATTATTAGTTGATTAGGCTAATAATCTAGAAATAATAGATGGATTTTAAAAAAATATAACTACAAATCAGTTCTTGCGAATGAGAACTGAAATGAATCAGAATATAAAAAATATCAAGACCATGCTTTAATTCCGATCAAATTACATTTAATATTTCATGAACTTGTACTATCATAATTGTCAAATGACAATATCGCAGTCGACATCTCATCATCTTTGATTTCTATGATAACTATTATCCGCAAAGCCATATGATGTTTTAAAGTTATAGAAATACCATCACCATCCATCTGCTTTTCTCAGTATTGTAAAAAGAGCAGATTGTTCACTATGCTGATCCAACAAAATCAGATTTCACGTAATTGAACCATATCGCATATTGATAATAGAGGTAGTACTTCAATCAGTATGCATCCGAGATAAACTAACGAACAACCATTTTATACGGAGATTTTATTGGATTGACGTGCTTTAGGAAGACGAATCGAGCCAAATTTGCAACGAGTTATACAAACCTTACAGAAGTCTAACAAACCAACGTAACGCTGGAGAAATACGGCGGCATAGATTTTGCCTGCAATTTTAGATTTAGATTTAGATTTGAACCGAGTTGTATTTATGTTGCTTGTCCTCCCTTAAGAATTTCAACAACTTTTTCACCGACGTTTGTGGCTGATTCAGGATTCTGTCCTGTTATTAGCCTTCCATTACCGCTTACTATAACAAGTGGTTCATGTACGTATACCTTCTCATAGATTGCTCCACGCTTAGGAAGTTCATTTTCCAGGAAGAATGGTAACACATGTTTTTTGCCAATTAGTATTTCACTTATTGCTTCTTCCTCATTTGAAAAGCCAGTAACCTTCATTCCTTTTATTAGGTATTGTCCATTAGATAATGTTGCATTTAGAAGAGCTGCAGGACCATGACAGACAGCTGCTACAATTCCTCCATGTTCATAAATATCAGCAACAATCTTATTTACATTTTTATCCCAAGGGAAGTCATATGTTGCTCCATCTCCACCTGGAAATACTACAGCAGAATATTTATTTGGATCACCATTGGAAATAGGGACGGTATGGTTTATCCTTGTCACGTCAGCTGGTATATGCAGAAATTTATAAGTGATTGGATCATCCCTGTTTGTACCTTGTGGATTGGAAGGGACGCTATATGGATCTATAGGAACATTACCTCCCTTAACACTTGCAACTGTAATATTAAATCCAGCATTTTCCAATGCGAAAAATGGGTGGGTCATTTCAGGTAGCCATAAACCTGTAGGATAACTTGTCTTTCCTAATACGTTATGACTTGTTGTGACAATAAGTACATTTTTGTGTAATGTATTTTGAGCTCTAGCAGTGCTAATAGCGTAATTTGGGAAGGACAGAGAATAAAGAAGTACGGCTAGCACGGAGCTTAGAACTAGTCCAGCCAATAAAATAGATGAGGCGATTTTTCTACCATTGTATTTTATTTCATTCTGTTCTTTGAATTCCATCAATAGAATTTAGTGATATCCTCTATTATGTAGGAGGTTTACATTGACTACAGATGTTTATATTGTAATACACATTATTTGTTGTCTGGAAGTAGTGTGTTTGTCTGCTAAAAGTAAGACGCTCATAAGGAGTATTAGGTTAACAAAAGAACTTGATGATATATTGCAAAAAGATGCCAGAGCAAAAGGCATTAGCATCAATTCTCTTATTGGAATCATAATGACAAAGTATATTGAAATGGATAGATATAATGAGAGATACGATACTATCACCTTAAAGCAAGAAAGTTTTAGTTCTATTATTCAAGGAGTTGAAGATGACAAACTTATACAAATTGCCAAAGAGATAGGCGCTTTGATACCCAAACAATTTCTGTTATTTTGGTTTAAGAGGGCCGATCTAGAAACATACCTTAGATACCTCTCTTTAGTATGTCGATACAACGGATTTGGTGAATATGAAATTAATATTGACGAGTCTAAATCCAACTACAATTACTATAATTCACAATATGGGACAAAAATGGTCAAACTTTCTTAAGAACTGGTTAGAATATGGAATGGAAACTACTATCGGGGTCATGCCTAGGATTGAGATTAGTAAGAATACAGTAGTCACCAGATTCAATATACCTTAATCACAGTATTATTATGATTCCGGCATAGAGTCTGTGAGCCAGTTGTTCCAGACCAGGGCTGTCGATACTCCAGCAGGATGCTGAGAGAAGGCGATTGACGCCACAAATGGGGTCATTAGCATGTCTGACATAAGCAATGAAGTTATGGAACATGAACTGAGGACTATCGAATATATCAAGAAAAATTCAAGTTCATCGTCAAATTCTTAAATTGTACTTGATTTAAACAATAATTATTCTATATATCTTCACTCTATCGAGGACTGGAAAGCCTTTAAACTTCGAAAGTTATATCGTACTAGAACGGCATGGAGACTTATTAAGAGCAGATCTATGTATGAATTTCGCCGGATCATCATTATCAAACGCTTATTTTCAAAGACAGTCTTATCTAGATCTATTTTGAGCCCTACCATAAAGTCAAATGTGATTCACACACCTCTGGGCCAGCATTGTCACGTACTATAATAATTTTCTCGATACTATCTATATTCATAAACATTGACTAGTGGGTAGCGCATATGATTTGATTGTTATTGGAAGATTCCTTGATTAGATTTGACATCAACCTTTGAGTATAGAGATGCAAACACAATTCAAGTCATCTACAAATAACATGTATACTTTAGCGTCTATTAGATATATGATTAAGTGAATGCATTCTATGGGAGCTGCTGTCCCTCTGTCACAGAAGCAACTACAATGATAACAACTATAACAACTACAACAACAACACAATATCAAGATCCTCTATCGAACTTTCCTTATGCATTGAAAGCCCCAGAGACTAGACGACACTACCCACGCCGAATAAAAGCATTCCTAGACTAGTTGAAATTAGAAGGTCCATTAAAACATTATCTTTTAACCATACTGCCGAGTTCTATTCATACCAAGAGTTGCAGTAGTTTTATTCTGATGCGTACAGAAGGACTATTTGAATAAGTTTCTAGGGTTTCTTTAACTTCTTTTGGCTTTCTTTACATTAAATTTTCCCTCAACAAAGACAGGCTCTTCAATTCCCCAACTCCATTTTTTGTAAGGAGTTATTCGAATATATTGATTATTAGAGTGTCCAGTTTCATCCATATATCCACCTTGACGAGTAACTATATCAGCAGTTCCGTAGATCTTTATACCACGAGGATCCCATGGCTCAATGGTTTTCAAGTCGTCAACGATGATGGCAACTTTATTGTTTTTATGAACATTTTTGTATTTTGTAGATCTGGCAAGGTTCATTCCACCTACGTAAATATATTCACCGTCGAAATCAAAACCGACAGGTACAACATCTGGTTGTATAGTTCCTTTTTCTTCTGATGATGGTGCGGCCGTGGCTATTCTTGCAAGACGTTGGGATTTCAAATAGTCAGAATCCTTCTGTGAAAAAATTGTATTAACCATGTTTACAAAGGGACAGCTAATTACTTAAACGTAACACCTGAAAACTGAGTAGATTGGTAAAGATATACGTGATAGCTTTTATAGTGGCTGATATCTTAGATTTTGCTATGTAGTTGCAAAGTCAAATAATGAGCTCAAGGCGATAATTGCTAGCGCGTCTACAATAGTCGCTCTGGTTTCTTTACTCCTGCCCGTAATCATGAAGTAATTAATTGGTTACTTGAAAATGGCTTTCGAATTGGTTGGCCTGCAAATCTTATGATTGGTGGTCCCTACCAAGAATCACTGATAGCTTTTCTTCCATCTTTTGGCATACTGAGTTCAGGAATGGAGTTAGGATTGAAATCTTTGTCTGCGATGAATTTGACTTGCAACTAACTCTATCCGATATTTTAATGACCTGTAGGCCAGAATGAGTACCAGCAATTATTTATTTTCGCGCATGTATTTAAAAAGAGGCATGCGCACCAAACGATGTATTCTGTAAATAAGAATTGATTTCAAGTTTGATGACTTTTCAACTATCCATATATTGAGTAGATCATAAAGGGTTATCAAGAAGCTGGAGTGGAATTCACTTACATTTTTAACATAGTTACAGAACTTGATAATAACCCCATTATTGAAATATAATGTATATGCATGGATCAAATAGAATCTAAACTTAACTCTCTTGGTCTCAAAATTCCACAACCACTAAAAGTACCATCAGACGTTAAAACCCCTTCTGTATGGGTTCGGCTTCGAGGAGATAAAGCATATATCTCAGGTCATGGACCGCAGAATCATGATGGTTCTGTTGCTGGACCTTATGGCAAGGTAGGAACAAACGATGTGTCTGTTGAGCAAGGATATGAATCTGCAAAATTAGCTGGTTTATCGATATTAGGTAGTCTCAAACGTGAACTGGGTAGGCTGGACAAAGTTGCAGCATGGCTGCAGGTTAGAGTTATGATAAATACGGCTGAGGGGTTTACTAAGACAGCTGATGTAGCTGATGGCTTTTCTGATTTAATCCTTACATTGTATGGTAGAGAAGTAGGTACGCATGCTCGCTCAGCTATAGGAGTACAGGCTTTACCAGTAAATCTTCCAGTTATTATAGATGCATTAGTAGAAATAATGCCTGATACATGAATCTCTAGGACCATCAATTCAAAATGTGGGAAGGTAGTCACAATCATGCAAAGGTGGGATGGTCAAATCGTTACTAATGAAAGGTCAGAATGAATTTTGAAATGCTCAATACTTGGATTCAGCTTTTCAGTAATTTAAGAACATTGTTTATGATATTGTTATGATCTGACTCTACCTCTGTTGTGACAAGAAGGAAATGATCGTTTTCTAGTGGAAAAGTTATAAGCTTTATTTTCTCATATTCAGCCATAGCGTATCGACCTTTTCCAACTCGTGACGCAAGAGATTT
>Ga0207693_10003654_pt1 | contig 13129 bp, 16 predicted proteins | sample LARL81metaG_FD_184347 | JGI IMG/M metagenome (GOLD analysis project Ga0207693, IMG submission 184347) | Corn, switchgrass and miscanthus rhizosphere microbial communities from Kellogg Biological Station, Michigan, USA - LAR L8-1 metaG... | ecosystem: Host-associated > Plants > Roots >...
AGCGGCCGTTCGAGCACGCGGATGTGTTCACGGGTCGCAACGCCGACCGGACGCTGCACGGGCTCGTGCGTGCCATCGAGACAGGGCAGGTGAACGTCGTCGCGTTCGTGCTTCCGCACGAATGGATGTGGCCGCTGCCTCTCTATGAGCTGGCACTGCTCAGCGCTGCGCGAGCTCGCTCGTTGAGCCTGGACTCGCGTTTCGTGTTCGTTACCGCCGAGGGGAGACCTCTGAAGGCGTTCGGGAGGGCCGCCGGCGATGCGCTGGAGCGCCTTCTGGACGAAGCGGGGATCGAGCTACACACCGGGGTGTCCGCAAGCGTGCCAGCCGCAGGCATCGTGAACCTCGGCGAGACCAGTGTGAAGGCGCAGCGGATCGTCACCCTGCCGCGCATCATCGGGCCTGCGCTAACGGGAATTCCCGCCGGCACGCGGTGGTTCGTTCCGGTTGACGAGCGTTGCGTCGTCACGGACGCGGGGGGTCGGGTGTTCGCCGCGGGCGACGCCACGGACTTCCCCGTGAAGCACGGCGGTATCGCCGCCCAGCAGGCCGACACGGCGGCGGAGGGCATCCTGCACCTGGCGGGACTCGGCGATCGCCCGGCTCCGATGCGGCCCGTCATCAGGGGGATGCTCCTAACCGGAGCCCGGCCGTTGTACGTCTCGGCGGAGGTGGTTCATGGGCTCGGCTGGCGTTCGGAGCTCCACGAGCGGCCACCGTGGCCGCTGGCGGACAAGATCGTCGCCGACGAGCTCGGTCGGTATCTGCGCCAGCTCAACGGTCCCGCCGGCTGACAGTTAACGCAAGCTCACGCCGGCGGCGGGGATCGGTGATTCACCGCAAAGAAACGACACATCACCCGCGATGGCGACACGCGAGTCCGCGCGTAGCTTGTGCGTCCCGTGGCCGCGATCTTCAACCTCAACCATCCGGCACACACGGTGCACTGGCACTTCTTCCAGATGTCGGTGTCGAACATCGTGGTGATCGTGCTGATGTTGGCCGTGTTCGTGATCGCGATCCTCGCTCCGTTCCCCGGTCACCGGCAGGGCGGAGGAGGCTCGTGAGCGTCGCCGGGGAGCGGTCCTGGACCGGGCGTGTGCGTGAGCACGCTGTCGCAGCGCTGCCGCCCGAGAAGCTGCTCCCCGACAAGCAGCCGTCCTACGTGGCGTCGTGGATCTACGTGTTCGGGGTCCTGTCGCTGGCGTCGCTGGCGGTGCTCATCCTCTCGGGAACGATCCTCACTCTGAAAGGCCCGCAGTGGTGGCATTTCACCGGGGTGGGCCACTTCTTCAACTCTTTGCACCTGTGGTCGGTGGAGCTGTTCTTCTTCTTCATGGTCATCCACCTGTGGGGCAAGTACTGGATGGCGGCGTGGCGGGGCGGCCGCGCGCGGGTCTGGATCACCGGTGCGATCACGTTCCTGGTGGCGATCCCGTGTGCGCTCACCGGATACGTGTCGCAGCAGAACTTCGACGCGCAGTGGATCTCCACGCAGGCCAAGGACGCGATGAACTCGGCGGGGATCGGCGCTTTCTTCAACCTCACCAACTTCGGCCAGATGTACAGCTTCCACGTGCTGCTGCTGCCCGCGGCCGTCGTGGCGATCGTCGTCGCGCACATCTTGCTGGTGCGCAAGCACGGCGTCGTTCCTCCGCTCGAGTGGCGCGAGATGGCCGCGAAGGCACAGTCGCCAGAGCGCACGGAGACCTCCGCGTGACGCGACGCGAGCGCCGGGTGCAGGAGGATGCTCGCTACCGGGAGTGGAGCGGCGCGTACCGTCTGTATGACCTCGTCAAGGAGGCCTCGATCGCGCTGGGCGTGGTACTGGCGCTCGCCGTCGTGCTGACGATCCTGTTCTCTTCCCCCGACGATCCGCCGTCGACGATCAAGCAGTGGTCGCGCACCACTCCGGTCGACTTCGTGACCACGGCGACGACCGAGCTTGACGGCTCGAGCGGGACCGGCGGCTATGGACCGCCGTACAACCACGCTTCGAGCGGGCAGCACATTGCCTTCATCTACCTGCAGAAATGGCTGGGTGTCAGCCACCCGATCGACACGGCCCGCGACTACGTCCTCGCTCCGCTGCGCTCAATCGCAGGGCAGCCCGCGCTCCAGGCCGCCGTCACGCGCTATCAGGCGGCGCCGGTCGACAAGCGGGCGGCCTGGGCCAGCGCCTACGAGAACGGCCTGGGCAAAGCCAAGACCAACCCCGACGGATCGATATCTGTCCCGGCCGGCAACTACGGGCCGCTGCCGACGATGATGGGCGGGCTGCTCAGCTTCGCCCAGGCAGGCGGACTGGACGGCGCCCTGCTGACCAGCCGACAGTTCTTCCAGACCGACTACACCAAGCCGCTGCTGTTGATGGCCGACGGAAGCGTGCTGGCCGACCGTGCGCAGGCGCAGCATCTGCTCGGCGACCAGTGGGGCATGATGAACGAGACCGGCAGCTATCCGGGGCAGGTGTGGCTGTGGCTGTACACCTTCTGGTACCAGATCAAGCCGTTCTCGACCTCTGCCAACGCCGACATCCTGGTGATGGCTGTCATGGGGGTGCTCAGCCTGGCGCTGATCCTGATCCCGTTCCTCCCCGGCATCCGTGACATCCCGCGCTGGATCCCGATCTACCGGATCATCTGGCGCAACCACTACCGAGCACTCGACCAGCACGCCGTAGAGCCGCTCCACGGGGCCCCGGAGGGCGCGTCTCCGTGATGAACGAGAAAGCCCACTTCACCGCAGACGAAGCCCGAGCCGCGGGCGAGCGGATCGGGATCGACTGGGCGGTATCCCGGTTCGATGTTGAGCAGTTCCGGATGGGGATGAACGTCGAGCTCGAGCACGGCACTCACGATCCCGAGACCAACGTCACGGATGACGACGTGTCCGTCACGGCGAAGATCGCCCGAGCTCATTTGAACGAATTCCCGGACTATTACTCCCGCCTTGCCGTTATGGAGGCAGAGGCCGAGGCCTACTGGGCCGCGCAGGACGAGTAGCGCCTCCTATCCCTCGTCGAGGACCAGGAGCGTCTCGGGACGAACGCCGTCAGCCTTCATCGCGTCGGCCGCCGCCGCTGTCTGCATGAACTCCTGGAAGGCAGCCATGTCTGGGATCTCAGCGATCAGTCCGACCCGGTTTGAACCGGCCGGATCCCGAAAGGCGCGCATCGTGATCCCCAGCGGCCCAAAGACTTCCTCTCGCTTCGATGAACTCAGCCAATGGTCGACGTCGTCAACCTCGTGGAATGCAATGTGTGTTGCCATGGTCCCTCGGCTTTCCCACAGCTAACGCTGTGCGGTACGTAAGTGGGATCGATCCGATCGACCAGATCGGATGTCGCTTGGTTGTGCAGCTGTTGGGCTGATGCCAACCTGCTGACTGCGGAGGTTGGCCGCGGGGAAGGTCGCCCGCTTGCGCTAAGCCGTCTGGATGTGCGCGACTTCGGCCACGCGCTCCTCGGGCGCACCCGCGAATCCGCCTTCGACCGGCAGCGCCGGCAGAAGGGTGCCGTTCATGAACTGCTCGCTGTGCTCCTTTGAGTCCCAGACGACGGAAATCAAGTATCCGCCGTCAGTCGGCCCGGCCACATGCGAGGTTTGTCCATCCGGAAGCCCGTCGGGCGGATGCACCGCCGTCAGCATCGACTGATACTGCTCCTCAGTGCCGCCCGGCCAAAAGTGCGTCTGCAGGTAAGCCATGGTCCCGGTCCCTCTCGGTTAGCGTTTCGTCTGACCCTACTGCACGCCGCGCGGAATGCGATCTGCGTGTTCCGGTAACGGACGCAGATACAGCTAGATCGCGCCCGACGGCCTACTCATCGGCCAAAGCGGCGGTCCGCCCTCCGGCAGCTCGAGCACACCTTTGTGCACGAAGCCAAGCCGCTCGTACAGCGCTGCGCTGCGCTGAGTGCTGGCCTCGATGTACGTCGGCAGCCCTGCCGAGTCCGCTCTCTGCAGCGTCGGCTGCATGAGCGCCGAGCCAATGCCCAGTCCCTGTCGCGCGGGGCGCACGCCGATCACCCGGACGTAGAAGTGGGGCTCACGTGGGTGTCGCTGCGCCATCGCTTTCTGCACGCTTATCGCGCGCGGCAATCGCGTCCCGAACGCCCGCAGCCACCGCAGCGTCTCCTTGCCCGTGATCGACGCAGGCATCTCCCAGGCGCCCGGGGGTAGTGCGAGCAGCGACCCGTCGTAGCCGCTCGTCGTCCACACGGTCCCGCCGTTCGGCAGCCCGTACTGCTCCAACTCAACCGTGAAGACCATTCGTAGCCGCTGCTTCAGTCGCAGCCCGCCGCGCAGCATCCACCTGTACAGCGGGTCGCTGGTGAACGCGTCGGCGAGCGCGTCTGCCACCCGCGGGACGTCGCGGGCTGTCGCGATCCGTACCGTCGGCTGCGCACTCACGTCGATGCTCAGCTACCTTAGAACGTCTCGGGGCTCGCCACCTGCGCTGCCGCACCGGCAGGCGTAGCCTGCCGGTGGTGGACCTCGAGCTGGTCGCGTTGATCGTCGAGAACTATGGTCGCGCAATCGACTTCTTCGTCGGTGCGCTCGGGTTCGAGCTGGTCGAGGACTCCCCGTCGGTCACGAACGACGGTCGGCCGAAGCGGTGGGTCGTTGTGCGACCTCCGGGATCGCGCACCGGCCTGCTGCTGGCTCAGGCAGACGGCGATGCCCAAGCGGGGGCGGTCGGGAACCAGTTCGCGGGGAGGGTCGGTTTCTTCCTGCGGGTTGATGACTTCGAGACCGCGTTTGAGCGCATGCAGGCTGCCGGGGTCGTGTTCGTAACCGCGCCCCGCACCGAGCCCTACGGACGCGTGGCGGTGTTCCTGGACATCAGCGGCAACCGGTGGGATCTGCTCGGGCCGGCGGCTCACCCGACGTAGGGCGTCTGCTTGTGGCATAGCGCAGCGTCGCGAGTCCGTCACCCGAAAGCGATCAGAACCATCAACTGCGCTCGATCCTGCGCAACCCGTTCGCCGGCGTCCACCACTCGACGACGAGCATCGTTGCCGCCTCGTTGAGGTGGGTGTGCACGACGTCGGCGATGTCGGCGCGGAAGTGGTCGCTGTCTGACCCTTCGGTGGTCGGCTGAGTCGCGATCGCACGACCGGAGATCTTGACCTCGCCCGGCCACTGCGCCTCGGATCCCTCGATGGGGTCGACCGTGGCGCCGTGCAGGGCGAACCGGGGGTCGCGGCGCAGGTCGGCGCCCTTGCGCGCGTTCACCATCGAGCCGAACACGAGCTCGCCGTCCTCGAATGCCGCCTCGATCCCGGAGATCCGCGGCGACCCGTCGGCTCGCAAGGTCGCGATCGTCTTGTGTCTGTGAGCGTCAAACAGCGCGCGTACGCGCTGCGCGAACTCCGGCACTGCCTGTTCGACGTCGCGCCACGCGGTCATGCGCTGATCATCGCACCGCGACGGGCAGTCGGACGATGCCGTCCTGTCAAATGCCTACGCTGGCATTCGCCATGAATGATTTCTCCGCTCGGGCGATGTCGCTGGTCGATCGGATCGAGTCCGACCGGTCGGGCCCTGGCCTGGCCGGGGAGCTGGAGGCACTCCGGGTCGCATGGCGTTCGCTTTCGCGTGACGAGCGCGCAGCCGCGGCGGACGCGGCGCGGGCGCTGGCCGAGGTGCAGGCCCGCGCCGCCCCAAAGCCCGCGCCGGGTAATGACGACGCCGCCGCGCAGCTCGCGTTGAAAGGCCTCGATCGAATCGACGTCGATGCTCCGGCTGAACGCCGCTACGACGGACCAGCCGATCCCGACGCGCTGCTGGCGCATTTTGGCCTCGATCAGTTCCGGCCGGGACAGCGCGAGGCCGTGGCCGCGGCGCTCGCGGGCCACGACAGCCTCGTCGTGATGCCGACCGGCGGCGGCAAGAGCCTTTGCTACCAGTTGCCCGGGATCGCCTCGGATGGGCTGACCGTCGTGGTTTCTCCGCTCATCGCCTTGATGGCGGACCAGTACCGGCGGCTTGTGCTCGGTGGACATCCGGCTTCGATGATCGCCTCGGGCATGAACGCCGGCGCAGTCGCCCGTGCACTGGCCGACGTGCGCGACGGCCGTGCCCGAATCGTGCTCTGCTCGCCTGAGCGCTTTGGCTCGTCAGCATTTCTGGCGGCGCTCGAGCACCGCAAGGTGGATCTGTTCGCGGTCGACGAAGCGCATTGCGTCTCGGAGTGGGGTCACGACTTCCGTCCTGACTATTTGAGGCTTCGCCGGGTGATCGATCGCCTCGGCTCGCCGACTGTGATGGCCTGCACCGCGACGGCGACCGAGCAGGTGGCCGAGGAGATCGTCGCACGGCTCGGCCTGCGCGATCCGCATGTGCTGCGGGCCGGCTTCGACCGGCCGAACCTGTCCTTTGATGTGATCGCCGTCGACGGGACAGGCGCCAAGGCCCGTAAGCACATGCTGCTCTCACTGGCGCTGTCGGACCCCGCCATGCGGCCCGCGATCGTCTACTGCGGCACCCGCCGCGAGGTCGAGGAGGTCTGCGAGCGGCTGCGGTCCGAGGGCCTGCTCGCTGTCGGATATCACGCCGGCATGCCGGCGGACGAGCGCGCTTCGGCCCAGCACCGCTTCATGGAGGGAGACGCCGAGATCGTGGTGGCCACCAACGCATTCGGCATGGGTGTCGACAAGGCCGATGTGCGTGCCGTGGTCCACTGGGCAATCCCCAAGAGCGTGGAGGCCTACTATCAGGAGGTGGGGCGTGCCGGACGTGACGGACTGCCGGCGCGCGGGATCCTGATGGCCAGCCGCGTCGACCTCGGACGCCTGATCAACTTCATCAAGGGCGACGCCGTCGAGCCCGACGACGTGCTCGCCTACGTGCGGCGCCTAAAACACTCTGTCGCCGGCGAGACCGCGGTCATCGACGCTCCGCGAGCCGACCGCGAGCGTATTTGCCTCGGCGTTGCCGAGCGGGCCCGGTTGTGCACGCTCGAACCCGCGCCGGGAGGGCGGCTGCAAGTGACGTTTGCGGCTTCGCCGCGAGCGCGCGACGTCGCTTCGATCTGCCGGGTGGCGCAGGATCGTGCGTGGCGCGCCTACCGCGCGGTCGAGTCGTTCAGCTCGTCGGCGTCGGACTGTCGGCGCCGGGTACTGCTCGATCACTTCGGCGACAGCCGGCGGGGAGCTCCGCAAGGGCGCTGCTGCGACGTCTGCGATCCCGACACGATCGCGCTGCCCGATCCCGCGTCATTAACGCCTATCGGGTCCAAGCGACGCCGGGCGCCGGCGCCCGACGCCAAGCCGCTCGACCCACGGGACGCCGGGTTGCTCGAGGCCCTACGCGCGTGGCGTGCGAGCGCCAGCGACGGCAAGCCCGCGTTCACGGTGGCTCACAACAGCACGCTCGAATCGATTGCCTCGTCGCGGCCGCGCTCGCTGGCCGAGCTTGCAGCGATCAAAGGCGTCGGCCCAGCTTTCATCGAGCGGCACGGACCCGACGTGCTGACGCTGGTCAATCAGCCTGAGGATCGCGCTGAGTCGCACGTGTAGTCGCCGCGCCATCGAGCGGCAGCCACACGTGAAAGACGGTGCGCCCGGGCTCGGACTCGAGCTCGATCGAGCCGCCAAGTCGCTCGGTGACGATACGACGGGCGGTGTCGAGCCCCAGGCCGGTGCCCTCGCCGACCCCCTTGGTCGTGAAGAACGGGTCAAACACGCGGCCGCGGATTTCGTCCGGGATTCCAGGGCCGTCGTCGATGACGTCCACGCGCGCGCAGGCGCCGTCACGCACCGTGTCGATCTCGATCGTCCCAGACTCGCCGAGCGCCTCGATCGCGTTGGCGAGCAGATTGGTCCAGACCTGATTGAGCTCTGAGCCTCGCAGCGTGAGCTTGGGCAGCGAGCGGTCGTAGTCGCGCCTGATCTGGATCGACGTGTGCTTGAGCTTGTGGCCGAGGACCAGAAGAGTGGTCTCGAGCCCGTCGTGGATATCGGTTTCGACGAGCTCGCCACGATCCATGAACGCGTATGCCTTGATCGCCTTGACGAGCTTGCCCATCCGGTCTGTCGACTCGGCGATCTCAGCCGCGAGACCTTGCGCGGTCAGGGACGCCGCGATCCACGCGACGGCAGCGCTGGACGCGGGGCCGGCGGTCCGCTGGAGGCGGTCGAGCCACTCCTTGTCGATGCCGGCGGCAACAAGCGGCTCGGTTACGCGCCAAGGTTCGGTGACGCCCAGATCCTCGAGCGCCTCGAGCAACTCGTCCTCTGCATCTGCGGCATCGAGCGCCGACATCGAGTCGTTGGCGGCCGCACGCTCGATCGCGTCGCGTTGCATCGCCACGAGCTCGCCCGCCTCCTCGCGCTCGATCCCCGATTCGACGAACAGCCCGATCGTCGAGGCGAGCACGTCGAGCGCCTCGGCGAGATCGGAGGCGGCGCGTCGGGCGGCGGCAGCGGGGTTGTTGAGCTCGTGGGCGAGCCCGGCCGCCATCGTCCCGAGCGACGCAAGCCGCTCGCGGTTCTGCTCGCGGACGGCGGTGCGCGCCGAAACGGTCCGGACCGCACGCATCACGCGGCGGTGAACGGCCCGCTGCGTCAACACGAGGTCTGTGAAGTCATCGGGTGCGATCGCGGCCATGCGGACATCGGTGACCGTCCGCATCTCTCCGGCGAAGCCGGTCTCCGTCATCGCGGTGATCGCGCCCATCCAGGTCGGCGCCACCTGCCGGGTGACCGGTTCAAGTCGCCCCGACTCGAACACAAGGCCCTGGATGACGCCCTCGAACAGCAGGAATACTCCGGCAGCGGCGTCTTGGGCCTCGGCGACGAGCGTGTCAGGCGGAAAGTTCTTGATTACCGATATCTGCTGCCAGCGAGTGAGCTGCTCGTCATCCAGTCCGTCGAACAGGTCGATCCGGCGCATGTCGTCGAGCGTCGGTCGCTCGGGCTCGCTCATGCGCTCGCCAGGTACTCGTGAATCAACGACACCGCCATCGAGCCCTCCCCGACGGCGCTCGCCACCCGCTTGATCGAGCGCGTTCGCACGTCGCCCGCGACGAACACCCCAGGCACGCTCGTCTCGAGGACATACGGCTCGCGGGACAGGGGCCAGCCGTGGTCGCGCACATCCGGGCCAGCGAGGATGAACCCGCGCTCGTCGCGCGCGACGACGCCGTCCAGCCAATCGGTACGGGGGGCGGCGCCGATGAACACGAAGCACGCATCGACCCTCTCGACCGTCTCGGTCCCGTCCGCCGCGCGGATCGTCAATGCGTGGAGGTGCCCGTCCTTGCCCTCGGCCGCGACCGCCTGCGCGCCTGTGCGCACCTCGACGTTGGGGAGCGCCGCGATCTGCTCGATCAGATACTGCGACATCGACTTCGTCAGCGAGTCGGCCCGGACGAGCATCGACACCTTTGACGCGTAGCCGCTGAAGTACACGGCGGCCTGCCCGGCGGAGTTCGCGCCGCCGATCACGACGACGTGCTGGTCTGCGCACGCGCGGGCCTCGGTGAGCGCCGCCCCGTAGTAGATGCCCGCGCCGGTCAGCTCCGCAAAGCCCGGGGCGTTCAACTTTCGATAGGAGACGCCGGAGGCGACGAGCACCGTGTTGGCGCTGAGCACGCCGCCGCCGGTCAGCCGGAGCAGCCTTCCGGCTCCCTCGACCTCGAGCGCGACCGCCTCCTGGACGGTCAGCAGTTCGGCCCCGAGCCGCCGCGCCTGATCGGTTGCGCGGCGCGCCAGATCGGACCCGCTCAAGCCGACCGGGAAGCCCAGGTAGTTCTCGATCCGGCTCGACTGGCCCGCCTGCCCGCCGGGCGCCTCGCGCTCGACCATCACGGTGCGCAGGCCCTCGGACGCGCCGTACACGGCCGCGGCAAGGCCGGCCGGACCGCCGCCGACGATCACCAGGTCATAGTGGTCGCCCGTCGGCTGTGCCGAGATCCCCAGCCGCTCCGCCAGCTCGAGCGTGGTGGGACGCTCGAGGATCGAGCCGTCCTCGAGCAGCGCGACCGGCAGTCCTGCCGTGTCGACGCCCGCGACGGTCAGGAGCTCGCGTGCCTCGGCGTCGCGCTCGACGTCAAGCCAGCGCGCCGGCACGCGATTGCGGGCCAGGAAGTCGCGGAGGTCGTGGGTCTGCTTGGAGAACCTGTGTCCGATCACGCGCACGCCGCCCGATTCGAGCGCGACGCCGGCCTCCCAGGTCGTGAGCAGATCCTCGAGGACCGGGAACAGCTCCTCCTCGGGCGGGTCCCAGGGCTTGAGCAGGTAGTAGTCCAGTGCGACCTCGTTGATCGCCTGGATCGCGGCCTCCGTGTCGGCGTAGGCGGTCAGCAGCACGCGCTTGGCGTCGGGCGCGAGCTCCCGGGTCTGCACGAGATAGTCCGTTCCCGACAGTCCCGGCATCCGCTGGTCTGCGATCAGCAGCGCAACCTGGTCGCCGCGGGCGCGCACCTGCTTGAGCAGCTCGAGGCCGTCGGAACCGGACCCGGCGCGCATCACCCGGTAGCGCTCGCCGAATCCGCGCCTCAGGTCCCGCGCGACGGCCGCGAGCACCGCGGGTTCGTCGTCTACGGCGATGATCGCGGGCCGGCGCTGCTCGGACTGGCCGTCCGCGGAATCCCCGGTGACTGTAGGCGACTCGACCACGGACTCGATGCTAGCCGTCGCCGGTCCTGCGCGATGATATCGTCCAACGATATCGTGATACGATACAAACAGATCGCGTAACAGGAGGTCAAACCATGAGACGAGCGATTTCGGATCCGACCGCGGGGGAGAGGGGTCGGACGATCGAGCGCAATCCGGACCGATCAGTGCGGCACATGGACCCCACGGATCCGCGTTATCGCGACCGGCGTGTCACGAGTCGCGGGTCAGATCCCGGCGACCCGCGCCCCGTCGGTCTGACGTTCGGCCGCCGCCGGGGCGAAGCGCCGGCGACGGCAGACCCTGACGCCCCGGTGCTCCGCTTGAGGGGTTTCGGCACCAGGCGGAAGGGGGCCTAGCGAGTCTTGCGCGCGGCTGGGTGGGGAGCGTCCCCGTCGGCGTGGTCGAGCGCCCGCCACAGCGTGCGCATCGCCGGGGCCAGGTGCGCGATCTCCTCCATGTGCGCTTCGGCGAGCGTGGCGAGCTTGTCGTTGCCGGCGCGCGTAAGCGTGACCCGCACCACGCCCTGGCCGCGATCCCGGTTGCGCTTGACCAGGCCGTCTTTGACGGCGCGGTCGATCAGGCCGACAGCGCTGTGATGTCGCAGCACGAGGTAGTCGGCGACCTCGCCGATCGTGGGGCCCGACGCGTCCGGGTGGCCTTTGATCGCGAGCAGCAGCTGATGCTTGGCGGGCGTCAGTCCGGCCGCCTGGGCCTGCTCGTCGCTCCAGCGGATGAAGCGCCGCAGACCCGTGCGCAGCTCGAGCAGGTGCTCGAAGTCGGACTGCTCAAGCGCCACGTATCGCTTCGACCTGCTCGTCGTTGAGCAGGATCGTCACGAACGCCCCGCAGCAGTCGCAGAAGATCCGCATCCGGTTCATCGCAATCCGGTCGGGCAGCTCGCGCGCCTCGACGTGCCCGCACGCAGGACAAGCAAGGTCCGCAAGCATGCGGGAAGGCCCGTCCGTGGCTCGGAAAGTCGCCGTGTGCGTTCTCTCGGGCATGTTTCGCCTCCCTCGGTGACGCTGATCGGCAACGGGTGCCGACGCTGTCGCGCGTATCGTATCACGATATCCATTCGCCACTATTGACACGGCGCCCGGCAAACCGTGGAGAATGGCGGCAGCATGACCCGCCGCGCAGCACTGTTGGCCGCGCTTGGGTCGCTGGCGATCCCGGCATCGGCGCAAGCCCACCTGCGCTCGGGCACGGTCGCCGTCGACTACCGGGCCACCGTCTCGGCGCCGCGCACCGCGGCCTACACGGTCCGCATCTACCAGAGCGACCACGGCCTCAACCTCACGATCACGCCCGGCCACGCGGTTGCGATGAGCGGCTACCTCGGCGAGCCTGTATTCCGGCTGGACCGCACCGGGCTGTGGGTCAACGCCGCGTCGCCAACGGCGCTCGTCGTCGGCCTGGTCAAGAAGGATCAGCGAGTCGCGGCGGCGGGGACGCACTGGCGTCTTTACCGCGGCCGCACCTCGGTGGCGTGGCACGACTCCCGCGTGCAGCGGCTCCCGGCCGGAGTCGATCGCGGGGCCTGGAGCATTCCCCTGACGGTCGACGGCCGGCCGGCGCGGCTCACGGGCGAGCTCGTGCGCTTTGCCCGGCCGTCGCCTGCGCTGTGGCTTGCGCTAATGCTCTGCGTCGGCGCGCTCGGGGCGGTGCCGTGGCTGCTGCACAGGCGCGACCTCGTCCCGCGCGTTGCGAAAGGGCTTGCGATCGCTGCCGCGGCAGCGGCGATCGTGGTCGAGCTCGCCCTCGCCTTCGACGCCTACGCCTCGCCGGGCACCTGGATCGAGGCCGTGGACTCGATCGTGTTCTTGGTGGTGGGGCTCGGCGTCCTGTTTCGTGGCCCGGAGAACCTGCGTATGGGCGGGGCGGTCGGCGTCGGGCTGGTCTCGCTTGCGGTCGGTCTGCTCGACGGCGCCGTGCTCCTGCATCCGATCGTGCTCGCGGTGCTGCCCGGCACGGTCGTCAGGCTCGGGGTGGCGATCGCGGTCGGCGGGGGTCTGGGCGCGGGCGTGCTCGGCTGCCTGCACTACGCCGATGGCGGGTTCGCATCGCTCGGCCACGAGCTCGACGCGCGGTTCGCCCGGTCGGTCGCGACCAACCAGCGAGATCGCCGGGGCGCAGCTTCAGGCCGCGACGCGACGCAAAGTGCGGGAACGGCCCTTGCGGCCCAGCCGACGGACGATCGACACGGGGCGTGAGAGCGGCCGGATCCCGGCCAGCGCGTCGATGACGTCGGCCGCCTCCTGGGGCCGGTTCTCGGGAGCCTTCTCGAGCAACGACAGAACGAGCTCGTCGAGCTCGGACGGGACGTCCGGACGCACTCGCGACGGACGGTCCGGCAGGTCGTACAGATGCGCCATCAGGGCGGCGCCGGGGCCGTCGGCGACGAACGGTGGCTGCGCGCATAGAAGCTCGTAGAGCAGCGCCCCGAGCGAGTACAGGTCCGAGCGCTCGTCTGCAGGTGCTCCCATCGCCTGCTCGGGTGCG
>Ga0207693_10003655_pt1 | contig 13128 bp, 12 predicted proteins | sample LARL81metaG_FD_184347 | JGI IMG/M metagenome (GOLD analysis project Ga0207693, IMG submission 184347) | Corn, switchgrass and miscanthus rhizosphere microbial communities from Kellogg Biological Station, Michigan, USA - LAR L8-1 metaG... | ecosystem: Host-associated > Plants > Roots >...
ATGACGATCTGCTTGGCAACGTTGAACATCCAGCGACGCCCGACGCTGCCGACCCATTTGAATGGTGTGTGGATTCGCGCGTTCGGCTACGCGGGTAAGAGTCATGTTTCAACCACTTTTTCGTATTAAAGTCGGTCCAAAACGCCCGTAGCTTCGCGCGCGCAGCCCATTCCTTGCTCCCCTGCCTGGATCGATGGCATCGTCGCTGGGATCATCAGCCTGCCCATCGGCTTGGCAACGGGGGAAGTATGAGAAGGTTCGGCCAAATCGTGGGATACCTCGGTATCGTCGCTATTCTCGCAGCCTGTCAGGCGGCAAAACCAGTCCGGGCAACTACCCAACCAGGTACGCCAGCATCCACCACATCTGCGAGTCCGGCATCGAGCGTATCCACGGGACCACCGCCGTCCGCGGCGAGTTCACCAAAGGTGTCCACGCAGAACGCTATCTGCGCCGCGGTATTCCACGGTGCGGTTCAGGGCGGCCAATGCCGGGCTACCAACGTAAAAGTGTCCGCAGCAAGCCCATCCTGGGTCTACGCCCGCGTGGGGATCTACAACGCTCAGGGGCAGCTCGCCAGCGACCTCGACCAGGTCGTGATCAATCTGACAAGCCACGAGGTCATCGGGCCGACGAATGTCGGCTTCTGCCAACCCGGCCCTGGCGGTGGCGGCCCAATCGGTGGGTACGGCGCGATTCCAGCTGTCGTCCTCACCAGCCTCGGGCTCAGCCCATGTCGCGGTGCGTCGGCTGCCGCCGGCGCACCGCCGCCCAGCAGTACATCAGCGACGGCGGGAGGACCAACCTCAGTGAGCGCCTTCGCCGCGACCTGGCGTGCACACGAGATGCTTCTCGCAATAACGAACGCAGGCGCCGGCCATCTGACGTACCCGGACTTGACGGCATGCCCGAGCTGCCCCGAGAGCACGGCCCCAGCGGGCAGCCTCGATTTCATGCTGACCTCGGTGACGAATGGTGTGGCTGCTGGCCGCGTCACCGCTTCCTCGGATGTCAGGAATTGGGCCTTAGGGCTGCCCGTGCAAGTCACATTGGCACCAGGCTCGCCAGGTCAATTGCTTAATGTCAAGATCGGCGGAAAACAATTGGTCGCCTTTTGCAATGGCACGTCGGCTGGTCAGTGCGGCGCATAGCCTCGTTCGGCTCCGGCGGATCTATCAAGCTTTGCAGCGCGTTTCGTAACAGCGGCATCGCTCGCCGCCAGTAGGCCCGACGCGACCATCCCGGCAGCCACCGCAACCGCCCCGGCATCGATCCCGCTGCGCGGCGGCGCCCCCGGGGGTTGTGGGCGTCTACTGTTTGTGACGACAACATCGTGCTGTTCCGCTCGCGCCAGGCCCGATACCGATCTCGTGAAACGCTGGGAAATGACTCGCAACATCAGAGTGGGCCAGCAGAACGTGCGGACGTCCTTCCGCGCCGGTGATCCAGCGCGACCTCCGCTGGTGATCGCGAACGGTATCGGGGCGAGCCTCGAGCTGCTGCAACCGTTCGTGGACGAAGTCCATCCCGACATCGGAGTCGTTCGGTTTGATGTCCCTGGCGTCGGCGGATCCCCGCTGCCGGCCAGACCATATCGGTTCGCCGGCCTCGTTCGACTGTTGGATCGGGTACTCGACCAGCTCGGCTGCGACCGGGTCGACATGCTGGGCATCTCGTGGGGCGGGGGGCTGGCTCAGCAGTTCGCGTTGTACAAGCCACGACGATGCCGTCGTCTCGTTCTGGCCAACACGGCGACCGGGTCGTTAATGGTTCCCGCCGGTCCCCGCATCCTCAAGAACATGGCAACTCCGCGGCGTTACCGCGACCCGGGCTATGCCGTGCAGATCGCCGCCAACGTCTACGGGGGACGGCTGCGCGAAGATCCGGAACTGGCCCACGAACTTCTCCATAAGCATCTGCGGTTAGGCCCGAGCCGCGGGTATGCCTACCAGCTGCTGGCCGGACTCGGCTGGACGAGCCTGCCGATCCTGCCCATGATTCGTCAGCAAACGCTGATCCTTGCCGGCTCCGACGACCCCATTATTCCGCTGGTCAACGCCCGCATCATGCGGCGCCTGCTGCCACACGCGGACCTACTGATCTACGACGACGGCCACCTCGGCCTGCTCACCCACGCGCCCGAACTCGGACGCGCTGTGACCGACTTCCTCAGCCGGGCCTAGCATCGATGCGGTGCGCACCACCGGTTCCGTCGTCGAGATCATGGTGACGGCGTTCTCATGTGGTGTACTCCGGCGCGACTCCCTCCACAGCCGGTGAGGTTGGGCCGGTACTGATCGACGACTCAGAACGGCATGGCGAGGAACGGCGAGGCATACTCCGCGTCACCGAGTAGCGCTTCCTCCGCGGCGGTGGCGTCCAAGCGATCGCGTTCCGCCGCGATGATCAAGCCGAGCAGCCGGACGTCACCCGCTGTTGCCAGTCCGGTGATCTCATCGTGTGACAGGACCCACGACACCGCGGCGCGGATCCGCTCGGCCTCGTCCAACGGCTCGTACCAGGTTGTATAGCGGTGCTCCCCATGCGGGTCAGGCCAGTTACGCCGCGCCACAGTCTTGATCGTCATCAGCCCGACGTCCTGACGGCGCACCTCGTCCACGAGCGCGCCATACGCGAAGCGGAACTCGTCCTCGCGCCAAAGCACCGGATTGAGCGGCGTCAGCACGGTCGCGAACGGATAGCGGCGTAGGCCTTCCAGGTGGGTGGCGGCCGCCGCCCGACCGTGGCCGGTGATGCCAACCGCGCCGACCATGCCCTCGTCCAGCGCCCGCACCGCGGACTCAAGGGCTCCACCCGGACCCGTCACGGAGTCGAGCGTCGGCAAGTCACCGACCGAGTGCAGCTGCAACAGGTCGACCCGGTCGACCCGCAACCGCTTCAGCGAGTTGTTGATCGATGCCCACGCGCGGTCCGCCGCCCGTTCCTCCACCTTGGTGGCAAGGAAGATCTGATCGCGAATGCGACTCATCCACGGACCCAGCCGAAGTTCCGCGTCGCCGTAGCTGGCCGCCACGTCAAAGTGGTTGATGCCAGCGTCGAGCGCCTGCTGCACTGATCGATCAGCAGCGTCCTGATCGATCTCCGACAAGGCTGCCGCCCCATAGATCAGCACCGAACTGTCGTGTCCCAGTCGGCCGAGCCTGCGTCGTTCCATCAAATGGCTCCTTCGATAGGCAATGCGTGCCTCCCTCCGGATCGTGCCACGGTTGCGGTGCGTGCTCACTGGGGCCGTTCCCGCACAACCTCTGACGGGCGCTTGTCGTCGCGCAGTCCGAGGAACCGCGGCTGGCGCAGCCGACCGTCGCTTGTCCACTCGGCAAAGCCAACCTGGGCAACCAGTTCGGGGCGGGTCCAGTGGGTGCCGCGCGGAACCGGCCGCACCTCGTCGAACGGCGACGTCGATGTCTCCGTCTCCCGTAGCCGGGCGCCGAGATCGCGTAGCACCGCCGCGCTGAAGCCGGTGCCGACCTTGCCGGCGTACCGGAGGCGGCCGCCTTCGTAGTAGCCGACGAGCAGCGCGCCGAAGTCGGTACGGCTGCCCGCGGGATCGGTGTAGCCGCCGATCACGAACTCCTGCTCCCAGGCGCATTTCAGCTTCAGCCAGTGCTTCGAGCGGCCGTTGACATACGGGGCGTCGGCGCGCTTCGCGATCAGCCCCTCCCAGCCCGAGCGACAGGCCTCGGCGAAGCGCCGCTCAGAGTCGCCACGCCATGCTTCGCTCAACTGCAGTGCCGCGCGCGGTCGGATCGCTTTCGTCAACGAGGCGCGGCGCTGCAGAAGAGGGCGCTCTGTCAGCTCCGTGCCGTCGAGCTGGAGCAAGTCGAAGACGCAGTAGACGACGGGGTCGTTCGCCACGAGTGCCTCCGACGGCGCCCTGATCCCGAGGCGCTGCTGCAACCGGCCGAAGGATGTCTGGTCGCCGTCGTATGCGACCACCTCTCCGTCGAGCACAAGGCTGCTAGGGCGCTGGGATGCCACCGCGGCGGCCACCTCGGGATACGTCCCGGTCAGGTCATTGCCGGTACGCGACTCCAGTCGTACCTCGCCGCCGTCCTTGCGGGCCACGCAGCGCTCACCGTCGAACTTGCGCTCGAGCAGGAACTCCTCGCCGAAGTCGCGACGCTCGGTCAACGTAGCCAACATCAACCCGACCGGCATTCGAGTCATCATCGCTGCTCGCACCCCCTGCGCAATTGAATTCCTATCATCGGCGCTGTGGGCCGTCTGCGTCATGACCAGAGTTCGTGAGCTTCGATCGGAGATGTCATGGCCGAGTTCTTCCCCTTCGCTGTGGACAGGCGGCTCGCCCCGTTCTGGCTCCCATTCGGCGTTCGTCCGGGCAAGGACGGTGTCACCATCACCGACGCCGGGACATTCCTGGCCACCTTCGGGTTTCTGAAATTGGAGACACCGCTCGCCAACATCGATGAGGCTCACGTAACCCGAAATTACCGATGGTGGACGGCTGCTGGCGCTCGAAGGTCACTTGCCGACAATGGCCTCACGTTCGGGACCAATCGGACCGCAGGCGTGTGCGTCCATTTTCGTGAGCCGGTTCCTTCGCCACTTCGGCGAAAAGGTCATCCGGCGCTCACCGTCACTGTCGCCGACGTTGACGGTCTCGTTCAGCGACTCCAACGGTAGGAACGACGACACCCGGTCACATCTCACGCGGGGCGGTCAGTTCAGTGAGGCGTCGCTGTAGCAGCCGCTGTTCGGGACCGTCGGCGGGGGCGAGGCGGGCTGCTGTCTCGTATGCCCGCCGTGCCTCATCGTGGCGGTGGAGGCGGCGCAGGAAGTCGGCCCGAGCCGCCGGCAACAGGTAGTAACCGGCGAGGCTTGAGCTCGGGTCCAAAGCTTCGAGTTCAACCAGTCCGGCCCGGTAGCCGTCGCGGAAACCGATCGCGATGGCGCGGTTCAGCATTATCACTGGTGAGGGCTGGGCAACGAGCAGGGCGTCGTAAAGGGTGACGATGGTGCTCCACGGCGTGGTCCGCGTGTCGGTAGCGGTGGCGTGGCAGGCGGCGATCTGGGCCTGCAGCCGGTAGGGCCCGGGCGGGCGTCTCGACGCGGTGGCACGGCGGAGGTGCTCCCGGCCTTCGTCGATGAGCGCCTCATCCCAGCGCCGACGATCCTGCTCCTCGATCGGCACGAGGTCACCGGCCGGGTCGAAGCGGGTAGCTCGGCGGGCGAGTTGCAACGTGATCAACGCGAGCAGCGCTCGGACCTCGTCCTCGTTGGGCATCAGCTCGACCAGCAGGCTGCTGAGGCGCCGCGCCTCAGCAGCCAGGTGATCGTCCGGCTGGCGATAACCCTCGTTGAAGATCAGGTACAGCACGGCGAGCACGCCGCCCGTGCGTTCGGCGAGTAGCTCGTCAGGAGGCACCCGGTAGGGGATAGCCGCGTTGGCGATCTTCTGCTTCGTACGCAACAGCCGCTGAGACAACGTCGACTCGGACACAAGCAGCGCCCGCGCGATCTCCGTGGTGCTCAACCCGGCGACGGTCTTCAGCGTCAAGGCCACGCGGTTGTCGAGAGCGATGGCCGGGTGGCAGCAGGTGAAGATCAGCCGCAGGCGGTCATCGGACAAGGGATCGTGCGGACCGAGGGTGACATCAGGTTCCTGCATGATCGCGAGCTGCTGCAGCTTCGTCTGCTCGTTCTGCCGGCGACGGAGCATGTCGAGCGCGCGATGGCGGGCGACCGTAGTCAACCAGGCCGCCGGTGATCGAGGAATGCCCTCACGGGGCCACTGCAGGAGGGCGCGCTCGATGGCGTCTTGGACGCAGTCCTCCGCCAGTGTCCAGTCATTGGTCAGGCGGATCAGGCGGGCGACGATAGCTGCGCGTTCCGCCGCCACGGTCGTGTCGACCGCAGCGGTTGTGGCGCGGTGCATTTGCGTGCTCACACCTCGTCGGTCCAGAACGGCCGCAGCTCCAGCTTGCCGCCGTTGGCCTGCGGATGCCGCGCGGCGATCGCAATGGCCTCATCAAGGTCGTCGCACTCCAGGATGTCGAAACCACAGATCCATTCCTTGGACTCGACGAACGGGCCGTCGCTCACGAGCAACTGCCCGCGACTGACCTGGACCGTCGTGGCGTCGCTGGTCGGGCAAAGCTGGGAGCCGGTAATTCGCTTGCCGCGGCGGGCGACGTCATCGAGCCACTGCTCGATCGTCCAGTCGTCCGCGCGCGGCTCGGCCGCGGCCGCCGCCTCGGGGTCGGCGATGACCAACATCATGTACTTCATGGCTGCTCCTGCCGGGTTGTTGGTGATGAACCTACGACGATCGGCGACGCCCCCGATCCGACAGCTACTCGACGACCACCCACTGCCGGCCATCGATGAGCTCGCGCACCGCGTCGAGATGCCCCGCGTGGATCGACGTCTCGGTAAGTACGTGCAGGATCACCGAGCGCAGGTCCGGAAAGTCCGCTCCCCAGCTTGCCCACCGCTCGTCGCGCTGCGCGGGGGGTGCGTCGAGATCGGTGCCGGCGATGATCACATCCGAGCGGCGGATCTCCTCGCGGTACAAACCGAACACGTCTCGCGCGGGCTCGTTCGGCCTCACCCGCCAGTCGCCGTCCGGCTCCGACGGGAAGTAGTCCCGCGACTCACCGGCAATGACGCATCGGAACCAGTAATGCTCATCCGCCAACGCCAAGTGCTTCACCAGGCCCAGGCAGTGCCAACCCGACGGCAGCAGCGGACGGCGCAGTTGCTCGTCGGACAACCCTGCCAAGATGCCGAACACGTGCCCGCGCTGCGCGTCAAGGTGTTCAAGCAGCAATTCCCGCTCGCGAGTGACCGTGAACATGAGGACGCCCCTTTCGCCGCCAACCGCTCACCCGTACGACGAACGAGACGACGCCCGATCCGACATTCCGCGCGATGCGACCAATCCCGCCTGAAGGTCAGTGGTCAGCTCATCGAGAGCGGATCAGTCGTTCGAGTACTCGAACGACAACAGTTTTGCAGGCGGTCGTCGCCGTCAGGGCCGCAGTGAGAGTCCGCGCTAGGGCGTCTTGGAATGCCGCACCGGCGGAAGCCCGCGACGGGTCCGGACGCGGTTGACGAACCTGAATTCGAAGTCGAGCATGCGGATCAGTCCGATGGCCGGGCCAGCGGGTCCCGGTCAAGATAACCCTCGTCGATGACCGGGACATTGGGTGCGACCGGGGCGACCGCCGATCGCAGCGCGACCTTGTCCAGCCGCACGGTTTCGATCCGAGTACGGACCGGCAAGCCGTCATATCGGTCGACATGTAGATAGGAGTAGTCGATGACCGAGGTCGTCTCGCCGCTGCTCTCGATCTCGGTGAACTCATAGACACGGACGCTGGCCACGTCGACCCAAGGGATCATCACCCTCCGGGCTCGGAACAACCCCCGTCCACCCACGACGACGCCGGCCGGGCTGACCACCACCGCAGGCGCACGGCGCAGCGGAGGGCCGACCATCCCGACCACCAGGACGATGAGTAGGCACAGGAACGCCGCCTCGCCGAGGTACCCGTACCACGCCAGCGACTCGTGCGCGATGACCCATACGATGAAACCGATCACCAGCACGAGCAGCACCCGGGTCCTTGACGACCCCGCGCCATCGGAATCGGGCGATGTAAGAAACACCGAGGTCGGTGAGCGCATAGCTCGTCGACGACGGTGACCTGATAAGCCGTTCAGACCGATCGCGGTCGATTGCGTCTTGGGCATATGACCGGCCGGCCCTCGACACGCTGACGAGGACCGGCCGGTGCAAGGCAGATCAGCCGGCCACGATGCCCTCGCCGCCCACGGACTCGGGGACAGTTACGGACCCGACCGCGGTGAGGGATCCGTCGGCGCCGACTCGAAACGCGTCGACGATGCCGTTCGCACCGGTCTGCACGTAAAGGAAGCGGCGATCGGAGGAAACCGCTGCGTCGACTGTGCCGGCATTGGTGCTGGTGTTGCCGAGCGCCGTCAGCGTCCCGCTGCCCGGGTCGTGGTAACCGGAAAGGGTCGCGCTGCCGGCGTTGGATGCATAGAAGTTCGAGCCGTCCCGAACGATCCAGCAGGTAGCGGCCTGCCCGGTCAATTGGCGATCGACGAGGGTTAGCGTGCCGTTAGCGTTGACGGTGAACGTCGCGACCGCATTTGCGGCCTCGGCAACGACCAGGTGGCCGCCTGCATCGAACGTGGCGCCGAACGGTACCTGCCCGGGGTCGGCGTTTACCACGGGCTGCGCCGAGATCCGGCCGAACCGGTTCACTGCGAAAACGTCGATGTTGTTGCCGTTAGCCTTGGTCGTGACGACGAGTTGGCTGCCGTCGGGAGTGAACGTGACCTGTCCCGGGGTGTTGGTGAACTCGGGCGTCGCTGTCGGGTTCAGACCGAGCGGCCGGTGCCATGAGGGCACCCGCACCAGGGTGTCACCGAAGCGCAGATACCCCTGTACCGACCCGCCGTCACGAGCGTTGAGCACGTACACCACGTGGCCGCGTACCGCGATGCTAACCGGGAACGACCCACCAGAGCTGATCACCTGGTGCCGGACAAGCCGGTCGCCGTGCACCGTGAACGCCGTCACCGTATTGCTGCCGGCATTGACCGCATACAACAAGCCGTCCTCACGGTCATATGCCAATGAACCCTGCGAGGCGAGGAAGTCGACGACGGCCCCGGTCAACGCGCCCCCCTTGCCGCCCGTCTGATAGACACCGGCCTGTTGCAGGCGACCGTCCGCAGCACGGTCGTAAGCGACGATCGTGTTACCGGAGAGGTTGTCCGTCTGCACGAACACGGGCGCGGAATGCTCGACCAGTGAGGCCTGAGCCTGTCCCGCGAACAGTGCCGTCGCCGCGACCGCGATGCCGCCAACGACCGCTAGCCGAATGGTCTTTCTCATGACGCTCCTCACCGAGTGACTGCGAGTGGACACACCTATTAGCGCTCATCCGCCCCGGTTCCCTTACCCGCCGAAGAGCATGTTCAGCAGTTGGTAATACCCTGGCCGGTCAGGAATGCGGTCGATACCAGCAGTCGCGGGTGTCCTCCAGGCCAAATGGGCCGGACCGGCCGACTTCATGGAAGTGGGCGGCCAACCGGCAACGCGGCGGCTCAGACCGGTGCGATGGCAATGTCGAGTTGCTTGCGTAACGCGGTGCGCAGCGAGGCCAGCACTACGCTCCCCCGAGACCGACATGAGCGGCCAGGGGCTGAGCACGTTTCGCAGGAGGTGCTTCTTTTGCAGCAACGCGCTGGCGGTCAGTCCTCAGGGATGACCCGGTCGAATATCTCCGGTCGTGGCACGTCGGGGTCGGGTCCGTTGCGCACGCCGGTGTCGAGCGCGTCGATGCGGGACAGCTGCTCGGCGGTCAGGTCGAAGTCGAACACGTCGAAGTTCTCGGCGATGCGGGCCGGGTTGGTCGACTTCGGGATGGCTGAGCGGCCGTGTTGCAGCTGCCAGCGCAGCATCACCTGCGCCGGCGTCTTGCGGTGCTCGGCGGCGATCGCGCCGATAGTGGAGTCTTCTAGAACGTTCCTGCGGTCCTCGCCCCAGCCCGGGTAGAAGGTGATGCCGCCGATCGGCGACCAGGCCTGGGTGAGAATGCCGTGCTCGGCGTTGGCTTTCTGCACGTCCGGTTGTGAGAAGTACGGGTGCAGCTCGATCTGGTTCACTGCGGGCACGACATCGGTCTGCCTCAGCAGATCGTCGAGATGGTGGCGCATGAAGTTGCTGACCCCGATCGCGCGCACCCTGCCGTCGGCCAGCAGCGTCTCCAACGCCTTGTACGCGGCGACCGTCCGGTCGAACCGGTCCGGGGCCGGCTGGTGGAGGATCAACAAGTCGAGCTGGTCGACACCGAGCTTGCGAATCGCCTTGTCGAACGCGTGCAGGGTCTGGTCGTACCCGTAGTCGCTGACCCACACCTTGGTCTCGACGAATACCGCGGCCCGGTCCAGGCCGGAGCGGCCGATACCGTCGCCGACCTGTCGTTCGTTGCCGTACGCAGCAGCTGTGTCGATGTGCCGGTAGCCGACGTTCAGCGCAGTCTCGACAGCTGACGTGGTCTCCTCCGGCGGGCTCTGGAACACGCCGAGCCCGAGTGCCGGCATCGTGACGCCGTTGTTGAGGGTGAGTTCCGGGATCGTAACCGTCATGCCTTCGACTGTAGGAGACCCACCGGCCAGGCCCACTCCGAGTCCTAAGAACACGGCAGACCATTCATGCGATCGCCCTGCGGTCACACCTCCTACGGTCAGCATCACGAACCAGCTGACGACGTCTTGGCCATCGTGTGCCGAGCCCGGACTTCGCGCTGGCCAGCGCGATAGAGTCGGGAATCATCGAGCTGGAGGATGCGGAATTACCCAGCCAGACGAGAGGCCACCTCAAGCAATCGGTGCGGCACTGGCTTGGACGAGATCGGCGGCGTCGGTTGGCCGGCAGCGGGCCTAACCGCTGCCTTGCCGTGGGGCGTGAAGAGGGAGAGTGCAATGAGCGGGCAGACCTTGGACGATCTGCATGACCTCGCCGGGCAGCTGCGGGTCGACTCGATCCGGGCCAGCACGGCCGCCGGCTCCGGCCATCCGACGTCGAGCATGTCGGCCGCCGATCTGATGGCAGTGCTGCTGGCCCGGCATTTTCGCTACGACTGGGAGCGGCCGGACGATCCGGCCAACGACCACCTGATCTTTTCCAAGGGACACGCGTCCCCCTTGCTCTATTCGATGTTCAAGGCGGCGGGCGTCGTGTCGGACGAGGAGCTGATAAGCGGATACCGGCGATTCGGTTCGCCGCTGCAAGGTCACCCCACCCCGAGGTTGCCGTGGGTCGATGTCGCTACGGGCTCCCTCGGTCAGGGGCTGCCGGATGGAGTAGGCGTCGCGTTGGCCGGGCGGTATCTCGACGAGCTGCCGTACCGCGTCTGGGTGCTCTGCGGTGATAGTGAGATGGCGGAAGGTTCGATGTGGGAGGCATTCGACAAGGCGGCCTACTACCGACTGGCTAACCTCACCGCGATCGTCGACGTGAACCGTCTCGGTCAACGCGGCCCGACCGAACTGGGTTGGGACTTGGACGGGTACGCCAGGCGGATTGAGGGGTTCGGCTGCCGCGCCATCCCCATCGATGGACACGATCTTGGCGAAATCGAAACGGCGTTTGCCCAGGTGGCTGACGCGGACCGGCCCACGGTGATTCTTGCCCGTACCCGTAAGGGCCGCGGGTTCTCCGAGATCGAAGATCGCGAGGGCTGGCACGGCAGACCGCTGCCCGCGGAGATGGCCGAGCGGGCCGTCGTCGAGTTGGGCGGGGAGCGCCACGTCACGGTCCGCGGGCCGCGACCGGCGGGTGGGTCCCCGCGGACGCGGCCCAGCGCCGAGGTGATCCTGCCCCGCTACGCGATGGGCGCCAAGGTTGCCACCCGGAAGGCTTTCGGCGAATCGCTGGCTGCGGTCGGCGCCCGTTCGGATGTCGTCGCCCTCGACGGGGAGGTGGACAACTCCACGCACGCGGAAGATTTCGCCAAGGCGTATCCCGAGCGCTACTTCGAGATGTTCATCGCCGAGCAGCAGCTTGTCGCGGCCGCGGTCGGCCTGTCCGTCCGCGGATATGTCCCCTTCGCCGCCACCTTTGCCGCCTTCTTCACCCGCGCCTACGACTTCGTCCGGATGGCGGGCATCTCCGAGGTCAACATCCGGCTGTGTGGCTCCCACGCGGGTGTCGAGATCGGTGCGGACGGCCCGTCGCAGATGGCTCTGGAAGATCTCGCGATGATGCGGGCCGTGCACGGATCCACGGTCCTATACCCGAGCGACGCAACGAGCACGGCCGGCCTGGTGCGGGAAATGGCCGAGCGCACCGGCGTCGTCTACATGCGCACGACCCGCGGCGCGTACCCGGTGCTGTACGGACCGGATGAGGCCTTTCCGATTGGCGGTGCGAAAGTGGTCCGGTCCAGCTCGCACGACCAGGTGACGTTGGTCGGCGCCGGTGTCACCTTGCACAACTGCCTGGCCGCAGCGGACCAGCTCGGTCGCGACGGGATCGCCGCCCGCGTGGTGGACCTCTACTCGGTGAAGCCGATCGACACCGAGACGCTGGTCACGGCCGCGGCCGCGACCGGTGACCGACTCGTCGTCGTCGAGGACCACTACCCGGCCGGCGGTATCGGCAGCGCGGTGCTCGAAGCGCTCAACGACGCCGGTCACCCGGCCCGTATCGTGCACCTGGCGGTTCGCGGCCTACCTGGCTCCGGAACCCCCGCGGAGCTCATGGACGCGGCGGGGATATCCACCGGTCACGTCGTGCAGGCCGCCCGCGAAGTCCTGCGGGCCTGAGGCGGGCCGAAACTGCTGATCGGCGTCGGAACCAGTCGCGAAGCCACCGAGCGTCGGCCCAGGGCAGTCAGCCGCCACGGTCCGCTCGCGCACTGGCTCGACGAATTCGGCGAGCTGAACTAACCCGTCCCACCCGTGCCCACTCGAGCCCCACAACCAGCGCTGGCCGCAAATTACCCGGCGGCTGCGTCAGCGCTCGAGACCGCGGACCAAGCGGCCACTTGGCACCGGATAGCACCGCCCTACACGATGCTTTACGCCCGGGTGGCGTTGCGGATCGCGGACGGAGATCTCGACGCAGCAGGCGAATTGCTCGATACGGCGCTGCCCGAAGATGACGCCACCACGCCCGAATCACGGCTATACGGTGCGTTTCTGCGGGGCACTGTGAGCGGATATGGCAGTGACGCTAAGAAGGCGTCGCGGTACTTCGAGCGGGCTGCGTCTTATGCCGATGCGTTGGAATGGGCGGATCCGGGCTTGCGCCTATACCTTGACTCCGGTCTAGCCGAGGCGTACGTCGCGATCGGCCGCGTGACAGATGCGGCGAGGATCTCGTCGTGGCTCGCCGAGGTGGGCGCGCGCCTGAACCGTCCCACCCTCCTCGGGCAGGCGCACCGAGGTGATGCGGCCCGAGCAGACGACGTCGGCGCCATCGACGCGCTCCTGGAGGTCGCGGGTGTGGAGGTTGCGGACGGGGTCGGGTCCGTGCAGCTGGACCGCCTCGGCCTTCTCGACCGGCTGGTGGTCGATCGACTGGACGGCGACGCTGTCGGCGAA
>Ga0207693_10003657_pt1 | contig 13127 bp, 13 predicted proteins | sample LARL81metaG_FD_184347 | JGI IMG/M metagenome (GOLD analysis project Ga0207693, IMG submission 184347) | Corn, switchgrass and miscanthus rhizosphere microbial communities from Kellogg Biological Station, Michigan, USA - LAR L8-1 metaG... | ecosystem: Host-associated > Plants > Roots >...
ATCTCGTCATGTACCAGCGCCAGGTTCTCGGCCTTTCAACCGATGAGCTCGAGCGCGGCTGGGCGCAGCTGATCGAGTCGGTCTGCGCCGCCGCCGCGGCTTAGATCACCGGCTTGCCGCTCGGCCGGGCCCTGAAAGCACTCTCTTGGCCGGGGGCGAGCGCCGCGGGTATTGCGGCGCTCGCTGTCCGGCTGAGGTCTCAGGACGCCGGCGGAACCGGGACCGAGCTGAACTGCGTCGTGCCCTTGGCGACCGTCAGGCCGAGGCCGGTCACGTTGTTGGCGTACGCCAGCTCCTTCGCCAGCGTGCCGACGCCGTTGGCGCCGGCGAGCGGCGCGAACTGGACGGTCGAGAGCACGCCGAGCCCGTCCCCGTTGGAGTCCATGTAGGCGCTGCCGGAGTCGCCGGGGATGCCCGGGCTCACGGTGTAGACGTCCTCGCTCCAGCCACCGGTGCCCTCGACGTCACCGAGGCTCGCTCCGGTCTTCGGGCTGAGCGCCGAAACGCCGCCCCGGAGGATCGAATTGCCGTACGTGAACACCTGGGAGCCCTGTGCGGCAGCGCCGGGCGCGAGTCCGTCGGGGCCGCCCCAGAACGGGATTGTCGGATTGACGTTGGCCACCTGCGACGGATCGATCTTGATCAGCGCCAGGTCGTTGTACGCGCACGTGTTCGCGTCGGTCTCATGGGCGTTCTGCATCGCGATCCACGAGTTGTAGGCAAGCGTGCCGATCTTGGTTCCGTCCTGAAGGCCGCCGTTGACCACGTCGCCGGCGTAGATCGGAGTTCCCAACGGCAATGACTGCGTCGTGCAGCCATTGGTGGAGGTGTCGCCGCCGGTCGAGGAGCAGTGCGCCGCCTGACCGAGATACGTGTTGCCCGACGCATCGGTGAACACGAAGTTCGCCGTGCACTGCCCGGCACCGTTGACAAAGGAAGAGCCACCGGTGAAGGTCATCACGCCTGGATGGATGGTGGCCGAGCCTTCCGGTGCCCAGGCCAGCGCGCTCCCGGCGCTCGCCAACACGAGAACTCCTAGGACCGCAGCTACCGCGGTCACCCTGCCTGCGAGCTTCATCGGATTCCTGCCTCCTTTGCTACTGGATTTGCGCGAGGGGCAACTTGAACCCGCGGTGCACCGGACCGCCAACCACCGAGTCAACCGCCCTGCCTTTCCCGCTTGACTGGACCGGATGGACCTTAGGTCACCCACTACCCCGAGTGCGCCGGTTCAGGCGCGGGATGCCTACTTGAACGCGTTGACTGCTCGTGCCACGACGAGGCCGAACAGGGCGAGCGCGACGGTCGACTGCAGCAGCATCGCGTACTTCGCGCGCCGGCTGAGCGGCACGACGTCGGTCGGGCTGAATGCCGTCGCATTGGTGAAGCCGAGATGCAGGTAGTCGAGAAACACGGGCCTCCAGCCCGGGGGTGCTACTTCGGGGCTGAGCTGCTGTATGAACGCAAAGTCGAACGGCACCCGCTGCGACAAACGCGCAACCGGCCCGCCGCCATCGATCAGCCAGTACAGGAGCCCGAAGGCGAGGTTGTTGCCAAGCCACACGATTGCGCCCGAGGCGAGCAGCTCATCGGGCGAGTTCGTCACGCCCTTGCCTCGGATCAGGTCAGCGACCAACAGGACCGTCGCCCACAGCGCCGCCAAGACCAGCGCGCCGACGAGAACCAACGCGAGCCGATGCATGCGCCGACGGTCATCGGCTCCGCTGAGGTCGTGCGTGAGGAGCACGACCAGCAGCACGACCTCGATCGCCGGCAGCAGCCAGGGCACGCGGATCGCTCCTTTGCCCGGCAACCACACGCGGACCGCCACGTTGAGCGCGAGGAAGATGAGGACCGCGACGACCGGCGGCCAGCGTGACTCTCCGAGCAGCGCCTCGACGCTGCCATCGCCCTCACCTTCCACGCGGTCATCGTCCCACACCAGGCAGCTCCCCCCAATACGCTTGGCACTCAAGCGGCTGACAGAGGAGACAGAACGTGGCAAGCACGACGACGCTGACCGACCGCGACGCTTACCGGGCGCTCGAGGCACACCACGCCAGGGTCGCCGGACTGCATTTGCGCGACCTGTTCGCCGAGGACGGGGAGCGTGGGACGAGGCTGACGGCGGAGGGCGCGGGCTTGTATCTGGACTACTCCAAGCACCGTCTCACCGGGGAGACCGTGGGCCTGCTGGTCGCGCTGGCCAACGACGTGGGTCTCGGCGAGCGGATCGAGGCAATGTTCCGCGGCGACCGGATCAACGTCACCGAGAATCGGTCGGTGCTCCACACCGCCTTGCGGCTGCCGCGGGATGCAAGCCTGGTCGTCGACGGGCAGGATGTGGTCGCCGAGGTACACGACGTGCTCGACCGGATGGCGGACTTCTCGCGGCGTGTGCGGGGCGGGGAATGGACCGGGCACACCGGTAAGCGGATCCGCAACGTGGTGAACATCGGCATCGGCGGATCGGACCTGGGCCCCGTGATGGCCTACGAGGCGCTGCGCCACTACTCCGAGCGCGACATGACCTTCCGGTTCGTGTCGAACGTCGACGGCACCGATATCGCCGAGGCGACCCGCGATCTGGACCCGGCCGAGACGCTGTTCATCGTCTCCTCCAAGACGTTCACCACGCTCGAGACGCTGACCAACGCTCACTCCGCCCGCGACTGGCTGGTCGGCGGATTCGACGGTGACGAATCGGCGGTGGCCAAGCACTTCGTCGCCGTCTCGACCAACGCCGACGAAGTGTCGGCCTTCGGCATCGATACCGCCAACATGTTCGGGTTCTGGGACTGGGTCGGCGGTCGCTACTCGATGGACTCCGCCATCGGACTCTCGACCATGCTGGCGGTGGGCCCCGATGACTTCGCCGAGATGCTGGCGGGCTTTCACGCCATGGACGAGCACTTCCGGACGGCGCCGCTGCGGGAGAACCTGCCGGCTCTGATGGGGCTGATCGGCTTCTGGTACCGCAGCTTCTTCAACTCCCAGACCGTGGCGGTGCTTCCTTACGACCAATACCTCAAGCGCTTTCCGGCCTACCTCCAGCAGCTGACGATGGAGTCAAACGGCAAGCGCGTGACGCTCGAGGGCGTCGAGGTCGACTACGACACGGGCGCGGTCTACTGGGGCGAGCCCGGGACCAACGGGCAGCACTCGTTCTACCAGCTGATCCACCAGGGGACGTCGCTGATCCCGTGCGACTTCATTGGGTTCTGTAGATCCCTGAACCCGCTCGGCGATCATCACGACATCCTCACTGCGAACCTGTTCGCACAGAGCGAAGCGCTCGCGTTCGGGAAGACCGCAGCCGACGTCGAGGCCGAGGGCACCCCGGACTGGCTGGTCCCGCATCGAGTGTTCCCCGGCAACCGGCCGTCCTCGACGATCCTCGCCCAGGAGCTGACACCTCGGATCCTCGGCACGCTGGTCGCCCTCTATGAGCACGCCGTATTCACGCAGGGGGCGCTGTGGAACATCAACTCGTTCGACCAGTGGGGAGTGGAGCTCGGAAAGGTGCTCGCCAAGCGCATCATCCCCGAGCTCTCGTCGGACGCGTCGCTCACCCACGACTCGTCGACGAACGCCCTGATCGGGCGTTACCGCGCCGCCAGGGGCTGATTGGGCAAATAGGGATGACGACGGATTGTGGGACGCTTCCCTGATGCCATGGGTCCCTGAGCTGTTCACAGCGCCGGCGTTGGAGGCCCTGGAACAGAAGCGGCACCGGAAGTTCCAAACCGTGCCGTTCTTCGACGGCATCCTGACCGGGGAGGTCGATGCGCTGATCGGCTCGTTTGTCGGCGAGCCTGAGCTGCATCACCCGGTGCGCGGGCGAATCCGAGGCAAACAGGAATTCGAGGCTTACGTGCTCGATACGCAGGCGTGGCTCACGGAGCGAAACTGCGCGATCGAAGAGGTGATGACGATCCACGGCAAGTCACAGGGCTGCGGAGAGGCGATCCTCCATCTCGACGGAGGCGAGGCATCGGTCGACCTCCCGGTCTCGGTCGCCGCCGACTGGGTGCGCGACGGCCATCTCACCGAGCTGCGGGTCTACTACTCAAGCTGGCCGTTGACCGCCCGCCACTCCAACCGCCCACCGGTGCTGCAGCCCGATCCGAAGCTGCGAGCGCCAGATGTCGTCGGCGAGTACCAGGCGGCGCTGGCGGCCGGGGACCTCGACGCGATCGTGGACGCGTTCGAACCGGACGGCTACGCCCGCGAGCCGGCCGGAGGGCGATTCATACACTCAGGGACTGGCGCCCTGCGCTCTTTCTACGAGCAGATGTTCTCCAACGGCGGCGGCGTGGCGCTCGAGCACTGCGGGCTGATCGACGACGGGCGGGCGTGCGCGCTTGAGTACAACGTCGTGCAGTGGGGCAAGACCGAACTGCCGCCGCAAGCGGGAATTGCTGTCTACGTCCGGGGTGAGACCGGCAAGCTCGCCGCGGCCCGCATCTACGACGACGTCAGTCCGCCGATCGCGGCGCGCAGGTAGCCGCGCCTCACATCGGCGCCCGGCGCCTGCGCATGCGAAGCGCGACGTAGCCTGCCACGACCAACGCGAGGGCGATCGCCAGGTACTTGTCGTAGCGCGTTGCCGCGGCGTAGATCGCGTCGATATGGCTGCCGGAGAAGTACCCGATGCTGGTCCAGACGGCCACCCACAGGGCAGCGCCGATCGCGTTGAAGACCAGAAATCGAGTCCATCGCAGACCGCTGATGCCGGCGATGATGCCGTTCGCCTGGCGCAAGCCCTCGATGAACCGGGCGACGATGATGATCTTGCCGCCGTGCCGATCGAAGAAACGCGTGGCCCGCTCCAGCCGCTCGGGCGTCAGGAAGATATAGCGGCCGTACCGTTCGGCGAGCGGCCGCCCACCGAAGTGGCCGATCGCGAACCCGATGTTGTCGCCTAGCAGGGCACCGACGAAACCGAGCAGCGCGACCAGCACAATGTTCAGCCGGCCGGCGCCGGCGTACACCGCCGCGAGGATCAGGACGGTCTCGCCAGGAACGGGGACGCCGAAGTCCTCGATCAGAACCAGGCCGACCACGGCGAGGTAGCCGTAGTGGTTCAGGGTGGGCTCGAGCGTGTGCAGTACGCCCGGCAGATGCTCGGGCGTGGTGGCTGCGGCGATCACCAAGTGAGGAGTCTTAGACCAGTGAGCGGACCAGTGTGTTGACTGGCGCAGCACACGGCCCCGTTGATCAGGCTTGAAGTCAAGTCGCCATGTTCACACGCCGGCACATGCCTTCGCTGGACGGGGCGATCGGTTGGGTCAACTCCGAGCCGCTCGGCCCCGACGAGTTGCGCGGCCACGTCGTCCTGGTCAACTTCTGGACGTTGACGTGCATCAACTGGCTGCGCCAGGAGCCCCACGTCCGTGCGTGGTCGCAGGCGTACCGCGGCGACGGGCTGGTGGTCATCGGAGTGCACACGCCGGAATTCGCGTTCGAGCACGACATCGACCGCGTGCGAGGCGCGACCGGGGTGCGAGCGATCGACTATCCGGTCGCGGTCGACAGCAACTACGCGATCTGGAGCGCTTTCGCCAACCACTACTGGCCCGCGCTGTATTTCGTCGATGGCGACGGCCTGATCCGCGACCACCACTTCGGCGAGGGGCGCTACGAGCAGTCCGAGCGCGTGATCCAGTCCCTGCTCGGCATCGAGCGCGAGCTCGTCTCCGTCCAGGGAGTCGGCGTCGAGGCGGAGGCCGACTGGGACAACCTGCGCACACCCGAAACGTATCTCGGATACGGCCGCGGCGAGAACTTCGCGTCGTCCAGTGGCGCCGCGCTGGATCAGAGCAGCAGCTACGAGCTCCGCGAACGCCTGGGCCTGAACGAGTGGGGCCTGTCGGGCAGTTGGACGATCGGGCGCGAGCGCGTCGTTCTCGATCAGCCGAGCGGCCGCATCGCCTATCGCTTTCACGCGCGCGACGTGCACCTCGTGCTGTTTGCCGGATCGCATAATCCAATCGAGTTTCGCGTGCTGCTCGACGGTGAGGCCCCGGGTCCGTCACACGGCCTCGACGTCGACCCTGACGGCCACGGCGTGCTCCGCGACGGACGCCTGTATCAGCTCGTGCGACAGGCGGGCGAGGTGCACGATCGGCTGCTCGAGATCGAGTTCCTCGACTCCGGCGCCGAGGCGTACGTGTTCACGTGCGGCTGACCGTCACGGGGTCATGACGACGCGGCCGAACGCCTTGCGGCTCTCGACGTACGCATGCGCCTCGCCAGCCTGCTCGAGCGCGAAGGACTGGTCGATCTCGACCTGGAGCTCGCCTTCGGCGACGCGCTGGATCATGTCGCCGATCATCGCGTGGATCCGAGGGTATTCGGACACGAGCGCGCCGCCGAGAAAGACCCCGCGCAGGGCGTTGTTACGCGCCCACAACGACTGCGCCTCGATCGACGAACCGGCGCGTGCCGCCACGCCGACGCTGACGAGCGTGCCGCGGTACGCGAGCACGCCAACGCTGTCGACGAGGTTCTGGCCACCGACCGAGTCCAGCACGACGTCGACCCCGCGTGAGTCGGTGAGCTCATTGGTGCGATCGACAAAGCTGTCAGTTGCGTAGTTGATGCCGTGGTCGAGGCCGAACGACTTCAGCCGCTCCAGCTTCTCGTCGCTCGAGGCGGTCGAGATCACGGTTGCGCCCGCCTGCTTGGCGAGCTGGATCGCGGCCATGCCGACCCCGCCTGCTCCGGCATGGATCAGCACGGTCTGGCCGCCGGCGAGGTGGCCCGCGGTGAACAGGCACTCGTAAGCGGTCCCGAACGCGACCGGCACGCACGCGGCGCGCGCGGCATCGAGACCGTCGGGGATCGGCCACGTCATGATCGCGGGCACGATCCGCTTGGCGGCGTGCGAGCCGGCGAAGTTCAATGCGACGACGCGGTCGCCGGTTTTTCGACCGTTGACGCCGGGGGCGATGTCGCTGACAGTCCCGGCGCTCAGGTAGCCGACGATGTGCGGCGCCGCGGGAAAGTCACCGTGTGCGCGCGCGAGCAGGTCCCCTCCCTCGATGCTGATCGCCTCGGCGTCGACGACCACGCAGCCGTCCGGGCACTCGGGATCGGGCACGTCCTCGTAGCGAAGTACCTCGGGTCCGCCGTTCTCATGGATGACCGCTGCTTTCATGGGCAAGATTGTCGCGCAGAGGCGAAGTCGAGGCGATCATCTGCGCGAACCGCGCCGGCGGAGTGAGGCGAGCCGGCGACGCGTCGGCGGCCGCGAGCGCGGCGATGCGTGCGAGATCCGCCGCTCGTGCGGTCGCGCACCCGGCGACGATCGCGTTCCCGGTGCGCTGGCCCAGTGTCCAGACCACGGGATAGGCGAGCGCCAACGCCGACGCGACGGCTCTGACGTCGCGAGCAGACCGGTTGTCGACGACGTTGACGAGCGTCAGCGGCGCGACCCGCGCTGCGTCGGTCATCGCCTCGGCGGTGACCAGCCGCGGCGGCACGCGCGCGCCGACGAACGCGTCGATCACGATCGCGTCCCAGCTTTGATCCGGCTGCGCGGCGACGTGGGCCCGTCCCTCTGCGTGCCGGACGCGCAGCCCTGGCGCGCGCCGCAGCCCCAGGTGCTCGCGGGCGACGCTCAGCACGTCGGCATCCACCTCGCACACCTCCTGGCGCCCGCCAGGATCCACCGCGGCAAGCGCCCGCGCAAGCGCGCACGCCCCGCCGCCGATATGCAACACCCGGCGCGCGCCGGCGGCGCGCAGCACGATCCGCAGCCAGCGCATGTAGTCGAACTCGAGATGCGTGGCGTCGGCGAGATCCACGTACGAGGCTTCCATGCCCGCCTGGCGCAACAGCCTGCCCGACGGCCTTCGCGGATCGACCTCGGCGATCAGGTCACCGCGCCGGGCGATCGTTCGGGTGCGCGGCTGTCGGTGCCCCACACCGACAGCCTGACACACCGATTGGTCAGCGCGGACTGGATCACTCGCCTTGACACGCGCCGGCGGCGGCGGTACAGATAATGAACCGGTTAGGTAACTGAACCACCTGCCCTGATGGCTGACCTGGAATCCGTTTCCACGCGCGCGCGCGAACTCGATCACGTGGCCGACGAACTGGCGGCGTTCGCCAGCCGGCTCGCCCCAGAGGCCGAGAAGCTCCGGCGCCTGCCCGACGAGCTGATCGATGGGCTGCGTTCGTCGGGTCTGTTCCGGGCCGGCGCGCCGACCGCTGCGGGCGCGCCGGAGGCTCCACCGCCGCTGATACTGCGGCTGGCAGAGACGGTTGCACGCGGCGACGCGTCCGCTGGATGGTGCGTGTCGATCGCGGCGACAAGCAGCCTCCTCGGCGGGTGGCTGTCGTCCGATGGGCTGGCGGAGGTGTTCGGCGACCCGCAGCACGTTGCGGCCGGCGTGTGGGCGCCGCGCGGAGCCGCGCGTCGCGTCGACGGTGGCTACCGCGTCTCCGGCCGGTGGTCGTTCTGCAGCGGCATCACGCATTCCGACTATCTGTTCGGGGGGTGTGTCGTCGGCGACAGCGAGCCACGCGTGCTTGCGATGCCGGTCGACGAACTGGAAATCGTCGACACCTGGCACACAAGCGGCCTGTGTGGCACCGGCAGCCACGACGCGGTCGCCGACGACGTTTTCGTGCCCGAACACCGGAGCCTGTGGCTGTTCGATTCGCCGACCTCCGGTGCGGCGCTCTACCGGTTCCCGCTCCTTGGATTCTTCGCGCTCTCGATTGCTGCGGCCGCGCTGGGGAATGCGCGCGGAGCGCTCGACGACCTGCAGGAGCTGGCCGCCAACAAGGTCGGGCTTGGCTCGAGCCGCACGCTCGCACAGCGATCGGCGACGTGGTCGGTCGTCGCCCAGCACGAAGCGTCGCTTCGTGCAGCACGCGCCTTCTACTACGACGCGGTCAACGATGCCTGGCTGGCTGCACAGTCATCAGAGTCCGTGTCCGTGGAGCTTCGAAACGCACTACGGCTCGCGGCCACGCATGCGACTCGGACCGCCGCCGATGTTGCCCGCGCCATGTACGACCTTGGCGGCGGCTCGGCGATCTACGACGAGTCGTCGCTTCAGCGCCGCTTCAGGGATGCCCACGCGGCCACGGCGCACTTCCAGGTCAACGCAGCGACGTGGGAGCTGTGCGGACGCCTGCTGCTCGATCAGCCCACCGACACCACGATGCTGTGAGCCTCGGCGTTGCGATCCCGTTCTGGCTGGATCGTCCCGACGAGGAGGCGGTCGAAATCGCCCGCGCGGCCGACCGGGCCGGGATCCAGACCGTGTGGGTCGGCGAGATGGCGACGTTCGACGCGTTCGCGCTGGCCACTGCCATTGGATTACAGACTGCGCGAGTGCGGCTGAAGGTGGGCCCGCTTGCGGTCGGCGTCCGCAGCCCCGTCGCGATCGCACTCGGCGTTTCCTCGGTCGCGACGCTCGTCGGTCGCAGCGTCGACGTGGCGCTGGGAGCGTCAAGCCCCGCGATCGTCAGCGGCTGGCACGACCGGCCGTGGAGCGGGCTTGCCGGTCACATGCGCGAGGGCGTCGCGGCGCTCCGGACGCTGCTCGACGGCGAGCGCATCGATGTCTCGGGCAACCACGTTCGCGCCCGCGGCTTCAAGCTGCGACGCCCGCAGACCGAGGCGTCGATCACGGTCGCGGCGTTCGGACCGCACATGACCCGCGTCGGCGCCCGCTTCGCCGACGAGGTAGTGCTGAACCTCGTGACGCCCGAGCACGTGGCGGTGGCACGTGCCCGGATTGACGCCGAGGCAGCCTCGGCCGGCCGGTCCTGTCCCGGGCTGGCGGTGTGGGTTCCGGCCGCGCTCGACCCCGGCGAGCGCGCGCTGAGACAGCTGGCGGGACAGCTCGCGGTGTATCTCGGCGCTCCCGGATACGGAGAGCTGTTCGCCGGACTCGGGTTCGGGGATCTGGTCGACCGCGCCCGAGCGGGGTCCGGGCGCGCGGAGCTCGCCGGGGCGGTCCCGTCCGAGCTGCTCGAGCGGATCGGGGCGCTCGGCGATTCTGGGCAGATCGCCGCACGGGTCGCCGCCTATCACGACGCCGGCGCCGATCACGTCGCCATCGTTCCGAGCACGGCTGAGGATCCCGGCGGTATGCGACTGCTCGACGCCGTGACGCAACTCGAACGGGCGGCGCGGGCATGAAGCGCACCAGGCGTCCCTCAGACCTCGGCCACCGCTTCGACGGGGACTCCGTCAGCCGAACGCTTGCGCTGATCGGCGACCACTGGACGCTGATGATCCTGCGCGAGGAGCTGTTCGGTGTGCGCCGCTACGGTCAGCTCGCGCGCAACCTCGGGATCCCCCGACCGACCCTGTCGGCCCGCCTGCGGTCGATCGTCGACGCCGGCCTGCTCGAGCGCGTGCTCTACGCGCGCAGTCCCGACCGCTACGAATACCGGCTCACCGATGCCGGCCGCGAGCTGTTCGGCGCGGCGGCGCTGCTGATGCGCTGGGGCGACACCCACCTCGCCGGGCCCGAGGGACCACCAATCGTGCTTCGTCACCACGACTGTGGTGAGATTGCGGATCCAACGCTCGTCTGCGGCAAATGCGGCCTCGAGATGTCGGCACAGAACGTGACACCTGAGCCAGGACCCGGATTTCGGGAGCCGGCGTGATCCCCAGCGAGGCGACACTGTCCTTGCGTGGAGAGCTCCGTTACGGGCTCGAGTTTGCCCGGCTCGCGGCGGACCCGGTCTTCTTCGCGCCGAAGCGCAAGCGCAACTCGCCGCCGGTGCTGCTCGTGCCGGGATTCATGGCCTCTGACCAGTCGCTGAGCGTGCTCAAGGGCTGGCTGCAAAGGCGGGGGTCGCGCGCCGCCGCCGCCGGCATGTGGATCAACGTCGACTGCGGCGAGCGCACGGCCAGTGCGATCGAGGTGCGCCTGGAGCGACTGGCCGCGCGGACCGGGCGCGAGGTCGTGCTGATCGGGCAGAGCCGCGGCGGGCAGCTCGCGCGCGTGCTCGCCGTGCGCAATCCGGACATCGTCGGCGGCCTGGTGATGCTCGGCTCCCCGGTGCTCGATCCCCTGCAAGTGCGCCCGGCCGTGCTCCGGACGGTGCGTTCGGTGGCGCGCCTCGGCGACCTCGGCATGCCGGGCATGTTCTCCAGCCAGTGCCGCGACGGCGCCTGCTGCGCCGACTACCGGCAACACCTCGCCGCCCCGCTGCCGTCGACCATGCGGGCCCTGTCGGTCTACTCGCGAACCGATGGCATCGTGGCGTGGCAGTCCTGCCTCGATCCCTACGCCGAGCAGATCGAGGTCGACTCGAGCCACAGTGGAATGTCGGTTCACCGCGAGGTGTACCGACTGCTCGCAAGGTTCCTCGACGAGGAGGCAGAGCGATGGAGTGGATGAGCCCGATGGACGCCTCGTTCCTGCACATCGAGGGTCCCAACAACCCGATGCACATCGGCGGCGTCAGCATCTTCGAAGGGCCGGCTCCTCCGTTCGAGCGCCTCCAGGAGATGGTCTCGGGCAAGCTCGACGCCGTTCCGCGCTACCGCCAGAAGGTGCGCTTCGTGCCGCTCAGCATCGCCCGCCCCGTGTGGGTCGACGATCCCCACTTCAACATCTCATACCACCTGCGCCACACCGCGCTGCCGGCACCCGGCAGCGACGAGATCCTTCGCCGCACCGCTGCGCGGCTCTTCGCCCAGCGTTTGGACCGGCGCAAGCCGCTGTGGGAGATCTGGATGGTCCAGGGCTTGAGCGACAACCGCTGGGCGCTGCTGTCGAAGGTCCACCACTGCATGGTCGACGGCGTATCCGCGACCGACCTGATGACGGTCATGTTCGACGACACGCCGGCGCCTTCGGGCGCTTCGGCGTGGGAGCCCGGTCCGGAGCCGACCGGCGCCGAGCTCGTCCTGCGGTCGCTCTCGCACCAGCTGTCGACCCCTTCCGAGGGGCTCCGGGTGGTGCGATCGGTCACCCGCCGGCCGCGGGCGACGCTTGGGCAGGCCCGAGATGTGCTGCGAGGCTTGAGCTCGTCGGTCGGCCTGCTGCGGCCGCTCGAGAAGTCGTCGCTGACCGGGCCCGTCGGTCCTCACCGGACCTGGAGCACCGCGTACCTGGCGCTCGATCGGGTCAAGGCGATCAGGGGAACGCTCGGGGGGACCGTCAACGACGTCGTCCTGACGGTCGTATCCGGCGGGCTTCGGGAGCTGTTGACGGCACGCGGAGAGCACGTCGACGGACGGATGATCCGGGCGCTGGTTCCCGTGTCGGTCCGTCGCCCCGGCGAACGCGGTGTCTACAACAACCGTGTGTCGGCCATGTTCGCCGAGCTGCCCGTCGGGATCCTCGACCCAGTGGCGCGGCTCGATGCCGTGCGCGCGCAGATGGACGATCTCAAGCAGTCAAAGCAGGCCGTCGCCGGCGACGTGTTGACGTCGCTCTCGGGATTCGCCCCGCCGATGATCCTCGACCTCGCCGGGCGGCTCGCGGCGAGGTCTCCGTCGCTCGGCGTTCAGACCGGCGTCACCAACGTGCCGGGTCCGCAACACCCGCTGCGCACGCTCGATCGCACGCTGTTGCAGTCGTACCCGTTCGTGCCCGTGATCGGCAACGTCCGCATCTCGATCGCGATCTTCTCTTACAACGGCGGCATGTACTTCGGCGTGACCGCGGATTACGACAGCTCCAACGACATCGACATCCTCACCGCCGGCATCGAAACGGCCGCCGGGGAGCTGCTCGAGCTCAGCCCGGGCGCGGGCCGTCCAGCTCGCGCCGGTTGAGCGGCTCGATTCTGGCGCGAAGCCGGTCGAGTTCCGAGGCGGTTAGGCCGTGGGACGACAGCCATTCGATCGAGCCGCCGAACACATCATCCACGAGCTGGAGTACGCGATCCATCGTGCCGGGGACCGGCGCGTGCGCCCGCGGATCGCGGCCCTCCAGTTCCGACCTATAGGTCTCGGAGCTCACGAGGCGCGCCATGATCGCAAAGATGCGCTCGGCCGATGCCATGTAGTCGCTGATGATCGCCTCGCGATCGACTCCGACGGCGTCCAGGGCGAGCGCGACCACCACGCCGGTGCGATCCTTGCCGGCCGCGCAGTGGACCAGCACCGACCCGCGAGCGTTGGCGATCGTCCG
>Ga0207693_10003661_pt1 | contig 13115 bp, 10 predicted proteins | sample LARL81metaG_FD_184347 | JGI IMG/M metagenome (GOLD analysis project Ga0207693, IMG submission 184347) | Corn, switchgrass and miscanthus rhizosphere microbial communities from Kellogg Biological Station, Michigan, USA - LAR L8-1 metaG... | ecosystem: Host-associated > Plants > Roots >...
GGACGGCACACGGGAGCCGGCACGTCGAGCACGGTCAGCTCGCCGGACTTGTAGTTCTGGGCTATCTGTTTCATCGGGTCCTTCGCCAGTGCCCGGTCCCGCTGACCAGGTCGCTCGGTGAGTGCTCGGTGGGCTACGTCTAGTCCGCGCGATCAGTTCTTCGCGGTCAGGCGCTGGTAGACCGCCAGGTAGGCGCGCTCCTGGTGGCTCCAGGCCAGCTCGTCCTCGACGCGTGCCCTGCCGAGCTTGCCCAGCTGGGCGCGCGCGGCGTCGTCGTCGAGCAGCGTGACGAGAGCCTTGGCGTACTCGTGGACGTCATTGGGCGTGGCGTACACCGCGGCGTCCTGTGCCGAGACCCGGGTCTCACGAAGATCGAAGGCGACAACCGGCAATTCGAACGCCATGTATTCCATCGTCTTGTTCATCGTAGACACGTCGTTCAGCGGATTCTTGGGATCCGGCGAAAGACCGGCGTCGGCCGTGGACATGATCTTCGTCACCAGTTCATCGGGCGCGCGCCCGGTGAACTCGACGTGCCCCTGAAGGTTGAGCTCATCGCGCAGCGCGACAAGCTCGTCGTAGGAGTCGCCGGAGCCGATGAGGGTGAACGCGATGTCGTCGCGCCCGAACTCGCGGACGATGATGCCGGCGGCGCGCACGGCGATGTCCACGCCGTCCTGCGGGCCCATGACGCCGATGTAAGCGGCGAGGTACTTGCGGCCCCGCTTGAGCTCCTCATCGGCCGGGCCGCGCTTGAGCCGTTCCGGGTCCGGCCCGGTGCGGACCACCGTGACGTCGTCCGGCGACTTTCCGCCGCGCTCGATGGCGATCTGCCGGTAGGACTCGTTCGTCGAGATCACGTGCTTCGCGGTGCGGAACGTCCTGCGCTCAAGCCACAGCAGGCCCTTGAAAGGGACGGCCGGCGGGTTCTCGAAACGGGACAGGAACAGCTCGGGGCACAGGTCGTGGTGGTCGAACACGAACTTGGTCCGCTCCACGCGGAAAGCGAGCGCGATCGGCCAGAAGATGTCCGGCGGGTTGCACGCCTGGATCACCGCGAACCGCCCGCCGATGACACCGCCCCTGACGCGAGCCTTGAGCGTGTGCCAGGCCGTCGCGAGGAACGAGTACGCGTACTCGGCGACGAAGCTCAGCTTGCTGCCGCCGGGCGCGTAGGGCCGGTACTTGTAGATCTCGACACCATCGATGACCTGGTAAGCAGGGTCGCCCTTGCCCTTCGGGCAGACGACGGTGACCCGGTAGCCCGCGCCGGTGAGGGCCTGGCATTCAAGCCACACTCGCCGGTCGAAGGGCACCGGGAGGTTCTGCACGATGATCAGGATCCGGCGCTGCACTCATATGTGAGCACGGCGCGCCGGCTAGTGATACAGCGGCTTCGTTACTTTCCAGTACCGCCCGCGGCGCTAGCCGATGTCGAACAGAAACGACCTGATCCGCGGGCCGAGGACGCTCGCGTCGTAGTCGCGATGAAACCTGTCAAGCGCCGCGGCTCCGGCCTTGGCACGGTCCTGCTCGGAGTTCATCATGCCGATCAGGATCTCCGCGGCCTGCTCCGGGTCGTCGAGCGGCCAGAAGCGCGCCTCGGACCCGTCGTCGACGAGTTCGGCGATGGGACCTATCCCGCCGGCCAGGATGGGCAGGCCCGCCGCCATCGCCTCGATGATGGCGAGCGAGGATGTCTCGGCGTATGCGGCGTGTGCGTAGGCCTTGTATCCGGGCAGGAAGCGCCTGATATCGCTGCGTACCCCCCGGAGCCTTACTTGCTCCGTCAGGCCGAGCGCGCGGGTCTGCTGCTCCAGTTCCCTGCGCAACGGCCCCTCGCCGTAGATGTCCAGCGTCAGGTGGTGCCCGGAGTCGGCAGCGAGCCGCAGCACCTTGAGCAGGAAACGGTGGTTCTTGCGGTCGTCGAGCCGACCGGTGCTGACGAGGTCGGCGAGCGGTTCCGTGACCGGCGTGTCATCGACCTGCGCGACGAAATTGCTGATCACGGTGGACGGGACAGCGACGGCCTCCGGCAGCCACGACAGCACCGCCTCCCTGGCCCACTTGGTGACGTACACAATTCCGTCGAGCCGAGGGAGGACGTCGCGCTCGACCTGGCGGATCGCCCGGAAGACGCGCCCGCCGCGCTTGAGTTCCCGGCCAGGCTCGGCGTACTCGTCGGCCTGCGAGATACGGAAGTGGACCGCCAGGACGACACGCTGATGCGGTCCCCGGCGGGCGCGCAGCGCGGCCCGCGCCTCAAGCGGCCCCTGCGCGTAGACCACGCAGCCACCGAGCCGCCCGAGCTCGCGGCGCAGCGCGTTGCGCAGGAAAACCTCGTGCCAGTGCCGGTACCAGACCACGCTGGCTGGCGGGTACACCTTCGCGAGCACGAGCCGCGGCGCGAAGACGGGATAGGTCAGCGACCGCGCCCAGGAAAAGGGCGTTACGACGGTCACGCGCATACCGGACTGCTCCACGTAGCGCGCTACCTGCTGAAAATGCGTATGTACGCCAGTGGAGCCGAGCTCGCGGAAGTTGGTGGCCACGATCAACGGGCGGGAGTCCTCCACGCCAGATAGGAGCACCTGGCTGGTTGATCTGATACTTCTCGTACCGCGTGACAGGCTCGCTACCAGCCGTTACGTATCAGCGGCTAGCCTGAGCGATCTGCTTGGGCATGACGGGCAACACCGGGGAACTGGCCGGCGACGGCACTGGGCGGGACGCGCCTCCGCTGGTCATCGCCACCATCTTGCGCGAAGAGGGCACCACGGGCGTGCAGACCCACGTGCAGCAGCTGCGGGCCGCCCTCGCGGGCTCCGGCACTTCTGTGATTCTCCTCACTCCTTTCTCGTGGGCGAGGCCGCTGACCTATCCCGTGTTCGGCGCGCGGCTCGTGCTCGAGCGGCTGAGCAACGCAGCGAGCGTCTGGTGGTACCGGCGCGGCCACGAGGTGTTCCTGCAGAAGGCACTGAGCCGCGAGCTCGGCAGGCTAGGCGACTGCGTGGTCTACGCGCAGGGCCCGCTGGAGGCGCGGGCCGCGCTGCGCGCCCGCCGGGGACCGCATCAGCGCGTCGTCATGGCGGTCCACTTCAAGACCTCGCAGGCCGACGAGTGGGTCAACACCCGGACCTTCCCGATCAAGCGGGACGGGCGGGTGTACCGGGGAATCCGGCAGGCCGAGCGGGAGACGATCACGCGGCTCGACGGCCTGCTGTACGTTGCGAGCTGGGCGCGGGACGCGATCTTGTCATGGCTGCCCGAGGCCGCCGCGGTCCCGTCCGCGGTCATCGGGAACTTCACGGCGCCGCTCGACCCGGAGCCGGCCCCGGGTCCGATGGCCGACCTGGTGAGCACAGGAGGCCTGGACTCGGTCAAGAACCACACGTTCCTCCTGGACGTGCTCGCCGAGGCGGGCAGGCGCGGCAGGACGCTCACGCTTGACGTCTATGGAGAGGGCGTGCTCCGCGCCGAACTCGAGGAGAAGTCCTGCGCGCTCGGGCTGACCGAGCAGGTTCGCTGGCGCGGCTTCCGCCGCGACGTGCGCCAGTTCCTGCCGGGCTACAAGGTCTACGTGCACCCTTCGGTCTCCGAGGTATCACCGCTTGCCATCATCGAGGCGATGGCCGCGGGCCTGCCCGTCGTGGCGGGCCGGGTCGGCGGCATCGCCGAGGTCTACGACGACGGTGTGGAGGGCCGGTTCTGGCCGCTCGACGACACGGCGCAGGCAACGGAGACTCTCCTGGAGCTGCTCGACTCAGAACCATCGCGCCAGGCCGCCGCGGAAGCCGCCCGCAAGCGCTTCCACCGTGACTTCGACACGGCCGTCGTCGTCCCCCGCCTGCTCGCCTTCCTCGAGGGAACCGCCCAGCCGCGCTAGGCGCTGACGGGTTTCCTGGCGATCAGCAGGTAGCTGCCGTACAGAAACATCGGGAGCCTCTCCCCGGCCAGGCCGGACACCTGGCCGCTGCCGGTCACTGTCTCGACAATGAGGCCTTTCCACGCAAGGAATTGCCGCAGGGCGACCGGGCAGTGCACGCTGACGTGCGCGCCGCCGAGCACTGAGCCGCCAGAGCGAAGGCGGAGCAGCAGGTAGTGCGGGTTGGGCGTCGTCAGCAGGATCCTGCCGCCCGGGGCGAGCAGCCGCATTGACTGGTCGAGAAACTCCTCGAGCACCCCCAGCGGGACGTGCTCGACCAGCTCCCCCATCAAGAGCGCGTCGTACGGGCCGCTGTCGGCCGGCATGTCCTCGAGCAGTCCCTGGTAAACCGCGCGGTAGACGCCGGCGGGAATGCGCTCGATGCGGTCGGGGACTAGTTCCACGCCGTCCAGCCGCGCCCCGGGAGCGCTTGCCATGAAGGCTTGCCCGCCGCGGCCGGTATTGCAGCCGATGTCGAGGACCTGCCCGGTGTACCCGGCACCCAGGTGCCTGGCGAACTGGCGGTACCGCCGTTCGGTGAACGGGTCCGTCTCGGAAACGGACTGCTCTCTGTTTATCTGCTCGAGTTCGTAGGTCACTTCAAGCCTGCCTTCTGGCGGTCATTTGAACGTGCTTCCAGCGTCCTGGCGATACGGCGCGGCGCGCCACTGAGCGGGGGACACCAGGTTTCCCTGAGCGCCCGCCTCGAACTGCCATCCGCCGCTTCCCGACCACTGGTACGTGTTGTCCGACCAGACGTTGCCCAGGCCGCCAGTGGCGTCGGCGATGTACGTCTGGTAGGCGTCGAAGAACTGCATGAGCTTGGGAACCCCGGCGTTGAAGGCCGCCGTCATCATGTAACCGCACTGGTTCGCCGCCACCTCGCAGCCCTTCACCGCGGACGCGTCGAGCGAGAAAACGTTGCCGCTCACCGTGACGTTGCGGGAACCCCAGACGCAGTTGTCCCAGTACATGGCCTTCGGGCTGCCCGACGCCGCGCCGGGTTTGCCGCCGAAGTAGTCCGCGGGCCCGCAGCCGCCGTAGGCGGACAGCAGCAGCGACTTCCCGGACCCGTCCCCTGGCGAATCGCTGAGGGTGAACGAGTGCGCGCTCGTGACGCTCGTCACCGTGCCGAGGAAGGCATCCGAGTTCTGGTCGTACACGGCCATGCCAACGGACGGTGCCTGCGGCTTGCTGTCCGACCCGTTGTCCTTGCTGCTGCCGTAGCCGGCGCAGATCGTCATGGTCCCGCCCGACGTCTGCACCGACGACCCGGAGATGCTCGTGTCGCCGTTGGTGACGAGGATCTTGCCCTGCTTGTAGTAGACCGAGCTGTTGTTCTGGTTCAGCGGCCCGAGCGGAACGCCGCACGCGGAGTCGTCGTCGATGTTGCCCGGGTACCTGTTGGTATCCGTGTAGACCTTGACGCCGCCGAAGTTGTTGGTCAGGACGTTGCCTTCGATCAGGAACGTGTCAGCGTACCGGGATTTCAGGTTCGCGTTGCCGCCCGAGTCGGAGACGTCGATCGCGGCGAACGGGTTACCGCCGCCCGCACCGGTCACCGGGCCCTCGCCGCCGCCGCAGGGCACGCCGCCGTAGCAGTCCTTCCCGTGCACCCCGGCGGGCCAGGGGTGGTCCGAAGCCCAGCCGTTGCCGACCACGGTGTTGTCCGTGATGCGGGCGTTGTAGCCGGCCTCGTACGCGATGCCGTTCGACCAGTTGTTGGCGATGTAGTTGTCGCTGATCAGCGCCCCGGCATTGTCGAAGTCGAACCAGATGCCGACGTTGTAGTTGTCGTGCACGTAGTTGCTGACAATGCTCGCGTTCAGTGAGTAGAAGATCTTGCCGCCACCGGAGCAGCCGCAGGAGAACGGGCTGCCGCCAGGGCCGCTGGTGTCCGGGTACTCGCCGAGGCCGTTCCAGCTGATCTCGTTGTTCTTGACGGTGAGATCCACGGCGTTAGTGACGTTGAACGCGCCCTGCGCGTCGTGCGTGAGGCAGTTGTCCTCGATCGTGGTGTAGCTGCTCGCGTTGATCGCATAGCCGCCGCCGCTGCTCTCGCCGGTTGCCGGCGCGGAGTTGGAGCCCGTGTAACCGTAGTCATTGGGGCCGATGGTGTCGTACTTATAGGTGTCGCCGACGTCACTGTTCCCGTTCTGGGTGTTGCCGAGCACCGAGTTGTTCGTGGTGGACGAGAAGTTCTTGATCGTCAGGTACTCGTAGGTGTCGTAGACGTTGGCACCCGACGAGGGGCTGCTGAACGTGGCCTGCTGGCCGCCCACGCCTGTCCCGTTGGTGGCGCCGTCCACGCCGTCGATGGCCGCCTCGCCCGCGGCCTTGCTGTAGCCGCCGACGTAGACGCTGTTGTGGCCGGTCGACATCCCGTTCTCGACACGGTGGTCGCCAGGCTCGAAGTAAAAGACGGTGTTGTGCCCGGCGTAAGCGCCGTTCGCTGCGGCGGACGTGTTGTCCCCGGCCGCCACCACCACAAGCTGGGTCGCGGACGGGAAATCCGTCCCTGCGGACCCGAAGGTCGGCAGGCCCTTAGGCTCGCTGGCCGCGGTGAAGGTGCCAGCCGCGCCAGCGTAGTCCCAAGGCGAGTTGAGGATGGGCTGGTCACAGACCTTCGTACCGCTGGCCGGCGCGGTGCTCTTGGGCGGCGCCGCGACGCCCGAGGTGGCCGGTCCGGTGGCCTGGTGCTGCCAGGGCGGCGGGCCGGACGCGCCCGTGCAGCCGCTGAGCATGCAGACGGCGCCGACGGCGAGGACCTGGGCGATCTGTGAGAGCTTGAAAGACATTGTCCGTCACCTGTCCGCTTTACCGCTCGCCCTGCGCGCTGTCCGCGGCGGCGCTGGGCTGCTTATGAGTAACTGCATGCGCCCGCTTGGCCTCCTGCCAGGCCTTGCGGAATTCGAACCAGTTGATGGCGGCGCCTACCCACACGCCGACTGCCAGCCCGTAGATCGTTCCCTCGATGCCCCACACCACCGCGCCGACTAGGCTGCAGCTGGCGGCGATCAGCGCGCCGATGATCGCGACGCGCAGGCTTCGCCGCGCGGCGCCCATGGCGTGCAGGCCGGTCCCGGCCCCGGCGGCGATGCCGCCGCCGATGATGTAGATCGTCTGGGGTAGCACAAGCGGATATGTCGGCCGCCAGACGTCCGCGGATCCGAGAACCGCGTGCCCGATGCCGCGGGGCACCCCGACGAGCAGCACAATTCCCCACGCCAGGCCGGCCAGGCTCAGCCCGGCGCTGACCAGGCAGCAGAACACGGGGAACTGCCGTGGTGAGCGGCGCAGGATGCGCGCGGCCTCCGGCAGGGTGACCAGTCCCATGCCGAGCGACAGGATCGTCATGGGCCCGACCAGCGTGACTGACGCCTGCACGTACCCGACGGCGGCGAGCCCGAGGATCAGCGCGGTCCCGTATCCCCTGACCTGCATCACGGCGCTGCTCAAGGTGCCTTCGAGCAGATAGCGGGTGCCGAGGTCGCGATGCTTGGTCAGCCAGTCCCAGGTATAGGTAGGCCGCGGGAGAACCCCGGCCTGGAGTATCCCGGCGACCGCCGCGATGCCCGCCGTGGCGCCCCAGGCGAAGGTGAACCAGAAGACGTTGGCGTGGCCAGTCATCCGGAGCAGCACCAAGGCCGGGAGCAGGGTGGCGCCCCAGATGCTGTCGTTCAGGAAGGCGTGCCCGCCCCGGCCCGCCGCGAAGAAGGAAAACCGCCAGCTGTCCTGCAGCATCAGCAAGGGCAGCGTCAGGCCGAGGCCGAGGAAGGCCGCTCCGGCCGTTCCCCCCAACAGGGTCACCGCCGCCAGCGTGGCGATGCCCGTGGCAAGGCCGACGGTGAAGGCGGTTCCTGTGGCTCGGCGGACGCCCCGCCGCCACGCCCGCACGGGCACCGCGCTGAACCTGACCATCAGCGGGTCTGTGGACAGGCCGCGAGAGGCATTGAGCGCGAAGCCGTACGTCACATACGCCAGGCTGAACGCGCCGAACTGCGCGGCACCCAGGCTGTGCACGACGTAGATGCTCACGGCGAAGTTGGTGAGGCTGGAGACGGCCTGGTCCGCCACGCCCCAGCCGAGGCGGCGGAAGGACTGGGTGATCAGGCGCTGGACCGCGAGCTGCGAACGAGCGCTTACTGCCCGCGCTACTGGTGCCAGCGGCGTATCGCTGCTCAGTTCCGCCGCCGCCATCACACCGTCCAAGCCCGCTGCGGGGCTCCCTGGAGGCGGAAAACATTTTGCGAGAAATTACGTATCAGGTGAATGTTGAGCAATCTCTTAACAGCTGTGACATACAACGACAAGACAGCGGTCGGCTGCTCTACGGCGTCCGTTGAGCGTGTCGTGCGTCGGCTCATCAGCAGCACTCAGGAAGCCTCAAGCAGGACCCGCAGCTTGGCCAGGCAGCGGCCGCGTGTGGGGCCGATGCTGCCGACTGGCACTCCCAGTTGGTCGGAAATTTCAGCATAGGAGATGGGGGGGTCGGCCATCAGGAGCTCTAGCAACTGTTGCCACTGGGCAGGGAGGTGAGCCATCGCCTCGCGGACGACCTGAGCACGCTCGGCGGCGAGCAGCGCCTCATCCACTTCTGGCTCGTGATGATCGGCGCCGTCGAACTCGACGTCCTCGCGCACGAGCACGATCTTCTTGCGCGCCGCGACGTGCCGCAGGCATTCGTTACGTGCGGTCGCCGCCAGCCACGAACCGACCCGGTCCGGCTGCTCGATCCGGTCGATGTGCTCGATCAGGCGCATCCAGGTCGTCTGGACAACGTCCGCGGCATCGCTCTCGGAGAGCTTGAACCGCACCGTGATCGACCAGATGAGCCGGCCGTACTGATCGACGAGGCGGTTCCACGCCCGCTTGTCGCCAGCGGCGGCACGGCGGACCAGGGCTTCGATATCGAAGATGTCGTCGGCTTCCTGGCCCGCGAAGCTCAACCCCGGCGACTCCTGCGCCGACATAGCGGTCATGTGTTCTCCTCATCCACACTCACAACACGCGCCCGGCTAGTAGGCACCGCGTCCCCTGATCAGCACGAAGACGGTCTTCCAGAGGATCTGGAGGTCGAGGGCGAGCGACCAGTTCTCCACGTACCGCAGGTCGAGCCGCACCGATTCCTCCCAGGTCAGGTCCGAGCGCCCGCTGACCTGCCACAGGCCGGTGAGGCCCGGCTTCACTACCAGCCGGCGGCGCACGTGGTCGGCGTACAGCGCAGCCTCGTCCGGCAGTGGCGGCCGCGGGCCGACCAGGGACATCTCGCCGAGCAGTACGTTGAAGAGCTGCGGCAGCTCGTCAAGCGACCATTTGCGCAGCCGGGCGCCGACCGGGGTGACGCGCGGGTCCCGCCGCATCTTGAACAGGACGCCGTCGAATTCGTTCATCTCCTGGAGTTCGGCCAGGCGCCGCTCCGCGTCGACGACCATCGTCCGGAACTTGTAGATCTTGAAGGACCGCCCGTTCTTGCCGACCCGGGTCTGCTTGAACAGCGCGGGCCCACGGTCGGACAGCCGGACGCATATCGCCAGCACGAGCATGAGCGGCGAAAGCAGCAACAGCGCGACTCCGGCGGCAACGCGGTCGACCAGATCCTTCATCACCTGGCGCGGTCCGCTGAGTTGCGGGTGGTCGACGTGCAGCAGCGTCAGGCCCGCCGTCGGCCGGATCGTGGTCCGCGGCCCTGCCACGTCGAGCAGCGCGGGCGCGACGCACAGATCGGTGCCGGTCTTCTCCAGCTCCCATGCGAGCTGCCTGAGCCGCACCCCGTCCATCTCCGGGGACGGCAGCACCGCGACGGTGGACGCGCCGCTGCGGCGCACCACCTCGGCGGTGTCATCGAGATCGCCGACCACTGGAACGCCGGCCACCTCGCTGATCTGAGTGCCGCCTGCCAGGCATGCGGCGACAACCTCAAGCCCGTGGTAGTGGTACCGCCGGAGCTCCTTGACCAGGTCGGCGACCGCAGCAGGGTGTCCCACCGCCACGACGGTGGACATGCATTTGCCGACCGAACGTAGCCGGTGCAGGTGCTTGCGCAAGGCATACCTGACGATCAGGTCGAGCAGGACGGTCATCGGCATGGCGATCACCAGGTACACGCGGGACAGCTCGCTGTTGAGGCCGTAAGAAAGCAGGGCCACCCCGGCGCTGAGGCTCCAGCCCGCGTTCAGCACCTTGCGAAACTCGTCAGAGCCGGTCCCGATGAACCGCATGTCGTACCCGTCCAAGACCAGGAGCAGCATGACCCATGCAACCGGAAGAAGCGAGCTGACCAGCACGTACTTAAGGGATGGATGGACGCCGAAGCGGAGCAGCACGGCCGCAGCCGCGGAAACCGCCGCGGTGGCGAAATCGGCGCACGCTATCCGCCGCTGGTAAACCCGGGTCCAGGCGGCCGGCCGACTGGTGAGCCAGTCGGCTTGGTGATCATTCGCGAGCGCAACAGAATCTGACACACCCACCCACCCCGCTCATCGCATTACGGCGGCGCACCGCCGCCAGGAACAACCGTCACTTCAGCCACAGCTCTGTGCTGTCGTAAGAAGGACGCGCAACCGAGTCGGCTGGTTTACCCCAATACAATCCAATGCCGGTAATACCGCGAGATGTCCCCTGAACAGGTGGTTTTACCAAATCGCAGTACTGCACTAACGCCAAACATGACTCAAGAGCACGACAAGCGGCTCTCAGCCAGAAAACCCTTAGAATGTCCCACGCGACTACGCAAAGTTCACTAGTGGCCGGCAGTCAGACACCATAGCCTCAAACCCACTAGCAGCAGCTAAGCTACTACGTCCGCCGAGCCTCTTTCGGATGGTTTGCAGTATTCGCTGATGATCTCGGGTGGAGGGTCGCGACGTGCCAATCAGCCGACGGAGCGCTCCCAGGAGCGGATCCGCTCCGCGAGCCGACGGGCTGCCGCGCGAAGCTCGAGCTCAGGCTCGAGTCCGGCGAAACGGGCCCGAGCCACTACCTGCATGAGCTCCTCGCCGATCTCCGCCGGGTCACCGGTCGCCAGGGGTTCACCGGACTTCCCGGAGTCACCGGTCCTTGCCGGGTCAGCGGGCCCGCCGGACACGCCAGGCATCCCCGCACCTTCCGCCCGCCGCTGCAGCTGCGCGGCCAGCGAGAGCGCGGGCTGCCCGAACGCGACCCCGTCGAGCACAGACGGCGCGCTAGCGTCAGTGCCAGTCGCCACCCTACGTTCCGAGCGTTCCGTCTTCTTGATCTCTTCCCAGTTGCGAGAGACGTCGTCGGCGGAGGAGACCGCCGTCGAGCCGAACACGTGCGGATGGCGCCTGATCAGCTTTGCCGCGAGAGTGTCGGCCACGTCGTCGATCGTGAAGCCGCCGTCGCCGGCGTCGCGCTCCGCCGCGATGCGCGCGTGGAACAGCACCTGGAGCAGGACATCGCCGAGTTCCTCGCGCAGCGAGGCCAGGTCGCCGTCCTCCACGGTCTCGACCGCCTCGTAGGCCTCCTCGAGGAGGTACCGCACCAGGGACGCGTGCGTCTGCTCCCTGTCCCACGGGCAGGACACGCGGAGCGTGTCCATGATCGACACCAGATCGAGGAGGTGTGCGCCCGGCAGCTCCTGGGCCCCGTTCAGGACCCGGACCTGGATCCCCGCCGCGGACAGCGCGGCCAGCAGTTCGGCGTCCGCGCCGTCACCCGGCGGCGCCAGCCACACCACCGGCCCCTCCGCGGCGGCCACCGCGGCCGAAAGGAACGCGGCCTGCCCGGCGGCGTCCGCGGGCAGCTTTACGATCTCGGGAATCACGCCCGCCGCCGTCAGGGCGGGAAGCTGCGGGTGCCCGGCGGAGCCGGCCAGCACCCGGGGAGCGGCGCGCAGCGCCGACCAGGCCTGCCAGGTCAGCAGCCCGGGCGCGACCCGCGGGCTGCTCAGCAGGACCGTCAGCACGCGGGGGCGAGGCCCGTGGTCGACGCGGGCGACGGCACGCCGGGCGGCCGGGACAGCGTATCGGTCACGGGCACCACGGTGTACTGCGAGTAGTCCAGCCGCCCGAACTGCGGGTTGACCTGGATGTTCAGCGACTTAGCCGTGGTGCACTGTGCCTTGTTCAGCTTCGCGGTCACGGCGTTGTTCTCCGCCGTCGTGGCCGGCAGCTTGCCGCCGTTCGCCTGCTCGGCGAAGGCGACTTCCTGTGCCTGGTACTTGCCGAGCGCCGGCACCATCTGCGGCGAGATCCCGGCGTTGAGGAACACCGACTGCGCGCTGCTCAGGCCGTTTTGCGAGGCGGCCTGCTGGGCCTGGGAGTTGACGCTGGCGATGCCCTGCTGCACCTGCGCTTCGGTCACGGAGATGCCGGCCGAGGCGGCCATCTGGTCTTCGATTTCGAACCTGATCAGCCAGCTCAGGACCGCGGCGGGCACCTCGGTAGAGGTCAGCTGCACCTGGCTGCCGTACGGTGCCGCCGCCGTATTGAAGTTGGTCACCTGGGTGTCCAGCGAGGAGACGGTGATCCGCTCGCTGCCTACGATCGCCGCCGAGCCCACTTTGACCGGGGAGCACGCGGCGAGCACCGCGCACGCGCCAAGGCCCACCGCGCCCAGGGCGGCCAGCCGGGTCCTTCTGCCGAACACAGGCGATCCTTCCTCGGGACCTAACAGCCGGAACTACGACTCGGAGAGTACCGAACGAATAACCTCCGCGCACCACGCGAGCAGCTCGGCGTCACGCAGGGGTTCCCCGCCGAAGCCCCCGCCGGAGGCGCCGGTCTTCGGCACCGGTACCAGCATCGTACGCACCGTCGGCTTGAGCAGCGTCTTCGGGTACAGCCGCTGCACTCGCACGACCCGCGAGTCCGGCAGCTGCACGGGCGCGAACCGCACGTGCGACCCCTGCAGGGCGATGTCGGTCAGCCCCGCCTGCCGCGCCGCGAACCGCAGCCGCGCCACATCGAGCAATGTCACCACGGGCGGCGGCAGCGCGCCGTACCTGTCCTCGAGTTCCTCGCGCACCGCGGTCACGTCGGCCTCGGAGTCGATGGCGGCGATCGAGGTGTAAGCCGCGAGCCGCAGCCGCTCGCCTGGCACGTAGTCGTGCGGGATGTGCGCGTTCACTGGCAGCTCGACCCGGACCTCCGGCCGCTCCGCCGGGGCGTCGTCGCGCAGCTCGCGCACGGCTTCGCCGATCATCCGCACGTACAGGTCGAACCCGACG
>Ga0207693_10003663_pt1 | contig 13113 bp, 8 predicted proteins | sample LARL81metaG_FD_184347 | JGI IMG/M metagenome (GOLD analysis project Ga0207693, IMG submission 184347) | Corn, switchgrass and miscanthus rhizosphere microbial communities from Kellogg Biological Station, Michigan, USA - LAR L8-1 metaG... | ecosystem: Host-associated > Plants > Roots >...
AGCAAGTGGTTCCCCCGCAACCAACTCGCGTCGTCGGAAAGAGTATTCTCCAAGTCCGAGGCATGGTGGAGGGGCAAGATAAAACTGACCCCCAGGGTAGGCCAGCCACCAGAAAAATCCATCTGCGGAAGCCGCTCTGACAAAAGTCCACTAAACGGGAGAATCGATTGGAAACCGGGAATGTCGCTCCTGTTTACCAGGCCTGCCACGTCCAGATTGACAATATAGTTATTCATGCTAACGCTGGTGGTGTTGACCAGAGAAGGCGAAATGGTCTGGGTGAGCCGGACTTGAGCCAACTGGTTCGGTGTAGTAATCGGCTGAGTGGTTGTGCTGAAAAGCGCATGGACGTTGAAGGTCTGAGTGGCGGCGTTGTTGGTTTGGCGCGAATCCAGATACTCGGCCATAAGCCGAAGCTTCGAAGTGAAATTGTAGTCCACCTTAATTTCATCGTCGCGCGTGTTATTGATCGTAGGGGTTGTGTTGATGTAATTCAGAAACCCGCCGGCCGGATTATTGGGCAAGGGGGCCACCGCGTTGAGAAATAAAAGCGATTGGGCGTTAAGCCGGGCCGAAGGTATTTGATAAACTCCCGGAGAAGTTTGAGGGAAGGGTTGACCTGTCAGAGGGTCGGTAATCACGCTCGAGAACGTGCCATTCCTTTCGTCCGCGGTTGCATCCGGTCCGCGAACAATATTGCCTATATGTTGGTTCGTCCACTGCTCGCTCCAGAAGAAAAACGCCTTGTCCCGCTTGGTGTTGAAATGCCCCGGAATCGTGATGGGGCCACCGAAGGTATATCCGAAGATATTCTGCTTGAGGGACGTCTTAGTCGGGCTGAAGTAATTGCGGGCGTCAAATGCATCATTGCGAAGATATTCCCACGCAACCCCGTGGAATTTGTTGGTCCCCGATTTAGTTTGCAGAAGCAACACATTGGGGCCATTCAGTCCGTACTGGGAGCCAAAGTTGTTTTGCAGAACCTTGACTTCCTCAATGGTGTCCGGATTGGGTGTGATCGTGGTTTGGTTCATACTGCCCGTGTTCATGTTCCAAATACCGTCAAGGTAATACTGAGTGCCCGAAACGCCCATCCCGTTTACCGAGATCGTATTCGCGGTAAGGAACCCACCCTGGTTGAGTGCCGTGTCTGGAGATAAATTTGTAACGCCGGGCATCAAGAACGACAGTGCCTGATAGTTGCGTCCGTTCAAGGGGAGTGTAGAGGCTTGTACTCCGGTCACCTGACTGGCGACTTCCGGCGTGCTTGTCTGAACTTGAGCTGCCGCCGCCTCGACGTTGATTGATTCCGATACTTGGCCGACCTTCAGCGCGGCATCGACGGTGACGACTTGTGCGGTATTCAGCACGATCTGGGTGTACTTGGTTGTCTGAAATCCCGGTTGCGTGAAGGTGACGTCGTAGATTCCCGGGTTCAACCCAGAGACTACATAACCACCACTATCGTTACTTACAGTGTGGGTTTCGACTTGGGTCTGCTCATTGAGAACGACAATCGTGACATTGGTTACCATGCTACCGCTGGCATCGGTCACCGTACCCCTGATCGTTGCAGTTGTTGATACCTGCGCCCAACCCGGAGCACTCAAATAAGTCAAGCAAAAGGAAGCGTACATTAGCAGCAATGCGATGAGACGAACGATCCGGAGTGTGTGCAACATAGCTTGTTCCCTCCACTTGAATTCATGTTTGTCAGGAATCGAACACTCGAACCGGTTGCCGACTGTCGGTATCGAGCGAAACAACATTGGTCTGGACTTCCTGTTCCGACATCGCTCACGCTCGTCGTAATACTTAGCGGGCTTGCTTCGATACGCCCACTACATGAGACGTCTCAAGTACGACGCGACGGAAGGATATGCAAAGATCTCGAACGTTGTCAAGATTTTGTTTTCGCGAGTCTTACTTTTGCCGTCCGGGCACGAGCGGAGACCGGCTGGCAGGAGTGGGCAGGCTGAGTTACGGGGGGGGAAAATGCGGCCGTGGCAGGCCTCAGGTGCGGGCGAATTCCGAGGATTCACGGACCACCAGCGTGGCGGGCAGTCGAATCTTATCCGGGCGGCCTTCGGCTCTCCCTTTTTCGATTCGGTTGAGTAGGACCTCGACCGCTCGGTATCCGATGTCGAACGTGGGTTGCAGCACACAGGTGATACTGGGATGAAAGAAATCGTCGGTAGTCAGTTCGTCAAAGCTGACAAAGGCAATATCCCGGGGAGTCTCCAGTCCGGCTGCATAGATACTTCGCAAGGCTTCAAGTCCGGTTACACCATTTGTCGCAAACAATGCGGTAGGTCTGCCACTTGGCTTAAAAAGTCCTTTGTGGCAAATTCTCGCCACTTCATTCCGATCGAAGCTTCCCGCCCAGACCAGTGAATCGCGAACCGGTAACCCGCTCTTATGCAGAGCCTGGCGATATCCGCGGAGACGCTCTTGCTCATTCTTCAGCGTGAGCGGTCCGGTGATGATGGCGATTTGTGTGTGTCCTCTGGATAACAGGTGGGAAACACCCATTTCGGCCGCGGAGCGATCGTCCACCGATACAGAGTCCACTTCGATCCCCTCGGGCAAGCGGTCAAGATACACAACAGGGGGATCGGCGAGAGAAGCAGGGCTTTCGATGATTCCTTTGCGTCCTCCCGAGGCGACCAGCAAGATGCCTTCGACACGCTGCGAGCGGAGCAGGGTCATCATGTCGACTTCGCGCACGTGATTGTGCTCAGAATCGAGGACAATTAAAAAGTATCCCCGTTCGCGAGCGGCAGACTCTGCACCGCGAACAATCTTCGGGAAGAATGGAATGGTGATGTCTGGCACTACGATACCTAGTGTCCGCGTGCGATTGGTCTTTAAACTTCGGGCGATAAGATTGGGCTGATAGTTAAGAGCTCGAACCGCTTTGAGTACTTTTTCCCTGTTGCGCTCACTTACCCGGGTGGAACCGCTGATGACATTGGACACCGTTCCCGCAGATACCCCGGCCAGTTTGGCCAGTTCTTTCTGAGTCGCCATGCCCAATACTGTACAACCGGGTTTAACTTTACGGAGATCGAAATTCTGCGAGAAGATCAGGTTGACAGAAGCGGTCCGCAAGGCGTAAGTTCTCAAGCGCGATGAGACGACTCAATTTATTGCTCGAATGCTAAGTCAAGTCGTTTCTGTTGGCTGCAATGCTAAACACAACCGCGACTGCAAGGAGGAGAAAGTTGTGTCCACCAGCACATTGGTTCAGCGGTCCTTTTTGGAGGCGGTGAAAGTCGGGGAGGGGATCCTGAGGCTGGAACCGTGTTGGGTTCCGCGCTCGTTCATGATACCGGGGGGACGCCTACGGCTGCATTCACACGATCTCTACGCATTAGGAGCGCACCGCGGAGGGATAAACGAGCGTTGGTTTTCCTCGACGACATGTGCGTCTAATGGGCCCGGAACGCCCGAGGATGAGGGCCTCAGCTACGTGCGGTTTGGCGAGACGCGATTCTTGTTTCGAGAAGCCATCGAGCAGATTGGCGACGACTTACTCGGCTCCGCGGTTATGGAACGCGAGGGCGGATGGAACATTTTGTGCAAGTTCTTCGACAATCTCGGCCCCATCCCCCACCACTTACATCAAAACGACGAGTTTGCCAAAAGGGTGGGACGTAAGGGCAAACCCGAGGCATACTACTTTCCTCCTCAGTACAACACAGAAGAGAACGAGTTTCCTTACACCTTCATGGGGTTGGAGCCAGGTACGACGCGCGAGGACATCCGACATGCTCTCGAAGCTTGGGATCGTGGCGACAATGGTTTACTGTTCCACTCGAAAGCCTATCGTCTTCAATCTGGCACTGGTTGGCAAGTGGACCCGGGCATTCTGCACGCCCCTGGTTCATTGGTAACCTACGAACCTCAGGTGAACAGCGATGTGTTTGCCATGTTTCAGTCGATGGTTGACGGCCGGCCTGTTCCTTGGGAACTTCTGGTCAAGGATGTCCCAGAAGATCATCATCATGATCTCGATTATCTGATTTCCATGCTGGATTGGGACGCAAATGTTGATCATGAATTTGCTCAACATAATAGAGTCTTTCCCAGGCCAGTTCGTCCGGTGGAGGCCATGCAGGAGGACGGCTACGTAGAAAAATGGATTGTCTATGGCACAGCCCACTACTCTGCCAAAGAACTCACGATTCTCCCTGGGCGAAGCGTAAACATTACCGATGGCGCGGCTTATGGAGCGATCCTGACGCAAGGCCATGGCAGGGTAGGCGCGCTTTCCGTCGCCACGCCGTCTCTCATACGCTTCGGGCAGATGACAGAGGATGAACTGTTCGTTACAGCCAGAGCCGCGGAAGAAGGATTGCAAATTGAAAATCTCAGCGCTACCGAACCGTTGGTCATGCTGAAACACTTCGGCCCCGGAAATCCTGATGCCGTGGCGCTTCAGACCAGGTAGATAGTTCGGCGCCTGCAAGAACCGGTGACAGACTATGGTTTAAGTCCGGAGACCATGAAATTCCAAAATCGCGAGGCCCTACAATTAGAAACCAAAGCCTTGCGAGTGACGGTTTTGAGAGGCGGCGGACACATTGCCGAAATCTTGCATAAAAAGACCGGCACAAATCCTCTCTGGATACCGCCGTGGTCTTCGATTGAACCGTCACAGTATGAGGCGGCGCTGCATCCACAGTACGGCGTCAACGCGGACGGCAAGCTCCTGTCGGGAATCATGGGTCACAGTCTTTGCCTGGACCTTTTCGGGCCTCCCTCCGATGAAGAACTGAGTCACGGGATCAGCGTGCACGGTGAAGCCTCAATTGCGGCTTACGACGGCGTTGTCAGGGACGGGCAACTTTGTCTCAGCTCGGTTCTGCCCCATTCGATGCTACGGATCGCGCGTGTCATACGCATCGATAACGATGAACTGCACGTGAGAATTCGGGAATCAGTGGACAACTTATCGGCGGTAGACCGCCCTATCGCCTGGACGCAGCACGTGACTCTTGGGCCTCCGTTTCTGGAAGCCGGCGCTACCCGACTTACGATTCGTACGGAACGGTCGCGCGTGTTCGAATCCGAGGGATTTGATGCGGGGGGGCTGGTTCGAGGCGCCGATTTCGACTGGCCTTATGCTCCCCGGCACGAGAGCGATGTCACCGATCTCAGAGTCTTTGGCGGCCATGCCAGGAGCTCGAGTTTCACCGCGCATTTGATGGACAGGAGCTCGGATCGGGCGTCGTTCACTGCATTTTCGCCCTCCGCTCAAATGCTCTTTGGTTATGAATGGGAGCGAAGGGATTTCCCATGGCTGGGAATATGGGAGGAGAACAGGTCGCGACAAAATAAGCCCTGGAACGGAGAGGCTGTTGCTTGTGGCCTGGAATTCGGTGTATCGCCTTTTCCTGAAGGTCGGGAAAAGATGGTACAACGAGAAACGCTGTTCGGTGTTCCGGCCTTTCGATGGCTGAGAGGTTTAGAGCGGGTGAGTGTCGAGTATTCAGCCTTTCTAGGTCAAGCGGAGTGTTTTCCCAACGAGGCCGGCGCCGCAGTCCGCCGTCGATAAGAGGTTCAGAGGTTCAAGTGCTGCTCGAGGCCAACGGAATTCAGAAGTCATACGACGGCGTGAAAGCGTTGACTTCCGTTTCCTTAGAGCTGCGGGCGGGTGAAGTGCATGCGTTGGTTGGCGAGAATGGAGCCGGCAAATCTACACTAATCAAGGTGTTGACCGGCGCCGTAAAGCCCGACGGCGGTGAAGTACGACTGCACGACCAGCGAATTGAACACAACAATCCCGCGAAGGCCCACGAACTCGGCATTTCCGCCATCTATCAGCAGCCTGCGCTTTTCCCGGACCTTAGCGCCGCGGAAAATATCGCGATCGGAAATGACGGCAATAAGCTATGGCAGAGAGTGAATTGGCAGACGCGAACCGCGCAAGCCACCCGCATGCTGCAACAAATCGGGGCGCGGATCTCACCCGACGCTTTGGTGTCGTCGCTGAGCATGCCAGAACAGCAACTTGTCGAAATCGCCAAAGCACTGGCAGCCAACGCATCCGTCTTGATAATGGATGAACCGACCTCTTCGCTCGGGCACGAAGACACCCGCAATCTGCTTCGTATCGTTCGAGAACTGCGAGCGCGCGGGACAGGAATTCTCTATATATCCCACCGCCTGGAAGAACTGTTTGAAATTGCGGACCGCGTGACCGTTTTGCGGGATGGGAACAATGTCGGCACGCATCAGATGGCGGGAGTGACTTCCCGAGAGCTGATTCGAATGATGGTCGGCCGGGAACTGGAAACGTTGTATCCAAAGCTAGAGATAAAGCCGGGTGAAGTAGTGCTCGAGCTACGAAGTGTCTGCTGCAAACAATCAAGAGTGAAGAATGTGAATCTCGCGATACGAAGTGGCGAAATTGTCGGCTTGGCGGGACTGGTTGGCTCGGGAAGAACACAGCTGGCTGATGCTTTGTTTGGCCTGGCGACGATCAGTCAGGGCAGCGTCTACATCGATGGCATGCCGGCGGAAATTCGTTCCCCCAAAGATGCTGTGAAAGCCGGCCTGGCGTACGTCCCAGAAGATCGGCGTCGTCACGCGGTAATTCTTGAGATGCCAATACGCAGCAATGTGACATTGGCCAGCCTGGATAGATTGTCCAAGAACGGAATGTTGCAGAAACGCGCGGAACGCGACGTTGCCCAAGAGGTCACAGGGCGCCTGCAACTGAAGGCGACATCGATCGAGACCCTCGCAAAAAACCTATCGGGAGGGAATCAGCAGAAAGTCGCTCTCGCCCGCTGGCTAATCACCAAACCAAAAGTTCTCATTCTGGATGAGCCCACGCAAGGCATCGACGTCCACGCAAAGTCCGAAATCTATCATCTCATCGGTACGCTTGCGGAGACAGGAATGGCGATTCTCCTGATCTCTTCGGAGATGTCTGAGATTCTGGCGTTGAGCGATCGCGTCGCAGTGATGTCGAAGGGAGAGTTAGTGGGCATATTCGATCGCAAAGACGCTAGCCCGAACGAAATACTCAGGCTAGCATTAGGGCAGAATGACACTCGATTTCGGGGGCGGAATTGAAACTGCAATTGCGGCGAACGTGGCCCGCCCTCATTGCACTCGGGGCGCTGTACATCTATCTGGCATTCGCAGTTCCCAAGTTTTACGCAGCAGACAACTTGCGGGACCTAGCGTTGGCGAATGTCGCGGTCTTGTTGATCGCGACCGGCATGACTCTGGTGATCGTTCTGGGCCAGATTGACATCTCAGTCGGCGCGGCCTTTGCGATCTGCAGCATCATTTGTGGAACATTTGCGAAGATGGGATTGCCACCGATTCTATGGCCTCTAGTGGCGGTAGCAGCGGGTGGTCTTTTGGGCGCTACCAATGGAACGTTGGTGTCCTTCGTAAAGGCGCCGTCCATTGTGGTAACCCTGGCGACGATGGTGGCTTGGCGCGAGGCGTTGCGCTGGATTACGAACGGCGCGTGGATTGAGGGCTTGCCCAATACGTTTCAGTGGTTTGGTCTAAGGCAGCGCACAGGCGAGGCCGTCATTGTGGTATCGGCCCTACTGCTGTTTAGCTTCCTTTGGTGGACTTCCAGAAATCTGGCCGCAGTTCGCGCCATCTATGCGACAGGATCAGATGCTGAGGCGGCCCGCCTGGCCGGGCTTCCAACCAAACAAGTGGTCCTATGGGTATTTGTCGTTATGGGAGTGCTGACGGGTATCGCGGCACTACTCAATGCAGTTCGCTTTTCCGACGTGCCGGCAAATAGTGGTGTCAATCTCGAATTAAAGGCCATCGCCGCGGTGGTGGTGGGGGGAACGCCTATTACCGGAGGGCGCGGGGAGTTGGTAGGTACTTTGATAGGAGTGATGCTGCTTGGCAGCATCGGACCAGCTTTGATCTTCCTGGGAGTCAGTCCCTATTGGGAGAAGGCGATACAAGGCGGAATCATCTTAACTGCTGTTCTAGTCGATGCGATCGGCAGCTGGAGAGGAGGGCGGGTGGAGTTCGCCTAGCCTCCCTGTGAAAACCAAGAGCAGACAAGAGGTCGTGCTGGGGATCCTGATCGCGGTCGAGATCGTCTTGTTCAGCATCACGGGCCGGAATTTCCTTTCTTTAGACAATTTCTTCGAGTGCATTCGTCTCAGTGCAGAAATCGGTCTGCTTGCGCTCGCACTTACACCGGTTCTCATCACGGGCGGGATCGACCTCTCGGTGGGGTCGATGATGGGTTTCTGTGCAATTGCCTTTGGCGCTATGTGGCAAGACGCCCATTTGCCTATCGGAATCGCGTTGCTGCTCACCCTGACGCTGGGCCTACTTAGCGGGGCGCTGAACGCGGCTCTGATTGCCTATCTCGATGTTTCACCGCTTATCGTGACATTAGGAACCTACTCCCTGTTTCGGGGATTGGCCGAGGGCATCACAGAGGGTGCCAGGGGCTACTCAGGTTTTCCTGGAGGATTTCTTTTTGTTGGGCAAGGGTACTTGGGCGGCGTCGTACCTACTCAAACGATCATTTTAATAGTGGCGATCATAGCGTTCTGGCTTCTGTTGCATCGCAGCATTATCGGGCGCGCCTTATATGCAATTGGCTACTCGGCAGAGGGAACACGCTACGCGGCGGTTCCCGTGGCCCGCCGACTGGCGGTGGTCTATCTTCTCTCGGGGCTATCAGCCGGAGTTGCAGCGATCGTCTATGTCGCTCATCTGGGACAGGCGAAATCGGATGCTGGTACCGGATACGAACTCATAGCAATCACGGCGGTTGTCCTGGGTGGAACCTCGATCACCGGCGGGTCAGGAACCATCCCCGGCACTCTGATGGGGCTCGCCGCGATTGTGCTGTTGCAGAACGGGCTGCGGCTTTCTGCGTGGCCGGCAGAACTGGCGGGCATTTCGACCGGCCTTCTGTTGATTCTGACCATCGTCTTGCAGCGCTTAGTTGGTCGAAGCCATGCCCGAGCAGACGGCATGGTGCCGCAAAAGGAATTGAGAAGAAGCCGTGCGGTAAGGCTTGTCAACAAAGCGTGCATCGCCTTGGTTTTGATAGGGCTCACTGGCTACTGGGTTCATCGGCGTCAATTGAGTCGGACGGCTGCGGCTGGGGATGAACATGGCAAGCGGCGTGTCACGATTGGCGTCATGCCCAAATCGAAGGGCGATCCCTACTTCATCAGTTGCCGGACCGGCGCGGAGAAGGCGGCTGCGGATCTCGACGTCGATATGATTTGGGACGGTCCCACGGAACTCGACGCAGCCAAGCAGAATGAAGTCGTTGAAGGCTGGATCACTCGTCATGTTGACGCGATTTCTGTCGCCGTGGCGAATGCTGCGAGCATTTCCACCGTTCTTCGCAAAGCGCGGTCCCAAGGAATCAAGGTGGTTGCCTGGGATGCTGATGCAAATCCTGACGCTCGGGACTACTTCATCAATCAGGCAACGACACAGGCCATCGGCTTTACCCTGCTGGACGAGGCGGCCCGCATAATGCACGAGAAAGGAGAGATTGCCATCATCACGGGCGCGCTGAGTGCAGCCAATCAAAATTTGTGGATTTCCTTCATTGAGGAACGCCTGGCGAAGTATCCTAAAATGAAGCTGGTTTCCATTCGTCCTAGCGATGATGATCGGGACAAAGCCTTCTCGGAAGCGCAGACGATCTCCAAGGTTTATCCGGATGTGCAGGTCATAATCGTGATTTCTGCGCCTGCTGTTCCAGGCGCCGCCGAAGCCGTTAAGCAATCGGGGAGGAAGGACCTGCTCGTGATCGGTTTATCGTTGCCTAACTTGTGCAAACCGTATGTTCACGACGGCGAGATCGAGGCGGTGGTTCTATGGAACACCGAAAACTTAGGATATTTGGCCGTGGGTGCGCCCGCGGCCTTGGCCCGAGGGACATTTCCCGTGGGCAACGCGACTTTCGATGCCGGGCCTCTAGGGAAGCTGCAGATTGTAGGAAGTGAAGTTATTCTCGGTGCGCCGATGATATTCCGCAAAGACAATATCGACGCCTTCAACTTTTGAAATTGCCGGAAAGTCCGCTCGGGCGCATGTGAGCGGAATCCATCTCCCTTATTGTTGTGCCTTGCGCGCGGAATTTACCTTTTCGAGTAGCTTAGCGCAAGCGTAAACCGTCCGGGTGTGTGGCATGTGAATTCCGAGATGTTCGCCAAGCTCAACCACTGCACCCACTACCGGTTCCAGTTCCATCGGCCGGTTGGCCTCCAGGTCCTGCAGCATGGAGGTTTTATGCTCCCCGATCTTTTCGGCGCCTGCAATGCGCTGCTCAATCGAAATGGGAAGCGAGACCCCCAACTTGTTTGCTACAGCTTCGACCTCGGCCATGATATTCCTCACGATCGCGCGGAGATCGGCATCCCGTGCCATTTGGCCCAGCGTCGCCCGCGCCAGTGCGCTGATGGGATTGAATGCGACGTTTCCCAGAAGCTTGACCCAGATCTCGGTCCGCAACCGTGTCGTGAGCGGGCAGCGCAGGCCAGCCTGGACCAACGCTTCGGCAATGGCGCGACATCGCTCGGATCGGCTGCCGTCCGGCTCACCTAGCGAGATCCGGTTTCCCTCCGCGTGACGGATCACCCCTGGCTCGACAATTTCGGAGCCCAGGTAAACCAGCGAACCGACCACGCGGCGTGGATCGATGGAGGCGCCAATCACGCCGCCCGGGTCGACGCGGGTCAGGGAAAGGCCCGCGAATTCCCCGGCACCCAGTTGGAAATACCACCACGGAATGCCATTTTGCGTACTCACGACGGTGGTGTTCTTGCCGATCAGCGGTCCCAACTGCGGGGCCAGTTGGGTCAAACCATGAGCCTTCACGCCTAGGACGATGACATCAGCTTGGCCTGCATCTGCCAGATCGTTTACAACGCGGGGGCGCGTCTCGAAATCACCGTCCGCGCTGAGAACTCTGAGTCCGTTCTCTTGCATCGCCCGGAAATGTGGACCGCGCGCGTAAAGCGTCACCTCCAGGCCGGCGCGCGACATGCAGGCTCCGAGGTACCCTCCGATGGCGCCGGCACCGGCGATCAGGAATCGCATGGCTACGCCTCTGCAAACGCCTTGGCTACCGCTCCGCGCTGTATCTTGCCGGTTGCCGTACGCGGAATGGCCTTCGTGATGTAAATTGTTTTGGGGCGCTTGAACTCCGCCAAACGCTCTTTGCAGAACGCCACAATCTCCGCTTCGTTGGCCGCGTCCTTCAGGACCACCGCAGCAGCTACTTCCTCACCCCAGGTAGGATGCGGAATCCCGAAGCAAACCGCCTCGGCAACCGCTGGATGGCTTAGCAGAACTTCGTCGATTTCTCTTGGCCCGATCTTTTCACCGCCGCGATTGATGAGTTCCTTGAGACGCCCGGTCAGGCGGAGATAACCGTCTTCGTCCAGGAAACCCTGATCGCCCGTGCGAAACCATCCGTTGGTAAATGACTTGGCATTGGCTTCTGGATTGTTTTCATAACCGGAAACCACATTCGGACCTTGAATCACAACCTCACCACGCTCTCCCGTTGCGAGAAGGCTGCCTGCCTCATCCATGATTCCTATCCGAACCCCTGTTCCGGGTCCAACTGAGCCCGGTTTTCGCACTTCCGGAGGCTTGGGGTTAGAGGCCATCTGGTGAGAGGCTTCCGTCATCCCGTAAGCTTCGAGCACAGCAACGCCGAACACCCGCTCCATGTGATCCATCATTTCCGCCGGCAGGGACGCGCTGCATGAACGGATAAATTTCAGGCCTTCGACGCCCGCGGGCCGTGCCTCCCCAGCTCGCGAAAGCAGAAGATTGTGAATGGTGGGTACCGCGGAATACCAAGTTGCCTTGGTGTCGCGTACCGTACGCCAGAAGGAGAGGGCGTTGAATTTGCTGGGAACCGCGACCGTGCCTCCCGAAAGCAGCGTCGAAAGGGTTGAGGCCACCAGTCCGTGGACGTGGAACAGCGGCATGACGCAGAGCGATACGTCGTCCGGAGACAGCGCGTAATGGGCCACGATATTCCGGGCTGAAGCCGTAATATTCCGATGGAGGAGCGGTACGCGTTTGGGACGTCCGGTGCTGCCACTGGTGTGAAGGATTAGAGCAACATCGTCCGGTGATGGCGCGGCCGCAATCTTCCCATCTGGCGCGCCGGCGATCCGCACGAACCCCGCGTTATCCGTTTCGAGCGAGTGCGAGGGAACTCCCCGGGCTTGGGCCGCCTGCCGCGCCTCGGCCGCGTCGTCGGGTAGACAGAGCAGGATCTTAGCGCTCGTGTCTTCCAGGTAAAAACTCACCTCTTCTTCCCTGTATCCGGGGTTAAGGGGCGCAGCTGTACCTGCGATCGACGCTGCAAGGAAACTCACGATCGCGGCCAGACCGTTCGGCAGGCTGGTAGCTACACGCTCTCCCTTCTTGATCCCCAGCGAAGCCAGAGCGTTCGCCATCGCCGTGACTTGATCTCGGAGCTGCTGGTAGGAGACGCGAACGCCACTTTCCGGAAGGATGATAGCGGTCTGTTCCGCCGGCGCAACCTGAATCAGCTCCAGCAACGTATTCGAATTGGATATGCCAAATGTCATGTCAGAATTCAACCTCACAGCCAGGTCGGCTCAGCCACCGCCGCTCCGCGGGAGTGCGCATCGGATGACGTGTTATGGGCTCCCCCGTTTTCAAAATTACGAAGTACGGCTGGCCACATCAAACCGGGCCCGGCAATTTAGCGAGTCGGGATTGTAACAGTAGGAATCGGTATACACGAGCTTCGTTGCTTCGCGGTAGTGCCTCCGTCTGAGCGAATCCACTATCTCCTTGCAACGCTAGTGGAGAAAGCGGTAGTTCAGACAGCTCTTGGGAGAAGGAAGACAGGGGACAGTTCGGCACATTGGGATGCTTGCGTATCTCAGCGCTTCTTTGAAGAACGGGACGGTGCGCTCTTCCCAATCTTTTGGCAAAACACATATTGCCGTCTTGCCCGGACGCGACGGTGCGGCGCGGGCATCGAAGGAAAAGAAAGCCCGCTCCCAGTCGTCGTATTTGGCAGATTGTTCTAAGTCCGACGACGGTCCAGATGAGCGTATCCGCCGGAGGTGCAATTTCTCTGAT
>Ga0207693_10003664_pt1 | contig 13111 bp, 11 predicted proteins | sample LARL81metaG_FD_184347 | JGI IMG/M metagenome (GOLD analysis project Ga0207693, IMG submission 184347) | Corn, switchgrass and miscanthus rhizosphere microbial communities from Kellogg Biological Station, Michigan, USA - LAR L8-1 metaG... | ecosystem: Host-associated > Plants > Roots >...
CGCGCGGATCATCCGGCTCGAGGAGAACTACCGCTCTACGCCGGAGATCCTCACATTGGCGAACCGGTTGGCGCCGCTGCTCGGCGGCTTCGAGAAGCAGCTCCAGGCGTCGCGGCCGTCCGGCCCCGAACCGCTCGCTCGCTCGTTCCCGTCCGAGCACGACGAGGTGTCCTGGATCGTGGCCCGGTGCCGCGAGGTGCACGAGCAGGGTGTCGCCTGGGAAGAGATCGCGATCCTCACTCGGATCAACGCCCGCACCGAGCCGTTCGAGGAGTCGTTCGCGGCAGTCGGCGTCCCGTACCAGGTGCGGACCGGTGCCTTCCTTCAGCGACCGGCGGCGCGCGCGATGCTCGGCAGGCTCCGGCGTGGCGGCGACGCGCCGGTCGTCGAGGCCATCGAGCGCGCGACCGATGCGCTCGGCTTCGATCCCGAGACGACACCCGATGCCGACGACGAGCGGACCCGCCAAGCCGACCTCGGGCGGTTCCGGTCGCTCGCTCGCGAGTTCGCCGAGGCACATGGCGAGGACGCGACGGTCGGCGCGTTCCTCGCCGAGCTGCCCTCGCGGTTCTCGATCGAGGAATCCGGCCGAGGCGTCCAGCTCCTGACCTACCACCGGTCGAAAGGGCTGGAATTCGACGTCGTGTTCCTGCCGCGCGTGCTCGACGGCGAGATCCCGTACAAGAGCGGCCGGACCGCCGCAGACCCCGAAGAAGAGCGCCGGCTCTTCTATGTGGGCGTGACCCGGGCGAGGCACTGGCTCGCGATCACGTGGCCGATCGACGGGAAGGCGGCGGTCAGTCCGTTCGTCGCCGAGGCGACCGGCGTGAAGCCCAAGGTCGAGAAGCGCACACAGCCGAAACGCGTCGAAAGCGGCGACCCGTTGTTCGAGCGTCTCCGGACGTGGCGCCGCGAGCGCGCGGTCGCCGACGGCGTGCCGCCGTACGTGATCTTCCACGACAAGACACTGGTGTTGATCGCGGAGGCCCGGCCGACGTCGCCCTCCGCTCTTCGTTCGATATCAGGGGTCGGCCAGGCCAAGGTCGAGCGCTACGCCGACGACGTGCTGACCGTCATCGCCGGCGGCTGACCAACGCGCTACGGTTCCGCGATGGAACACCAAGCCGATCAGCGCATGTGCGCGGGCTGCCGACGAGAGCTTGACCGGTTTGCCTCTCCTCTTGATCTGGGTGTTACGACGAAGCGAGTAGCCGGTCGACGAGGTAGTCGGCGAACGACGGGCGTACGAACACACGCGTCGCGTCCGGGAGCTCCTGCAGGATCACCTGCGCACGGGCGAGCAGCGTTTGCGCACAGACACCGGGAACCCAGCCGCCGGCCGGATCGAGGTCGAGCGAGCACGCCGACGCGAGCATCGCAAGCCGCCCCGGCCCGTGGAGCTCGATGACGGCGCGGTTCCTGCTGACATCGACCACCGCATGACGGGTGTCCATGAGCAGCGCCTCGAGGCCGTCCGCCACCACGCTGGGGTCGCCGGGGGCGGCGACCACCAGCCACTCGTCGGGTCCGAGCCACAACGCGCCACGAGCCATGTCGCCGGTCACGGTGTTGGGCTCTGTCGGGAACCCGAGCCGCGCGGCCTCGGCCTCGCCGCAACGAACGTCGATCTGTGTCAGGAACGGGACCTCGACCGCGTTGATCGTGGCCAGCGCTGCGGCGCGGTGCGCGAGCGGGGACCGAACATCAACCATCGCGCCGCGTCCCCTCCGGGTCGTAGAAGACGGGGTCGGCGACCCGGCACGGCACGGTCTCGTTTCCCGCCACCGCGTGGATCTCGTTGCCGATGTGCCCGCGCCCCGCTTCCACCACCGCGAGCGCGATGCTTCGACCAAGCGCCTCGCTCCGGTACGACGACGTCACCCAGCCGAGCATGTGCGCGGGCGGGTCGGGGATCGTCGCGTCGGCGATCAGTTGGGTGCCTTCCATCAGCACACGCGCCGGATCGTCGGTCATGATGCCGACCAGCTGTTTCCGGTCCTCGCGCAGCATGTCGCTGCGCACCAGCGAGCGCTTCCCGACGAAGTCGCCCTTGCCTGTGTTCACGAGCCACGCCATCCCAAGGTCCTCCGGCGTCTGCGTCCCGTCGGTCTCCTGCCCGACGATCACATAGCCCTTCTCGGCGCGAAGGACGTGCATCGCTTCGGTGCCATACGGGGTGATGCCGAAGGGTTCGCCCGCCGCCATGACCGAATCCCACACGTGTTGTGCGTGCCACGGCGAGACATGCAGCTCATAGCTCAGCTCCCCGGTGAAGCTGATCCGGCAGATCCGGGCCGGGACGCCTGCCACCGTCCCGTCGCGAAGCGTCATGAACGGGAACGCATCGTGACGAAGGTCTGCATCTGCGCCGGCCGCCGCGACGACCTCACGGGCTCGCGGTCCGCCGACCGCCACGACCGACCACTGCTCGGTCACGCTCGTGCAGTAGACGCGGAGATCGGTCCACTCGGTCTGGAGCCACTCTTCGAAGCGGTCCATCACAGCCGCCGCGCCGCCGGTCGTCGTCGTGCAGACGTAGTGGTCGTCGGCGAGGCGCATCGCGACGCCGTCGTCGAACACCATCCCGTCGAGCCCGAGCATGAACCCATAGCGGATGGACCCGACCCTGAGGTTGGACATCCGGTTCGTATACATCCGGTCGAGGAACACGCCGGCGTCGGGACCGCGGACGTCGATCTTGCCGAGGGTGCTCGCATCCAACACGCCGACTCCAGTTCGGAGCGCCCGGGTTTCGCGGGCGACCGCCGCGCCCATGTCTTCGTCGCCGCGCGGGAAGTACCGCGGCCGTTTCCACTGGCCGACGTTCTCGTAGACGGCGCCGTGCGCGTCGTGCCACGCGTCCATCGGCGTTACCCGGATGGGGTCGAGGAGGATCGGTCCACTGTCGGGTCCGGCGAGCGCCGAGAACGGCACGGGCGTATACGGTGGCCTCGCGTTCGTCGGCCCCTGTGCACCCGGCGCCCAACCAAGCAGCCGGTTCACGATCTCGGCGGTCAACACGCCGCTCGTGCGCCCCTGGTCGATCGTGGTGCCGATATACGTCGCGCGCTTCACATGCTCGGCGTTGGTGAGCCCACCGGCGACTGCCTCCGCGACGTCGGCGACCGTTTGGTCGCGCTGCAGCTCGACGTACTTCTCGTGGTCGTCGCCCTCGTCGACCACCCAGAGCGGGAACGAGGCCGGCACGTTGCCCGCCGCGCGGCCGACGACGGTGAGCCACTCGGGTCCGGAGCCGTCGTGAACGAAACAGGTCTTCTGCTCGTCGTAGCGCAGGCCGATGCCGAGGCCGCGCGCGAGCTGGATGGCGGGGTTCCAGCCGCCGCTGACGGCGAGCACATCCGCTGGGATCGCGGTGCGTTGGCCGTCAGCGGCGGACACCGTGACGCCGGTGAGCGCGGGATCGCCGTCGGTCGCGACCACCCTGGCGTTCAGCCGAACCTCGATACCTGCTGCGCGCAGCCGTTCCGTCGCCGGGCCGGTCCTCGTCGCGGGATCGACCACGACGACCTGTGCGCCGGCCGCCGCGAGCGCTCCGGCAGCGTCGTGCCCGCTGTGGTTCGTCGAGAAGACCACGATCCGCTCGCCCGCCAGGACGCCGAAGCGCTCGAGGTACGTGCGCGCCGCCGACGCGAGCATCACGCCGGGCCGATCGTTGTCGACGAACGCGAGCGGCCGCTCGTGCGCCCCGGTCGCGAGGACGACGCGCGCGGCGCGCACGTGATGGAAGACGTCGGTGCCGCCGTCCCGCTGATAGCAGAGCACGTACCCGTCGTCGTAGATCCCGGTGGCCGTGGTCGACGTCAGCGTGGCGGCGTTGGGCGGCGGATCCATGACGACCGGCTGTTCGTCGACGATCAGCACGCGTCCCCCCGTGATCGTGGCCGCTGCGCGGCCTGATGCTCCGCCCCCGATCACGAGCGTCTCGACGTGCCGGTGCTGGTGACGTGCCGGACGAGGCGCCACCGCGGTCGTCGGCAAGATGCCGACGCCGGCTCGACTCTGCACGGTCAGACCGTCAACCAGGTTGACCATCGTCGCGGGGCGGATCGGCTCGAACCAAGGAGCCGTGACCTCGACGAACGCGTTAGGTTCCTCTACGCCGGAGGAGTAGACGCCGCGCGGCCGACGCGACATCGGCGAGACGAACCCCCCGGGTTCGCCGTCCGCAAGCAAGGCGCTCGCCACCGTGTCGCCGGCGAACCCTCGGATCTCCCGACCGTCGAACATGCATGTCATCGGGTGAGCGCGATCCAGCCACGTGCCCCCGCCATCGAGCCTGCGACCCGTCACGAGGGTGGCCTTTCACCCATCCGATAGGTGCTGATCATCCGGTGGGTAGCCGTGTCGCGGACCGCGTTGAACCACCGGCGGCAACCCGCCGCGTGCATCCACCGCTCCGCCCACTCGCCCTTCGGGTTGTCCCGCATGAACAGGAAGTCCGCCCACTCGGCGTCGCTCATCGCCTCGGGGTCCGCCGGGTATGCGAGGTGCGCCTGTCCGCCGTACGTGAACTCGACCTCGTCGCGGTCGCCGCACCAGGGGCACCGGATCAGCAGCATCTAGGCGCTCTCCTGGTCGAACACCGCGACCATCCGCTTGGGCGCCGTCAGCCGCCACGCCTCGGTGATCAGGTCCTGGACCTCGCCGCGCTCCGCCTTCGACACGACGACGCCGATCCAGCCTTTCGACCCGACGTACGACGGGAAGAAGAACGCCTGAGGGTCCATCGCGATCAAGGCCTGCTGTTCGTCGTGCGTGGACTTGATCCAGAGATGCCGCTCCTTCTCGTCGAACATCGTGAAGATCTTGTTCCGCACCCGGAACGTCGCGGTCTCCCACGTCTCGCGCTCCTCGGCCTCGGGAAGCGACAAGGCGAACGAACGCACGGTCGCGGCGCGCATCAGTGGGCGACCCCGGCGGCGCCGTGCTCGTCGATCAGAGCGCCGGTCGTGAAGCGTTCCAGGGCATACGGCTTGGCCAACTCGCTCTGTTCACCGGTCGCGATCGTCTCCGCGAAGGCCCAGCCGCTCCCGGGCGTGGCCTTGAACCCGCCGGTGCCCCAGCCGCAGTTCAGGTACAGGCCCGGAACCGGCGTCACGTCGATGATCGGCGACGCATCCGGGCACACGTCGACGATGCCGCCCCATGTGCGCAGCAGCGCTGCGTGCTTGAAGACGGGGAACAGCTCGCACGCCGCCGCCATCTGGTGCTCGATCACATGGAACGATCCCCGCTGGCCGTAGCCGTTGTAGCTGTCGATGCCCGCGCCCATCACGAGCTCGCCCTTGTCTGCCTGCGAGACGTAGACGTGCACGGCGTTCGACATCACGACACAGTTGAGGATCGGTTCGTAGAGCGCGCTCACAAGCGCTTGCAGGGGATGCGACTGCACCGGCAAGCGGAGCCCGACCATCGACGCGAGCACGCTGGTGTGGCCGGCCGCGACGAGCGCGATCTTGTTCGCGCGGATCGCGCCGCGCGTCGTCTCGACGCCGGTGACCGAGCCGCCGCTCCCGCGCAGGAACCCCGTGACCTCGGCGTGCTCGACGATGTCGACGCCGCGGTCGCTCGCGCGGGTCGCCAGTCCCCACGCGACCTTGTCGTGTCGCGCGGTGCCACCTCGACGTTGGAGCGCGCCGCCAAGCACCGGGTAGCGCGCGCCGGGGGAGATGTCGATGATCGGGCAGAACTCCTTGACCTGCTGCGCGTCGAGCATCTCGGCATCGATCCCCTGGAGGTGGTTGGCCTCGACGCGTCGGGTCGAGTTCCGGACCTCGCCGATGTGGTGGAGGATGTTGAGGACGCCCTTCTGGTCGAACTGCAGGTCCCAGCCGAGGTCTTCTTCAAGGCCTTCCCACAGCTGGAGCGAGTGTTCGTAGATCGCTGCGGAGGCGTCCCACAGGTAGTTGGAGCGGATCACCGTCGTGTTGCGGGCGACGTTGCCGCCGGCGAGCCAGCCCTTCTCGACGATGCAGACGTCGGCGATGTCGTGGTTGCGGGCGAGGTAGTACGCCGTTGCGAGGCCGTGCCCGCCGCCGCCCACGATCACAACGTCGTAGTTGTCCTTCGGCTCGGCGCTGCGCCAATAGCGCTGCGGTTCCTCGGTCATCCCCGCCCTTCCCCCTGGAGCGGCAGTCTGTCCGACGACCTCGGTTCCGGCAACGCGAGGGTGCGGGGGGCGCAACGGGGGGTTCGACCTCGCAACGGGTCTCGCACTACGATGCGCGGGCACGTCCGAGGGGGTTGCTGGGTGCGCGACGAGACCGGTGGTTCGCTCCAGTCGGTCAACCGCGCCTTGACGGCGCTCGAACTTGTCGCCGATGCCGGCGAACTTGGGGTCAGCGAACTCGGCAGGCAGCTCGGCGTCCACAAGGCCACCGCCTCGCGCCTGGCTGCCGTCCTGGCTGAGCGCGGCCTCTTGGAGCGCGATCCCCTGACCGAGCGCTACCGGATCGGGTTCGGGCTCGTCCGTTTGGCCGGCGCGGCGATGAGCGGCCTTGACCTCGTGCGTCTCTCCCGGCCGATCCTCGAAACCCTCGCCGAGCGCGCCCGCGAGGCGAGCAACCTCGGCGTGCGCAGCGGTGATGACGTCGTGTACGTCGACCAGATCTCCGGATCGCGTTCGATCGTTACGGTGAGTTGGGTAGGACGTCGGACACCGATGTACTGCACGTCCAACGGGAAGGTCTTGCTCGCGTTCGCCGATGAGGCCGACCGCGACCGTGTCCTGGCGGAGCCGCTCGAGCGGTTCACCGAGCACACGATCACCGACCCGGCGCAGCTCCGACATGAGCTCGACGCAGTGCGGACGCGCGGGTACGCGCAGGCGCTCGAAGAGTTGGAGGAAGGGCTCAACGCGGTTGCCGCGCCGGTCCGTCAGGCCGACGGCCGGGTGATCGCCGCGCTCGGCGTGTCGGGGCCCGCGTTCCGGATGCACGCGGTCGACGTCCCGCGTCTCGGGTTGCTGACGGCCGAGGCCGCGCAGGCGGTGTCGCGGCAGCTCGGCCACATCGACCGAGGACGTGTGGCCGGATGACGACCTGGGATCAGAACGCGCGCCCCGCAGCGTCGCTGCTCGATGCGCTCGGCTCCACGCCGCTCGTCCGGCTCGCGCGCGTCGCGCCCGACCTCGAGCTGTTCGCGAAGGTCGAGTGGTACGGGCCGACAGGGTCGGTCAAAGACCGGATCTACGCGCACATGCTGAGCAAGGCGGAGGAGGCCGGGCGCCTGAAGCCCGGCATGACGATCATCGAATGCACCACCGGCAACGCCGGCATCGCGTGTTCGGCGGTCGCCGCGATCAAGGGGTACGAGTGTGTGATCGTGATGCCCCAGGGGATGAGTCCAGAGCGCAAGCGGATGATCGAGGCCTACGGCGCGCACCTCGAGCTCACGCCGGGCGCCGGCACGGACATCGACCTCGCGCTCGCACGCATGCGCGAGCTCGTGGCGGCCGAGCCCGACCGCTACTTCTTCCCGGGCGAGTTCGAGAACCCGGACAACCCGGAGGCGCAGCAGCAGAGCGGGCGTGAGATCTGGGAGCAGATGGACGGCAAGGTGGATGCGGTCGTCGCAGCGCAGGGAACGGGCGGCTGGATCACCGGCGTGACCCTGGCGCTGAAGGCCAACGATCCGACCGTGGTCGCCTACGCGGTCGAGCCCGCGGAGTGTCCGTTGATCAGCGAGCAGCGCTGGGGTCGACACGGGGTTCCCGGGATCGGTGACGGGATCATCCCGCGCAACCTCGACCTGTCAGCGATGGGCGGGATCGTGACCGTCAGCACCGGCGAAGCGCTCACGATGGCGCAACGGATGGCTCGTGAAGAGGGCATGCTGTGCGGCCCCTCGAGCGGGATGAACGTGGTCGCTGCGCACAAGCTCGCCGCCAAGCATCCCGAGCTGCGTCGGATCGTCACGGTCGTGCCCGACACCGGCCAGCGGTATCTCTCCGGAGAACTCTTCGGCGAGCGCGCCGAGGTCGAGGACGACGACCGGGATCACACGCCCGACCGAGACATCCTCGAACAGGTTGCGACCCACCGGGACCGCTTAGAGTTCATCGCGTGACCGAAGTCTGGGAGCTGAGCGCCACCGAGGCGCTGGCGCGGATGCGCGCCAAGGACCTCTCGCCCGTCGAGTTGCTCGCGTCGGTGCAAGCGCGGGCGGTCGACGTCGAGCCGACCGTGAACGCATTGACTGAGGTCCGCGAGGAGGCGGCGCTCATCGCGGCGGCCGAGTCCGCGGAGCGGTATGCGCGCGGCGAGGACATCCGGCCGCTCGAAGGACTGCCCGTCGCGCTCAAAGAGGAGGTGCCGGTCGAGGGTTGGCGCATGCGGTACGGCTCGCTTGCCGTCGACGAGATCGCCCACGAGACCGCGCCGATCGCGGAGCGCATCTTCGCAGCCGGCGCCGTGGTGCACGCGCGCACCACGACGCCGGAGTTCTCCTGCACCGGCTACACGCACTCGAAGCTATGGGGCGTCACGCGCAACCCCTGGAACCCGGACGTCGCGGTCGGCGGCTCGAGCGGCGGGTCCGGCGCGTCGCTCGCCTCCGGGACATCGACGCTGGCGAGCGGGTCAGATATCGGCGGTTCGATCCGCATCCCCGCGTCGATCAACGGCGTGGTCGGCTTCAAGGCGCCGCACGGCCGGGTGCCGACCGGAGCGCCGTACAACCTCGATCGCTACTGCCACGACGGCGTGCTCGCGCGCACGATCGCCGACTGCGCGCTGTTCGAGAACGTCGTCGCCGGCCCACACCCCTCCGACATCGCGAGCCTGCGGCCCAAGCTCGAGATCCCCGAACGGCTCGACGGCATCGACGGCATGCGGATCGCGCTCTCCGTTGATCTCGGTTCGTGGGATGTCCACGACGAGATCGCGGCGAACACACGCGCGGCCGGCGAGGCGCTGCTCGCCGCGGGTGCGAAGGTCGAGGAGGTCGAGATCCCGTGGAACCTCGCGCTGCTGATGGACACGGCTCGCCGGCACTTCTCGGCGATCTTCGGCGCCGAGATCGCGAGCGCCGCCGAGGACTTCCCCGATCTGGTCAACGACTATGTCCACGCCTGGGCGGACGAGGCGCGAACGTTGATGGCCGAGCCGGGCTCGTTCCTTCGAGGCCTTCACCAGGAGGCCGAGGTCTGGGCGCCGATCGGACGACTGTTCGAGACCTACGACGCCTTGATCTGCCCGACCTGGGCGTCGCCCGGCATCCCGGCGGGGGACAGCATCCTGGGACAGCTCTTCGACACCGGCGGCGGCAACGACCGTCAGTTCACGCACTTCATGACGACCCCGTTCAACATCCTTGCGCCGTGTCCGGTCCTGGCCGTGCCGAGCGGCATCGCGCCATCCAACGGCGTGCCCACCGGCATCCAGATCGTCGCGCGGACCTACGACGATGTGACCGCCTTCCGCATCGGGGCCGCGTTGGAGCAGGTCCGCCCGTGGACCGGTCTCGCGCCCTTCGCAGGATGAGCGTCGAGGACAGGTTCCAACGGTTGATCGACGCCGACGTCGCGTCGTGGCCCCAGATGCCCGGGCGGCTGCTGCACGTGCTCGCGCCCGGCCTCGGCGTGGACCTCGAGGTCGCGGCCGGTGTGCAGGAACTCGGCGACGGTCCCTTGCAGCCGGGATCGCGGTTCCGGATCGCGAGCGTCACGAAGCCGTTCGTCGCGGCGGCGACCCTTCGCCTCGTCGAGCAAGGCCGGCTCTCGCTCGACCAGACTGCGGCCGAGCTGCTCCAAGGCCCGTACGACGAGCTTCTGCGGAGCGGCGGCTACGACACCGGCGCGATCACGCTTCGGCACCTGCTGACCCATACCAGCGGGATCTACGACTTCGCGGCCGACGCGTACGGCGACGAGCTGACCGATGGGTTCACCGCACAGGTCGCGAAGGATCCCGGTCGACGGTGGACGCGGTTCGAGCAGATCCAGTGGGCGGTCGAGTACGGCAAGCCGTACGGCCCCCCCGGCACCGTGTTCGGCTATTCGGACACGGGCGCGTGCCTGGTGGGCGAGGTGATCGAGCGGACGACGGGCATGACGATGGGCGCCGCCCTGCGCGAGCTCATCGGCTACGAGCGGCTGGGGTTGCGGACGACCTGGCAGGAATCGATCGAAGACCCGCCTCGGGACCTGCCGCCGCTGTCCCACCAGTACGAGCGCGACCTCGACGTCGCCGACATGGATGCGTCGGTCGACCTGTACGGCGGGGGCGGGCTGATGTCGACCTGCGGTGACCTCGCGCGGTTCTTCCGGGCGCTGCTGCGTGATGAGATCTTCGAGCGCCCGGAAACCCTCGCGACCATGACCGAGACGCTGGCCGGCCTGCCACGAGCCCTTGGCACCTCGGACGAAACGGTGTCGAACGCCGCGATGTACCTGTTCCGGGCCGAGGCCGCCGACGTGACGTGGTGGGGCCACGACGGCTACTGGGGTACGACCGCCTACACCTGTCCGACCCGCGACGTGACGGTCGTGACGAGCCATCAGCGGTCCGACATGCCACAGGGGTTCAAGCGGATGGCGCTGGTGGCGGACGCGTACATCGCCCTCGAAGGTCTCTAGCCGCGTTGACGGTCCCGACGCCGCGCGCCCTATCCTGCGGCCATGACGACCTACCCGCTGTCCGACGCCGACCGTGAGATCCAGGAGCGTGCCCGCCGTTTCGTCGACGATGAGCTGATCCCGTGGGAACTGCACGCCGAGGAGCACGGCGGTCAGATCCCCGAGGAGGAGCACCGCGCGCACGAAGCCAAGGCCCGCGAGCTCGGCCTTTCGGGGATGAACCTGCCAAAGGAGCTCGGGGGCGGCGGGTTCACCACTTTGCAGCAGGTGTTGGTCTCGGAGCAGATCGGCCGTGTCACCAACGCGCTCGGTTGGTGCGTGCACACCCCCGCCGAGTGGGCGCCTGAGGTGATGACCGACGAACAGATCGAGCGGTGGTTGAAGCCGGCGATCCGCGGCGAGCGGAGCGAGTGCTACGCGATCACCGAGGCCGGCGCCGGATCCGATGTCGACGCGATCCAGGCGACAGCCCGCCGCGACGGCGACGAGTACGTTCTGGCCGGCGAGAAGATGCACGTGACCTCGTTCAACCGGGCCGACCACATCTTCTTCCAGGCGAAGATCGTCGGCGGGGATCATGCGGGCGAGCACGCGATGTTCGTCGTCGACAAGGACACGCCCGGCGTCCGGCTGGTGCGGGAGCCTCGCTACACGCATACCTACCCCGACACGCACGCGATCGTCGCGTTCGACGACGTGCGGGTGCCGGCGTCGCAGCTGATCGGCGCCGAGGGCGACGGGATGAGCTTCACCTACGCGTGGTTCCGCTACGAGCGGCTGATGATCGCGGCACGGTGCTGTGGCGCGGCCGAACGCCTCATCGAGGAGGCCACAGCCTTCGCGAAGGAGCGCGTGCAGTTCGGTCAGCCGATCATCGAGAACCAGGCGATCTCCCACATGCTCGCCGACTCGCTCACCGAGCTGTGGGCCGCACGACTGATGACGTACCGCTTGGCCGAGAACATCGACGCAGGCGCCGACGTGAAGATCCAGCACGCGCAGTGCTCGATGGCCAAGCTGTACGCGAGCGAGATGGCAGGCCGCGTCGCCGACCGCGCGGTCCAGATATTCGGCGGGCGCGGCTACATGCGCGAGAACGTTGCCGAGCGGTTCTGGCGTGAGGTCCGTGTCGACCGCATCTGGGAAGGCACGAGCGAGATCCAGCGGGAGATCGTCGCCGATCAGCTGGTCAAGCGAGGGGCGCAAGCGCTCGCCGGCTGAGCCGGCGCTGCCGGGCGAAGCGCCAACCGGCCGCCGCCGGGCGACCCCTTCTCGTGAGTTCCACATAGTGGAACTGAGTTCCACTATGTGGACCTGGCCCAACTGGGTCGGCGGCGAAGCGGTAGCGCCGAGCTACGCCGAGCTGTCCTCGGTCGCCTGCCGGACCTCGTTGCGCCGGCGCGCGGCGATCACGTTGATGATCGCGATCACCAACCCGGCCAAGAAGATCGACGTTCCCATCACGAACACCTGCGGCGGGATCCCGACCTTCACCGCGCCGTAGACCCACAGCGGGAAGGTCACCGTCTGCCCCGCCACGAAGTTCGTCGTCACGAAGTCGTCGATCGACAGCGCGAACGCGAGCAGCCCGCCGGCCAAGATCCCCGGCCAGATCAAGGGCAGCGTGACCTTATAGAAGGTCACCCACGCATTGGCATAGAGGTCTTGCGCGGCCTCCTCGATCTCCCGATGGAAGCCCGACAATCGGGCGCGCACGACGATCGCGACGAACGCGATGTTGAACATCACGTGGGCTACGAAGATGCTGAGCAGCCCCATCGGGAAGCGCAGGAGGACGAAGAACGACAGCAGGGCCGCGCCAAGCACGATCTCGGGCGCCGCGATGTTCATGAACATCACGGTCTCCGTGGTTCCCGAGCCGCGGAAGTGATACCGGACCAGCGCCAGCGCGATCAGCGTCCCAAGGAACGTGGCGACGATCGTGCTGATGACCGCGATGTAGAGCGAGTTCCACAGCGACGAGGTCAGGTCTGGCACCGCGTTCCACTGCTTCCACCACTCGACCGTGAAGCCCTGCCACCGGAAGGAGACCTTGGGCGTCACGGCCGTTCCCGACGCAGCGTTGGAGTTGAAGCTGTACAGGATCATCACCGCGATCGGGATCAGCAGGTACGCGATGACCAGCCCGGTGTAGGTGGCCAGCAGGATGTCGGAGAGCTTCCGCTTGGGCTTCTTCGGGGCCGGGCGGTACTCGACCTCTGCCGGGATGACCGGTTCGACGGTGGTCGATGCGGCGGTCATAGGTACTCCTCGATCTGGCGGGTCCCGAGCACGCGCGCGTACAGGATGATGCCGACCAGCAGGATGAGCATCAGGATGAACGACAGCGCGGAGGCCAGCGGGTAGTTCTGATCGTTCAGGAACGCCCGCTGGATCACGTTGCCGATCATCGTGGTGTTCGTGCCGCCGAGGATGTCGTTGTTCACGTAGTCGCCCACCGCGGGGATGAACGTGAGCAAGAACCCGGCGAAGATGCCCGGCACCGACAGCGGC
>Ga0207693_10003665_pt1 | contig 13111 bp, 10 predicted proteins | sample LARL81metaG_FD_184347 | JGI IMG/M metagenome (GOLD analysis project Ga0207693, IMG submission 184347) | Corn, switchgrass and miscanthus rhizosphere microbial communities from Kellogg Biological Station, Michigan, USA - LAR L8-1 metaG... | ecosystem: Host-associated > Plants > Roots >...
AACCGCGGTGCGCGTGGCGGGCAAGATGGCGGGCGCGGATCTGCCCGAGTCCGACTTGCTCGTGAAAGAGACGGCCTGCGAACTGGCGAACCAGATTATCGGAAATGCGATCACAGCATTGAATGACCAGGGATTCCACTTCCGGGTGCATCCGCCGGTGATGCATGAATCCGCGGAAGGCATCAAGAGCAGCGAAGACACCGAAGCTCTCGTGATGTGCTTCGAGACCCCGGTGGGCAGTGTCTTCATGAACATCGCGCTGCGGTATAACCGGAAGCGACATGCCGACATGGCGGCTTCAGCGGGACGATAAAACAGTGCTTGAAAATCCTGACACGAGCCACTCTGGCTTGTGCGACGCGATAAGTCTCTCCAAACTCCCACCCGCGGTCGGCCCCTAAAGGGGCAATCTAAGAAACGCCATGTGCGGCGCGACCTGATACGAGCCTCTCTCCCCGCGCAGGGTCATCTGGCTCGCCTCAAAGCGCGCTCCCGAAACGGGTCCCTATCCCGAGGCATGTTTGTGCGGCTTTACTTGAAAGTACTCTGGAAACTGGCTCTAGGTTTTAAAGGGCTAGGAACCGGTCAGGATGAAGACTGGATTTTGTCTCGGGGGCTCGCCTACTCCGGTTGCGGTTTCGCCGGCGGTGGAAGTTCCTGCAGCGTTACTAACAGTGAATGTGCCGTTGCCGATTCCGGTCACGGTGAACGTGCCGTTATCCGCCTGCGCTGACATATGGGTAATCGTGACCACGAGGCCGAGGAAGATCGGTGTGCCCGAGTTCGGATCGTATGTGTAGCTGTAGGTCGTGTCCGTGCCATTCTGAGCGGCGGCAGAGATGTTGAGCAGAGTTGGGGAGTAGGCGCTGCCGGGAGCTGGGATGGTCGCAAAATACGTGTCGCCGGACGTGTTGATACTCCAGACGCCGGAGGCGTCGCAACTGGAGACGTAGACGCGCGAACTGTCGATGGCGGTAGCGGCGGAGATGCGGAAGCGTGCGGCTGCGCAATTTGCCACCGGCGAAGCGGAAACTTCGGGTAGAGGAATCGCCTTGGTGACCTGGTTGGTCAGCGAATCGACGACTGTTACTTGTACCTGAACGCAAGAAGTCTGCTGACAGTTGGCTGAGGTTGTGTCGAGATAGTAGCTTGCGATGTAAGCGCGCGTGCCATCCGGCAGAGCTGCTACGGAGACCGGGACGCATCCGCTGGCCGGGCACGGAGCCGCGCCTCCGCCCGGAATCGCAGCCTTCAGGTCGATAGTGGCCAGGCGTGTGAGGGCGTCGGTGCTTGCGTCAAAGATCCCGACTGTGGCATTGGTCGGATTCGGCACGTAGAGGCGGTTGCGCCGGCTATCGTAGTAGAGAAATTCTGCGCCCGCGCCGACGGAAATAGTGCCTCCGGGAACGATGGCGTCTTGGGGAAGCAAACCATTGATGATTGTGATGGTGCCGGCATCGTGGCTGAGGACGTAAATACGCGCGCCATCACTGCGCATGGCCGCCCAGCGCGGGGATGCACCTACGGGCAGGGTAACGATGGTGCTCTTGTCGGCGCTGCTGATCACCGAAACATCGCTCGAGTCGCGGTTCACAACATAGAGCTTCTTAAGCAGGCCGGTGGTCGAGGAATTGTTCGGCGTCTCGACCATGGCGATGGGATGTGTACCCACCGGAATCGTGTCGGTGACGGCGTTCGTGATGCCATTGATGGCGTTCACGGTGCCGTTACCCGAATTGGCCACGTACATAGTGGAGGTCTCGCTGCTTTCCACAAAATCAGGGGCGGCCCCTTGGGCGAGATTGATGTCGACCGATGACCCGATGGGGCTATTTCCGGCGGCCGCGCTGAACGCGCTGACAGAGTCGGCCCCCTGATTTGCCACCCAAACCCGGGTGCCGAGCAGAGTCGCGTGGACAGGCATGATCGCGACCTTCGTGACGCCCGCGTCCGAGTCCCCCGAGACATTCACCTGCATACCGGTACCGGCGTTGAATGTGCCGTTCTGATTCACGGTAAAGGTGGAATGGGCGTTCTTTGGATCGGGTGTCGGGACGGGTTGAGGAATGATGGTGGGGCGATACGTATCGCCACAGGCAATACAGATCAGGAACAGGAAAATAAGACCAGCCAGCTTGCCCTTCGACACCAAACTCATCGGCACCCCATGGTGAGTAATCATGCGTTAGGAGAATTGAACATTGTAATCGGGAAACGGAGATTCTAGCTACTTGGGACCTCTGGGATTAGTGGCCGGGCGGGACGAGGGGGTTGCCTGAATGGATTTGCTCAGCGCACGGATGTCGACGGGCGGGGACGCCCTTCGCTCCATCGCATCAACTAACGCAAGCATCGTTGGGAGGACGCTTATCTCCCTCGCCGCGGCTTGCTCCCTGCGACTGCTGCTTCGGGAACGGACTTCGTTGTGGCGGCCGGCTTCTTCTTGCCTTCCATCTCGGCGAGGCTTTGTTTCAGGGCTGCCATAAGATCGACGACTGGCGCGAGTTTCTTGGGACGATCGATCTCGACTACCTTGCCGCCTTCGAGTTTGGTCTCGATCAGCTTTTTCAAATTCTCCTGGAAGGAGTCGTGATATTTCTCCGGATCCCAATCTCCGGCGAGCGCTTCGATCAGCTGACGAGCGACCTTCAATTCTGCGTCTTTGAGTTCGACATCGGGAGCGCCGAAGCCTTCGACCTGGCGGACTTCCTCGGCGTAGTACATGGTGTGCAGCATCATGCCGCCGGAGTGCGGCCGCAGGAAGACCGTGTATTCGCGGTTGTGCATGGTGAGCTTCGCGATCGCAACGTAATTGCTCTCTTCGAGGGCCTTGGTCAGGAGCGCATAGGGACGCCGTCCGGCTTCATCAGGCATCATGTAGTAAGAAGATTCGAAGTAGACCGGGTCGACTTCGTCTGCATGCACGAACTCGAGGATCTCCATTGTTTTGGCGGTCTGCGGCTCGATCTTCTTAATTTCTTCGGGCTCGATGACGATGTACTCGTCCTTGCGAAATTCGTAGCCCTTCACGATTTCGCTGCGCTCGACGACCTTGTTCTCGGCCGGGCAGATGTATTGCTGCTTCACGCGCTGCAAGTCTGGGCGATGAAGCATGTTGAAAGAAATACCGCTGCTGCGCGCGCCGGAAAAGAGGCGCACCGGCATCGAGATCAAGCCGAACGTAAGATATCCAGACCAAACGGAGGCCGCCATAGGTTCTCCCCGAAGAATCAGAAAAGGCGCCAGAGCCGCGCCCAGCGTTCGAAAGTTTAGCGCACGACTTCGGTTTTTGATGCATGAACTTGGCGGGGTAATCGAGAGAAAAAGCACGACCAGATGGACAGCGCCGGCTCGGGACCCTAGGGCTGGTAGTTATCAGTTCGATTCCACCCTCTGCAGGCTATGGTAGAACTTTAGCGCGTTTGCTATGCACTTGAGCGCATTGAACTTAAGCCCTAATTCGGGGGTGTGGTGGGCGGACTCAGGGCCCCGTTTCGCTCTGATTGTGGCCATTACGGTGGCATTTGCCGCGCTGGGACACGCAGTCCGGGGGGTGTCGCGGTCGGGCGCCGTGGCAGGAGCGCTGGTTTGCTTCGCCCTGCTGGCCAGCGTGGGGCTTGGGGCGTTTGCAATGCTGTTGGCGGTGTTTGGGGTGACCTGGATAGCTACGCGCTTTGGAAGGCTGCGGAAGCAGGGCTTAGGAGTTGCCGAGCGCAGAGAGGGGCGGAGTGCGTCCCAGGTTCTGGCGAACACCGGGATGGCTGGGGCCTGTGCACTGTGCTATTCCGGGCTGCATGTGCCGCTGATGCTTTTGGGAATGGCGGCGGCTTTGGCGGTCGCGGCGGCGGACACTGTGTCGAGCGAATGCGGGCAGGCTTTGCGCCGAGACGCCCGGTTGATTACGACGTTTGAGCGCGTGCCCGCAGGCACGGACGGCGGCGTCACGTTGGGCGGGACTGCCGCTGGGGCGTTGGCGGCCGGGCTAGTTACTTTGGTTGGGGTTTGGGGCGGGTTGCTCCCCACGCGGTGGATATGGATCGCGGTTGCGGCCGGATTTTTCGGAATGGTGGTGGATAGTTTCCTGGGCGCGTTATTTGAGCGGCGCGGGTGGATTGGGAACGATAGCGTGAATTTCATCAGCACGGTGGTGGCGGCGGTGGGGGCCGCGGCGGTTGCGGGGTTATAGAGACGTCGGCTTCGGGCTTTAGGCTTTTGGCTCTGGACTCTTCCGGGTGGTCATGTCCGTCGGTACCTTGAGTAATGGTTACCTGACAAGCGACAATTTCTTAATACCTCTCCCGAAAATTCAGACCCTTCGCGGGTGGCTGAAGGGCCATCGACGATGCGGGCGGGATTGTCGACGGGACGCATTTTTATTAGCGACTTATTGGTTCTGTTTGGGACCTTGTCAGTGTCAGTAAGGAAGCAATGCGGATTAAGACGTTAGTGATCGGTTACGCGCTGGCCCTGGCACTGTTGCTGTTCGCGCAGCGCCGGCCGGATTCCCTGCCTGCCAGCAATTTCACGGGTGTGGTGGACCTCACGCATCCGGTGGGACGCGGAAAAGTACCCAGCATTCACGAGAACGCCACGGTTCGCTCTGCCGGTCTGGTGCAGAAGGATGGATTGCGCCGCGTTTCCGCAGCGACATCGAACAATACCAATATCGATTCGCCGGCAAGACTGGTTCGCGGAATGTGGACGGTGGACCAGATTCCTCCGGAGCGCTTGATTGCTCCACTGACTGTGCTGGATGTCACGTCGCAGGCGCGACGCAATCCTGACTACGAAGTCTCGGTCGAGGACATTGCGCAGTGGGAACAGATTCATGGAGAGATTCCGGCCGGCGCCGTGGTTGTTGCGCGGACGGGATGGGGAGTGCGTTGGGCCTCGCCCAAGGATTACCGCAACACCGACAAAAATGGCGTGATGCACTTCCCGGGATACTCGCGGGGTGCGGCGCAATTTCTGGTTGAGGGACGGCAGGCTCTGGCGCTCGGCATCGATACGTTGAGCGTGGATCCGGGATCGTCGCGGACGTTGGCCGTACATGAGTACACGCTGGCCCACAGCGTTTATCACCTGGAGAATGTTGCTAACCTCGAACGCGTGCCTGACGCGGGCGCGGTGGTTGTGGTGGCTCCGATGAAGCTGGAAGGTGAAGTTGACGGCCCCGTCCGCATTCTTGCGCTAACGCGCCGTTAGTACAGTAATGTCCTAACGGCGAGTTTGAAGGCTACGCCTCGTAGCATAAAATCTAGGCATCGTTAACAATCAGAAAGACGTGCGAGGCATCCTTCGCCCTCTGGTATGAATCCATTCCGAGATAGCAAGGCCGCAAAATCCAAACAAAACGTTCAGTGGGAGTCGCCGGTGCGCTCAATTCAGACATTTGTGTTTTTTCTGACGCTGGGCATCGCGCTCGGCGCTTTTTCGCAGACTAAAGCTACCAGCCGTATTACACAGGCGATTGACGACCGAGACACGATTGAGTTGCGCGGCAGTGTTCATCCCATGCTGCAGAAAGCGACCGACCAAGGGCGCATGGACGGGGCGATGCGGCTGGAAGGCGTTTCGCTGGTGTTCAAGCGGACTCCGGAACAGGATGCTGCAGCGGAAAAATTTCTCGACGATCTGCAAAATCCCAAATCACCGAGCTACCACAAATGGCTGACGCCGGAGCAGTATGCGGACCGGTTTGGAATGAGCGCCGCCGATCTGAGTAAAGTGACCGCGTGGCTGCAATCGCAGGGCTTCACTGTGAACCGGTCGGCACGCGGGCGCACGCAGGTGTGGTTCAGCGGAACCGTCTCACAAGTAGAGACGGTGTTTCGCACGGAAATGCATCACTTCGTGGTGAAGGGTGAAGCGCACTTCGCGAACAGCGTCGAACCTGCAATTCCGAGCGCGCTGGGAGAGGTTGTCCTGGGTGTGCACGGGTTGAGCAATTTTCGCCCGAAGCCACGCGTGCGGATGAACCGGTCCTTGGCTCAAGCGGTCAAGCCAAATTTCAACTTCGGCACGAATGGTGAACACTTCATGAGTCCGGATGACTGGACCACCATTTACAACGTGAAGGCACTGTACACGGCGGGATTCGACGGAACCGGCCAGGCCATCGCTGTTGCGGGACAATCCGAAGTCAACAATGCCGACCTTGATGCGTTCCGCACGGCTTCCGGACTACCGGCGCGCACAGCGAGTAATTTTGTCAGGAAACTCGTGCCGAACAGCGGCACAGCAACGGTTGTATCAGGAGATGTTGGGGAGTCGAGCATCGATGTAGAGTGGTCGCACGCGGTAGCCAAGGGCGCCAACATAATCTTTGTGTATACCGGGAATAGCGCGAGTTTCAACGTATTCGATGCGTTCACGTACGCGATTGATCAGAATCTCGCGCCCATCCTCAGCATGAGTTACGGAAATTGCGAGCAGAACCTGCCGTCCGCATTTCTGACCTCGGTTCAGCAACTCACGCAGCAGGCGGCGATGCAGGGTCAGACGATTGCGGCGGCGAGCGGCGACTTCGGAGCGGCCGACTGTGATACGGCACCCGGACTTCCGGCGCAGGGCGGACTGGGTGTCGACATTCCCGGGGCCTTGCCATACGTGACGTCGGTAGGCGGCGCGCAGTTTAACGGCGATACCGCCAGCCCGGCAACGTTCTGGAATTCTGCAAACAACGCGGTGGGTGGATCGGCTAAGTCCTATATCGCCGAGACGACGTGGAACAATACGATCCCGAGAAATCAGCTTTCGGCGGGCGGCGGTGGCGCGAGCGTACTTTTTTCGAAGCCAAGCTGGCAGACGGGCACTGGGGTACCGAACGATGGCGCGCGTGATGTTCCCGACATTGCTCTAGCTGCGGATCCAGATCATGACGGCTACATGTTGTGTGTGAATGATCCGGGCCAATCACAACTTCCTTGCATCAGCGGTTTTTTGGATTCCAACAAGACGCCGGACGTGGCCGGGGGAACATCTTTTGGATCGCCCACTTTTTCTGGAATCGTGGCGATTCTGAATCAGAAGATTGGATCGCGGCAGGGGAACATCAATCCTGCGCTGTACGCACTATCCGCGGCAAATGCAGGCGCCTTCCACGACATCACCAGCGGCAACAATATTGTGCCTTGCGATCCGGCTACGGTGGACTGCCCGACGTCGGGAACCGCGCAATACGGATTCAGCGCGGGACCAGGGTACGACCAGGTCACGGGCCTCGGATCGATTGATGCGGCGGCACTGGTGAACAACTGGGGCAGTGGGAATCCGACGGCAGCCGACTTCTCAATGTTCGGTCACGTAGTCGGCATTGCTTCGCCGGGTGGTTCGGGGTCATCGACGATCACCGTGGATGCGCGCAACGGTTATAGCGGGACAATCAACTTCACTTGTGTAGCGCCGACGTCTGCAAAAATCGGCTGTACCGTTAGCGGCGGTCCGATCACTCTGAACGGCACGACCAAGAGCGGGACGGTGACAGTCAGCATCACGACGACCGCGGGACTCGCTCCGAGCAACGCGCCTTTGTGGTTGGGCGGAAGCGGCGCGGTGTTTGCGGGAGTCCTGGTCTTTGGAATTCCTTCGAAGCGGCGAAAATTGTCGGTTGCGCTCAGTCTCATCACGGTGGCCTTGATCCTGGCGGCGGTCGGCTGCGGCGGCAGTAGCAGCTCCAGTGGAGGTGGAGGCAACGGAACGCCCGCGGGTAGCTACGTTGTGAGCGTAACGGGCAATGACGGAACTACGTCGCATACATCCAACGTATCGGTGTTCGTGCAATAACTGACACCCATCTGACTCGACAAGGGAAGGCTGTGACAGCCTTCCCTTAACTTTTGACAACCATTGCTGCCTTGCGTGATCTAATTTTGCAAGGAGGCAGGCATGGCAGATCTGCGGTATCCCATCGGCAAGTTTTCTTTTGACGGCACACTCACCGGAGAGCAGAAGGCAAAATTCCTGGATGACATTGAGCAGACTCCAGCGCGGTTAGAGGCGGCCGTTCGCGGACTTTCCGACAAGCAACTGGATACGGCGTATCGCGATGGAGGGTGGACGGTCCGGCAGGTCGTGCACCATGTCCCCGACAGCCATCTCAACTCCTACATGCGGTTCAAGCTCGCACTGACCGAAGAGGAGCCGACAATTCGAACGTACATGGAAGATCGCTGGGCGGAATTGCCGGAAGCAAAGAGTGCGCCGATCGGGCTGTCGCTGGAATTGCTGTCGTCATTGCACACACGCTGGATGCTGATGCTGCGCGCCCTGCAACCCGCCGATTGGAAGCGAACGTTTCGGCATCCGGAGATCGGGTTGATGACGCTGGAGAAAAATCTGGCGCTGTATGCGTGGCATGGGAAGCATCACGTCGCGCATGTTACGGGGTTGCGGGATAGGATGGGGTGGTAGAGGACAGTTTCGAGTTTCAAGTTTCTGGTTTCGAGTTTCCGGAACGGCTCGCCGAAACGGAGCACGATCGGAACATCGAGTAACCTGAAACTGGAAACCTGAAACTGGACACTTCTTTTAGCTAGCTCACTTTCCACGCCAGATAGCTCATCGCTTCGCGAAGTACGGCGAGCATTCGTTGGAATGCGCCTTTCGGGCGGGATCCGGTGCGCGGGGCTACGTAGACCGTCATGCCTTCGTGCTCGAGTAGTTTCTTGATCCGAAAGACGTGATACTCGTCGCTCACCGCCAGGCAGCCTTTCATGCCGTTGGCGCGCATGATTACACCAAGTCGTTCTGCCGAGTGGGCAGTGTCGGTGCCGAGCGTCTCGGCGATTAGGTTGCGTTCGGGTACGCCGCGGCGCATGAGGTAATCGTGGCCGACGCCGCCTTCGCTGTAACTCGGGTCTTCGCCCGCTCCGCCGGTGGTAATAATCACGGGGGCAAGGTGCTTCGCATAGAGATCGTAGGCGTGATCGAGGCGCGCGCGAAGAACGGGGGAAGGCCTGCCTGCATACTCCGCCGCCCCAAAGACCACGATCGCATCGGCCGGATGAATCTCTTGCTTGCCGGCTTCGCTGACGATACGAAGACTAGTGATCGCCACGATAAGAACGAAGAGCAGAGCTACTGCCGCCAGCGTCCACAGAGGTCGATTTCTGCGCGAGGGCTGGATTGCGGTGGAGAGGGTCATCCCTGCGCAAAAAAGGTAGAGATCTCCGAGGCGGGAATGGCGCCTTCGCGAATCACGCGCCAGCGGTCGTCGCCGTTACTGAGATCGACGATGGTGGAAGCGACCTCGCGGGGCGAAGTGCCACCGTCAACGATGATGTTGATGCGGTCCTGCAGTTGATCACGCACCTGCTCGGCGGTTGTGCATTCGGAGGCGCCGCTCAGGTTCGCCGAGGTAGCGGTGATGGGAATCCCGGCAGCCTGGATCACCGCCAGAGGAATTTTTGCTGAGGGAATGCGTAGGGCAACGTTGCCGGTGTTCGCGGTCACCTTCAAGGGCAGGCCGGAGGCAGCGCGCACGATGATGGTTAGCGGCCCGGGCCAGAAGCGTCGTGCCAGGTCATAGAATTCTTTGGGCAGAGGACGGGCGAGATCTTCCGCCTGATCGACACTTTCGATCAGCAAGGAAAGCGGCTTGTGGCGGGAGCGCGACTTGATCTCGTACACGCGCTCGACTGCGCGCAGGTTAAGGGGGTCGGCGGCGAGGCCGTAGAAGGTGTCGGTGGGCATTCCCAGGACTTGTCCTGCCCTGATTTGCTCGGCCGCGTACTTCACGAGCGAAGCTTCGGGACTGTCGTGATGGATCTTAATGATCTCCGCGAGCACAGCGTTTCCCCAGTTTTTCCAGTTGAGAACGGCGAAAGCTACCATAACACGGCGAGCCGTCGCAAGCCGAACAAACGGCGTATGATGCTGCCAGATACGCCCACCATGCGCACCTCTCACTCCTCTTCTTCCCGAGCAAGCAAACCCGCACAGGATCGCCTGCGGCGCGTCGAGGGACGCCACAATGCCCTCGTGAAAGAGATGCGGCGGGCATTTTCACGCGCGGAATTGACTGAGGCCGGGGACTGCGCGATTGAGGGTGTGCGCATTCTGGAGGAAGCGATTCGCAGTGGGCTGCGGTTTCATGCCGTGTTCTTCAGCGAGTCGGCTGAGGGACACGCGAAACGGCTTCTGCCCCAGCTAGGTGCCCACGTGGAAACGGCCGTGCTGCCCGATAAGCTTTTCGCCGGCGTGGTTCCCAGTGAAGCGCCGCAGGGCGTGGCTGCGCTCGTGCGCTACAAGCAGAGTTCTTTTGAGGATCTGATAGAGAAAGTGTCGCTGGGCCCGTTGGTAGTGGTTGCGGGGCTACAGGATCCCGGGAATCTGGGGACGATTCTGCGGTCCGCGGAGGCATTTGGGGCGGCCGGGGTGATTTTGGGCGAGGGCACCGTTAGTCCGTTTAACTCGAAGGTAGTGCGGGGATCGGCGGGATCGATCTTCCGGCTGCCGGTTCTAAGGACGAAACTCGCGGATATTCTCCCTAAGCTGCGTGAGAAAGGCGTCCGGCTGGTGGCGACGTCATCGCATAAAGGAGTTTCTCTGCCTCAAGCCAACCTTGCGGGGCCGGTTGCTGTCTTAATCGGCGGAGAAGGTGCGGGCGTGCCGCGAGATTGGATTGCCAAGGCTGATGAACTGATTGCCATTCCACATGCCGCGCAGGTGGAGTCGTTGAATGCGGGGGTGGCGGCCAGTATCGTGTTGTATGAGATCGCGCGGGGGAAGGGATAGGCTCTGGGCTCTGGGCTCTGGGCGAAAATCCCAAACTGCTCGCAGTAGTGGAATCCCATCCTTGCGCACAGAACGCGCAAGGATGGGGCACCCAACAGTTCTATGAGTCTGTTTCAAACCATTCCTGGTGGCAACAACCCTGCTGACGAGACTCGGCCGCTCGCGGACCGGATGCGTCCGCGCACGCTTGACGAGTACGTCGGGCAGGAGCATCTGGTTGGGCCGGGCAAGCCGCTGCGCACGCAAATTGAGCGCGATGATCCTGGGTCGTTGATTTTCTGGGGACCGCCCGGGACCGGGAAGACCACGCTCGCCAAGATCATCGCGCGCATGACCAAGGCTGACTTCATCGAGTTCTCGGCCGTCCTGGCCGGGATCAAGGAAATCAAGCAGGTCATGGCTGACGCGGAGCGCGCCAAACAATATGGAACGCGGACGATCGTCTTCATCGATGAGATTCACCGCTTCAATAAAGCTCAGCAGGATGCGTTTCTCCCGCACGTAGAGAAGGGGAACATCCGGCTGATCGGCGCGACCACCGAGAATCCTTCGTTCGAAATCAATTCGGCACTGCTGTCGCGGACACGTGTTTATGTGCTCAAGCCGCTGACCGAGGAACAGATTGTGTTGCTGTTGCGAAACGCGCTCGCGGACGAGGAGCGTGGACTCGGCAAGACGAAGCTGCGTGTTTCCGAAGATGTCTTGAAGAAGATTGCCAGTTATTCCAGCGGCGATGCGCGCAGCGCTTACAACGTATTGGAAGTCGCGGCCTCGATTGCCAAACAGAATTCCGGCAAGGAGAGCGGCGCGGAGATTACTGATGAAATCGTGCAGGATGCGCTGCAGAAACGCATCCTGTTGTACGACAAGGCGGGCGAAGAGCACTACAACCTGATTTCGGCGCTGCACAAGTCGGTGCGCAACAGCGATCCTGATGCGGCCTTGTACTGGCTGGGGCGCATGCTGGAGGCGGGGGAAGATCCGCTGTACATCGCAAGGCGAGTGGTGCGGATGTCGGTGGAGGACATCGGGCTGGCTGACCCGAACGCCCTCGCGTTGTGTATGGCGGCGCGCGACGCGGTGGATTTCATCGGGATGCCAGAGGGGAACCTGGCGTTGGCACAGGCAGTGGTCTATTTGTCGGTCGCGCCGAAGTCGAATGCCCTCTACACCGCTTACACCGATGTGCAAATCGATGTGGAGCGCACGGCGGCTGAACCGGTTCCCTTGCATTTGCGCAATGCGCCGACGTCGCTGATGAGGAATATCGGGTACGGGCAGGGATACAAGTACGCGCACGAACTCGAGGCAAAGGTCGCCGACATGCAGTGCATGCCCGACAATTTGCGCGAGCGGCAGTACTACTTTCCGACGAATGAAGGCATCGAGAAGCGCATCCGGGAGCGACTAGAAGAGATACAGAAGCTGCGGACAAGCCGCCCTGCGCGCGAGCAAGAGTCATCTTCCCGTTCCAAGAACTCTCCGAAAAAAGAGTCCTAGAGGCCGTGATCATCATCCCATAGGGAGTGGTAAGCTACCTTTTTGCAAGGGCTTACAGGTTACTTGGGGGCTCAATCGATGGAAATCACCAGCGCAGCTGCTGCGGAAGCCGGCAACGACTTGTTGGCGACGCTTGCGCCGGATCGGGTGCAGCAACTTCTCAAATTGCAGAAGGCAGCGCACAAGATCAATTCGATTCTCGACCTGGATCAACTGGTCGACAAGATCGTGAACGATATTGCGTGCTCGTTCGGATGCATCGATATCAGTGTCTACCTACACGAAGCGGAAAATAACGAACTGGTTTTGGCCGGAGTGGAAGACTGCCCGGTGCATGAACGAGGTCACCGGCTGAAGGTCGGCAAGGAAGGGCTGGTGGGCTATGTCGCGGCCACCGGTCAGATGCGCTACGCACCGGATGTCAGCGTCGACCCTTACTACATTGCCTGCGGTGAGCAGATCCGTAGCGAGGTGGCGATCCCTCTGCATGTGGATGGGAAGTTGATTGGTGTGTTCACGGCTTCGCACAACGAGGCAGACGGATTTGACCCCGAGCAGCTATGGATGCTGCAGGGTTTGTCGAGCCACATCGCGGTGGCAGTGCAGAACGCGTTGCGCTTCAAGCAGGAGCGAAGTGAGCGCGAGAAGATGAATCGCGAGGCGCAGGAAGCGCGCTCAATTCAGCAGGCGTTGCTGCCGAGGAGCTCACCCTTCATTCCTGGATTCGCGGTGTCGGGAATGTCCATTCCTGCCGGCGCGATCGGCGGGGACTGGTACGACTTTCTCGATCTCGGCGAAGGACGATGGGGTCTGGTGCTGGCGGATGTTTCAGGAAAAGGAACTGCAGCGGCGTTGCTGATGTCCGCTACCCGCG
>Ga0207693_10003668_pt1 | contig 13108 bp, 18 predicted proteins | sample LARL81metaG_FD_184347 | JGI IMG/M metagenome (GOLD analysis project Ga0207693, IMG submission 184347) | Corn, switchgrass and miscanthus rhizosphere microbial communities from Kellogg Biological Station, Michigan, USA - LAR L8-1 metaG... | ecosystem: Host-associated > Plants > Roots >...
ACTTAGTGTGACTGCACTACCAAAAGTTGCACCATTATTTGTACTAGCTTTGAATAAAACATTGTTAACACCACCGGTGCTGTTTACCCAAACTACATACGTATTAGAACCATTAGCACTAGTTTGAGGGATTGGAAATGATAAACTATTGACATTACTTAGAATAATTTGCGAACCAAAAGAAATTCCTGCTGCATATGCATCATGCTCTGAGACAATTGCAAATATCATGTATGACAACAACAAAATGGTGATTGTCACAGATGTTATTTTTTTCAAGCGGTATTTTTTTAAATTGAATTTCATGGCCTCCTCACGTATTAGATATTACCGTCTAAATTAAGAATAATGTGTTTAATTTCCCTATAAAGAACTGCAATAATTCCCATTTCCTTGAACAGTAGTAAATTCATACTCTTTACCTCCAACTCTTCTTACATTTGTTGTACTAATATCATCTATTAACTAAAATTGAGACTAGTTAGTAACATAGCTAACCATTTTGCCATCTTGTATTTTCTTAAGATAGCAATGATGCTCGAATAACAAATTGTGACATAATGTCACAATTGTTCAAAGGAAACAAGATGTCAAAGATTGACATCAATTCACATTCGCCTGAGGTAAGATTCAAGCAAAATAGGCATAAGATAATCTGGAGTGTGTCAAACCTTCATGCATACAAAGCATACAAGTTTGAGTTGTAAAATAATAATTTTTAAAAAAATTGTAGTGAATACAATACAACTAGAAAGAAATCATGGGAGATGAGATGAGTGTGGTGGTGGCCCGCACCTTGTCCAAGGTTCTAATCTTGGAACTGATTACCTCACGCAATGACTTGACAGAGTCCGTTTCTATCTTTACTATTACATCATAGTTCCCACATGTTGGCTGGATCTCCTTTATCTCATCAATTGACCGTAAATCCTCTACTACTTGCAGCCCATCATCATGACAGGTTATCATCACATATGCACTCTCCTTGTATTTTGGACCATCAGTTGTTGCCATGCATGTAATTACATTTGGTGCAATATTGCTACGCCTTGTCTTACAAGCTAAGTATTTTTTATTTGAGCTAAATGAAAAAATCATCACTTTCGCCTGTAAAGTGAATATACCGGATAGTCAAGCCTTACACCAATTGAAAAACCAACAAGTGAATGAAACTCATAATCTCTGAATTGTCGAGCTATCTGATACAGGTCTCCCCCTATTACAATTCCGTTTGATATTGCAATGCCGTTTATCTTGGCACATGTGTTAACGGTAGGACCAAACACATCGTTGCATGTGGAGTGCAGTGATTTTGCAATTGTTAGCTTGCCATAGTCAGAGCTGACCCGATAGTTGACAGGCGGCAGGTCATATTCACTCATGAGTTTGTTGATTTCCCCATGGGATTCCACCATGGCAAGGCTACACTCTAGTACATCTCTTGTCGAGTCTTTATCTTCTGCATCACATGTGCCAGGAAAATAATACAACAGACTGTCTCCAACGTTTTTTACAATTGATGCCCCAAACCCTTGTGCAATCTCAGTCATGGAATTTAGATAAATTCTGTAATAATTGCACATCTTGGTATTGTCAAGGTGTGCAGTTATCTTGGTCGAGTTTACCATGTCCACTAGACCAATGCAATAACTCTTCTGCGCGCCATTAAATGAGATCTCACCACTGACTGCGTTCTTGATCTTTTGTATCACCTCCTCAATTCTAAAGCGGTCAATCTGGCTCAGGGGCACATTTAGTGTACTCATTAAAGCACATAACCACAGATCTGCAGATATTGTCTATTTAGCTGGCTTTGCAAGAATTTAGCTTGACTGTCTAGTCGTTCTAAAATAGGATTTTACCAAATACAATATGTGAAAAAACAGACATCAACAGAGTGCCAGAATTGTGGCTCTAGGAAAGCACTTGTCGTATTTATTCCCCAGTATAGGGGATACAGAGGATTTTGTTTTCATTGCGAAACAAACTGGCCAGAGTCTTGATACCATGAGAAACTTTAGATTCTTACAGTGCGACTATACCACAATGAAGGAAGGATATGAAAAGACAGCAAATGAATTTCTAGAACTTGCAAGCGAACAGCGTTTGGCAATCTTGCTCAAGGTACAAAATGAGCCTGTCAAGGTTTCCATCATAGCAAAGGAATTAGAGGCAACAGTGCCTGAAGTTTACAGAAATTTTGACAGGCTGGTCAAGGCAGACCTGATTTCAAAAAATGCAGATGGTAGCTATAGCATTACTACCATAGGAAAGATCCTTGTATCCCAGATATCGTTAATTGGTTTTTTATCTGCCAACAAGAAATATTTCAAGAGCCATGACCTAAAAGACTTGCAAGGCAAGTACATTCAGAGAATTGGCGCACTTGAAAATGGACAGCACATCAAGGGCTTTGTCAAGGTACTAGAAAAATGGAAGGAGATCTACAGCAATGCAAACGAGTACATCTCCAACATATTGTATGAAGTTCCATACACGCCAGACCTGATTGAAACTATTGCAAAAAAGGCCAATGCAGGTGTAAAGATACGCTCTGTCTTTTCAGAGTCTGCCATAGTATCAAAGGAAAGAAAACAGGCCTTTGACAAGCTCGGATTCAAAAAAATGATAGAAGATGGAAGGATAGAAAGGAAAATGTCAAAGAGTGTAAAAATCACAGTCATTGTAAATGAAAAGGAGGCATGTGTCATGTTTCCCACATTTGAAGGTGAGGTGGACATGAGCGAGGCATTTTACGCAAACAATGATAGTGTGTTCCATGAGTGGTGCCTCGACTACTTTAATGATTCCTGGAATAGTGCAGGTCCCTTTCATGAATCCAAGCTAGGAAAAGAATAGACTTTACATCATAGCTAACTATTTACCTTTTTCGAAAACCAGAACTAATACGCAAAGTTTGCCATATACAATTGATGAGAACCAGTCTGTGGATACTAGTATACATAGTAATCACAATGATCTACATTCCCGGCATATCGCATGCCATGAGCAGATCAGAGACTGTGACATGGCAGTTAATTTTTCTTTCAAGATATGGTGGATGTACAAACTATCAATATCAAATGACAAATGAGTACGATGAAGTTACAAGAAAATATTTTGATCTGTACAAGTTTGAAAACTCTGGATATGCCCCACAGTGCATGCCAGATGCCAAGTATTCACATTACAAGCCTCCGACTGATCTTGACCTGCTTATACTAGTCTATGATTATGAGATTGGCAGACAAGACCTTAATGCAAATGATCTTGGAGGAGTCTACACCCATCATGGACATGACATGACAAAAAACCATGTGATCATATTTTGTGATTGTCCAAATTTTAGGTTCTCAGACCCTGTCTGGATCCTAAGCCATGAACTCTCGCATTTTATCACATACTATCTCGGATTTGACCGGACTGTAGTAGAAGATACCATACATGCACTTGATGCAAGATACGACAAGTGTATCGAAATATCATATGACCAGTCTTGTGCAGGTGTCAAGACACATGTCAGTGGTGACCACTACTTTACTACCGCAACTGTCATGGCTCCATACCCACCTGCAGTGGGGAAGAAGTTGATTCTTGAAAAAAATGAGACGACTCATGTGAGTGATGGTACAGAAGCACAGATTGTAATGTCAATACAAAAAGAGGTTACAAAATGGTGGTTGGAGGGAAAGATAAATGACACTGACTACTCCACGGTTTTGCAGCAAGTGATAGGACAGCCAGGAGCACCGATGGCAACCCTAAAGGCTTCAGACGTGGTATTTGCAGACGGACCAGATGGACAGAAAAACAATGATACCTATTATGACGTAGATTCACAATGGGGAAAGAAAAAAGCATCAATTGTATTAAACAGAGTACCATTCAGATCTGAAGATCCAACTTCTGCAATACAGTCAAACCATACATTTCCAGAGTGGTTCAAGTCAAGGGCAAAGTGGTGGTCAGAGGGAATAATATGGAATGACAAGGAATTTCTCAGTGGAGCAAGATACCTATTTTCCAACAATACCGCTGGAAAATGATTTGGAAAAAAATTCCACATGCCAATAATTCTAGACATTAGATCATTGCTTGAATTTATGATTTTGAATCAAAGTGACATAGCACCCCATCCTTTTCGTTCTGTATTGCATGGATTATAGTATGGTGTGTTTGGCGAAGGACTTCTAGCCATGCCTTTCTTCTTGTCTTTTCAATCTTTGAAATGTCATATGTACACATGATTGATCCCCTAAAGTCCTCAAAGCAAGAATGTGTCTTTTTTTCAAGTGTCAGCTGAGCCGTGATTCCATCAATTGTGCTAATATCAGGTACAATTCTTCCAACTACGCGATATGGTGGAAGCAGGCACTCAAAAATTGAATCCACATCCTTTTTTGATTTTTCCAGTATTTTTTCACTGGTTCCACATAACTCGTGCATCTGAATTACCCGAAGCTTGCCGCTCTGAAAAGATTGCAATGAAATTCCATAGTTTAGGAATTTTAGTACTACAGATCCCGAGTCTTCATGTGTTACATAGATGCAGTTCTCCCCATCTGCAAGGCCATTTTTTATGAACCTAAACTCAATCAATCTTGCATATGCAGGATCTTCATAAAGCAACAAGATGTGCTGCTTTTGTTCAAGTGAGTCGATGTACCTAAATGGCACAGACAGTGTTTCATAGATGCTCATGATACTATCTAGTCCCCATGTTGCATATTACACCAATTTTGCAACACAGCTAAGTAATTATAATTTCAGCTAATTATCACTTTTGATATATTTACGCCAGTATAGAGAGTCTATGCCTTTGAAATCCAGAAGGATAATGTGCGATTTTTCATAAAATCGCTATAGGCATATTACTTCATTCTCTTTTTTACAAACTCAATTGATCGTATGGGGGTAGGGTCAATCTTGGATGAAATCGCATGATATATGGAGCAATAGTCAAGAAGATACACCAAATTTACAATCTTTGACAATATATTGCCATTTACTGATTTTATGACTGTATAGCCTATTTTATTTTCAGAAAAATATTCCTCTATGATACCCCATAATACCTTGGTCTTGCCAAAGTCATCTTTTCCCTGGATCAGTATTGGTTGCATATTAGATCCAGACTCCCATGCCACTATGCCATTATGGCATGCCTCCATAATGTCTTCAGCCATTGCATGCATCTTTGCATTCTCGGAAAGCGAATTTTTGAACCGTATGGCAGCTGCCTGGAGTCCAAACGGATAGTAGATCACAGGAATGCCTGAGATCCATTCTGCAAGTTCAAGTGAGGGGTTGCAGGTAAGATTTGACGAGGATATCTTTTTTTTGGTTTTTTCAAGCTGTTTGATAGACTCATCAACATCATATTTCTTGACTGGTATGATGTCTCCCAATACATTCAGTATGGAATAAAGATAGATTGGAAATGATGCCCGTGGTGAGTTTAGCAAAGGCACTTGCCTCCATTCGATTTTTTTCTTTTTGCTGTATGATTCAATTTTTCCACCCGACGAAAATGAAATGGTCTTGCATCCTGCCTTTATTGCAGAGTCTAGCACTGTGAGTGTCTCAAGTGTGCTACCGGAAACACTTGTTGCAATGACCAGTGTTTTGGAATCAGCAGTCTTTGGCAGGTGAAATCCCTTCACCACGGAAACATGAATGTCTTTTTTTGATAAAATAGCAGCAAGAACATTCCCTATTGTTCCAGAGCCGCCCATCCCCGTAAATACAATGTTATCGATATCACCAAACTCTACAGAATCATAGTCAAAATTATAATACTGTTTTGCAAGCTGCGGCCACATGTCATAGATCTTGTACATGCCACTCTTGTCATATCTATTCAGAGTCTTGGTGTCAAGCAATTATTGTTGTGAAGATACGGTTATAATATAATGATTTACGATATCTGTAATTCATGATTTAGAAAGTAATCATGATAACGTGTTCTTTAGTACAGATAGAATAAGTTCAGGCATAAAATTTTCAATCAAGATTTAAGGATGTGAATTTTAGAATATAAGAGAAGTTGAGTAAAAAGGAACCAGAAAAGACAAAGATATTAAAAAACAACTTACTTCCTTGGGCAGTCTTTGTTCCAACCATAATCATAGTATTATTGAGTTTGTCATCAGCAGTATTTCCAGCATTGCTCATAAGGTCTGCGAGCCCATTTCAGGGAGTCATAGCAACTCCAGAATTTGTGGACCCATTCCAGACAGGAATTTTGGCCATGCCTGTTGTTGCCATAAATTTAATCCTGCTTGGTATCGGAATAACATATTATAAAAAAAAGGAATGCAGGTACAGAAAAATCATCTACATTTTATCAAAATTTGAGCCTACAAAAAAACAAGCATTGGTAGTTGTGATAGTATTGCTTGCAATATTTGTAGGCTTGACAGCTGGAACACTTGCAAAGGAGGAGACATGGGTCGACTATCAAGGGGTCAAGGACAGGGTTCATTCTTGGACCATTTCAGATTTTACAAAGAGTTTTGAGCCACATGTAAAATTCCTCCTTCTTTCCATATCACTAAAAGTATTTGGCAATATGAGAGCAGTACCATTCATAGCAAGTATAGCTCTCCTTGTGTTAACATATTTTTTTACAAAAAAAATTACTAACAGCAAACTTGCCGGAATAGTTTCAATGACTTTATTACTTCAAAGTCAGATCTTCCTATCATACAGTACGGCTGCAAGTTATGACAACACTTGGATATTGTTATACTTGTTCTCATTGTATCTAATAGAAAAATTTTGGTCATCTTCGCCTGTTTCATACTTTGTTTCAATATTCTCAAAAGCCTTGACTTTGGCGTTCTTACCCATGAGTTTCTATTTTATTGCAAGATCAAGTCTTTCAAAGAAACCAAAGATGTATTCACTTGCGTCTTATGTAGGAATAGTTATTCTAATTGCAATAGCTTCTACAATATTTAAAACAAACCTAATTGGAACTGCAATTTCTTTTGATATCCTTCAATTCTGGCAAGGCTTTTCTGCAATGACAACACAGATGAGATTTGATTATGTTGTGTTGATATTTTTACTGCCTGTTACCGTGATGCTATTTTTTGCCTCACGAAGAGGAATATTGCATGCAGATTCAATTATGATATTTGTAGTCTCCACATTAATTACAGCACCCTTGCTTTCAGGTTTTACAGACCAGACAAACCAGCCCTACAGGTTTGTCTCCTTGTCGGTATTTTTTGCAATAGGTGTTGGAATATTATTATCCAAAAGAACTACTAGGAAGCAGGACGAATTATTGTCCAGTAAGCAGTAACCCTGTCTCCCTTTACTACGGGATACCCATCATGGTCAGCAATTGCCAGGACTTCAGAGTGTTGGCCATTTGTTGCAGAGATCATGTTCTGGGATACGATGGTTGCAGACTGGTGTGTTATGGTATCATTTGCCTTTATTACCTCAAACTTTTGGCCCCCGTTTGCCACAAGGCTTTTTGTAAACACGGGCGAGTCTTGGTCAAGCAGCAGATTTAGTTTTGCAACATTTGCCACAGTTACCTTGGTTGCCTCTAGGTATGACACCAGATTTCCATTCGAGTCTACGACTTTGATCTGTAAAAAAATTGCCAGGTTGCTCTGGGTCTGTGCATATGAATTTCCAGGTATCAGACCAACTGATGCAATAACCAGAACGGCAAGCATTGCACGCAGCATGAATCAAAGATTCCCTTGCAGGTCTAATAAGCTTCTCGGAAATATAATTAAAAGAACACGCCTAAAAATATCACCCATCAGGGTATAACCAAGTTAAATTAAATCAATATTTGATATAGAATTTGATATCACAAGAGATGATTACACTTTAATCTTTGCCATATGTCATTTTATGATCTCCAACTCTAATCAGTTCTATTGTGCATCTTTCGTGATCAACCTTGAAAATTATCCTATCATCATGTCCTAATTCATACGCATATACGCCCATAGATGATTTGTAGACTCCTAACGACTCTGGCTTTTGAGAATTGGCAAGTTGCATTAATGCTTTATTTGTTTTCTCTTGTCTAACAGAACCCAATAATTTGTATTGCTTTTTGAATTTGCCTTTTCTGTCAAATTCCCAAGAAGATTGCGTCATGATTTGTTTTCAGAAGCGCGTTATAAAAGAACTAATTTGATTATTTTTGGTTTGCACATATGTGATAAATATTATTTTTCAAAATTAGTATTTAAAGAACTATTTTCACTCCGATTTCCGAGTTCTTCAAGTTTTAATCTGTCAAGTCTTTTATGAGTTCTTTGACATTTTTGAAGTGTTTTGGTTTTTCTTTACTAGATGAGTATTCCTTGATATCTGCTATTTCTTCTGGAGTAAGATCATCTAGTTGCTTGGACTTTGCTCGCTGCATATCATGTATAAGCTGTTTGTCATATTTCAACATGTCCACACACGAACATAGTAGATTCTTTGCGATAGTGGTTTTAAAGTAACATTATAAAGGAATACAAATCAAGGTTCCAAAGAAGCCCGGTAGTGTAGCGGTCAAGCATAGGGGCCTTTGGAGCCCTTGACCCCAGTTCGAATCTGGGCCGGGCTATAACTTACACATAATGCATGTTGGGTGCAATTGGCGGTGCAACATGTGGAAATATGGTTATTCCAATCAATACCGGAACAACAAACAGCAGTATAGGTATCACGGCAAGTACTAATCCAAGGTATAGACAGTTCCGGGCCTTTCTTGGGTCATCCTCTCGTATGATAAAAAACGCAATTATTCCGCCAATGACATTGAACAATATAGGAAGCAGGAACCAGAAACTGCTGCGTCTTTTTACCTGCATGGTATGATATAGTCATTGACCAATTTAAAGGAAATTCTATAGTTCAAGTTTTGACAGTAACTTTGTTGCAACCAGGAATAATGCCGTAGCGCCCACTCCCAAGATTATCATCTCTGTTGCAATGGTACCATTAAAGTATCCAAATATTCCAGCGCGTACAACATCAACAAGATATGTCAGTGGATTGAAATAAAATGCAGTGGATAAAATTGGCGGGGCACCCTGCGCAGGATAAAATGCCGTACTGACAAATGCAAAGAACAGAAATACCGTATTGATTACCACATTAAACCCCTCACTTGATTTCAGCCGAGTTGATATGATTGATGCAATTGAACCAAACAGAATCGAGCCTGTAATTGATGCAAATACAACAAGGGGCACCGTTAATACATTAAACTCGACCTGCTTGAAAAACAATGGATATCCAATTGCAGTAATCATTGCAGCAGATACAAGCCCGATTATTCCAATTGTATAAACATTTGATAAAATATACTGCGCGCGAGTAAACGGCCCAACAAGTATCTGCTCAAACATTCCATGCCTCCTGTCATTCCAGATTATGATTCCCGAGATCAGAGTGCTATTCATGATATTGAATCCAATCATTCCCGTTGCAATAAATGCAGGATAGTCAAGTGTCTTGTTTCCAAATGGAACTTCATGAATCAGTGCAGTATATGCAAAGCCTGCAACGAAGATGTAGATCAATGGAAAGATTATCTGCCATATGACAAACCCCATGTTAAGCGATATCGTAAGGTTTCTGTTTACAAGGCGGATTATCTCATGCATTAGAGTTTTTCACCACTGAGAGAAATATCTCCTCAAGACTTGTGGGAACCACGCTCAGGTCCTCTACCGTTATTTCATTTGAGGCAAGTATCTTCAAGACATCCTGCAAAACCTGCTCTGACTGGCTGGAGCGTATTGTTATCATAACACCAGAATCACGCTCAATTGTACAGCCACGTATGCCAGACAGCAGAGTGGAGATGTTTTCTTGCTCGGATATGTGAATCTTGATGGTCTTTTCCCGTCCAAACTTGTTTTTCAAATCATCAGGCGTATCAACTGCAATTATCCTTCCCTTGTTTATTATGGCAATGTCATCGCAGAGATATTCAGCCTCCTCCAGAATATGCGTTGTAAAAAATATCGTCAGTCCATCCTTTACTTTGGATTTTATAAAATCAAGCAGCCCCCTTCTTGCAGAGGGGTCAAGGCCCACTGTTGGCTCGTCCAGAAACAACAATTCCATGTCATGCATAAATTCACGTGCAACCTGCACCCTCCTCCTCTGACCAATGGACAGGTCATCATTCTTCTTTTTTCTAATATCAACAAGGTCAAATGCCACCAAGAGTTCCTCCACGCGATTTTTTCGTATTTTTTTATCAATATTCCACATCATGCCATATTTCTCAAGCGACTTTTCAACACTCAGACTTGGCTCATAGCTTGGCTGCTGCAGTACAACTCCAATCTTTTTTCTTATCTCAAGTGGCGACTTGATTCCATCAATTCCCAGGATGGTCATCGTGCCAGAACTTGGAGGAATTAATGTAGTCAGCATCTTCATGGTTGTTGTCTTGCCAGCACCATTTGGTCCCAGAAACCCAAAGATCTTTCCCCTCTCCACCTTTAGGTCAATGCCATCCACTGCCACCATACCAGCATATGATTTTGAAAGTGAGTTTACCTCTATTGTATACATATACAACAATCTTTTTTCCTCACTAATCTAGATACCGGAGGCATGAGCAGAATCATGTGTGAGATATCATGTTGTACCAATCCAGTCTGAAATATTTCATGCATCAAAGCCAGCATTGAGAATCACTGAATCAGGCATTTCCCGGAACTTTCAGCTAGCGTAATGATGAAAACAAGAAAAGTCCCAATTACATTTTATCAATTATTTAGGAGTCGTTGATCTTACCTATTTTTGTCCCAGTGGCAATCACAGTTGCAACCCTCTTTGCACTTCACCCTTTTACAATCAGAGCACATGTCTTGCCTCCAAAAATGATCTCTTTCCATAAGGTATTCCAAATAATAAAGATATTAATTTTTTATTTTAATTAATTTTGAATTTGTCAATAATGGAGATTTACAGATATGACAGTCATTCTTCATCTTCTGTTTCCCTAATCTCTTCTTGTTCATCTTGTTCTACTTGCTCCAATTCATGGGTCTCTTCTTTCATTTCTTCTTGTTCAGATTGGGCTTTCTCTTTGATTGTCTCTTTACTTTTAGTTTTGCAGCCAAATGCTTTCAAGAGTTTCTTTATCATTTTAACTTGCCTCTGCAACAAGAAAGTCTTTCATCAGGTTCGTATGTCTCTGCTGAACAGCCCGGACTATACGTAATGTCATCTCTGCTTGTACGTTACCTTGAGTCTGGGCATCAACAATTTGTTTATCAATGTGTAATAGAAATTTGAGTTTTTTTATTACTTGATTTGCGGATTTACAGTAATTTTCGTTTTGTGAGTTGTTTATCATAATATCTTTATGTTATCATTGCACTTAAGGTAGATCAATGACTCTTTTGTATAATTAGAAAGACTGCCAGTGATGAACGCCAATATACCAGATTAATTGATGTTTATCAATAATAAAATTATTTTTTATTATAACAATGATTATAATTTCAATAAAAAGGAAGAGTCCTATCGTAGAACTGCAGTGATTATTCCTGCCCCTATTATTGCACCAAGCACCATGAAAAGAAGATCAAATGCGACTACTTTTTTAAATGATGCAGTTACTTGTTTCGTCCATACTGATGCTCCTGTTATTTTTGGTGCCCCGATAAAGGACAAGAATCTAATTTTGCCTATTGGTTTTCCAATTTTGTAACGATTCAGATTTTCGTCTATTTGATTCACCTCTTGTATACGTGATGGTAACACTTAAGGAAACATGACCAAAATAGGATGCGCCAAGCTTGTTTACAACCACAAATGCCAATTGAAGCTCAATTAATAGCGATGACTGTGTAGTATAACAGAGAGAAATTACATGAAGCAAGAAATAGAAAATAAATATTTTGATGATAAATCCAGTCCGGCATTTTCATTTATCATCTGCGAACCTGGAAAAGAAGCACTTGTAATTGAAAAACTTCGAACACTCAAGACAGTCAAGGAGATTCACCAGACACATGGAAAATATGACCTGTTAGTCAAATTGGAAAATATGACTGAATCCGAACTAAGGGAGTTGATCCATGATGAAATACAGTATATGACAGTAGTCCAGTCAGTAATGAATCTGACATCTACATGTGTAATATAGGCACAGGTTAGGCCCAATTATGACCCAATAATGTCTTAAAAGGCGACCTAGGTTTTTGTTTCAATAGGAATGGACAATACTATAATTTCATACTAGGATACATCTTTGGATTCCACTTGCGTAAATTTTATCAAATAAACATAATCACCATCGCAAGCATCCATGGAAGGTAATTAAGGTCACAATCCAAATGATTATCTACACAGCGTAATAGACAGAACAATTCGTCACATGTCAAATTTCTCAATGACTTGTTGTAAATATTCTAAAATATAATACAGATATAAAAAAATGCAAAGTCGGATTATCCGAATCTCTTTCCACATGTATCACATTGCCAGTGATGTTCTAATGTGACAATCCACTTGTGCTCATGCCATATTTGTTGAGTCATGCGATTTATTGACTGAACAATTATTAAGATTGGCTTACTTCTGCGTATAGCTAACTGACAAATTTGTATGCATCATAAATTGGTCAATATATTACAGAGATTATTTTTATAAAATTTAAAAGAGTATCAAGGTTGATCATGACCGCTTGGCACATATTTTCTCAAAAAAGTCTCCTTGACTACCTTGGTTGACAGGCCATTTCTTATAATCTTGACGTACGAGAATGTAGATAAACCTGACATATATGTACACAATTCTTTTTAATTTATCTTAAAATTTGTATAATGTAATCCTGTTCAAGTAAACTCAAACGTGACGGATTGAATATCCACTACTATGAGTATTTTTTATTATTTTACAAAATGATTTTTTACCAATATTTGTAGTATCTTCAATTTAGCCCTGTCACTGATACGAAATTATCAAAAAAAGAGGGGGTTTATTTTTTAGTTATGTGGTTGGTGTCTAATGTAACTGCACCATTTAGTGCAATCAATCTACCATCTACCATTGCATTGGTAGTTGATGTGATTGATGAGTAGGCAATTACAGTTCCTTCCATTACTGA
>Ga0207693_10003669_pt1 | contig 13106 bp, 11 predicted proteins | sample LARL81metaG_FD_184347 | JGI IMG/M metagenome (GOLD analysis project Ga0207693, IMG submission 184347) | Corn, switchgrass and miscanthus rhizosphere microbial communities from Kellogg Biological Station, Michigan, USA - LAR L8-1 metaG... | ecosystem: Host-associated > Plants > Roots >...
CCGTCGTCCGAACAGCCGCTCGATATCGGCGAGGTCGAGCGCGATGTAGGTCGGGCGGCCGTGATTGCACTGGCCGCTGTTGGGGGTCGCCTCCATTTGGCGCAGCAATGCGTCCATCTCGGCAGGCGAGAGGTGCCGCCCGGCGCGCACGCTGGTGTGGCAGGCGAGGGTACCGCAGAAGGTCTCGATGCGCTCCTTCAACGCCAGCGTATCGCCCCATTCGGCAAGCTCGTCGGCGAGGTCGCGCACCAGGCTGCCGACATCGAGCGCCGGCAACAAAGCCGGGACCTCGCGGACGACGACCGCACCGGGTCCGAAGGGCTCGAGGAGGAGCCCGAACTCGGCGAGCTCCTCGGCACGGCTGGTCAGCCGCGCCGCGCCGGTCTCGTCGAGCTCGACGACCTCCGGCAACAGTAAGGCCTGGCGCGCCACACCCTGCGCGGCGAGCGCCTCCTTCATGCGCTCGTAAACCAGCCGCTCATGTGCCGCATGCTGGTCGACGAGCACAATGCCGGTCGGGGTCTCGGCCAAGATGTAGGTCCCGTGCAGCTGGGCCCGGGGAGTGCCGAGCGGCGCCTCTGTCGGCGGAGTTGGCCGTTCGTCTAGGGGCCGCAGAAAGCTGTTGGCGCTCTCGGCGAGCGCCAATGACGGGGTCGACGGCGGCAGCGGAAAAGCAAAGCGCGGTGCGCTCGATGCAGAGGCACTGCCAGCGGGGCGGAAGGCGGCGACCGCCGCGGCGGCGACGGTTGACGACGCGCGGTGTCCGGCGGTGGCGAGCGCGTTGCGCAGCGCGCCGACGATCAGCCCGCGCACCAAGCCGGAGTTGCGGAACCGCACCTCGGCCTTCGCCGGGTGGACATTGACGTCGATTTCGTCCGCCGGGCCATCGACAAATAACGCGACCATCGGGTGGCGGTCGCGGGCGAGGACATCCTGGTAGGCGCCCCGCACGGCACCGACCAGCAATTTATCGCGCACCGGCCGCCGGTTGACGACGAGATACTGATCGCGCGGCGCGGCGCGGTTGAGGGTCGGCAATCCGATCAGTCCGGTCAGCCGAAAGCCGCCTCGCTCGGCGTCGATCTCGACCGAATTCTCCGCAAAGTCGCGACCCAGCAGCGCCGCGAGCCGCGTGCGGCGGGCGATTGCCGCTTCGGGTTCGCCGGCCGCGGCGAGCCGGAGCAGCACCCGCTCCTCGTCACCGATCACCGTGAACGAGATTGCGGGGTAGGCCATCGCGAGCCGCCGCACCGCGTCGACCGCCAGATCGCGCTCGGTGCGCGGCGTCTTCAGGAATTTGAGCCGCGCCGGGGTCGCGAAGAACAGGTCGCGCACCTCGACCCGGGTGCCCGGCGGATGCGCCGCCGGCACCGGCGCCGATTTTCTGCCCGCCTCGACCACGATCTCCCAGGCGTTGTCGCCGCAACGCGGCCGCGACACGATCCGCAGGCGGCTGACCGCGCCGATCGACGGCAACGCCTCGCCGCGAAATCCCAGCGCGGCGATGCGCAGCAGGTCATCCTCGGGCAATTTCGAGGTGCAGTGCCGTTCGACGGCCAAGCCCAGCTCGTCGCATGTCATGCCGCCACCATTGTCGACGACTGCGATCAGCGCCTGGCCGCCTTCCTTCAATGTCACGTCGATGCGCGAGGCGCCGGCGTCGATCGCGTTCTCGACCAACTCCTTGACCGCCGCGGCCGGCCGTTCGATGACTTCGCCGGCGGCGATGCGGTTGACGAGGACCGGAGGCAGAAGACGGATCGTCATCAACCGAGTTTATGCTAACGGGGCGCGTTATCATAGGAACAGGAGCGAGGAATGGGGCCGGCAGAGGATGATCCGAGCACCGAATATCTCGAGCGGGCGCGGGCTTTTGTGCCCGAGCTCGCCGTGGCCGCGCCCGAGATCGAGAGGCAGCGCGAATTGCCCGAGCCGGTCGTGGCGGCAATGGTCGAGCGCGGCTTCTTCCGAATGCTGCTGCCCCGATCGATCGGCGGCGCCGAACTGCTGCCTGCTCCTTATGTCCGGGTCGTCGAAGAGATCGCCAAGGGGGATGCGAGCGCGGCGTGGTGCCTGAACCAGAGTGCCGGCTGCTCGATGACCGCGGCCTATCTCGATCCGATCGCCGCAAAAGAGGTCTTCAGCGGGCCACGCGGCATCCTCGCCTGGGGGCCCGGGCCCGGCAAGGCGCGAATCGTCGAGGGCGGCTATCGCGTCACGGCGACCTGGAGCTTCGCCAGCGGCAGCCACAATGCGACTTGGCTCGGTTGCCACGTGCCGATCTATAACGAGACCGGGGCGCCGCTCTTGCACCCTGACGGCAGCCCGGTCGTCCGCACCCCGATTTTCCCGAAATCCTCTGCCGAGATGACCGACATCTGGCATGTCATGGGACTGCGCGGTACCGGCAGCGACAAATATTCGGTCACCGATCTCTTCGTGCCGGCGGCGTTTGTCGCGGCGCGCGACGATGACAGCATCCGCCGCGAAGACGGCTTGCTCTATCGCTTCAACAGCCTGCAGCTCTACTCTTCCGGGTTTGCCGGGGTCGCGATGGGCATTGCCCGCAGCACGCTCGACGCCTTCATCGAGCTGGCGCGCGACAAGGTCCCGTTTCGCGGCAAGACCACCCTGCGCGACAACAATGTCGTTCAGTCGCAGGTCGCGCAGTCCGAGGCACGCCTGCGCTCGGCCCGCGCCCTATTGTATCAGTCGCTCGAAGAGACCACCGAAGAAGTCGAGCAAGCGGGGCACATCACCCTCGATCAGCGGATGGCAATCCGGCTGGCGTCGACTTTCGCCATCCACCAGTCGATGAGCGTCGTCGACATGGCCTATCATGCCGCAGGATCGACCGCGATCTTTGAGGAGAACCCGTTCGAGCGCCGTTTCCGCGACATCCACACTGTCTCGCAACAGGTACAAGGCCGGCAGGAGCACTTCGAGACCGTCGGCCAGTATCTCCTCGGCCTCGACCCCAACACTCTGGCCTGGCTTTAAGCGCTGCTGCTACCCACAGAATACGAGGGAGGCAATTTCAACGGCCGAGTTGGGTGCGAAGAGCCGTAAGAATCTCGAGCTGAGGATCGGGATCGCCGACGAAACGCACGATGATGTGGTTCGCGCCGGCGTCGGCAAACCCTGCGAGAAACTCGGCCGCGCCGGCGGCCGCGCCGGCGTAGCACGCCTGCCTCTTGCGCATTGTGACGGCCGGCTGCCCGTAGTACCTCTCCAGAAAGGCGTCGATCCGCCGCCCCGCGCGGCTTGCATCCTCGTCGATCGCCAAGGTCACATAGGTCGCGGCGGTGAACTGACTGACGTCGCGCCCGGTCTCGCGCAGGATCTGCTGTACCTCGGCCCATTGCCCGCGCCAGCGGGCGAGGTCGGCCTCATTGGCGAACCAGCCGTCGAAGTGCCGGGCCGCTCTTTCGAGCGCCGCTCGGACCGAGCCCGCCATCCAGATCGGCGGCCCGCCGGCACGGTACGGTGTTGGCCCCAGCACGCCAGCTTGCAGCGGCCAGCGGCCCTGCCAGTCGACCGGGTTTCCCGTCCATAAGGCGCGAGCAAGACGCAGGCCTTCCATCATGCGGCCGACCCGACCTTCGAACGGCACTCCCGCCGCGGCGAATTCCGCTCGAATGTTGGGCACGTCGCTGGCGATGCCCGCGCCGAGAACGAGCCGTCCCTCGCTGATCTGATCGAGCGTCGCCAGCTGGTGAGCCAGCACCACCGGATTGCGCAGCGCCGGCAGAAAGACGGCAGTACCGAGCGTCACCCGATCCGTTCGGGCGGCGACGGCGGCCAATAAAGTCAGCGGGTCATGGCGGGGTCGGGCCAGCAGCGAATCCCCGACCCACACCGAATCAACACCCAAGTCCTCGGCGCGCGCCGCGAGCTCCAGCAATGGAGCCGTCTCCGGGCGGCCTTCCATGACCCGTTCCCGGGTCGGCAAGAGGTACCCGATCTGTGCCGCCATTAGCCGTCTCCTGCTTCTTGTCGTCCCGGCGAAGGTCAGGTGAAAACAGCGCCTTTATAAGGCTCCCACTACTCGGCGGCGCCGCGGCGGTGTGAGAACCCCTGCTCCTGGTTGGTAATGAATTCGAGCAGCGCGGCGCGTCCGTCTTCGGTCTGCCGGCGGGCGCGCAGGATCGCGTCGCCGATCTGCCCCGGGTCCTCGACCCGCTCGCTCCAGCCGCCGAGGTCGCGGGCGATATTGGCGTAGTTGCCGCCGAGGTCGCGTGCCCGGTAGCGCTCGTGCGACAGCGCCATCGCATGCGTTTCGATCGCCATCGTCGAATTGTTCAGGACGATCGTCAGGATCGGGATGCCGCAGCGCGCCGCCGTCTCGAAATCGAGACCCGTCATCCCGAAGGCGGCGTCGCCCATGAAGTTGACGCAGAATTTGTTGGGGGCCGCGACCTTGGCGCCTATTGCGAGCCCGAGCCCGGTGCCGAGCTGATGCGACTTGCCCCAGCCGATATAACCGCGCGGCCGGGTCGCCCGGTAGAACGGGTTGAGCTGCTCGCGCGGGCTGCCCGAATCGTGGGTGACGATCGCCTCGGCCGGGTTGACGACACGCATGAATTCCGAGATTACCCGGTAGGGGTTGATCGGCCGCTCGTCCGAACGCAGCTTTCCCTGCCAGCGGCCGAGCCATGCTTCGCGCTGGCTTGCGACTTCCTGGGCGACGCCGTTCGAGCGCACCTTCCCGCCGAGCCGGTCGCGCACCGCCTCGATCAATTGCCCGAGCACAAGCTTGGCATCGCCGAGGATGCCGAGGTCGGCAGCAAAGGCCTTATGCAGATCGCGCGTGTCGTTGGTCGCGTGGATGATCTTTTTGCCGGGTGGGATGACCGGGGTGGCGATGCCGTGGCGAGTAAAGCTGCAGCCGACGCCGAACACTAGATCCGATTTGTGCAGGATGTGCCGCCCGGGCCCGGTAAAGGTACCACCGCCGGGCCCAAGCGCCAGAGCGTGATCCTCAGGGAACGCACTCTTACCGTCGAAGGTCGTCATCACCGGCGCCTGCAGCAGCTCGGCGAGCTGCAGCAGTTCGTCGGTCGCTTCGGCATAGAAGACGCCCTGGCCCGCCAGGATCATCGGGCAGGCGGCGTCGAGCAGCATGCGCGCCGCCTCGTCGATGTCGCGCTCGTCGCCGGCCGCTCGGGTGGCGCGGACCGGTTGGTACTTGCCCGGATCGACACTGACCTCAGTGCTGTGAACATCCGCCGGAATTTCCACCATAACCGGCCCGGACCGCCCGTTCTTCGCCTGGCTGAAGGCACGGCGCATCACATTTGCGACCTCTTCGGGCAGAATAACTTCTTCCACCGATTTGGTGATCGAGGCGTAGGTGCGGCTCGATTTGAACATCGGGAAGAGTTGTGCCGTCTCCCGCGGGTGGCCGAGCGGCAGAAAGACGACCGGGCTCGAGTCGGAAAAAGCCGTCGCGACACCGGCGAACGCATTCTCAGCACCCGGCCCGTATTGCATCGCAAAGACGCCAGGCGGCCGTCCGTTCGAAACTCGCGAGAACCCGTCGGCCATATGCACACCGACCCGCTCCTGCCGGCAGATCACCGGCTTTATCCCAACCGCCGCGGCGGCCTCGATGATCGGGGTGGTCGGGAAGCAGAAGAGCGTCGAGACACCCTCGCGCTTCAGGATCTCGGCAATGACGTTCATGACGAGCATCGGTGGTTCCTCCCGGACAGGCGAAATCGAGTGTACCTCTATGGGGTTTCAGCGCCAACCAGTGCACCCGCAAGGCGGAGCATTGCTACGCCCCGAGCCGGCTATCGCGCGGCAAACTGGGTCTTGCCGAAATAGTTCTCGCGTTCTTGGTCGGTGATCGGACCGCGGCGGGCACGATCTGCCAAGACCGCGACACCGCGCTGCACCGCCGGGCGCGCCGCCAACGCGTCATGCCAGCGCTTGACCGACGGGTATTCGGCGAGATCGATGCCGCGCCGGTCGGGGGTGCGGATCCACGGGAAGGTAATGATGTCGGCCATACTGTATTCGTCGCCGGCGAGGTAAGGCGCTTCCGCCAAGCGGTGTTCGAGCACCCGATGCAGCCGTTTGACCTCGTTCGTATAGCGCTCAATCGCATAGGGGATCTTGTCGGCCGCATAGGCGGCGAAATGATTGTACTGCCCGAACATCGGGCCGACGCCGCCCATTTGAAACATCATCCATTCGAGGCATTTGTAGCGGCCGACCGGGTCCTTCGGAATGAGCTTACCGCCGCTTTTTTCTGACAGGTAGATCAGGATGGCCGCCGATTCGAACAGGGTGAAAGGCTTGCCGCCGGGACCATCGGGATCGACGATCGCCGGAATGCGATGGTTTGGTGTAATCTTCAGAAACTCCGGCTTGAACTGGTCGCCGGCGCCGATATTCACCGGAATTACTTTGTAGGAGAGGCCGAGTTCTTCGAGGGCAATGTGCACCTTATGGCCGTTCGGGGTCGGCCAGCTCCAGACTTCGATCATCGCAGATCTCCCGGTCGCTGCGCAAAACCGCGCGCCGGCCGATCTTAAGAATTTCCGCTCGCGGGCGGAAGCGTTGCGGAGCGCTCGCCCGAGCGGTTACATCAATGCCTTGTGCCCGTATGTCCGAAAGGGATGGCGATGAACCGGCGCCAGCAAATCCAACTCACCCCCGAAGAGCAAGCCGCTTTTCTGCGCGAGCACCGGAAGGGCGCGTTGGCGACGATCGGCAAGGACGGGTTTCCCCACGTCGTGGCAATGAATTTCCTGGCGAAGGACGGCGCCTTCTACATGACCTCGTATGGCAAGGCCCAGAAGGTGCTGAACATTTGGCGCAACCCCAGGGTCGCGCTGATGGTGGAGACCGGAAACAGCTACGCCGAGCTGCGCGGGGTCATGATCCGGGGTGAATGCGAGATCATCGAGGGAGCGGATGCCGTGCGAGGGGTCTTTGCCACAATGGCCGAGGCGCGTGGCGCCCCGGCCGAGCGCCCACGCGGCTCGGTCGACAGCGCGCCGAAGCGCGTCGTGCTGAAGATCGTCCCGGAGAAGGTCACCAGCTGGGATCACCGCAAGCTCGGCGGTGGCTACTAGTGTTCAGACGCATTCACAAGATGCACAAGGAGACGGCCGACCAATGCGGTCATCAAAACTGTCACACCAGAGCTGGCGGGTGGGCTCCGTCAGAATTTCATCCACTCGCGCTTTGCCTTAAGGTCTCGCTCCTCCTCAGTTGCTGCAGCCGCCGACAACCCCCGCCGCACTCTCGATCCCGCCCAGCAGGTGGAGGCGGAACAGCGGCTCGGCGTAGGATTCCTTGGTGTGGCCCATTGCGGTGTACCAGCTGCGGCCCCCGTCCACCTGCTGACACCACGCGATCGGGTGGTCGGCGCCCATTGCGCCGCCGGAATAGGTTGCCTCGTCGAGGGTCGCCAGGACCTGCACCGTGTCGCGCGGGTTGTTGCGGAAATTGTACCATTCGTCGGCGCGCTCCCACGTGGAGGGCAGGCCCTTGGTCGAGGGATGGCCGGGATCCGCCACATGTATGGTCGCGCGCTGGATCTGGGGGTGGCTCGCGAACCAGGTGCCGACGAGCCGGCCGTACCACGGCCACCGATACTCGGTGTCGCTCGCCGAGTGGACGCCGACGAAGCCGCCGCCAGAATGGATGTACCGCTCGAAAGCCGCCTTCTGGTCCGCGTCGAGAACGTCTCCAGTCGTGTTGAGGAATATGACCGCCCTGTACCGAGCCAGGGAAGCGTCGTTGAACCGCCCCGCGTCCTCGGAGCTGTCTACCGAAAAGCCACGCTCGGCCCCGAGCGCCTCGACCGTGGCAATCCCTTGCGGGATCGAATCGTGACGAAAGGCCGTGGTCTTAGAGAAGACGAGCACTGTGAACCGAGGATCGGGACCCTGCGCTGCGGCGGTGCGATCGAGTGATGTGCCCAGAGATGCGGCAAGGACGAACAGAATTGCATAGCCGTAGGGCAGCGCGTGTCGACGCTGTTGGTTGACAGTCTTCCGCGGTGAACCTACCTTGCGGCCGGCAAGAATCAGACCGAAGGAAATGGCCATGAAGTGGAAGACGCCGGTCATCATCGAAATCGCAGTCGGGCTGGAGATCAACGCCTACGCCTGTGCCGAGGTCAAGTAGAGTCCTCGTTTCCTGACGCCGGCAGATCCGGCGAGACGACCGATGCTCGATGCGGTTGTTCTCGGGTCTGCCGCCGGCGGTGGTTTCCCGCAGTGGAATTCCAACGCGCCCGCATGTCGCCGGGCGCGCACCAACGGTCCTGCCGCAGTTCCGCGGTCGCAGGCTTCCCTGGCGGTCTCGGCGAACGAGCGCGATTGGTTCGTTCTGAACGCCTCGCCCGATTTGCGGCTGCAGATCGAGGCCACTCCGGCGCTGCATCCCCGTGAGGGGCTGCGGTCGTCGCCGATTGCAGGAGTGGTCGTCCCGGGTGGCGATGTCGACGCCGTCGCCGGACTGCTCCATCTACGCGAGCGGCATCGCTTTTCGGTCTATGCACCGTCGCGGGTCCTCGCGGTAATCGCAGCCAACCCGATCTTTAATGTCCTCGCCGCGGATTGCGTCGAGCGCGTAGAGTTGTCCCTCGATCGGCAGATCGAGCTTGCCGGAGCCGCTGGTCCGTCTGGAGTTGCGGTCCTCGCATTTGCGGTGCCGGCAAAGGTCCCGCTTTATCTCGAAACCGCCGGACAGGATCCGGGCATCGCAGAGGAGGGTGATGCGGTCGGTCTCCAGATCATCGACACCGGGACCGAGAGATCCTTTCTCTTTATCCCCGGCTGTGCGGCGATGACCGACGGGCTGCGCCGTCGGCTGACCGGGAGCGAGCTGGTGTTTTTCGACGGGACGCTGTGGCGCGACGACGAGATGATCCGGTTGGGCGTCGGCAATAAGACGGGCCGGCGGATGGGGCATGTGAGCATGAGCGGGGCGGACGGCGCGATCGCCGCGTTCCGCGATCTGGACGTCAAACGCCGGATCTTCATTCACATCAACAACTCGAACCCGGTCCTGCTCGACGACTCGCCGGAGCGGGAAGCCGCCGAAGCCGCCGGCTGGGAGATCGCCTATGACGGGATGGAGGTGAGGCTGTGAGCGCAGCCCTGCTTTCCGGCACGGAGCTCGAGAATGCGCTGCGGCAGATCGGCGAGGAACGCTACCACCATCGCCATCCATTTCATCACTTGATGCGCGACGGCAAGCTCAATCGCGGCCAGGTCCAGGCCTGGGCGCTCAACCGCTATTATTATCAGGCGCGGATTCCGGCGAAAGACGCGTATCTCGTCGCGCGCCTGCCGACCCCGGCGCTGCGCCGGGAATGGCGGCGGCGGATCATCGACCATGACGGCGAGAGCGAAGACACCGGTGGCATCGCTCGCTGGCTCAAGCTGACCGATGGCCTCGGGCTCGACCGCGAATACGTGATCTCGACGAAAGGGCTCCTGCCGGCCACCCGCTTCGCGGTGGACGCCTATGTCAACTTTGTCCGCGACCGTTCGCTGCTCGAGGCCGTCGCCTCGTGCCTGACCGAAATGTTCTCCCCCGAGATAATCGCGGAGCGGGTCGAAGGATTGCTGAAGAACTACGATTTCATCAGCCGCGACACGCTCGCCTATTTCACGCCGCGGCTGACCCAGGCTCCGACCGACGTCGCCTTTGCCATCGCGTATGTCAAAGAACACGCCGACACCCCGGAGAAGCAGGAGCTGGTCCTCGACACTTTGCGGTTCAAATGCGACGTGCTGTGGTCGCAGCTCGACGCGCTCTACTTCGCCTATGTCGAGCCGGCGCTGACCCCGCCCGGCGCCTTCGTGCCCGGCCGATCGGTGCAATGACCGAGGGTGCGCGCCAATCGGTAGAGGGCGGTGCAGTTCTGCGCTTCGCCCCGCATGCAAAATTCCGCTTCGACGCGGTGCGCCAGGCATGGATCGTGCTCGCGCCCGAGCGGCTCCTCTTGCCCGACGAGCAGGCTGTCGAAATCCTGCAGCTGATTGACGGCGAGCGCGCCGTTGACGGCGTCATCGACGAACTCGTCCGCCGCTACGAGGCACCCCGTGAAATGATCGCGGGCGATGTCGTCAAGATGCTGCAGGATCTCGTCGACAAGAAGGTGCTTCGTCGATGAGTGCAGTCGAGCCGCCGCTGGCGCTATTGGCCGAGCTGACGCATCGCTGCCCGCTGCGCTGCCCCTACTGCTCGAACCCGCTTGAACTCTCGCGCGCCAGCGCCGAGCTCGACACAGCGAGCTGGAAGCGGGTGTTCGGCGAAGCTGCGGCGCTCGGCGTCCTGCAGGTGCATTTCTCTGGTGGTGAGCCGCTGGTCCGGCGCGACCTCACCGAACTCGTGCGTCATGCGACCGAGGTCGGGCTCTACGGCAATCTGATCACCTCCGGCATTCACCTCGATGCCGGTCGACTGAAGGAACTGGTCGAGGCCGGGCTCGAGCACGTCCAGCTAAGCTTCCAGGACGCCGACATGATTTCCGGTGACCGCATTGCCGGGCTTGCCGGCTCGCAACAGGCCAAGCGCCGGGCGGCTGGCCTCGTTCGCGAGGCCGGGCTGCCATTGACCGTGAACGCGGTCGTACATCGGCAAAACCTCGACCGCCTCGGCGAGATCATCGACCTGGCTGTGGCGCTCGGCGCCGATCGGCTCGAAGTCGCCCATGTCCAATACTATGGCTGGGCCTTGCGCAACCGCGCAGCGTTATTGCCGACCCGCGACCAGCTCGACGCCGCAACCGCCACGGTCGAGGCCGCCCGCGCGCGCCTCGCCGGGGTCATGGTCATCGATTATGTGCTGCCCGACTACTACGCCCACCGGCCAAAGGCCTGCATGGGCGGCTGGGGCCGGCGCTTCCTGAACGTGACCCCGGCGGGCAAAGTGTTGCCGTGTCATGCGGCGGAGACGCTGACCGGACTGGATTTCCCGACGGTCGAGGAGGCGAGCCTGTCGGAAATCTGGCACCGCGCGCCCGCCTTCGAGCGCTTCCGCGGGACGGACTGGATGCCGGAGCCCTGCCGCTCCTGCGAACGCCGCGAGATCGACTGGGGCGGCTGTCGGTGCCAGGCCTTTGCATTGACCGGCGATGCCGCGCGCGCCGACCCGGCTTGCGCATTGTCCCCGGACCGCGGCCTGCTTGTCGGGGCTCGCGCCGATGCGGACGAAGCCGCGCCCGATTTCATCTATCGCCAGCATTCCGCCGTGCCGCGCCGATCGCCCGACCTCGTCTCGTCATCGGCGTAATTCGTGAATGTGGCGCTGTCGCTTGCCGCGGCGGTCCTGTTCTTTTCCTCGTGCTCCGCCGCGTATGCCGCAGAGCGCATGCGCTTTTGGAACCTTACGACGACGACGATAATCGATCTCCAGCTCTCCCCAGCTGGAACCGGACAATGGGGGTCGAACCAGTGCGAGAACGACCCCGACAAGTCGGTGGAGTCGGATGAGCGCTTGACGATCACCGGCGTAAAGCCGGGCCGCTACGATATCAAGCTCGGCGACAAAACGGGGCGCACCTGTCTGGTGCGGAATGTCGAGCTCGTCCCCGGCCGCCCCTACGCCTTCTCGATTTCCGACAAAGACCTGACCCAATGCGAGCCGCAGGGGCGCGCTGGCGGCGTGCCGGAGAAACCCGGCACGCCACGCTAGCCGGAACGCGTCCGGCGCGTCTCTGTTTGCCTGAATACCCCGTTAAAGACATTCCCCAGGAGGAACCGGATGACCGGAAAGACCCTGGCATTGGCGGCAGCCGTGCTACTCTCGACTCAGGTCCACGCTCAGACGAACCAGAACAGTCCGGGCCCGGCTCAAGGTACGGTTTCGGGTCCGGCGGCGGGCTCGCCGACGAGCATGCGAACGCCGCAGGTCGGCCCCCTGGAGACGAAGCATCAGCGGAAAGCGGTACACGAGCAGAGCCAGTCGGTACGCAACAAAGCTCATCCCGCCGCCCGCAACAACAACGACGAAACCGGGGCCACCGGGTCGAGTTCGCCGCGCTACGCAGCGCCGCCGAGGTAGAAAACCAACGGGCCAGCGCCCGAAAATCTGTTTCTCGGTCTATTCGCTGATGATGCCGCCGAGCGGGACCCAGCGCTCCCCGTCGAACCGCTTTAGCCGCATCTGCTTGATCGCGTTGTAGTCGGTCGGGGTGGTGTTGAGCGTGATGCCGGGGATCAGCATCGGCACCGACACCTCCGCCATGTGCGAGACGCGATCGAGCAGGCGCTCGCGCGTCAACTCCGGGCCGCAGCTCTTCAGGGCCTGCACGACGGCCGACGCCATGTAATAGGCGATCACGTTCGACCAGTCGTTCGGGTCGACTCCGGGATTGTATTTTTTCATGAAATCGACATAGGCGCGCACCTCCGGGTCGTTCTGCCAGGCCGGGTCGCTCGGCTCCCTCAGGAACTCGGCAGTGATCACGCCGACGGAGTGGTCGAGGCCCGCTGGCTGCATCACCAGCGGGATCGAGGAGGCTGGGTAGGGCACGATGTGCAACGGGTACCAACCGATTTCGTAAACCTTGCGGATCGCCTGTGCGGCGAATTTGGGCAATGCGACATCGAGCAGCGTGTCGGCGCCGGACGCCTTCAGCGCGACGACCTGTGAATCTACGGTCGGATCGGAGACCTCGTAGGACGCCTCGGCGACGACCATCGTCTTCGCCTTGTCGCCGAGCGCGGCCTTCAGCGTATTGAGGTGATCCTTGCCGTAATCGTCGTTCTGGTACAGCACCGCGATCTTCGCATCCGGCTTCTCCTTTGAAATAAACTTGGCAAAGCCTCGCGTCTCGCTGACAAAGCTCAGATCGCCGCCGATCGTCCACGGATAATTCTGCGGGTCGCGAAAGCGCGAGGTGCCGGTGAACAGGAACATCTGCGGCACCTTGCGCTCGTTCAGATAGCGCTGCACCGAGGCGTTAGTCGGGGTACCGAGCGAGCCGAAAATGCCGAAGACCTGGTCCTGCTCGACAAGCCGCCGGGTCTGCTCGACCGTTTTGGGCGGGCTGTAGCCGTCGTCCAGGGTGATGAAATCGATCTTGCGGCCGTTGACCCCGCCGGCGTCGCTGATCATGCGGTAATAAGCCG
>Ga0207693_10003670_pt1 | contig 13103 bp, 12 predicted proteins | sample LARL81metaG_FD_184347 | JGI IMG/M metagenome (GOLD analysis project Ga0207693, IMG submission 184347) | Corn, switchgrass and miscanthus rhizosphere microbial communities from Kellogg Biological Station, Michigan, USA - LAR L8-1 metaG... | ecosystem: Host-associated > Plants > Roots >...
GTGGCCACCGTGGCGTGGGTGGTCATGGCCGTGGTGCCTGCCGGGGCGGCCCCGTTGCCAGCGGGGCACGGGTCACGGTCCGCGGCGCTGTCCGGGTACGCGGCGGGCCCGCGGCAGCACCTCGGCACCGCGGCCGGCCGGCCGCACCACGTGCCGGTCTCGGCGACCCGCGCCCGGGTGACCCCGGGGAGCATCCGGGGGCACCGGGCGCCTCGGCCGCACCTGGCGCCGCCCTCGTGCTCGGCACCGGCGGTGAAGGCGAGGTCGCCCTCACAGCCTTTGAACAGATGGCCACCAGTGCCGAGGCGAGAATCCTCGGGGACCTGGCGGAGAGCGCCCTCGCCAGGGGCCCGCTCGGGCCGATGTTCGAGAACGGGGTGCTGACCGAGACGATCGAGGAAACCAACGCGTTCGGCGGCGAGGCCTGGCACGGGTGGGAGAACCTCGCCGAGGAATCCCAGCATTGGGCGAACCAAGAGCTGCAGCCGGTGGTGATGCACCCTCCGATCGGCTACACCGGCCTGTACGGCCTCAACCCCCAGGCCGACCCGATCGCCTGCGCGATGCTCGTCATCGGCTGCGGGACAAGCCTGGTGGGCAGGCTGATCCAGGTGATGCGCGGCAAGGGGTAAAGCGGTCGCTGGGCGGCGGGGCGTGGCCTGCGGAGGCCACGCCCCGCCGCCCGCTGTTCGTGTTCCGTGTGGCAGGTGTTAATAACAACGGAACATGCCCGCCCGGAACCATCCGTGCTGTCATGGTTTGCAGAGGGGCCGTCAGAGCAAGGCCAGCGGCCTGCTCGTCAGCCCCGGCCAGACAGCGGGAGAGGAGCCTGATGCCAGGCGAGGACCGGGACGTCGTGGTCGGCCTCGACAACGGCGGCACGGCGATCAACGCGACCGTGCTCGACTGCACCGGGCGGTTCCTGGTCGACCGGCTGGTGGAGACACCCAGCCGGGTCGGTGAGGGCCCCGCGGTGGCCATCGAGGCGCTCAGCGACGCGCTGACCAGCGTGCTCAAACTGACCGGTGTACCGCGGCAGGCGGTCATGGCGGTGGGCCTGGACACCCCGGGCCCGGCCAGCGCGGACGGTGTGATCTCGACCCGCGGCGCGGTGAACTTCGCCGATCCCGCGTGGCGTGGCTTCGACGTCCGCGGGGGACTGGAAGCCCGGCTCGGCCTGCCGGTGATCTACAACAACGACGCGAACGCCGCGTCGCTGTACGCCCACACGGTCCACTTCGGGACCGAGGCTCCGCATAGGTCCTCGGTAGCGCTGATCGTGGGGACCGGGCTCGGCGGTGGCGTGGTCGAGAGCGGGCGGGTGGTGCGCGGCGCGGCCGGGATGGCCGGCGAGTTCGGGCACATGCAGATCCCGATGGACGGGCTGCTGGCACCGGATCAGCCGACGCCGGTGTGCAACTGCGGGCTGGCCGCGGACGGGGAGAGCGTCGCGTCGCTGACCGGCCTCGAGAAGAACCTGCTGCCCTACTGGCTGACCCGTTTCCCCGGCCACCAGTTGCACGCGGTGGGCTCGGCCAGGCAGGCGGCGTTCCAGGTGCGCGGCCACGCCGCGGCCGGGGACCCGATGGCAGTGGAGATCTTCCGGCAGCAGGCGATCGCGCTCGGCCGGCTGTTCACGATCGCGGCGAACTTCACCGACCCGCACGCCTATTTCGTCGGTGGCGGCGTGGTCGAGACCACGCCGAGCTTCTGCGACTGGTTCCTGGCTACCGTCAGCGAGAACACCGACCTGCGCGCCGAGCAGCGCCCCCTGGTGACCTTCGCGCTGGTGCCTGACCTGGACATGGCGGGCGCCCGCGGTGCTGCGCTGGCTGCGGCCGGCGCACTCGGCTGGGCGCCCCCGGAGCTGCGCAGATCGTAGCGTTACGCTGCCCGGCCATAGCGCCGCCCGGGCACTAGCCCCGCTCGCGCGATCCGGGCCGGAAGAGGGGATTGACGGGAGGCCGCGCAGGGCGTACAACCCGCGCAGGGGGACACCGCTAGGGAGTGACGTCAATGCGCACAGTCCGCTACGCAATCGTTCGCACGTTAACCGCCGCAACGGCCCTGACCGAACAATACGCTGAGCTTCGACGGCCTGGTGACCACCGGATCGGGGACGCTGTGGTCGGTGGGCAGCAGGAACCCGAGCGGGACGACCAACTGGCAGACCCTCACCGCCCGGTACTCCTGATCGCCGGAGTGCGCCGGGTGTCCCCGCGGTAGCGGGTGCGGGCGTGCTGGATGAGCTGGCGGATGGTGACGAAGGCGGCGGCGATGAGTTTCTGGTGGCTGGTTCGTCATACCGTCTGACTGTCAGGGGCGGCCGGTACCGTCGCAACCGGGACGGCAGGGTGTTTTTTCGTTCGCAGGTACGGGAGCGCTGGAGGTATGGTTCGGGGCGCCCGGACATTGCTTGGGCTGCCAGCCTGCTCAGGAGGATGTGTGTCAGAGTCAGAAACCACCTCAGGGCCAGCAATTCTCGTCGAGGGCCTCACCAAGTCGTTCGGTGAAGTACGCGCGCTCCGAGGTATTGACCTGTTGGTGCCGCAGGGGACGGTGCTTGGTGTTCTTGGGCCGAACGGTGCGGGCAAGACGACCGCTGTGCGGATTTTGACTACTTTGATGCTTCCCGATGCGGGGCGGGCGCTGGTCGATGGCTATGACGTGGTGCGGGAGGCGGCGGCGGTCCGCCGGTCGATCGGCCTGGCTGGGCAGTCGGCGGCTATTCAGGAGGAGCTCACCGGGCGGGAGAATCTTGAGCTGATCGGGCGGCTTTACCACTTGGGCAGGTCCAGCGCGCGGAGCCGGGCGGCCGAGTTGCTGGAGCAGTTTGATCTGGTCGACGCCGCGGACCGGCCGGCGAAGGGTTTCTCCGGCGGGATGCAGCGCCGCCTGGATCTGGCGGCGAGCTTGGTGGGGCGCCCGAAGGTGTTGTTCCTGGACGAGCCGACGACCGGCCTGGACCCGCGGTCGAGGCTGGGCATGTGGGCCATCATCCGGTCGCTGGTGGCCGGCGGCACGACGCTGCTGCTCACCACGCAGTACCTCGATGAGGCGGACGAGCTGGCCGGCGAGATCGTGGTCATCGATCATGGCCTGGTCATCGCGGCGGGCACGTCCGAGCAGCTCAAAGACCGGGTCGGCGGGGACGTGCTGGAGTTCACGGTGCCCGACCGGGCCCGGTGCGGCGATGCCGTCACGGCGATCTCGAAGATCGGCGAGAGCGAGCCGCATGTCGATGGGGAGACGGGCGTGATCAGCGTGGGAGTGGGGAGCCGCGGTTCCGACGCGCTCATCGAGGCGGTGCGCACCCTGGACAACGCCGCCGTCGAAACCCGGGGCCTGGCGCTGCGCCGGCCCTCGCTCGACGATGTGTTCCTCGCCTTGACCGGGCACGCGGCCGAGGAAGACGGCCAGGTGGAGCGGCGCCGCCGGGGCCGCCGCAGAGGCGGCGGCCAGCACGGTGGCAAGGACACCGCGAAGGCCGCGTCATGACCGCCGCCGCCGCGGCGCCGGCCCGGCCGCCGGGCGGGCCCAGCCTGGTCACCCAGGCCCGGTGGGCGGTCAGCGACTCGCTCATGATCGCCAAGCGGAACCTGCTGGTCTGGATGCGGGTGCCCGCCTACCTGGTGTTCACCGTGATCCAGCCGGTGATGTTCGTGCTGCTGTTCGTCTATGTCTTCGGCGGCGCGATCCCGGTCAGCACACCCGGCGGCTACGTCAACTTCCTGATGCCCGGGATCATCGCGCAGACCGCCGCGTTCGCCTCGTTCGCCACGGCCATCGCGCTGGCGCAGGAACTGAAGAAGGGCGTGATCGACCGGCTCCGGTCGATGCCGATGGCCCGGTCGGCGGTGCTCACCGGCCGGCTCGCCGCCGACACCGTCCGGATGGTGGTGACGATCCTGATCATCGTCGGCGTCGGCTACGCGGTCGGGTTCCGGTTCCTGAACGGGTTCGGCCCGGCCGTGGGCATGGTCGTGCTGGCCACCGTGTTCGGCCTGGCGATCTGCACCATCGCCGCCTTCACCGGGCTCGCCATCGGGGACGAGGAGTCGGTACAGGCGTTCGGGCTGATCTGGCTGTTCCCGCTCACCTTCGTCAGCTCCGCGTTCGTGCCGATCTCCACCATGCCCGGCTGGCTCCAGGCGTTCGCCACCCACCAGCCGGTCACCATCGTGGTCGACACCATGCGCGCGCTGGCACTCGGCGGCCCGATAGCCGCCAACCTGTGGAAAAGCATCGCCTGGCTGGCCGGGATCTTCATCGTCTTCATCCCGCTCGCCGTCCGCGCCTACCGGCGCGCCGCTTAGGCTCGCGGCAGGCCTGGGCGTCATGCCCGCCTTCCTACGCGCCGGGCCTGCCAGTATGGCTGGCTTCTGGGTCGCGGCGGGTGTTGGCAGGGACGTGTGCGGCGCGGGCTCACGGGCGGGTCAGCGGGCCAGATCTTCATGATCGCCGTCAGGAGTGGCTGGGCGAGGGCGTGGCCTTGCCGCCGTGCCTGCCATGGTGGCCGGGCTGGGCCGGTCCGGGCAGGTTGGGCGTGGCCGATGTGGTCCGTAGCAAGGTGGGCATCGTCTTGAGTGCCTTGGCGAATGCGGCCTTGTACTCCCGGACCCCGGCGTCGAGTGCCTGCTGGTTGGCGCTGACGAACTGCTTTTCATAGTCTGCCTGGACCGCGAAGTAGACCCCGGACAGGTCGCTGCTCAGCGTGCAGTTCGCGTCGGCCACGGCCATCGCGATCTGCGTCTGGTTCTGCGCGGCGGTCGGCTGGCCGGGCGGGCCGCTGGGGTTCTGCCCAGGAGCCAGCTGTTGGCCGAGCACGATCTGCGTCTGCTGCGCGAACGCCTCCGCATCGGAGGCATGGAACCCTTGCTTGGCCATGCAGGCCGACCAGCGCCGCGTCGCCGCATGGAACTCGCCGTCGTTGATCACGTCGGCGCCGATGTAGTTGTTCAGCGTCTCGACGATGGACAGGTAGTGGGCCAGCGTGGCGTTGTTGAAGTTCTGCGAGATGTTGAAGCATTTACCCGCGGCCGCCTGCGCCCCGGCGGGCAGGTTGCCGCCCAGCGGGCCGCCTACCGGGACGCCGCCGCCCGGGCCGCCTTCCGGGGCCATGAAGCCTTCCTCAGCAGCCAGCGCGGTCCCCACGTAGCCCCACGGCCCCCACGCCTGCGGGAAGCCAAGGCCACGGTTCGCGCGTATCGGGACCGCCACCTCGCTGGCGTACTGCCCGTAGCCGGCATCCTCCATGCAGGCGGTGTGCAGGGCATCGTAGGTGTCACCGGGTGCCAGCCCGTCGTTGTCCGCGGCGCCGAGCGCGGCGTAGGCCGTGAACGCCTCCGAGGCCATGGCCGCCGCGACGGAGGCCGGGGCGGGCGGTCTGCCGACGGCGGGCGTGGTCACGGTCGCGGCCGGTCCCTTGGGTCCCGAGGCCGTGCACGCGGTGAGGGCCGCGGCGCAGATCAGTAGGCACCAGCCGGTGCGGATGCGCATCGTGGTTCCTTTCCTGGCGCGCCCTGGCAGGCCAGGTGTGCCGTGGTTCATGCGTACCTCAGCGCCTCGAGCGGGCTCGTCCGCGCCGCGCGCAGCGCGGGATACGCGCCGGCGAGCAGGCCCACGACGGTGCCGATCAGCGGGGCGGGCAGGGTGTAGACCGGGTTCAGTACCGCGGTCCAGTTCTTGGTGGCGGCGAAGATCACCACGATCCCGACGCCGATGCAGGTGCCGATCAGCCCGCCGAGCGTGCCCAGCGCCGTCGACTCCGCGAGGAACTGCGCGGCGATGTGCCGCGGCCGGGCACCGACCGAGCGGCGCACGCCGATCTCCCCGGTGCGCTCCAGCACCGCGACCAGCGTGGTGTTGCCTATCCCCACCGCCCCAATGAGCAGGCTGATCAGCGCGAGGATGAGGAACAGGCCGGCCAGATCGCCGTTCACCTCGCCCTGCAGCTTGAGCGGGCTCTGCGGCGGGGTGACCACCAGCCGCTGCGGGTCGGTCGGCAGTTCGGCGGCGGCGATCTCCCGTGCCACTTCCTGCGCGGCGCCGGTCTTGGTGGCGATGACCATCTGGGCTTCCTCGTATGACCCGATGCCCGGCTCGGGGTTGCCGTAGTCCGCCTGGGCCGTGTTCGCCGGGATCAACATCCCGCTGCCGCCGCCGCTGACCACGCGCTGCGCGGAGGAGTAGATGCCGACCACGGTGTAGGCGATCCCGTTGACGAACACCGCGGGGTGGCTGGCCAGGCGGGCGGCGGAGATGCCGAGCGTGGCGGCCGTGGTGCTGTAGAGCATCGCCACGTGCTGCGCGGTGTCGTTCTCGTAGGTGCTCAGCGGCGAGCCCGCGACCATCGTCAGGTCCATCGCCTTCACCGCGCCGGGCGAGGCGGCCAGCAGGTCGACCGTCTGGGAGGTGACGCCCGACAGCGCCTGCGAGGCGCTGAAGTTCGTCCCCTGGGGGAGCGCGACCGGCCACCAGACACCCGCGGCGACCACGCCGTGGATGTGGCCGGCGATGGCGTCCGCGTCGGCCGGGAAAGCGGGCGCGGGATAGGTCCCGGGCGTCGCGACGTCGTTGGCGGGGCCGTTGTCGGCCACCGTGACCGTGGTGTCCTCCAGCACGCTGAACTGGCGGGAGATCTGGCCTGCGCCGGTCGCGGTGAGGCCGAGGACGGCGACGAACGCGCCCACCCCCAGCACGGTGCCGAGCATGGTCAGCACGGACCGGCCGGGCCGCTGCACGATTCCCGCGATCGCCTCGGCCGTGGCGTCCCGTACGCTCAGCCGCGGCGACGGCAGGCCAGCGCCCGGCCTAGGCATGACCGGTCCCGATCCGCTCGGACAGTATCCCGTCGCTGATGGCCACGGTCCGGGCCGCGTGGGCGGCCACCGCCGCGTCGTGTGTGATGATCACGATCGTGAGGCCGCCGGAGTTGAGCCGGTCGAGCAGGTCCATGAGCGCGGCGGCGTTGCGCGAGTCCAGGTTTCCCGTCGGCTCGTCGCACAGCAGCAGGCTCGGCTGGTTGACCAGCGCCCGCGCGATCGCGACCCGCTGGCACTCCCCGCCGGACAGCGTGGTCGGCAGCGCGTCGAGCCGGTGCCCCAGCCCGACCGCGATCAGCGCGTCGATCGCCGCCCGGAGCCGGGTGCTCCGCGATGTCTGGTTGTACAGTTCGGCGACCAGAACGTTCTCCAGCGCCGTCCGGTAGGACAGCAGGTGGAAGGCCTGGAACACGATCCCGATCCGCCGGCCACGCAGCGCCGACCTGTCCCGGTCGGGCAGCGCGGAAGTGTCCAGGCCATCCAGCAGGTAACTGCCGGCGGTAGGGGCGTCGAGCAGGCCGAGCAGGTGCAGCAGGGTGGATTTGCCGGACCCGGACGGCCCGGTCACCGCGACATAACCGCCTGCCTCGATCACCAGGTCGGCCGGGCGCAGCGCATGGACGGGCGGCGGGCCCTGATACGTCCGGGCCAGACCGCGCAGTTCGATCACGGGCGCGGTCATCAGCCGCTCACGACCACGCTGTCGCCGGCGGCGAGCTTGCCCGCCTTTGCCAGGGTCACCTGGACATAGCCGTTCTCCGAGATGCCCGGCGTGACCGGGACCTGGGTCTGCTTACCGCCCGCGCCGGCGACGGTGACGTAACTGGTGCCGGACCCGGTGGTGACGATCGCGGCGACCGGGACGGTGAGTACCGGGCCCTCCGTCCGCCCGGTCGCCACGGTGACCAGGACGTTCTCGTCGTTCAGTGCCGCCGGGAGCGGTTTGGACGGGTTCACGGTCAGCGGGATGAACGGCGTACCCCCGGGGTTCGTAGCGCTACCAGAATTGCCCGACCCGGAGGTGCCGGTAGCACCGGAACCGGTGGAACCGGAACCGGCGGACTCCGCGGCGCTGGCCGACGCCGCGCCGCCTCCGACGTTCACGATCGCTCCGACCGGCGTAATTGTCGTCGGCGTCCCTACGTCGGTGACGGTCCCGGCAGCGTGGATGCCGGTCACCTCGTCGAAGATCTTCACCTTCAGGCCCGTCTTGACCTGCCCGGCGTACGCGGGTGGCAGTTCGCCGGTGAGCGCCAGCGATCCGCGCGCGGCAAGCTCAAGGAACGGCTGGCCGGGCTGCTGGCCCTTGGTGCCGTTCACGGCGATCACCTTCGCGGGCAGTGACGGCAGGAAGAGCACGTCCGTCATCGGCATACCGCCCGTTGCCGGTGGGGTGTAGCCGAAGTGCTCGTAGTACAGGTCCACCGCGTCCTGGGTCGCCGTGCCGAAGAGCCCGGGCGTGTCGCCGCCGGTGTAGTACCCGAGCGAGGCAAGCGCCTTCTGCAGCTCGGCCACGTCTGGCCCGCTCTCACCTGGCGTAATGTCCCGCCATGCGGGCACCCGGCCGGTCAGTGCGAACAGCGGCTCGCCGTCTATCTCGGCGACTTTCTCGCCGTTGGAGATCGTCTGGCCGGCGGTCACGTCCAGCCTCGATATGTACACGGCCCCCTGCGAGCCACCGCCGGCCGCGGCACCGCCGCCCGCTGATCCGCCGCCCGCGGAACCGGTACCTGATGCTCCTGTAGCCGACTCCGGAGCGGACGGGTACACGTCGTACTGGGTCCCCGGGTACACCACGCCGCGCATCTGCACCGACGAGGTGAGGATCTGGGAGACAACCTTCGCCGTGGTCACCGTGGGTGGTGGTGCCGCGGTATCCGCCGCGATCTGCTGCGGCGATTTGACGAACGAGGAGCCAATCAGCCCGCCGATGGCCAGCAGGGCCGCCCCGCCAGCCACCCAGAACAGGGCGCGGCGGCGTCGGGCGAGCCGTGATCCGCGCACCGCCTGCCGGCCATCATCACTGGGACTGCTCTCCGTTGCCGGGGAGCCAAGTTGTGTCACGCGATCCTCCCTGTGCGTCGCGTACCACCGGGGCTTTTGAAGAAGCCAGAAGACCCCTGGGTCCCGGCACGAGTCATCCTCGCGTGCAGGCCTCAGGCCTACGCGTGATCTGGGTGTGAGTTTGATGTCAACCCGGCCGCGGTTACTCTGCACGCCCCCAGCGCACAGTCATAGGCCCGGCCAGGAGCGAAACGGGAGCCCGCAAACGGAGGTAGGCGGGTGATGCGCCCACTCGTCCGCCAGCTGATCTGCAACAGTCCAAAGCGCGGATCGCGGCTAGATCCGGACGTTGTCGTGGTCGGCCACCTATGCATGAACATCCACACTGGGAAATCGCCCCAGAGCGCCGAGGGGAATCCTTCACACGATCTCCACATCTTTTCCAGCTGGCCTCGATGTCGGCGCACTCACGGTGTGATCTGCGGGGGGTAGCGGCAGGGGCGTGAGAGTCAGGGAGGGATGCATCGATGATCAGATTCGGAAAGAAGTCCACCACACTCGTCGTGTCCGCTTTCGTCCTCGTAGGTCTGTTGGCACCTATTGCCTCGTCGGCGTCGACCGCTCCAGCCAACGAGCCGCTCAGTGCCTCCCAGCTGCGCGGACTCTTGAACGCCCAGGACCTACCCACCACAGAACGGCTCCCGGTCACGGAAGAGTCGCACCCGTTTAACGGGGCCGCCTGGCAGAACAAGCCGATCAACCTCGCCAGGTATGGCTACGTCGAGCGGGAGTACCTGCTGTCCGGCGAGTCGAACGTCTACGACTGGTCGCCGAACGGAAACTTCGAGCTGACGGTTCTTCGCTCGGGCGAGGTCACCACACGCATGCTGGTGCGGCGTCCGCAGAACATGAAGACCTGGTCGGGCAAGGTGAACGTCGAGATCCTCAACCCGGCCTCCTATTACGACTTCACCGCGGTGTGGTCCGCGCTCTGGGAGCGCACGTTGGGCGACCACGACATCTACGTGGGTGTCACCAGCGTGCCGAATGTGCTGCCGGGGATGCAGCAGTTCGACCCGGAGCGGTACGCCGATCTCTCCTGGGCGAATCCGCTACCACCGGAGGAGCAGTCATGCGGCCTTCTGCCGGGGGAGGAGGGGTATGACCCCTTCGGGTCGAAGCTGTACGAGAACGGCCTCGTGTGGGACCTCCTCACCCAGACAGGTCGGCTGCTCAAGAGCGACTCTGCCGAGAACCCGCTGGGCACGTGGGCCAAGCAGGTCATCCTGAGCGGTGAGTCATACAGCTCGAACATCTTGCTGACGTACTACCGGTTCTTCACGCCGTCGGCGGTCCTGCCCAACGGGAACCCGATCTTCGACGGCTACCTTGCCGAGACTCAGGTAACCCTGTACGGCGCAGAGATCAACCAGTGCGCACCCCCGCTGGCTTTCGACGACTCGCAGCGGGTGTTCCCGAACCGGCGGGTTCCCTGGGCGGGCATCAATTCCCAGGCTGACTACGGCGGCGCAACGGGCTGGGATGCCCCTGCCGACACCAACACCGCAGGTAAGAAACACGCGTTCTGGGAGTTGGCAGGGTCCAACCACGGTTGGGAGTGGCAGTACCTGTACGGCGACGCCAGTGCCGAGGACCGGGTTGCCGCGGGCTTCGAGGATCCCATCTTCAAGGCGTGGTCCTGCGGTCCCAACAACCCCGAGGTGCCGCTGTACATGTCCGAGAAGGCGCTGTTCGAGCAGTTGCAAAGGTGGATCGAGACCGGGGAGCCACCCTCGCGGGCACCGCGGATCCAGCATTCGGCGCTCGACCCCAGTGACGAGTTCGCCGACAGGACGACCTATGACGGCTTGGGCAACGCCCTGGGCGGGATCCGCTACCCGATGGTCGCGGCTCCGGTGGCTTCGTTTGGCGTGGGTCACTTCTTCCTGACCGGTGGCTGCCCCGAGATCGTGCCGTTCGACGGCGCCACGCTTGACGCGCTGTACCCGACGCGGCAGAACTACCTCGAGCGGTATGACGCCGCGACCGCCCTTCTGCTACGTCAGGGCTTCATCCGCACAGAGGACGTGGCCAAGCTGCGGTCGATCGCGAGGAAGGTGACGTCCGTGGGCTGACCCCTCAGCGGTCGAGCATCCTCCAACTCGGCTGGCATCCCACTCTCAGGAGAACAACATGCGCAGCACCAGTATTGGCGCGTGCCCGCTCCGCGCCCATGTCGATCCGCGCCTCTTGCGATTCAGCGCCGGGGCCACCGCGAGCGTGCTCGCCGTCGTGCTGCTCATCGTTGACGTTGCTCGACCATTGGGTCTCGGCCTGCTCGCCTCCCAGGTCGCCGTGTTTGCGTTCACCGCGTTCGTGAGTTTTCAGTGGTCGTTGTGGGCGCAGATCTTCGCCCGTGTCATCTGGCCGCGGATCGGAGCGCCAGCCGAGTTGGAGGATGCTCGGCCGCCGAGATTCGCCCAATTCGTCGGCTTCGTGTTCACCGCTCTGGCGCTGACCACCTTTGCACTTGGCGCCGATGTCGCTGGCTACGGCCTCACCGCTCTCGCCTTCGGCGTGGCAGCCCTCAACGCATCCACCGGGCTGTGTTTGGGCTGCAAGGCCTACCACCTGATCCGCCGACTAAAACCGGCCTGAGTCAGGTCGACCGCGAACCCCACCCACATTCAGCGGGACGTCCCCATCCGGGCCACGTCGAACCCGAGCGAGCGCAGCGAGGTCTTCGGGTCGATGTTCGCGCTGCCCAGCCGCAGGACGGTTCGGATGTGCTCGCCGATGTGTCGCTCGAACCAGCCACTGTCGCAGATCACCTGGCGGACGAGTCGCGCATCAGTCGACGGAGGACAACGGGCAGCCACGTCAACGGGTGCGCCGCCAGGGACTCGAACCCCGAACCCGCGGATTAAGAGTCCGCTGCTCTGTGTTTCCGCACGTCCACCGGCGTCCACCCATGCAGGTCACCGGCCTGTATGAACCTCCATGGACGGTGCTGGACGCGGGTGAACTGCAACTGAAACTGCAACGGGGCCTGCTTCGCGGCAACCCCGCCCGGCGCCGCTTCCAGATTGATGCCCACGGTGAGGCCGCCGAGCAGAACGCACAAGAACATGGCCCGCGGCCGCCGGTTCTCGATCAGCAGCAGATCGACGGCCAGCAGCTTAGGGTTCAGCGCCGCGACGAACGCCAGCGCGATGAACTCGGCGTTCACCGCCGGTCACCAGCATCGGTCATCGCCCCACGGGCGGCATTTGCCGGCTGCCGATGCTGCCTGAGGTGCTTCTCGTATGCGGCGACACCGGCCGCGATCGGGTATGGCCCACGAATCCGCTGCAGCTCGGATGCGACCTCGCAGTAATCCAGGCCGGGATCATCGCCGCAGTCGCAGCAGATGAGCTCAAAGGCACCGGTGTAGCCGCCTTCTGCCCGGCCCTCAACATGCGGGCCGACTGACGGCGGACAACCACCTTCCAGCCGTCCCCGGGCTGATCACGGGCCGCCATGCCCGCCCTCTGCGATGGCTCCGCCGGAGAATTGCCGAGGTTGCGCCACGCGCGCGCCCGCCTTTCCACGTCTGAGCGCAAATCGTTCTGGCGCGCAGACCCCGCCTGCTGGGCCTTCGTCAGGTCCTGGGCGACGGGCGTTTCTTCGAGCTCCACGCTAGTGGCAGACATGTCCAGATCCTCAGGACTGGCCGGGCTCGTAACCCTCGGTGAACAGGTCGCCCTGCGCGGCCCCGAGGGCGGACTTGTCGCCGCCGCGGCCGCGGAGGACAAAGGCGATGACCACGGCGAGCGCGGCGCCGGCGATCGGCCCGGCGATGTAGACCCAGTAGCCGGTGAAGGTCGTGGAGGCCAGGTCGGGCCCGAAGGTGCGGGCCGGGTTCATCGAGGCCCCGGAGATGGGGCTGCCCCACAGTCCGGCCAGGGCGATATACGCCCCGACCCCGAAGGCGCCGATGACGCCGACGTTCTGGGCGCCTGAGGCGGTGCCCAAGATCACGCTGACCAGGCCCATGGTCAAGATCAGCTCCATCCAGAACGCGGCCAGGTCGGAGTAGCCGCTGGCGGGATAGTTAGACCCGTACATGGCCGAGACGTTGATGACCGCGTGCAGGAACAAGGCGGCGAGGGTGGCCCCGGCCAGCTGCACGATGATGTAGCCGGGGACCCGCCACCAGGGGAAGTCGCGGCGCAGGGCGAAGGCGATGCTGACGGCCGGGTTCAGGTGCGCGCCGGAGATCTTGCCCATGAACAA
>Ga0207693_10003671_pt1 | contig 13102 bp, 9 predicted proteins | sample LARL81metaG_FD_184347 | JGI IMG/M metagenome (GOLD analysis project Ga0207693, IMG submission 184347) | Corn, switchgrass and miscanthus rhizosphere microbial communities from Kellogg Biological Station, Michigan, USA - LAR L8-1 metaG... | ecosystem: Host-associated > Plants > Roots >...
TTCCAAATTAGCTCAAAAGACGAACCTTGTAGTGCTACAGAATATTTTGCTAGTCTTCAGTGGGTAAATAATACCTAGATTTATACACCTATTGATCTATTTAGAAGATAAGGTCGTCTAGAATATGGCAAAAGATCCTGTCTGTGGCATGTTTGTCGAAGAAAAGCACGATACAATTGCAAGTATAAAGGACGGGAGGAAATATTACTTTTGTAGTTCTCAATGTCTGAATGAATTTACTCAGCCAGAAAAGGAATTAAAAAAGCTCAAAAATTATGTTACTATAAGCATTGGACTTACAATACCCATCGTAATTCTAAGCTTGCCTCATATGTTCCCTTCCCATTTTGAGGCCTTGATCCCCATGAATGTAATGCAGTATACAAATTTTATCATGTTAGCATTAGCTACTCCTTTGCAGTTCTGGATAGGCTGGAGATTTTACAGGGGTTTATGGGATGGGATCAGGGCAAGAGCATCCAATATGGATACACTTATTGCTGTCGGGACAACGACTGCCTATGTTTATAGTGCCATTGTAACAATCGCTCCTAGTTACCTCCCTTTTAAATCTGTATACTTTGAAACTGCCGCAATTATCATTACTTTAATATTGATTGGAAGGTTGCTTGAAACACGAACCAAGGAAAGAGCCTCCAATGCTGTACGAAAATTGTTGGACATTCAGCCAAAAATGGCCAAAATTCTTAGGACCGGAACTGAGATTGCCTTGCCTATCGAACAAGTCAAAGAAAATGATCTCATGCTAATAAAGCCTGGAGAAAGAATCCCTGCTGATGGGATTGTGGAAGACGGTTTCTCATCCATAGATGAATCAGCTATAACTGGCGAAAGCATCCCAATAGATAAGCAAAAAGGTGATCAAGTTATAGGAGCAACAATTAACAAGAATGGTCTACTCAAAGTCAGAGCCACAAAAGTTGGACAAGATACTGTACTTTCTCAGATTATTGCATTAGTAGAAGAAGCTAGAACTGGAAAGGCACACATGCAAAGGTTAGTTGATCAAGTTGCTAAATATTTTGTCCCGGGAGTAATGATTATAGCATTGTGTGTAGGTTTTGGATGGTATTACCTAGGTGGTATAGGCCTAACATATTCCATCTTGGCATTTGTTTCTGTAATAATAATTGCATGTCCTTGCGCATTAGGAATCGCAACGCCTGCGGCCCTAATGATGGGTTCTGGAAAAGGAGCTGAAAATGGTATTTTGTTTAAGGGTGGGGAGTATTTGGAAATGGCAAGAAATGTAAAGACAGTGGTATTTGATAAGACTGGAACTTTGACAAAAGGTAAGCCGTCTGTAACTGATATAGTAGATCTAACTAATGGTGCATTAGGTGATGCAGAGTTACTCAGGCTAGCGGCCATTGTAGAATCAGGTTCAGAGCATCCTCTAAGTCAGGCAGTCATAATTAAAGCAAAGGATGAAGGATTAGCTATTTTATCAAGTCCAGATTTCTTTGAAGCAGTATCTGGCCGTGGACTTAGAGCAAGATATGCCGATCACACAATTCTCATTGGGAATAGGAAGCTAATGGCAGAAAACAAATTATCAGTTAGCTCAGCCATAGAAACAAAACTGAAACAGTTTGAAAGCGAAGGGAAAACAGCTACGATTATTGCGATCGACTATAACCTTTCGGGGATAATTGTGTTTGCAGATACAATAAAAGATGAAGCTGGCGAGGCAATTGACTCTCTTAAACTGATGGGAATGGACGTAGTAATGCTTACTGGAGACAACGAAAGAACAGCGAAAGCAGTCGCATACCAACTTGGTATCAGTAAGGTGTTTTCTCAAGTATTACCACAACAAAAAGAACAAGTAATTTCTAGTCTGAAGAAAAATGGGAATGTGGTTGCAATGGTAGGAGATGGGATAAACGATGCACCTGCATTAGCTCAAGCTGACTTAGGAATTGCAATAGGTTCAGGAACAGATGTTGCAAAAGAGACTGGAGGGATCATATTGATAAAAGGTGATCTGAGGGATGTTGTAACGGCTCTAGATCTAGGAAGAAAAACAGTGTCAAAGATAAAACAGAATCTATTCTGGGCATTTGCGTATAACGCCGGGCTCATCCCAATCGCTGGCGGAATCTTGGTGCCCTTTGGTGGTGTTGGAATATTTGGATGGCTTCCCATGTTAGCAGGCTTGGCGATGGCAATGAGCTCAGTAACAGTAGTTGGAAACTCAATACTACTAGGAAGATATAAGCCAGGATCTAAAAAAGAACGCAGGGAAGAAGATTATAAAAAAAACCTGAAAACCATACAGAACATTGCCAGCAAGTAGATGAGGATTATTGTCGAATACTTAGTTATGACGCTATAACATCCAATTCAGCTATTGAACACAAATATAAATAAATTTTGAGTTAAATGCCTCATAATAAGTCTGTCTCTTGAAGGTAACACATAACCAAGAAGCCGAATAGTAAAGTATACGACATTTTTCCCATATTCACTTTCAAAGTGTAGGAGAGAACCACGATTGACAAATAAACGGATCACCATGGTTCTGGGCGGCTATCAAAGTAAAATCCTCCAGTTGGACCATCTTCTGGCAATGTAGCGGCCCATACTATTCCCTTCGCTCCTTCCTCTACTGGCCTACCGCCAGACCCTCCCATATCAGTTGCGACCCATCCTGGATCAATAGAATTGATCAATATCCCCGCACCGTGAACTTCCGCTGCCAATTTTCTGGTAAGTGCATTCAAAGCAGCCTTTGATATGCTATAAGCAGGAGCACCACCTTCATTCATATAATGTAGAGACCCGGCAAGGCTAGAAACGTTAACAATACGTCCATACTTATTCTTCCTCATCATTGGTATGAATGCTTTACACAATCTCCATGGTGCAAAAAGATTAGTAGCAAAAGCTTGATTTACAACATTAAGATCTGCTGCTACTGCGGTTTGATAATAATCATAAAGTATAGCAGCATTATTTATTAGAACATCAAGATGTCCATGTTCCTGTTCTATGTTATAGGCCACTCGATCAAGATCGTTTTGATTTAGTACATCTAAATGACAAAAGGTTATATCCTCAAGTCCATCATTTGTTAATTGTTTAGCCGCTCGTTGACCTTTGTCAATATTACGGGCGCTTAATAAAACAGCAAGACCTAAGTTGGATAGCTGGCGGCATGTCTCCAAGCCAAGTCCTCGATTTGCTCCAGTCACAAGCGCTATTCGCTTATTTTCGTCAAGACTCAATATTGTTACTTATTTACTACTATGTGCAATTAATTAATTATTTATCTATATAGCATTTTTCGTTAAATAATTAGATATGGATATTCGAAGTGTACTAGGAACATTTCTAATTAATTAATTAATTATTTACTTAATTAATTAATTTTGGCCTATTAGATATCGCCTACTTTTTAAGACATGGGGTGATGATCAAGAGTAGAACTAGTAATGAAGGTCATTTCTGTCAATGTTGGACTTCCTCGTGAAGTCATCTTCAAAGGAGAAGTGGTTATCACTGGAATATTTAAAGAACCAGTAAAAGGGCGTATTAAATTGAGAAATCTAAATCTCGATGGGGATAGGCAGGCTGACCTGACAGTACATGGAGGAATTGATAAGGCAGTATATGCATATCCAGCTGAACATTATAAATACTGGAAACATGAGCTACCCGAGACAGCTTTCTCTTGGGGGATGTTTGGTGAAAATTTTACAACAGAAGGATTAGTTGAGGACTCTGTAAATATCGGGGATTTATTTCAGATTGGCACGGCCAGGTTAATAGCAACCCAGCCACGAATGCCGTGTTATAAACTTGGAGTCAAGTTCAAACGAACAGATATTATTAGAAAATTTTTGAATAGTCGTCGTCCAGGAATTTACTTTAAGGTATTAAATGAGGGCGATGTCGGGGCTGGTGATGAAATTAAACTTATTAGTAGAGACAAAAATAATGTTACTATAAATGACATTGTTAGGCTGTATGTAGAAGATAAAACAGATATTGAAGCTATGCAGAGGGCAATTACTGTTGAATCACTGCCGCTTGGATGGAGACATCATTTCTACGAACAAATAAGACAGATGAAAAAATAGACAAATGAATTGATATGACGATAATCGCAATGTCATTAATTAATCATTAGCAACTGCTTATCTGAAGGTATATCATCAAATAAAGGCCAAGAATTCATTACAAGAAATCACTGGAAAGGACAAAGATAACTGTTATTCCAGAATACGCATTAAATACAGGATTGATTATGCTAAGGGATGTGATTAGATTTGACCAATCATATAGCGGTAGCAGGGAATTTATCTACTATACTCATTAATATAAATTCGTCAAAAATAATCAACCTATTTACTATCTGTTTAAACATCTTTGTAGTTACTTGTAATTATGTTATGCAGTATAAATAAGACTAAGAATCAAATATTTTGTCTTACCTTTTCCACGAGATTGGTACTCATACTTAATCTAATGCCAATCGGTATGTTAACTATATTATATGACTTGATGCTAAATGAGCATTGAGTCGCCCGAGGTTACTTGTTAATGAGAATAACTATTACTTACAGCTACCAATTTCTAACACATAAGTTCATGGTAGGTTGAGCAGGATTCGTACCTTATCAAGAAAGGAAATATCTTACCTATTTTAAATCAGGAGACCATACAAGATTAGTATAAAAGCTGATACATCTTAGTCAGAAAGAAGAAAAATTGTAGCATATTTTGCATTTTGACTACTTTACCACGACATCTCCTATCATCCACGGATGCAGTGAACACGTATAGCTATAAATCCCGGCTTTCAGAAATGTGGCCGAGAATGTCGTGGATGCGCCAGGAAATACTTTTTCAGTACCTTCTGGAACTAGCCAACCAGAATTAATGTATTGCTCATTTCCAAATATAAGCAAACTACCATTAGGACTAAATATCTTTGTCTTACCGGTTGAGTCTATTGATGATGGGTAGTATGACATGGCATTACTAACAATCGCTATACTAGTTCCATTTTTACCAGGGAGTATATTTGGTTTACTATTGGCTTCGTGAGGCAAAGGCACAAACTTGGTGGAACTTAGAATAGCAAATGGTGCAGTAGGTATGGCGAAAGTCTTATTACTAAATAGAAATGAGACCGTATGCGGTTCCAGTGGTGCCATTGACGGGACACTCCAAACTACTGTGCTTCCAGCTTTGATCTCCACTCGTTGTGGATCGTATCCATAGAAAGGATAGGTATCATTTCCTCCACCAACAAGTACCCGAGTTGCAAATGTCCGCTGTGCTTCAGCTTTATAATTTAATAGAAATGAACTAGACATTATAGCTACTGCCAATGTTGATACTATTAAAGCGATAATTGCCGTTATCATTCTAGCTTTCATTCAGGGAGAGACAAACAATGCATAAATATAAGCTTAGTCATTTTCAATACTTATCATGTCCATTAGATCTTATTGATTATATAAGTACAATCAAACAGTCAAATTTACTAAGATTAAGCGAAGGCTAAGCTAAAAAAATAATAGACTTGCTTTCAAAACTATATAGCATTATCATTCAAATACTCTTGTCCAGATGAAGGTAGGAACCTAGCATGTTGTAATTATCATCTCATCTCCTACTCCTAGATGCGTCTACCGTCTTTCGCTGTTCTAGCGCAAGTTCTTCTGCAGTCATCGCGTTAGCTATGATTATAGTACTCTTGTTTTCATCATCTTTAATAGTAGTAGTAGTAGTGCTACCACTTGTAAAAATGGCTGCATAGGATGAACTCTTTAATATTTCAATTATTGAATCATCGGTTGCCGGTAGATTAAGCTCTAGATCCTCCAAGGCTTTAATCGAGCCGTTATCATCAATGTCAAGCTTTGTAACACTGACCTTATCTCTGTTTATAATTCTGTTGACTTTGACTAGCATCCCTTGTCTAATATTATTATTCACAGATCACTACTTACGCTTTTGCCCCATCAAAAATATGGAAGATTGTGAAACTAAACAAAATTGAATATCTACTGTCTAGGGATTAAATATTGTGGCATCAGATTTTGTTTTTATTAAGTATTACATGTTTTTCAACCTGCAAAGTGCCCAATTTGTAGTGCTGTGAAGTTATCGTTTAGCAGGAGTGTATTTCTTGAATAGTCGACATCTATTGATATAATAACAGGAATATACGTCGATTCCTTTGCTTTACGTAGTACTTTTGAGAATTCTTTTGTTGATTGAACATTAAAACCAATTGCTCCAAAACTTTTGGCAAGCTTAGCAAAGTCGGGGTTATTAAACTTAGTAAATGCACTTCTACCAAATTCTTCCTTTTGTTTCAGGGATATTAATCCATAATCAGAGTCGCACCAGACTATCACAATAATTGGTAACCTGAGTCTTACTGCAGTTTCTAGTTCTTGAACATTCATCAAAAATCCCCCATCTCCACACATCGCTACAACTTTTCTATCCTGTTTAGCAAGCTGAGCAGCAATTGCGGCAGGCAATGCAAAACCCATAGAGCAAAAACCATTGGGAATAATACAGGTATTTGGTAAATACGTTTCATAAAGTTTTGAGATCCAAAGCTTGTGTACTCCGACATCAGAGATAACTATATCTTTCTTGTCAAGTGCAGATCTTACGTCAAATACAAGCTTTTCAGGCTGAATCGGATATGAAAAATTATGCTTAAATTTTTCAGTATTTCTCCAAACGACTTCCTTTTTGATTCTTTGAAAGAGTTCTGGTATGTCTCTAATGTTATCTGTGCCTTTGTCGAATTTGGTTACTTGCACAGCATTTCGACTGTTATTACTTTTTGGATTATAAGTAGATATTGTCTTCATTTTTATTTTATCGATTTCCTCCATAATCGCCTTAATGGTATATTCAATATCTGCAGCAAACTCAATTGTCGGAAGATAGTAAGTATCAACCTCCGCGGGCGTAAAATCTATATGGATAATATTTTTGCTCAAATCGCCATTCCAATTTTTGGGACTATATTCAACAAGATCGTACCCAGCTGTAATTATTAAGTCAGAATTTTTCATTGCAAGTAAGGCATGATCAGCCTCTTTGATCCCTATTGTCTGTAAATGTCTCTCCGTCCGATCAGAAATAACACCCTTAGCCATGAAGGTATTCATAGAACAAATCCCAGTTTTTTCGACAAACGCTCTCATACACTCTGAAGCATTTCCTCGTACGCAGCCATTGCCTACCAGCAATAAAGGCATCCTTGCCTCAAGGATCATCTTGGCTGCTCTTTCTATCAAGGCCCTACTAGGCCTTGATCTGGACAACTGATGGCGAGTATCTATTGGTAAAATCTCAGAATTCATTTTTGCGATGTCCTGTGGTAGCTCAAGATGAACTGCTCCTGCCTTTTCTTCTAATGAGATCTTGCATGCTCTTCTAATAATTTGTGGAATGCTATCTGGATTTCGTATAGACCATCTCCATTTTGTTATTGGTAGAAACATTGCTACAGCATCCATATTTTGATGAGACTCTTTATGCAAAAAATCTGTACTGGTTTGACCAGTTATAGCCAGAATTGGAGATCTATCCATATTAGCGTTTGCTACACCGGTGGTAAGATTGGTCGCTCCGGGTCCTAAAGTAGAAAGACACACTCCTACTTTACCGGTCAATCTGCCATACATATCAGCCATGAAAGCAGCAGCTTGTTCATGTCGGACTAGTATAAATTTAATAGATGGTGAGCTCTCCAGTGAAATCATAAGATCTGCATTCTCTTCACCAGGTAATCCAAAAATGTATTCTATTTTTTCGGCTTCAAGGCACTTTATAAAGAGATCAGATGCTTTCATAGCTTATACTTATGATAAAGATAGATGATCAGGTATGTATTTCTTATTCTCGTATAGTGTTTTCTGTTCCTGAGAAAATTTAACGACAAGTGCATGGGCATTCGGAATTCTAGAAAGTCTTAATAATAAGATGATAAAAATTATGTTTTAAACAAGCTTTCGAAATTCCGAATTAGAATAAGCAATGAACTTTAAAATGGTTAATGGTCCAACAAGTATTAGGCAATATGGATACGATAGAATCAAACTACAGGCCAGAATCAGTAACATTTACACTTGATGAATCATTAGCGGTATTAATGAGTCTAGGCACAGCAATAAAGACTATTACTGATGCTAATCCGAATGGAAATATCGATTCTGATGGTCTGAAATATATCGTAGATATGAAGAAGGCAACCGATAAAATTGTTGCAAGTATTGATAAAGAAGTATTAGAGGCCGTATTAAGAGAGAGGTTAGCATCTGGTGACTGACTGACTCTACCATCTTTTATTTATATATTCGCAAATAAAGAACTTGATCTTCTAGTTGTAACGTTTATCACATAAAACAAAATTTGAATAATGCCTCCAGCGTCAATAGTTAATTACATTCGTTACCCTGGTTCGTAATTATATCGCTATCTCAATAACTCAGCTCTCAGATAGCTGTCGCCATCACTATCCTATCTTTGATTTCAAAAAACTATGGCGATTCATCTCGAAAGGGTTCCTTTCCTCACTACAAAATTTATAATACAAGTCTCTTACTGAGCAGTATGTCAGATCGTAAACCAGTCAAGATCGGATGCTCCTTTTGGCATACTTATTAAAAGTTAAATCACGATGGGATGGAGGTACAAATGCATACTCAGAATATAACACGACATATGATAAAGACTAATTTATGTATTCAGATTGTAGGATTATCTATAGCATTGTACTCTTGGAAAGCACCTCGTGGTCTATCAAAAATTGTTACTTGTAGAGCATGTCTTTGGACTGAGATTATTGGACTGTATCAATAATCTCCTCTTATTTTATGAGAATATGTTAGGTGAGATTGACAGCACAATTATGATATACGCTTATTCTGATATACAAAGTCAGTTTTTGTTTTTGTAGTGTTTAAATCCACTACATCTTCCATCCGTAATGACTTGTAAAATGCCCCAGCTCTTGTGACTAGAGTATGTGGATACTCTTCTAGCAACTTTTCTTTTTGTTCGTCATGGTTCTTAGCTTTATAGTTAAACGTAAATTCTACAATCATAGGCTTCTCTTGCTCTGCTGACGAATACCATAGATTGAGTTCTGCCTTGACGGTCTTATCCCCTGCAAACGTGATCTTCCCAATCTCTGACGCAATTTCTATAGCTTCAAAGTTATTTACTCTGGTGAGTGTCTTATTAGCATCTATTCCCAGATCAAGTCCAGGAAAGACAAATACTAGGTCTTTTATTGTATAAAGATCTGGCTCTTGGTCTCTCTTAAGAGATGCAGAAAGTGAAAATTTACTGATCAATGGATTAGTTTTATCAGTAACTATATCCTCCTCGAATTTAATTTCGATGTCTTTTACAGAACTCGTAAGATCGTACGAAGCGGAGACATATCTATCCGGATGTCTACATTTCAAGGTTAAGTCATACTCATCTGAGTTTTTCTTTTTTCTTATTCTGAGCAGAAAATTATTATTGTGATAGAGTTCATATGCGTTAGTATCTAGATACCATGTTCTCCTTTCTTTTTCTTCAACATCTGCCTTGAAATTCCCACCCTGTCCTTTGACTAATCTTTCAATAATTGTCGATATTTCATGTGTTCCTTTCTTTCTATCCATAAAACGATTAGTATCCAGCATAATCTTGCATTCACGAGATGTTAGAGGACGATTTGAGTGAGCCATATCATAACTTAAACTTGTATAATGAATATATGATGCAATATAAACTGTATATCTCACCGACTTCCAATATTTGGCTATAGTTCATGCAAGACCTGCAGATTTCGTTGAAGAATAGACGGATTACCTAGATACTACAATTTGAACTGGATGTAGCCACAAAAGCTATTACGGGATCGAAGATATGAATGCCATTTGATAGAAGGTTTAAACATTCGTAAGTAACGTCGCTTCAAGATTGTGAAAACTGCCTGTGAGTATCAAAGAGATACCAGGCGAACATCTGTTATCTATCGTAGTATCAATGAACTGATAAAATAAATGTGGCATATAATCTGTTTATGCTTAGTAAGAAGTTAGTCAATATTTATATATTATAATGCGAGAATAGGATAAAATAAAATATTACTAGTTGATACTTGTGTTAACAAGTTAAATGTCGGATTAATCACGCTAGGATATTGAATAAGATTTACGGATAATTTTAAGAAACCTATTTAGAACCTTTCTGAAATAGTATAAGGATAGAATATTATCGTCATTTAATGAGCCAAACTATAATACTTTAAATTTGCATTGCTACTCCATACTATGTTTCTGTATGGTCTAGAGGATTGATATATACATTATTTATTATTAATGACAGGTATGGAGAAGATTACTTTATAATAAGCCCGAGAAATGGCTACTTCAAAATTAAATATGTTAAATGTAATTTGAAAATCCCTGGAATTTGAGGCAAAACTGAAGATAGGTTAATAATTACAAATTATAAAATACTTTATCATTTACTTTTATCACTGAATAAGTATACATATTTTTCCTTACTATTCATTTACAAGTACTTCCTTACGTATTAATTCCAAAGCATTTTCACTATGTTTCTTTTGTTTATCTTCTCTTGCTGCAATACGCTCTTTTTCTATTAAATCGACTGCTATTGGCGATGGTGTTTCCGACCATTCCTTGATCCATTCTTTAATTGTGATGAAGCTGTTTTCGGCCGCTCTTCTTGTGAACCCATCTATGTCGTGTCCTGCAACCTGTGTTAGTTCATCGATGATTTCCATTAGTATAGCATCTGGCTTTGAGGGCTTGGCATCAGGATCGGCAAACGCAGTACATGCACTGGTTCTGATAAGTGACCGTTCGTCTCTCAATAGCTCCTTTAGCCTCCCAAATACATCAAAATTGACTTTTTTCTCTTTATCCAACAGGAATTTACCTAATGCAGGAGTTGCAGCACGACGCACCAAGTCATGGTTTCCGTATCTACTTTTATTAATCAGAAAAGTTGCAACTTGGGAAACAAGTTGCTTGTCGTCATCTTTGAAGAACTCCTTTAATCCATTAATTGCCGACCTGGCTGGAATATTTCTAAATGTGTCAGTTCTTTCTGCAACATTTTTCAGTATTGAGATCATTTCCTCCTTTCTACTTTTATCCAAGATATGCTTGCTACTTTTTCCTAATGCGGTAGCTGCCTCTCCTTCAACAAAATAGCTAGGATCACTATGCTGCTGAATCAAGGGTACAAGTAGATTGATAGAATCTTCTTTTTCGAAGACACCAATGTTTCGTACGACTGCTCTTCTGGATTTAGGATTTTTTATCCCGGAAGAAAAACAATCCGCTAGAGCTGAATATGCCTTATCAGTTTTTAGGTGGTCGTTTACATTATTATATGATCCGAGTGTATTAGCTGCTTCAACTGACACTGCCCAAAACGTATCCTTATTCAAAATTAGATTTTTTAATACTTTAACTACATTATCTGAAAATTTGTCTTTAAGGGCACGGATTGCGTCTATCTTGGAAAATATTGTGTCACCACGCTCCAATTGTGTTATGAGAAGGTCTTCCGGAGCCTTCGTAGACTTGATTTCTTTTAAAACTTTGAAATATGGATCAATCGAAAAAGTTTTGATTTTCATCTTGCGGCCTTGACTGTCAATTGGAATTTCAAATTTTTTTTCTGTCACTTTTCCCAATATTTGGATATGTTCATCTAATCTTTTTTCTTGACTAGAACGAGTACTACTACTACTACTACTATTACTTTTACTATTATTACTACTATTACTATCACTACTACTCTTACTATCACCAACGCCATCAGGAGGGAAAGAAAAAACAAAAACTATCTCAAGATCAATATTAAACATAGTCCCTTCCTGCACCTGTGTTACTTTTAATCTCAAGTTCTGGGCGTCTTGTAAAAATTCTACGTCTAGCTCTGGATGGCCTGCTCCAAATACCCACTGATCAAAGAAATGTTCCAAACTCTTACCCGAGACATCTTCAAGAATTTTTCGTAGATCATCTGTTTCAGCAGTTTTAGTTCCGTAAGTATCTACGTATTTCTTTAAACTCTTCCTAAAGAAGTTATCTCCAAGATAATTTCTGAGCATATGTAAAATGCATCCTCCTTTCTTGTATGAATGTGAATCAAAGAGATCGTCTGGGTGTTTGTACACTTTAGTTACAATAGCTCTCTTGTATAGACTTCTTGCTTCATCTAAATAGGCATCAGCCATCTGCACCATATAGTTTTGAAACTCTTCTTTGCCTCTACTGGCTTCGCAGTATAAGGCTTCAAAATATGTCGCAAACCCCTCGTTTAGCCAGATGTGTGGCCAATCTTTACAGGTAACTAGATCTCCAAACCATTGATGAGCTAGCTCATGCGAAATAACGTCATCGCTGGAATAGTCAAGTGACGCTTTCTTATCGTACAGTATATTTCGTGTTAGAGTAGTACAACTGGTATTTTCCATTCCACCCAATTCAAAACCTTCAACTGCAACCTGTGAGTACTTGTTGTACGGATAGTTTGTATTGAAATATTCCTCAAAACACTCGATCATCCTTGGAGTATTTTGAAAGTTCCGTATGCCATACTCCTTATCAAAATCCACTGGCCAAAAATATGATAACTTAATCTTCCTTTCGCTCCTGCTACTCATATATTCTTCATCTCTTCGGTCAAAATTACCTATCACAACTGACGTAAGGTACGCTGGGTTGGGAATTGATTCTTCCCAAACATGTCTTATTAGTTTTTTGTTAACAGTATTGTCCTCTCCTTTTTTCACTTGGTCTATTGCCATTTCTGTTCCATTCGATATAACTACAAAGTTTTCTGGAACAGTAACCTCAACTTTCTTAGCATATTTAATCTGGGGTTGATCGATACATGGGAACCAATACTTTGACTCTACTGATTCCCCTTGTGTCCAAGCCTGTATGTTCTTTTTACGATGAAATTCGTCAAATTCAATAAAATGAAAGCCACTTCTTGGTTTTGTTATAACGAGATTATTATTGATGTATCGGTAACCAGCAGAATATTTGAT
>Ga0207693_10003672_pt1 | contig 13101 bp, 15 predicted proteins | sample LARL81metaG_FD_184347 | JGI IMG/M metagenome (GOLD analysis project Ga0207693, IMG submission 184347) | Corn, switchgrass and miscanthus rhizosphere microbial communities from Kellogg Biological Station, Michigan, USA - LAR L8-1 metaG... | ecosystem: Host-associated > Plants > Roots >...
CTGTGTGAAAATCACCAGAGAATTCTGGAGAGATACAAGAAAACATGAATAATTTAAATATGAACTTGACCGAGTTGCACTTGTGCAAGCAGAAATCAGATCAGAGAACAAGAAACCAGAAACTAAAAGAAAATTTGATGTAATAATTATTGGCGCAGGTCCTGCAGGATATACTGCTGCAATATACACGTCACGTGCAAAACGTGAGACTCTGATAATCTCAGGCATTTTACCAGGAGGACAGTTGATGCTTACAACAGAAGTTGAGAATTTCCCAGGTTTTGCAAGCGGCATCATGGGTCCAGAATTGATGACAACTATGAGACAGCAAGCAGAAAGAATGGGGACCACAATCATTGATGATGAAGTAGTAAATGTTGATTTCAGACACAAGCCGTTTAAGATACTAACATACTCAGAGGAATATGAAGCTGATTCTGTAATCATTGCAACAGGTGCAACACCAAGAAAGATTGGCGCAAAAGGCGAGCAAGAATTTAGTGCACGAGGAGTTTCATATTGCGCCACATGTGATGGACCATTTTTCAAGAATCAAGATATCGTAGTTGCAGGAGGAGGAGACTCTGCAATGGAAGAGGCAATATTTCTTACAAAGTTTGCAAACAAGGTTCACGTGGTACACCGAAAGGATACACTTCGTGCAAGCAAGGTAATGCAAGACAGGGCTTTTGAAAATAAAAAAATCCAGTTTCACTGGAATACAGTAATTGAAGAAGTAAAAGGTGGCCAGAAGGTGAGCCAGATAATGGTAAAAGATGTCACTACAAATAACGTCAACACCCTGGAGGTAGGCGGACTATTTGTCGCAATAGGGCATGAGCCAAATACAAAATTGTTCAAGGGTCAGATTGACCTTGACGAACAAGGATACATTGCGCTAAAGAATCATACCCAGACAAACGTTGAAGGAGTCTTTGCTGCAGGAGATGTTCATGACCACAGATACAGGCAGGCAATCACAGCAGCAGCATTTGGATGCATGGCTGCAATTGACGTAGACAAGTATCTATCAGAGCGTAAAAAGTAATTATTCTCTAATTTTAGAGATATACTTGGAATCTTTTAGTCCAGAATCATATTCACTTTCTGAGAGTATGTGTTGCTGGGTGTAAAGACTCTTGAATTTTCTTCCATCATCTGCAAATATTCCAACCGCATAACCATTTGAGATATCGTATTTTTTCATGGCAGTGTATACGGTTGCAGAGGATGGACTGACAAGCATCTTTTCTTTTTGCAAAATCTCTTTTACAGAGGAAAATGCCTCTTCGTTTGTAATTGTTATCCAGTCATCAACTACTTTTTCGCGTTTGATGAACAGGTCAGGCTTGGAAGACTCTTCGAAATTTCTCAGACCCTGAATCAAGTGATTCTGTTGAGGCTGTACTGCAATTATCTTGATGCCAGGATTCTTTTCTTTTAGATATGCACCTATGCCCGTAATTGTTCCACCGGTTCCCACACCGGTGAAAAAGTGAGTAATCTTTCCCTGAGTCTGCTCCCAGATCTCAGGACCTGTACCTTTGTAATGACCCATAAAGTTTGCTTCGTTTGCATATTGGTTAGGAGAATAATACTTGTCAGGTCTTGCAGATGCAATAGATCGTGCAAGCGCAATGCTTTGATCAGTTCCCGCACCCACCTTTGGACACAGGTCGTCGGATGTTTGGTATAGCGTTGCGCCAAGGGATTCAATTATTTTCTTTGTTTCATCACTTGCCTTTTCAGGAATGACAATCTCAACTTTATATCCCAAGAGTTTTGCAATTCCGGCAAGTGCAATACCTGTGTTTCCAGATGTTGGTTCTATGATTATTGTATGTCCTCTTTTAATCAGGCCTTGCTCTTCTGCCATCTTTACCATCCAGTAAGCAGCCCTATCTTTTACAGAACCAAATGGGTTGTAAAATTCTAATTTAGCGAAAAACTCTGTTTGATTTTTTGAAAGTGATTCTAGTTTTACAATTGGGGTGCCACCTATTTTTATTGGCATACCGAGATCTTCTAGTGTTTCAGCCAAGGCGGTTATTTCACCTTCTTGATTGTAAACTCTAGATCCTTGTCGGTTTTTTTAAGTTCAATTAACTGATGACCCATTCTATTTACCCATCTTGTGATATCTTCTTCAGATGCAGGATCATCTGCAGTTATTTTTAGAATGTTTCCTACAGCCATTCTTTCCATCTCTATCTTTGTTCTAAAGACAGGCTCAGGACAGAACATGCCTCGTACATCAATTGTCTTAGTTGGAGTTAATTCCGAAATGTCGGTCACCTGTAAGCCAAAAAGTGCTCACGCAATATTAAAATCTATTCATAGGCACAAGAAGACACTCATCTAAGAATCATTGGCAGAATTGCACGCAGATTTCTTTCATACAAAACGGTATGATCTTGATCTTTGAAATTAATCTTGTTGGAAAGTTTTGTTATCAAGCGTACTGCAACTTTGTATGCAGTTGTCCACACTATGCTGTCAGGATTTGATTCAAAGGCATTTATCAAAAATTTGCATACGCCTGTAAGATGCGGATGATTTTCTTTAAAGTATATCATAATATCTTCTTTAGAATTTTCAATTTTATACAGAGCATGCTCTATCATTTCTCTGCTTGTGATGTATCCAGTTTCACTAACTGTTACTTTTCCGTGTCGTAGTGCATAGAGTACATCATCAAGATGATTTTCAGAATCTACCAGGTTTATGCACCTGCCAAGTGTAGATGCCACATGTGAATCACTTCCTGCCACTTCGATGAGTTGATTTGCTTTGGCAAAATGATATGCTCTAAGATTAGAATACCTGTCCACATTGTTGCTGTTAAAGACCTCAATCATATCACACAGAGCTGCTCTTTCCCTTAGTCCATTGCTAAGACCAAATGGGTGAGGAGCACAAGAGATGGCACCTTGTGATTTTATAGTATCAAGGATCTCCTCCAATGTACCTCCAGCTTTTATGGTTTGGTTGAGGCCAAATGCAAGAACATGAATTCCTTGATCAGTTGTTATCTCTTCTCCTGGATAGACCTTGATCTTTTTGTATTTCTCATGGTTACTGCGATACTCCAAAAGTGAGCTGTATCCGTTTATGGTATTATGGTTTGTAATGAAAAATGCGTCCAGATTTGTCTCGTATGCTTTCTCCAGCTGTTCCATGATTGTCACTCCGCAGTCATATGGAGTCTCTTTTGGTCCAAGCTGAAAGTTTGAAAATTCGTTATGACAGTGTAATTCTATTTTTAATCCAGCCAATGTTTATCGAATCCATCAATCAATGCATATAATCTTTGTTTCTGGAATTTTTACTTAGCGGAACAGATCAAGTGATTTATTGCGCAGTAGATCTTCGAGTCTTCCATTTTTTTTGTCAAACTTGTAGTTACGTATGATCGCAATTGGAGTATTGAGCATCTTTCCTCTAACCAATTCGCTTGCAGAACAAATTTCATCGGCAACTGCAATTGCGGTAACCCGAAGAACTCTATCAAATGTATCTCGTTTTCCTTCATAGTTAATTATCGAGGACATTCCTGATATGCCTATTGCAACATCTGTCTGCCCTTCTCTAAATGGTCTTCCAAATGTATCAGAAATAATAACCGCAACATTTTTTCTAGTTCTTGTTTTTATTTTTCTTCTCAGTTTATCAGCAGAATTGTCAGCATTTTTTGGAAGCAGTGTGGCAAATCCTTTTTCCACATTGCTTTCATCAATCCCCGCATTTGCACAGATAAGACCTTGATGTGTTTCAGATATTATTATGCCATTTTTCATGCGAACAAGTCTCTTTGTTTGATCAAGAATGAGCTGAACAATTTTTGGATCCTTGTTATATGCACTGGCAATGCCTGTTGCAAGTAGAGTTGGCTTAACTAGGGACAAGTCAATTTTTTGACCCTCTTGTTTTGAGATAATTTTTTGCGTAAATACCAAAATGTCATTGTCTTTCAATCCACGTCCAGCCTTGGTCTTGAGCAAAATCTCAACCAAGTCATCTCCGGGTCCTACATCTTTTGATAATACAATAGGAATGATTTGAACTGACATGTATCAGGTCTAATTTTTTGCGGCTTTAAATGATATCTTGTTTTAGGCCATTGTCTGTAACGGTATTTTCAGACCATAGTGTTTGTTAATCAGTCCAATAAGCTTGGAAAGATCTTTTTCTTCCAGTGTGACAGTTGCAAGCTCCTTTACCATATCTTGGGCTCTAAATGCGACCCCTAGTCCACAGATATTGAACAGTTTGATATCATTTGCTCCATCCACTACCACTACAATGTTTTCTTTTTTCTCATTCCATTCTTTTATCTTGATGAGAGCAGATTTTGACTTGTCAGAGTCAACCTCAATTGTTACCCCGTCAAGTTTTCCATCCTTGAATAACAATTCATTAGAGTAAACATGGTCAAGACCCAGTTCTTCCTTTAGTCTATCAGTCATTATTGTAAACCCTCCAGATACTGCCATTATCTTCCATCCTGCAGCCTTTAATGCATTACATGCTTCTTTTGCACCAGTCATTACTTTTAGCGAATCAGAGACTTCCTTGCAAGTCTGATAATCGATTCCACGTAAAAGTTCGATTCTTCGCTTTAATCCCTCCTCCCAATTTATTTTGCCTTCAATTCCTTGTCTTGTTATGGCCCAGATCTCATCTTGTTTGTTAATTTTTTCGGCAAGTATTGGAAGAAATTCTGCATCAAGTAATACACCTTCAACATCAAAGATTGCTAACATCGGTTTCTTCTTTCAAACCACAAATCAGATTATATTAATCTTAAGCGATTCTCGGATCTTTCTACCACTAGTAATATATTCAAGCTTTCCAAGTTGTAGAATATGGATGAGCTTCCACACAAATATGAAGTCCCAGTAAAAGTTGTTGCAAAGGCCATCAAGCTGTCAGATCAAACCAAAGAAGAGCTCAAAGCTTCAGGCATGATGGATGATAAGGGAAAGCTCAAACTCAAAGGTGTGAGTCCAAAGATGCTCAAGCGTATGAAAGAAGAAGCAGTTGACTGTCCTGTTTTGAAAAATGAACTTCCATTTATCCAGTGTTTTGTATGTTCTAACTTCCAGAGCAGAGTCTCAGGTAAAGTACTCTGTAAAGGCGATCCACTCTAAAAAACCAGAAAGCTCATTAGTGCAAGTATAAGAAAGACTGGAATTGAGCAAAGAGATAGGAATCACAGTTAAGAAGAATGAAAATTTTAGCGAGTGGTATACTCAGATAGTACTAAAGGCACAACTTGCAGATTATGCACCAGTAAAAGGCCTAATTGTACTAAGACCATATGGATATTCCATTTGGGAATCTCTAAAATCCTCACTTGACCAAAAATTAAAAGCAACTGGACATGAGAATGGTTTTCTTCCGGTTTTGATACCAGAGTCTTTGTTAAGTAAAGAGTCAGATCACTTTGCAGGCTTTACTCCCGAAGTCTTTTGGGTCACACATTCTGGTGAAACAGAGATTGGTGACAAGCTTGCATTAAGGCCCACCTCTGAGGCACTTGCGTATTCAATGTATTCAAAGTGGATAAAGAGTTGGAGAGACTTGCCACTGAAGATTAATTTTTGGAACACTGCACTAAGGGCAGAGATAAAGGCAACCAAGCCATTTTTGAGAACCTCCGAGTTTCTCTGGCAAGAGGGTCATACGGTACATACAACAAAAGAGGAGGCAGAAGCAGAAGTCATGACAATACTTGAAATGTATAAAAAAACAGTGGAAGAAGAACTTGCAATTCCTGTAATCACAGGCAAAAAAAGCGAGAAGGAAAAGTTTGTCGGAGCAGTTTACACTACAACTATGGAATCAATCATGCCAGATGGCAAGGCACTCCAGATGGGAACATCACACTTTTTGGGTCAAAACTTTTCAAAACCATTTGATGTAAAATTCCTTGACAAGCAAAACGTGGAGACATTTGCATGGCAGACATCATGGGGAGTGTCATGGCGTCTAATAGGTGCGCTAATCATGATCCACGGTGACGACAAGGGACTTGTACTGCCTCCACGAGTTGCACCGATTCAAGTAGTCATTGTTCCGATTTACTATTCTCCAGAAGACATGGAACTTGTACTCAACAAGGCCTCAGAGATAAAACAGACATTGGCAAAACACAATCTTCGCATACACATGGATGTAAGAGACGAGGTTACTCCAGGATACAAGTTTCATGATTGGGAGATGAAGGGGGTTCCATTGAGAGTTGAGATAGGTCCAAAAGATATTGCAAAAGGAAAGATGGTTCTTGTCAGAAGAGACAATCTCAAAAAAAGTGATCTTGCATTTGAAAACACAGAAAGCGGAATTCTTGCGATGCTAGATGAGATTCAGCAAAATCTCTTTGAGAATGCCAAGAGTCTTTTAAAAGAAAAGACTAGAGAGATAACCGATTTTGAAGAATTCAAGACAGAGATGGAAAAGGGTGCGTTTCTTTATTCCCCATGGTGTGGACAGACAAAATGTGAAGAAATTATCAAAGAATCAACAGGTGCAGATATCAGAGTAATTCCATTTGATGCAAAGACACAAGATTCTAAATGCATTGTATGCAAGAATCAAACCAAGATTCATGCAATTTTTGCAAGAAGCTATTAGCAATGACAAGTGATTTTACAATAGACAGACATTGTACTACAAGCGGATTGTGATGTGATTGTCAGGTTCAAGTCCATACCGTGACAGAATTTACATAATCAAGGATATCATTCTCACATTGGTTCAATACGGTGAGCTTAACCAGACAGCTCTTGTGAGCTTTTGTGGATTGAATTTAAAAAAACACAAATCAATATTGACAGAACTTGAAGCAAATGGCTTGATTCAAAGTGAGGAGAGAAGTATGGGAAAACGCATCATCACAATCTACAAGCCGGCTCCAAAAGGAATTGAGTTTTGTAAGACAATTTTGGATCCTTATGAAACACTGTTCCCAAGAAAGAAAAAGAATCCAGATAAAGAAATCTAGTCTTGGTCTAGACCATACTGCGATGCAATCTTTTTGTCAATCTCATCTTTTTGTTGTAGATATTCTTGGTATTTTTTATTCCAAGACTTTAGTGTCTTGTATTGTCTGATTCCAGTCACCATCCAGCCAGTAGATATAGCAATAACCAAGCCTAGCAGTATGCTCAATGCTACTCCAAAGTCATATTCACGCTCAAGAACAATGAAAAAATGATTGTGTGTCAACAAGAAGATTGACAATCCTATTGCAAAAGGCGCCAGGATAAAACCGGATATTGAGACTCCTAGGAGGATTCTCCTTAATTCAAGAATTTTTTGTATGAAACTATCCATTAAGTCAAGTACATCAAGACGAGAAGTTGGCGTCTTGTTTTCACTCATCTGTAGTTAGCCTTTTCCTGATTCAAATGAAAAGATTTGCTAGAGAACATTTTGACTATCAATTTTATGGATCCACAGTTAGTGTGCCCTTCATTTCAGGATGTAATGTAGAATAATAAGGAAAGTTTCCTGTCTTGTCAGCTAGGAATTTTATTGTTTCAGCTTCAAAGTATTTCAGATGTTTTGTATGTACATTAAAGGCATCAATGTTCAGATCCTGGTCTGCATTTGTATCCTTGTCTTCGTTAATCACATGTAATGCAACAAGTGTTCCTTGTGGAACGTGAATAACAGGGTCTACATTGGTACTAGTAATTGATTTTTTTCCAGTTTTAGTTGATTGCTCATCATAGTAATACCCTTGGTCATTATGAGTTGCCAATATGTAGACGTTGGAGGCTGTTGCAAATACGGGATGGTCTACGTTTACCGGAATTGAAGATGTCCATAAATAATACACTCCACCGGCAATAGCAACTGCGATAACTGCAACTGTAATTATCATTCCTTTAGTGATCGGACTAGATTTAGCCTTGTTCTTTTGCTTTTTTACCACAATGAAATCAGTGACTTGTGTGTATATTTAGGTAATGATTACCAAAGTTTAGCAAAACATAATACCAAAAAGCCAGATGGGTAATTTCGATTATTAACATGGAACAATGTATAGCAAAATATAATATTTTGAAGTACAATATTTGGGCAGAGATTTTAACATGAGAAAACTCGAGATTATACTTATCGGGATAACTATTGTTCTTGCTGCTACCGTAGCATTACAATTTAGCAACGGACGAACACTAGAGGACATATCGCAGGCAACGGTACAAGGGCCGCCAGGACCACAAGGTCCACCTGGACCACAGGGCCCTCCAGGATCAAGCCTTGTAACAACAGATTCTATTCTTACACATATTTTCAAGAATTCAGAAAATTCCGTAGTACAGATAACAAGCAAGGTATCAAGTGTAGACAATAATTTCATTATCAATGGCCAGCCACTTGAAAGCCAGTCTACAAGGCTAGGGTCAGGCTTTGTGTATGATACAGAAGGTAGAATAATTACCAACAATCATGTTGTTGAAGGATCAAAAACAGTAAATGTGTCATTTATTGACGGAAATACATACACTGCCAAAGTGGTAGGAACTGATCCCGGAAATGACATTGCAGTAATACAGATAATTGATAACTATTCAGACGAGTCCCTTGTTCCGTTAACATTTGGAAATTCGTCAAGTCTTGATGTGGGTCAACAAGTCATTGCGATAGGTAACCCATTTGGACTAAGTGATACAATGACAACAGGCATAGTAAGCCAGATTGGAAGGCTTCTTCCAAATGACAATACCGCAGGATTTTCAATCCCTGACGTAATTCAAGTTGATGCTGCAATCAACCCAGGAAATTCTGGAGGACCACTACTTGACCTGAATGGCCAAGTGGTTGGAATGAATACTGCAATCAGCACTAGCACAGGGGACTTTGCAGGAGTTGGATTTGCAGTACCTGCAAATACAATAAGCAGAATAGCTCCTGTCTTGATCAAAAACGGATCATACTCTCATCCATATCTTGGCATATCTGGAAGAAGTCTAGACTCTGACATTTCCCTTGCAAACGGACTTGCAAGAAACTTCAAGGGTGTGATAGTTGAAAGCATAGTCAAGGGAGGACCTGCGGATAAAGCAGGCATAACTCCAGCTACACCAGATCAGAACAACATCTTGCACGGAGGAGACATCATAACTTCAATAGATGGACATCCTATCAAGACAATTTACGATGTCATTGCATATCTTGACGAGCAGAAAAATGTAGGAGACAAGGTAATAGTGACAGTATACAGACAAGGAAAATCAATGGACTTGACGGCTACACTTGGCGCAAGACCTAATCCATCCTCCTAGTTTTATGTAAAAATATTTCATATTATCTTAAAATTCCACATTTTGTCATTCGCTTTTCTTATTCCAATTCTCGGTCCTGCAAGAATCTCTGACTTTTTTATTTCCAAACCATCAATGATAAACAGGTTAGATTTTTTTGTAAGATCTTCGCCGTATTCTTTTTTTGTTATCTTTAATGCTTGAGTCAGCTTTGCTGGACCATTTGTAAGGTTTGAGATATCAGAGATTTTGCGCTGCATTGACATGAAATCAATTCCTGTTTTTGGTACAAGTGACCTTATCAAGACAGCACCTGCTTCATAATCTGGGCTTCGTGCAACAGCATTTACACAATAATGCATCCCATATGTAAAATAGACATAGGCTCTTCCAACCTGGCCAAACATGGCCTTGTTTCGCTCTGTCATGCCTCCATATGTGTGGCTTGCAGGATCGTCCTTGTATCGATATGCTTCAGTTTCTGCTATGATACCAGATATTGTGTTTCCATTAATTTTTCGGACCAGTATTTTTCCAAGCAAGTCGCGTGCAACATCTACTGTATCCCTATCATAAAATGAGCGGGCAAGTACCTTCATTGTGAAATTTCTACGTCCAAACCCTTTCTTAATTTATCCAAAGATTTAGCAAGAAATACAAAATCATCTTTTAGAACCTGCCTGAGACCGGGATTATATATTACCGCTGCAGGATGCACTGTGACAAAATAGAGAAGGTCGTTATTTTTTACAATCTTGCCGCGGTTTTTTGTTATCTCACTACCATCAAGTAATGAACTATACGCAGTATTTCCCAAGATACAAATTATTTTTGGTTTTATTATTTCCAGTTCCTCTGATAGATATGGCCTGCATGCGGTACGCTCTTCTGTTAGAGGTTGCCTGTTATTTGGGGGCCTGCATTTTACAACATTTGTAATATACACTTGATCCCTTGTGAATCCAGCATACTCTAATGCCTCAGAAAGAATTTGACCTGCAGTACCAACAAAAGGCTTGCCCTGAAGATCCTCATTTCTTCCAGGAGCTTCTCCAACAAAAATTACATCAGAATGATAATTCCCATTTCCAGGTACTGCATTTGTTCTTGATTTTGAGAGACTGCAGTTGGTGCAAGATACTACTCTGTTTTTTATACCATCTAGTTTTTCAGACATTTTATGTTGACACACTTTTTACAGTTGATTTGCCACGTATATGTGGACCGCCATTTCCCATCCTCATTATCTGCATAGGATCGCCCTTGCCGCAGTTTCCAATAGGCCTGACAGTGAAATCTTTTCCTCGTGCATCAATTGAATCAAAAAACTCTGGCGAGTTGCCCATCACGATGACATCTCTTAGCAGCTCACCTAGTTCTCCGTTTTCAATTTTTTGAGCATACTGACAAGAGATGCTCCAGTTATACCGCATCATGTCTATCGAGGGTATTTTCATGTTACAGATCAAAAATCCATTCTTTACGTCTTTTATCATTTCATCAGGATTCCAATTTCCAGGTGCTATGCAAGTGCATGCCATTCTCACAAGAGGCATAAACGAGTACCCAGTTGCACGCATGGATGAATTTGGAACGGTATCAAAAATGGAGGCAGTCTCGCGGCTTTGCATATGGTTACTCAAGATTCCATCCTCTACAAGCACTTTCTTTGTTGCAGGTACTCCCTCATCGTCATACTTGTACCATCCAAGACTAGAAGGAATTGTAGGATCGTCAATTACATTAAGTTCAGAAGAGCCAATTTTTGTTCCAAGTTTTCCTGCCCACCATGCACCTCCTGCCCATGCCATCTCTTTTCCAAGTACTCGGTCGGCCTCAGATGGATGTCCAAGTATTTCATGAGAAAGTAATGCAACAAAGTCTGGGTTCATCACCACTGTTGCCTTTTCTTCTTTTACTGTTTTTGCATCAAGCAGTGCATCTGCTTTTTCAGATATCTCTCTAGAAGCTACAAGAATGTCATTTTTTCCAGTAATCATTTCTAGTCCTCCCCTTCCCCCTTCTGTAGTACTAACAGATTGGGTCAATCCAGAATAGTGCGATGTTGCGGATAAGTTTGCCATGACGTCATCAAAATCTTGAGTGATCTTTGATCCCTCACTGTTTACAAAATACTTGTGAAATTTGTCATGATGTATTGATACAGATGATTTGATTATTCTTTTTTTGTCATGAATTATTTTATCAGATTCAAGACCAATTTTTACCATTTCTTCAATATTGGGTTCAGATTTAATCTTGAAGTTTACATTGTCAGTAAAAGAGCGAACTTCTGCAAGATGTGTCTTTTGTTTCTTATTTTCAGAGTAATATCTTGCAGTCTTTACGGTATTCACAATATTCTGTTTGATATCATCACGTGAATGCGGCATGGAAACAGAATAAAATCCCCAAGCGCCATTTACTAGTACACGGATTCCAAGACCAGAATCATTTGACAAGACAGAATTTTCAACCTCGCCGTTTTCAATTACAAATCCTGATGTCTGTACAAGTTCTGCTCTTACGTCACAATACTGAGATCCAGAATCAAGTGCAATTTTGACTGCCTTATCGGCATAATCTTCAAGCGACATGGCATTTACCAGACTGGTTCATCCTATATTGGCGTTCTATTTGTCTCTGTTTTTGGAATTGTAAATGAGAAGGTAGTTCCTTTAGACATCTCGCTTTCCATCCATATGGTACCACCATGTGCTTCTACAATTCCTTTACAGATGGACAAGCCAAGGCCACTTCCTCCTTTTTCCCTGGTACTTGTGGTATCAGCCTGGTAGAATTTTTTAAAGATCTGAGCTTTTGCATCAGGCGGTATTCCCCTACCATTATCTATGACTGAGACCACAACTTCATTATTTTTTTCCTCAAGTCTTACCTCTACCTTGCCTGTTTTTGGCGAAGTTGCCTTTAGACTATTTTTTATCAGGTTGGTCAATACCTGTTTCAGTCTATCATCATCATAAAATGCATAGACATCTTTTTTCTGAGTAAAAGTAAGCGAGATGTCATCTGCAATTGCCTGCGGATGCATTCCTAGTATTGTTTTTTCGATTGTTTCCTTTAGATTGTTTTTCTCTTTTTTGATCCTAAGTTGTCCTAGTTCAAGTTTCTGTGCATCAAGCAAATCAGAGATGAGTTGCAGTAAAGTAGTTGCACTTGAGCTGATTATCTTGAGTCTTTCTTTTTGTGTTGTATTTAGCGGTCCAAGATGCTCACCAAGTAATATGTCAGAGTACCCTTGAATTGGCACAAGCGGAGTCTTTAGTTCATGAGTAACCATTGCAAGGAATTCATCTTTTGCAATTTCAACTTTCTTTGCTTCTTCTTCTTTTCTCTGGATTGTCAGAGACATTGCGTTAAAGGTATCTGCCAGCTCACCGATCTCATCTTTTGCAGAGTAGGTAATTTTCTCTCCATAAACACCCTCTTTGATACGACTGATTGCCTTTGTCAGTGTTTCAAGAGGCGACAAGGACTTTCTAATTGACAGTATCACAACAACAAATACTACGATATCAGCAATTACGAATAATTGCACTATCAAAACCTTATCGTGTAGCTGCAAATCAATGATTCCATTCCATTGGCTTACAAAGTCAGATGTGACATTGAGTAGTATGCTTCTTTGAGAATTTAATTTTGATAATGCAGAACCAAAGTCTTTTGACAATAACGTATTTGATTCGATGTAGACTAGCTTTGCGTTGACAGATTCCCATATTGGGTCAATCTGCCTTATAGAGTCAGAATTTTGCCGTGGAATTTCCGGTAGTGTTTCTGCAGTTATTCCATATGCAGCATATTC
>Ga0207693_10003674_pt1 | contig 13100 bp, 16 predicted proteins | sample LARL81metaG_FD_184347 | JGI IMG/M metagenome (GOLD analysis project Ga0207693, IMG submission 184347) | Corn, switchgrass and miscanthus rhizosphere microbial communities from Kellogg Biological Station, Michigan, USA - LAR L8-1 metaG... | ecosystem: Host-associated > Plants > Roots >...
TTGCAGCAGCGTCTTGCGGAAGTCAAGCAGGCAATGGCACAGAACAAGCAGGCGCTTGCGCAATATACCTGGGTCGAGCAGGTCACCATCAGTTTGAAAAGCGAACAGAAAAAGCAAGAGCACTTCCAGGTGCGCGTGGCGCCGGATGGCAAACAACAAAAGACTTCGCTCGATCCGCCTGCCAACGCTCAACCGGAGGGTGGCCGCCTGAAAAAGCGCGTTGTCGAGAAGAAAAAGGAAGAGTACAAGGACTATGCGGACCAGATGAAAGCTCTGGCGCAACAGTACGTTCCGCCAGACAAGGACATGCTGCAGCAAGCCTATCAACAGGGCAACCTCACGATGGGTTCGGTCCCGGAGAATCCCAATGCCGTAAAGCTCGTCATTAAGAACTACTTGAAACAGGGGGATTCAATGACCCTGACCTTCGACAAGGCCCAGAAGGAACTCCTGCAGATTCAGATAGCTTCCTACATGAACGATCCCAAAGACGCCATGAACCTCACCGTTCAGTTCAGCAAGTTGCCGAATGGCCCGAACCATGTCTCCAGCATGGTGATCGACGGGGTCAGCAAGCAACTGAACGTTGCCACGCAAAACTCGAATTACCAACACCTCTGAATTTCGCTTTGCGTTAGCCGAACGAAAGTCACCTCACATGCGGTATCAGCCCTTCAATGCGCATCCAGGACAGCCTGCGTCTGGCGGTGCAGTCCTGGTTTGTCTCCCTACTTCTGTTGTTCCGGATCGAGTTTGCGTTGATCACCTATTGCTGTGCTCGGTGCGGAATTCGCCTCGGCCATAGAGCTTAAGATCCACTAGGTTGCCAGTGGCGTGAACTGCGCCGGGGAACCATGCCACAATTGATTTTGCGTGCTCCCCCAAACGAGTCGAGACTGGTTGAACTGGCGATTTCCTTCCGGACCGCGATCGTGCGAACGGACAGGAACAGGTTATTTCGTTGTGAGAATTCTCCCTGGGTTCCTTGTGTGCGGTCACCTGGGGCCACACTCTCATGCATGGCTCGAACTTGGGGAGTTTCAGATTGACATTACCGCCGATCAGTTCGTTCGCGATCCCGAAAAGGAGTTATGGAGTGGACATCCCGGAGACCTTCGGGAAGGTGTGATAGTGACAAGTGATGGGAGTTGGCACTGGAAAGTTGAGGAACAGATTCGGCATTCCGCGGACCTTAGCCTGTACGATGCCTCGTCCAGGCAGAGCTCGAACACTGCTACCGCGAGATCACGGGCAATTTATAAATCGCATGAAAACGGTTGAGCCGATTTTACCTCCGCCACATGTGCACTCATGGATCGGATGCGACGGGGGAATTTCGGAACCCGCTACACGTCCGGACATCCCTCGGCGACTGAGAGGCGTATACTGCCCGTAAGAGGCCAGACCAACGAAAGCCCGAGCGAGCGAATTGGCTAGTGACGTTGTAGGTCAGGAAGAGGAAAACGGTGCCCACCCGGAGAGCTCTTGAGATCCTTAGAACTGCGGAAGAGCGCATGAGGACCGCGGAGGCGAGGCTCCGTTCGTTCATCGAACGACCTGACCGCCAATACTCACCTGAAGAGAGGGCAGAGAACAAACGCCTGCTCGATGCCCTCCGGCTAGCAATGGTGGAATACTCGGAAGCGTTTGAGCAGGCGGTCAGGTCCTAGATTACCGACTCCAGATTCACGGAACACCCTGAAATAAGAAGCCAAAAACGGAATTCCAACGGGTAAGAGGCTTACCACTCGCGTCAGCGGTTCACCAATTGGCCAAGTTTTGAACGCAATGCAACAATGTCACATTGGGTGAATCGCTGAATGGGATGTTCGGGAGGCACAGTCCAAGGGCATTCACTAGCTATGCTGGGCGGTCCGCGGGGCGCGGCTGCGAGACTCGGACTGAAGTGAACCACCTCTTCCACAAAATACGCAGACTAGGCATCAGACACCCGCTGGCGCGTTTAGGCGGACTGAGGTCTCGATCCGCAGGGAATCTCTAAATATTGTCTGTGGGCTGGGCGCTCGCGCGAGCACGGAGGGAGCGTGGCAACAGGAATCCTGTGCTCTGTGTTGGCGTTGCTCCAGATTCTGTCTGCGTGAGAGCGCACCACCATATCCGGGCGAGCATGTCCATCCGAGCGTCTGCCTTCGAGGCCCTCGTGTAACCGGCACGCGAACGTTGTATGTGGTGTGCATATGCCGTGGGGCGTTACGTCGTTGACGTTACTGTTAAACGCTTGCCCTGGTTGCGCAACGACGAGAGATTCCCGCCCGGCTTTTCCTTGAAAATACAGGACATCTCCCTTCAAGGCACCCGTCTAGGTTGGACTGACACATGCTTGGCACACTCTCGGAAACAGCGGAGACGTTCGTGACCTCTTCACATCCTTCAGTCACCTTCTTTTCGGATGATCCCGGGGTACGACGGGAAGGCGGCGCACGGCCCTTGTCGGCTCCGCCGAGAACAACAAGGGCGACAAGCTCTCAGCGATCACCCTGTCGTCACTCCAGACGGGTGCCCACTCACTCGGAAGCCCAGCAAGACCAAACGCTGCAAAAACTCTTTCTGACGTCACGCGAAAGGTTTGTCCGAATTGCGCATCGGATTCTGCAGAACAAAGAGGACGCCGAAGACGCCGTGCAAGATGCCTTCCTCTCCGCCTGCCGCTGCTTCCGCGGCTTCGAAGGCCGCTCCGCTCTCACAACCTGGTTCACCCGCATCGTCATCAACGCCGCCCTCATGGTACGGCGCAAGCGCAAGAACGCTCTGGTTCGGTCTCTCCAGGAACTTGACGCGGATGGCGCTGTCGTCGCGGAGACCATTCCGGATGTCCGGCCCAATCCCGAGCTGGCGCGCTCACAGGCAGAATCCCGTGAAATTCTCGATGCACTACTCGACAGGGTGAATCCTCTGCTTCGTGAAGCTCTCACGATGACCTACCGCGAAGGACTGTCAATCGCCGAGGCGAGTTCGGTGTTGGGAGTTCCCCAAAGTACATACAAGGCGCGACTGTTCCGGGGGAGACGCCTGCTCGAATCCGGTGCGGAGAACCTCTTGCCGATTCAGCTGCACGCCACTTGGAGAGGTGCGAGTGGAACTCACGGATAGCAACGTGAATCTGGAAAACAAGCCGCTGTGGCTCGATCAGATGGAGACCGTCCTCGAAGTGCTGAATGAGGGCGTCATCGTCGCAGACGAAAACCGCCGCATACTGTTTGCGAACTCCCGTTTCCTGGAAATGACCGGCCTTAGCCGCGAAGATCTGTTTCAATTTGACCCTCTGCGTTTCTTCTCCGCGCAAGAGCGGGATTTCCTCAGGCGGCAGGTCGACGTCGAATTCGAGGCCGGACATAACCGTTACACCTTCGCTCTTCCGCGCAACGGGGGCGGCCGTGTGCCAGTGATCGTCAGCTCCCGCACATTCCAAAACCTCGGCTCCCGATTCGGAGTTGTTACCTTCACCGATATCACCGAGCAGGTGCAGGCCGAGGAAGAACTGCGGGCCGCTAATGCAAAGCTAGAGAGCCGTCAGCAGGAAATCGAAGAGGATTTGCGACTCGCGGCTCGCGTGCAGAACAGCCTCACGCCAAGCTCCTTCGTATCGGAATCCTTGCGTCTCGATGTCTTTTACCATCCGGTTCATTCCGTCGGAGGGGATTTTGCGCTCGTCTACTCCCGAGACCGCGAGCATGTCAGCCTGCTGGTCTGCGACGTTTCCGGCCATGGCATCGGAGCTGCGCTCGTGGCCAATCGCATCTACTCGGAGACCACCACGCACCTGCGAAGTGACATGCCGTTTCCCGACATGTTCGAGAAGTTGAATCGGTTTCTCCTTGAGGACATTGCGGGCTCCAGCATGTATGTCACGCTCGCTGTCGCCAGAATCGATTCCCGCCTGCTCCGCATGGACTATGCAGGCGCCGGTCACCCACCGGCCATGCTAGCGCGGCACGGTCAGGTTCCGAAGCTGCTGGAATCGCGCAGCATGATTCTCGGAGCCCTGCCGGAGGCTGTTGATCCAACGTCGGCTCTTCACGTGGAACTCCAGCCAGATGACCGCATTATTTTTTATACCGACGGAATTACTGAGGTCTTCAATTCCCGTGGAGAGATGCTGGGCACCTCCGGCGTGCAGGAAATTGTTCGCCAGGCGTCCTCCCTTCGCGCAGAGGAAATGAAGCAGGCGATTCTCGATGGGGTGTCTCGGTGGCGGAATGGTCCGCCGACGGATGATGTCTCCCTGATAATCGTAAACGTCCGCTGAAGGAGGTGGCTTAAACGTGGAACGGTTCTGGCTTGCTTAATCGCAGCAGTGCTTTGTGGCAGTGCCTGCATTTCGAGCGCAAGCGCACAAGACAACTCGCGTGCGGTCACAGCGGTCCAAATCCTGGGTCTACCCGGAGTGAAAGAAAACACCAAAGGAACACCGGAAGTGGAAAAAACAGATCTACATTTTGTTCACGGGAAGCAAAGCGTCGACGTAAGCGCACCTTCCATTGAAAGCGTTTCCACGGGTGCAAATAGCCAGGCTGCTGTGGGAAAGACGGTCAGCACGCTGAGCATTGCGGCGCTCTATGGTAGCGGCTGGGTTCTTGCGCTCTTCCGAACCAATATCAATACGCTAACGATTCAATACCGCGATTCAGCGGGTGTCCTGAATGGCGGCATTTTTGCCCTCCCAACCGCGACTGCTGAAACTGTCAAACGAGAGCTGATCTCCCAGGGGGCTCACACACACCCTGGCCAACTGTCAGACGCAGGTACCATCCCATCCATCTCTCTCCGAAAGGGTGAAAAGTGATGCATCGTGTCTTGGCTACCGCTGTCCCGTGGTGCCTTAGCACTTTCATTCTCGCGGCGTTGCCGCTGTCCGCAGAAAAGACGCGGCGAGCCCAAATCAAGGTGGCCGCGATCGAAGTCGCGATGATTGAATCGGACGAGATTCCCTTGCGTGCCGAGTTCCTGGTGGCGCTGTATGAAAACTTGATTCATCAGCTGGAAAAACAGGGATTTTCGACTGTGTACCGGCCGGGGGACCGCAACGCCGCGACTGTCGACGATCGCGTTGTTCTGCACAGCATCGTCCGCGGCTTCAAGCGGGGAAGCGAAACAGAGCGGAAGGTGACAACGGTCGCCGGCGCCACCTCCATAACCGTTCATTGCCAATTCACCAGACCGGCCGGCACGCCAGTCTTGGAACGGGACATCGCCGTGAACGTTCGCTTCTTCGGAGCAAATTTGCAACAACCTATGAATTTGCAAGAAAGGCGGCTCATGTAGCGCATGAGAACTTCTCCACCCATGCTGGGCGCTGATGGCCAGCTGATCCCTCTACAAATCGAGGAGGGGGTTCTGCTCGAAATGCGGCTACCGAGCGATCCGGCGCTGTTCGGTGTCGTGCGCGCCACAGTGAATCGTCTGGGGGCGTTGCTCGGGTTTTCCGACACGGATTGCCGAAGCATCACCAGGGCTGTCGACGAGGCACTTACGAATATAGTCCGGCATTCCTACCATGGCCGCCCCGATCAGCCTCTGGCTATTCAGTTTCGCCGGCTTTTGCGGGGTAGCGACACGAGCCTTGAAGTCCTGTTATGGGACCAAGGCCCGGCGATCGACGCTTCCCAGCTACGGGAACGCGACCCGGAGGAGCTCCGGCCTGGCGGTTTGGGGTTGCGTTTTATACGCGAAGCCATGGACACCGTGGAATTCCATCGTCAGGGAAATGCGAACCGGTTGCGCATGATCAAGCACTTGGTTGCAGCCGGACCCGGACGTACGACGTAGGGGAGAAGTGCACATGCAAGTGAACACTCGAAAGGCTGGACCCGTGACTATTCTCGATGTTTCGGGTGAGATCGACTTTGCAGTCGGCTGCCTCGAAGATGTCCACGAGAGCCGGAGCCGAGGAGGTTGGACGATCCACCACGCGCGCCGTTGTGACTTGGTGGTGCTGGTGGATTTGTTCTTCACCGCCCTGTTTTGACGCAAAGACCGGTGCGGCCGTTTTGAGCAGCAATTATGCAAATGACGAGCCCGTGACGTAGAAAGATGTATAGGCAGTCGTGGCGGCGATGGATCGAAACGCCCATCGCCTCGATGAAGTAGCTGCCGGCCTGCAGCAGTATTCAACTTGGTGAATACGACGGCAACTCGCGAACCACGCTAGACCGCACGAGACCCTGAAGGGCGAAATCCCATTCGTTGTGGACGATAATGCCCTTGCTGACCGCCATGTCGAGTGCCGACGCCTAGAGCGTTAGAAAGGACTTTTTCCGTGCGAAAGATCCTCGATCATTCGTGTAGCCGCGGGGTGTTCGAGCTTGTAGCACAACGCCGCCATGCCGCCGATTCCCACCACGATTAGAATCACCAAGAGTATCAAGGCCTGCCAGCTTCGTTCTGGCATCGAGGTACTCTTCACCAAGCGCTTAGCTTCAATTTTCTCAGTCGTCTGTTCCGTAAGCATGCTCCGCATCACTCCCGGATCCGAGCAAGTGCATTTTGCGGGCCGTTCCAGAAAGAAGGTCCTCTCCCGGCAAAGTGATTGAACGGCAAAAACATGAACGGCCACGGCAGGATGGCCCGTAGAACTTCGGGGGTTAACTGCTCAAGTCTTGCGTCCACGCGTTAACGAAAACGTTAAGCACGCGTCATCTGCAATTCGCATCCCGCTGTCGTTCCGTCCGCCAAAAGCCCGCCGCGTCCGTGCTCCTTGTTGATAACAAAGGCAAAACCTCGTGCGTGCGGAGCTTTTCTCCTTTGGAAGTACAGGTGCACTCGCGTAACCGGCACGATGCCCCATGGCAGCGATCCATGCAGGTATTTATCAAATCTGTGACTCTTCGTTCGCCCCTTCAAGCGACCCTGCTCTTTCGACGCGGTGCGCCAGCCTGCGCCGTCGAGAAGGTGTTTTTCGTGCTGCTGGCATTCTGCTGCTCCCCACCTTTCACAACAAACGCGCAGACGAACCCTTCGACCGGTACGGTGCGAGGAACACTTTTTCTTCTCGGATCGGACGGCCCCGCATACGTTCCCGGCGGAACGGTTGTGCTGACCGGACTCGAGACACAAAAGACGGAAACGGATCAGGAAGGCCGATACTCTTTCGAAGCGGTACCTCCGGGCACATATCGGATCGAAGCCGTCGTTTCCGGACTCCGGGCCGAACAAACCATAACCGTCGAAGCGGAGAAAACCACCGACACTGATCTCGAACTAAAACCCCCCGAAGTGAAGAGCACTGTGACGGTAACGGCAAATGTGACCGAAGCGAAGGTCCCGGCCCCGTCCGAAACGATTTCCGAGCAAACACTCCGCGCTGCTCCGAACGTGAACGAGCGCTTTAAAAGCGCCCTGCCGATGATTCCCGGAGTCGTCCGTGGACCGGACGGCCATATCAACATGAAAGGTGCGCGCAGCACGCAGAGCGGGGCGCTGGTGAACAGCGCCAACGTCACCGATCCGGTTACCGGAAGTCCGGCGATGAATCTGCCGGTCGATGTTGTCTCCTCCATGCAGCGTGACGTGCAAAACAATTCCGCCAGCGTGCAGTTTGGAGAGTTCTTCAACAGTGCGTGGCGGGAATATCGCGGCAAATTCGTCCTGGAGTACTGCACATGAAAATCATCCCTCTGTTTACGCCGTTGGTCCTTCTTGCCAGCCCGCTGCTGGCCCGCGCCCAAGACGCCCCTTCTGTTCCGAGTGCCGACGAGGTCGTCGCGCGCATGGGGGCGCGCGACGCGCAACGCCAACTTGCCACGGAAGGATATGCGGGCATGCGGAAATACACTCTGGAAAATGAAGGGTTGCAGAAGCATGCCGAAATGATCGTCCGCGTCAACGGCGATCCCGACGGTACCAAACACTTTGAGATCGTTTCCGAAGACGGCTGGAAGGCGGCGCACAAGCACGTGCTGCGCAAGATGCTCGATTCAGAAGCCGAGACCTCTCGTCCTGGAGAGCGAGCCAAGTCGCGGCTCAACGCCGAGAACTATGACTTCCAGTTGGTTGGCGTCGAAGAGGTAGGTGATCGGCCAGCCTACGTCCTGGAGTTAACCCCCAAGCGCAAGGAGAAATATCTATTCCGAGGCCACATCTGGGTGGACACGGAAGATTACGCGCTGGTTCGCGCCGAAGGCAAGCCCGCTGAAAATCCTTCGTTTTGGACCAAGAGCACACATTTTGTGCAGAACTATGGGAAGAGCGGCGCTGCCTGGTTTCCGGTTTCCACGCAAAGTGCCACGGAAGTGCGGATCTTCGGCACCACGTATTTGAATATCGAGTACTTCGATTACATGCCGCGGGCAAGCTTTCCCGACATTTCGTTCCTGGCTTCAGGACAACTCGTCCCCGGTCCGGAGGCACCGCGTGGCAGCCATTAAACAGTGCCTCATCCTCGCTGCTGGAAACGGCCGCCGGATCGCCACCGTTTCCGGAAATGATCCCAAGCCTTTGGTGCCGGTTCGCGGTACCCCGCTCCTCGAGCATGCCTTGCTCTCTGCACAGCAGGCAGGCATCGAAAAGTTCTTCGTTGTCGTCGGATATCGTGGCGATGCCATCCGCCGTTGGTTTGACTCCAGCGGATTCGAGGTTCCCGTGACCTGGATCGAAAACGTTCATTATCAGCGGGACAACGGGGTCTCGGTGCTCCAAGCCAAAGGCCTGCTCCACGATCCATTCCTTCTGCTCATGTCCGACCACCTTTTCGAGTCCCAAACCGCGGAACGATTACTGCATCGGTCCATCTCCCACGATGAGGTGATTCTCGCCGTGGATCGCAAGATCCACACGGTGTTCGACCTCGAAGACGCCACCAAGGTGCGGCTCGATGGCGAGCATATAGTGGACATCGGCAAGGCTATTGCATCCTATGACGCTCTCGATACCGGAATGTTTCTGTGTGGACCAGCGATCTTCGAGAAACTCGAATCGGCAAAGGTGAATGGAAGCTGCTCGCTCTCGGACGGTATGCGGAAACTTGCGCGGCAACGGAGATTTCGAGCCTTCGATATCGGTACGGCACATTGGCAGGACGTCGATACACCCGAAACCCTGGCCTACGCCGAATCCATTTTTGACAAGTATTTCCGGAACAACCCGGTGAGCGGCAGGTTCGCCCGTGTCTAGAGCTTCTCTTCGGGCGCGCTTGCCACTGAGGATTCTCACCACCGCGTTGGGCACGGGTCTGTTTGTCTATCTGGTTTGGAGAGCGGGACCAGGCAAGCTCATCGCGGATGTCGTGGCCCTCCGATGGGGAGTTGTGCTCATCATCGTTCTGGCGGGATGCTCACACCTGGCGAAGACTTGGGCTTGGGCTCTCATGCTCGGCGATGGAAAACAAAAAGTCCCGTTTTCGCGATTATTTGCACTGCGCTTAGGTGCGGAAGCCATGGGACAGCTGGGAATCGTCGGACAGACATTTGGCGATTCCATCCGCATCTCTTATCTAAGCCCCGAAATACCCGCGGGGCGCGGTGTCTCCTCGGTATCGTTGGATCGCGGGCTCTTCTTCGTCACGGGAACATTGGCAACGATTGTTGGAATTACGACCGCAGCTCTCGTCCTGCCACTCCCAAATGCCTTATTCCGATTCGCCGGAATTTTTGTCGTTGTTTTGTGCGGTTTCTTGCTCTCGGCCGCACTCGTGGTGCAACGGCGCTGGCCGATCCTCTCTAGCACCACGGCGTCGCTCGGTCGGTTATCTTTTTTCAGAAACTGGGTAGATAAGAATTGGCGCCTGATCCACTCGGTCGAAAACATGCTCTTTGACTTTTATCACCAAACGCCTCAAGCATTTTGGGCAAGTTTCGCTCTCAATTTGGCGTGTCACGTCATGGCGGTAGGCGAAGTGTGCCTCATCGTCCACTTCCTAGGGGCGCGAATCGGTTTTCTTTCCGCGCTTGCCATTGAAGCGTTAACGAAACTCGTCAATGCTGTCGGCACTCTAAATCCCGGCAACATCGGGACCTACGAGGCCGGAAATGTTCTCATTGGCAAAATGTTTGGTCTTAGTACTGCAGCTGGGTTGGCGCTGGGGCTCTCGCGGCGTGTTCGCGCGTTGTTTTGGGCCGCAATAGGTGGTGTCGTCTTGTTCCTCGTCACGAAGTCGAGTCAACGACGAAAACGGCAACTTGCCTCTGGCATGGCAAATGACAGCGGCGGCTCGGAGCCCCTGCCGGAATCTCCCGAAGAGGCAAAGGCTGTGGAAAGTTCACTTCTCGCCGTCATTCTTTCCGCCGCCCTCGGCAGCGATAAACATGGGGAAGTAACCTTGCCGCGCGTTGGATCCCTGCCCGTGCTGCTCCGCGCCATTCTTACTGCCCAAAAAACGGGTGCCCGGCGAATTATCGTCGTCGTGGGTTCCACGAACGGACGCGACACGCTCCGGGAACTTCAGGCGACGGGACGCTTGCCGGCTTCCGTCGAGTGGGTAGAGGCAGCTGCGGAAGTGTCGCTCTCGCATCTGCTCGCGGAACTCGAGACCACCTCCACCCAGGACCGCCTCTTGGTCATCGAAGGGAACCGCACCTACCATCCGAAGCTCTTTAGACAAGTCGACGAGTGGACCGGCGAGGAGCGCGCCCTGGCCTTAGTCACGGGCGACGACGCAGTAGGCATCTACGTGATCCCGTCTCGACTGGTTCAGACCCTGTCGGACGATAAGGTCGAAAGTGTCGCTGACCTGCGCGCCTGGTCGCTCGCGAGCGATTTGGTTCATCTGGTTCCCGCCGAAGAAAGCCTGTGGCAATGTGTCGAAACCTCGGACGACTGCAGGGCCGCGGAACGCAAGCTCGATCGCTGGTTGGTTAAGCCAACTGATGGCTTCTACGCGCAATTAAATCGCAGGATTTCGATTCCCATCAGCCGGCAGCTCATCAAATGGCCGATCACGCCGAACATGGTCAGTCTGTTTACCCTCGCTGTTGGCCTTGCTTCCAGCCTGCTCTTCGCTACCGGGGGTTACTGGTACATGTTGGCCGGCGCACTTCTCTCGCTGTGGGCGAGCATTCTGGACGGTTGTGATGGCGAGGTGGCTCGCTTGAAATTGATGGAGTCCGATTTCGGTTGCTGGCTCGAAACGGCGTGTGACTATCTGTATTATCTTTCTCTTTTAATTGGATTGATGTTGGGATTGGAGAGAACGTCCGGTTCCAAAGCCTATCTTATCGGGGGGGCTGTGCTGCTTTTCGGCGCCGTGGCCAGCTTTCTGGCCGTTGCTCTGCAACGGCATGTCCTTGCATCCGAGCGCCCCGAGCAATTGTTACAAATCTGGCAAGAACACGTGGACAGCCGCCGTTCGAACCTGTTGCTGTTTGTCAGCAGACATACCGAGTTCATCGTCCGTCGCTGTTTCTTCCCCTATGCGCTCGTCATTTTCGCGTTGTTCAAGGTCATGACCGTGGCCTTTTGGCTCTCTGTTCTGGCCGCGAACCTCGTCTGGCCGATTGCCCTGTATTCCTGTCTTGCTTTTCGGCGAGGCCGTCGTTCGGCTGCAGTCATTGCGCACTCCGCGGTTCGCCCGAGACCAAGGCTCGTGACTCGCGGGTTTCTCGAAACTCCTTAGCCCAGTCCTTTGCACGATCGGAGCGAAAAAACGCGTGAACCGCTTGCAGGAAATCGAGACGGGCAGCTTTGCTCCGAGCCAGTGGCTGTTTTCTCCGCCCTGCGCCCTCGGGGTGATGAACTGGAACATCAGCCGCGGCTTCAAGCTGCAGGGCATTGTCGAATTCCTGGCCGACGCCAATGCCGATCTGATTCTGCTGCAGGAAGTCGATCTGAATGCCCGGCGCACCCATCGCCTCAACATCGCCCGGGAAATCGCCAAGGTTTGAAGATGAATTATGTTTTCGCCCGCGAGTTCCAGGAGCTCACACAGGGTTCCGCCGCGTCACCGGCGTTTCACGGCCAGGCTACCCATCTCCGTGGCCGCTTTGAACTCGCGCATTATCCGATTCGAACGGCAGTCACACTTCTGGAACCCCCACTGGTTCCTACCACCTGCACCTAGAAAGCAGAGCGAATGATGATTTGCGATGTTCCCAGTTGCGCGAGACCTTAGAGGATCTCGGTCGCTACCGATTCGAGGCACCCATTGTATTAGCCGGTGATCTGAATCTCGAAGTTACTCGCTCGACGCATTTCAAAATAACCACTCGCCAACCACGCCCTCGCATTCCCTTTTCCAGCGCAAAAGAGTCATCGACTGGGTCTTCACCCGAGGACCAATCCGCGCCTTCCATCCGAAAGTTCACAGCTCCGTATCCGACTCCGACCATTACCCCCTCTCGGTGATCCTCTCCTTCGCGTAACCAATGAGGAGAGTTATACGGACCGACGCGCTGAGGAGAAAGAGTAACGAAGACATCGCCGCGACGCTCGTTGCCCGAACGGCTCCGATGCTTATTTGTTCCGTTGTGACCGCAAAGAGCGACGCCACGTGCTCAGTTCTGGGATCCAGCTGATCTCGTAGACCAACTCGCGTGTTTCGTTTCGGCGTTCCTGCTCATTCCACACCAGAACAGTTTTCCGTTTCGTAGTGCAAGTCGATCCCTTGCAGTAATGCCGGTGTCGTGAGCGCCATCGAATGTGTCACTGCAATACTCCTGCGCACATTCACTGCAACCGAGCTTCCATTCGAACTAAACGGCTGCTCCCGCGCATTCCCTTGTCGACCAACTGCTTGCTGACCTGTGGCTATCCTGAAAGAGCGTCAAGCGCTTCGTTCCGGAAACGACTGGCAAATTCCTAACGTTCTCGTTAAAGGCCCGTCTCCCGTGACGGGTTGGGGACCGAAGATTGCGTGCGTCGTTTCGAGCCGTAGCTCGTCCGCGTTGGCGAGACTCACACGACTCCCGAGTGGGTACACCGCGCGCCGCACGGCCTTGGCAATCTGCGGAGGACTACTCGCCTGAATCTGTCGACTCCGGTGATCTCCCGCGCTGTCGAAGTTGCGCCCTCTTTTTCGGTGTGACACTCATTAACTCGCTCTGTGTGGAAGCACCCACATCGCTGCCTCCACACGACGGCCCGCCAAGCCAAACAAACGCAGTTGCGCCTCCCGAGCCATCGCTACCGGGCGCGGCGCCGCTCTAACAAGA
>Ga0207693_10003675_pt1 | contig 13100 bp, 10 predicted proteins | sample LARL81metaG_FD_184347 | JGI IMG/M metagenome (GOLD analysis project Ga0207693, IMG submission 184347) | Corn, switchgrass and miscanthus rhizosphere microbial communities from Kellogg Biological Station, Michigan, USA - LAR L8-1 metaG... | ecosystem: Host-associated > Plants > Roots >...
GTCTCCTTTTCCAGCGCCGTCGCGATGACCTGTCGGTCGACCAGCGCGGGATCGGCGTCGTAACCGATGCCGTACAGAATCAGCGCGAGCCGAGACAGAATCTCGGGCTCGTCAGGCCGACCATCCGATGGCAGCGCGGGCGGCGAGTAGCGGGCGTTGTTGCGCACCGCCAGGCCGTTCAGCGCGAGATCGAAATGCGCGCTCTGCGATGGCGGCGCCGGCGGCAGGACCACGTCGGCGTGGCGCGTCGTCTCGTTGAGGTACGGGTCGATGCTCAGCATGAACTCGACGCCGTCGAGCGCACGGTCGAGGCGATCGCCATCCGGCACCGACAACACCGGGTTGCCCGCGATGGTGACCATCGCCTTGATCTGACCGTCGCCGGGGGTGTCGATCTCTTCGGCGAGCGCGGCGGCGGGCAGTTCCGACAGCGCTTCGGGATAGCCCGAGACGCGGCTATGCCAGCGCCCGGTCACAAAGCCCTTGCCCGGCCCCGCGGGTCGGGGCGCCGGGGCGACGGGTGAGAGCGGGAACATCGCCCCACCGGGCCGGTCGAGATTTCCCGTCAGGACGTTGATGACGTCGACGAGCCAGCTGCCGACCGTGCCGAATTCGACTGTGGAGGTACCGATTCGGCCGTAAACCGCCGCCGATGGAGCGGCAGCGATCTCGCGGGCCAGGGCGCGAATCTCGTCGGCTGGCACACCGCAATGGGCGGCGACGGCCTCCGGCGAGAACCCGTCGGCCAGTTCACGGACTCGCTCGACGCCGGTGACGTGCTCGGCCACTCCCCCGAGATCCGGTGCGACAAGGCCTTCCTCGAAGAGTGCGTGGACGATGGCGAACAGCAGGGCGGCATCGGTACCGGGGCGTGGAGCGATGTGGCGATCGGCCAGTTCGGCGGTGCGGGTGCGGGCCGGGTCGATGACCGTGAGCTTGCCGCCTCTCTTGCGCAAGGCGCGCAGCTTGCCGGGGAAGTCCGCAGCGGTGGCCAAACTACCGTTGGAGACAAGGGGATTCGCACCGATGATCACCAGGTAGTCGGTGCGGTCGAGATCGGGCACGGTGTACGCGACGGGGCTGCCGAACATATAGCCCAATGCGACGTGTTTGGGCATCTGGTCAAGCGTGCTTGCGGTGTACACGTGCCGGGTGCGAAGCGCGCGGACGATCAGCGGCGCGTACAGGCTGCCCGCGATCGTGTGGACATTCGGGTTGCCGAGATACACGCCGACCGACGTCCCGCCGTGGTCCCGAACGACTCGGCCGAGCCGGTCCGCGATGACGGCGTAGGCCTCGTCCCAGGTCGCTTCGGTCAGCTCGCCGTCACGACGGACCAGCGGCCGACTCAGCCGGTCGGGATCGTTGTCGAGTTCGGCGAAGCTGGCGCCCTTCGGACAGATGAACCCGTGGCTGAAGACGTCCTCGCGATCGCCGCGGGCGCCGGTCACGCGACCGTCGGAGATGGTGAGCGTCAGGCCGCAGGTGGCCTCGCACAGTGGGCAGATCCGAAACGCAGTCCTGGACATTGCCTCATCTTGCGCCGACTACGCCTGCTCGTACACCTTGGGGTCCAGCGTGCCGATGTAGGGCAAATCGCGGTAGCGTTCGGCATAGTCGAGGCCGTAGCCGACGACGAACTCGTTAGGAATGTCGAAGCCCACGTAGGCAATGTCGACGTCGGCGCGCACGGCGTCGGGCTTGCGCATCAGCGTGCAAACCCGAAGCGACCGCGGGTGCCGGGTCGCGAGGTTGCGTAGCAGCCACGACAGGGTCAGCCCGGAGTCGACGATGTCCTCGACGATCAGCACATCGCGGTCGTTGATGTCGCGGTCAAGGTCCTTGAGGATGCGCACCACGCCCGACGACGAGGTCGAAGACCCGTACGAGCTGACCGCCATGAACTCCAGCTGTGTGGGCAGCGGGATGGCGCGGGCCAGGTCGGTGACGAAGAAAACCGCGCCCTTCAGCACGGTGACAAGCAGCAGGTCCTGACCGGTGGCATCAATGGTCTGGCGGTAGTTCTCGCCGATCTGGGCGCCGAGTTCGGCCACCTTGGTCTGGATCGCCTCCGACGAGAGCAACACCGACTTGATGTCGCCGGGATACTGCTCGGCAGCGTGCTCGGACACGACCACAGCGTGCCATGTGATACCGCGCGGAACCAACCGAGCGGGTCCCTCAGACCCGCTCGGTGCGCAGCGTCAGCATCCCGTCGCGGCGCCCGGCGATCAGGCGTTGACTGCGCAGCGGCGACCCGACGGCCACACCGCCCTGCCCGCGCCACGCCGTGACCAGGGTGTCCACCCCGCGGATTTGCTTGTCGGTCAGGCCGCTGGCGCCGCCCGCCAACAACCAGCCGCGAATCACCCTGCGTCGGACCGCCTCCGACAGTGCCGCCAGCCGGGCGGTGTCGAGCCCGCCCCCGGCGCCGACGTCGGCCAGCGCCTGCCGGGCCAGTTCGTCGAGCGTCTCGGTGTCTTCGCGTAGTGCGGTCGCGGTGCGGGCCAGCGCTTCGGCGACGCCGCCGCCCAGCACCTCCTCGAGTAGCGGCAGCACCTCGGTGCGCAGCCGGGTGCGGGTGAACCGGCGATCCGCGTTGTGCGGGTCCTGCCACGGCGTGAGCCCCAACTCGACGCATGCGGCGTGGGTGAGCGCACGACGGATGCCAAGCAGCGGGCGATACCACGGCGGATCGCACCACCGCATGCCCGCGATCGACCGCGAGCCCGAACCACGGCCCAAACCCAACAGCACCGTCTCGGCCTGGTCGTCGAGTGTGTGCGCAAGCAGCACCGGGGCATCGCCGCGGGCGTCGTCCAGCGCGCGGTACCGGGCGGTGCGGGCAGCGGCCTCTGGGCCGCCGGTTGTGCCGACGTCGACGCAAAGTACTTGAGCGTCAACGCACCCCACCGACATTGCCAGGTCCCGTGCCGTCGCAGCCACCCGCCCGGAGTCGGGTTGCAGCCGGTGGTCGACGATCAGCGCAGTGGTCGGCTTGGACGCGGCCGCGACGGCGGTGAGCGCCAGCGAATCCGCACCGCCGGACAGGGCGACACACCAGCGTTCGTCGCCGGCGGCGTGGTCGCTGACGAAAGCTGCGACGGCCGCCTTCAGCGTCGCTACAGCACCCTGTCGATCCATCGTTGCGGCCCGTCGATTTCGGTTGGCAGCGGCAGGGTTTCGGGGCTGGACCAGATGGCGTTGAACCTCGCCATCCCGACCCGGCCGACGACATGGTCGACGAATGCCTTGCCCCTGGTGTACTGACTGAGCTTCGCGTCGAAACCCAGCAGCGCCCGCACGATCCGCTGCAACGGCGGCTGCTTACGCTTGCGGCGATCGTCGAATCGGCGCCGAATGGTGGTTACCGTCGGCACCACCGCGGGGCCCACCGCGTCCATCACGTGGTCGGCGTGGCCCTCGAGCAGCGTGCCCAGCACCAGCAACTGATCGAGCGCATGCCGCTGCGGCTCGGACTGCACTGCCCGCAGCAATCCCAGCACCCCAGTGGAATTCGGTTCCGGCGCAACACCGTCACGCCTGCTTCGGACCAACTCGGCCAGCCGCCCGACCACCTCGCCGACGTCCTCACCTGCGTCCTCGGTGAGCACCGCGAGCGCCTGCGACATGTGATCGGCCAGCCACGGATTGGCCCGGAACTGCACCCGGTGGGTGACCTCGTGCAAGCACACCCACAGCCGGAAATCTGCTGGCAGCACCCGCAATTGGCGCTCGACAGCGATCACATTAGGGTACACGAGCAGCAACTCACCGCCGTTCGGTCCGAACGGGTCGTACTGGCCCAGGATGCCCGACGAGATGAACGCGAGCACTGCGCCGGTCTGCGCCCCGGTGATGCGGCCGGTGATGAAGCGCGGCTTGGCCGCTTCGTGTTCCGAACCACCGGTCATCACCCGCATGGATTGCGTTGCCGCGCGGATCCATTCGACGCGGTCGATGACACGGGCCTCGGGAATCTCACCGCCCTCGTTGAGCCCGGTCACCTCTCGCACAGGCAGCTCGGCATTGCGTGAGGACTCTGTCAGCTGATCGATGACCTGCTCGCGGGTGTAGTCGGTGGCCGCGGGCCCGCGCCGGACGAGTTTGGCGCCAACGGTCGCCGCGAACTGCCAGTCGACAGCGCGGCCGACGGTGAGCCTGGATTTGGTCGACGGGCTCATGTGCTGCACCCGCACGACCGCAGGACGGCGGCCAAGGCGTCGATCGCCGTGCGGCCCGTCGGCCCGGCGTTGTTGGAGATGAACGCGAACGTCAGCACCCGCCCGCTCGCATCGGTGACGATGCCTGCGAGTGCATTGGTTCCGGTCAACGATCCGGTCTTGGCCCGCAGATACCCGGCGGCGGCGCGGCCGCCGTCGGTGTCGAGGTAGCGGTTGGACAGCGTGCCGCTGCCGCCCGCGATCGGCAGCACATCCAGCAGCGGCCTCAGCTTGGGCTGGTCGGTTCCGGCGGCGGCATTCACCACCCCGTCGAGAGTTTCGGCCGTCAGCCGGTCGTGCACGGACAGCCCGCTGGAGTCCAGCAACCGCGCGTTACCGGTGTCGATTTTCGCCTTGTCGAGCTGGCCCAGCACCGCCTGGACGGCGCCGTCGAAACTCTGCGGCCGGTTCTGTTCGGCGGCGACCTCACGGCCGATCGACTCGGCCATCACGTTGTCGGATTCGTTCATCATTTGCCGCAGCCGCTCGATCAGAGGCGGCGATTGCACCGACGCGATCTCCTGGCCGCTGGGGGTCCCTGCGGGCAGCACCGTCACCTTGGCGGGGTCGACCTTCAACGCGACGGCCAACGCGCGGCCCGCGTCGAGGGCGGGTGTGGTGGACCGGGCGGAGTCCACGCTCACCGGCTGGGTGCGCCCGCCGTCGAGCATCACCGCTTCCATCGGCGCTATGTCGCCGCCGTCGATGTCGGCAGGATCCCAGCCCGGCGCCATGGTCGGTCCGCTGAAGGCGCCGACGTCGACCTGCACCGTGGTGACGAAGATGCCGCTGCGGCGCACCTGGTCGGCCAGGTCGCTGATCCGTGCCGCGTCCCTGTACCAGGTGTCCTGCCCGGCGGGCGCCGCCGACAAAGTCGGGTCACCGCCACCCTTGAGCACGACGACGCCGGGCTGCCCGCTGGCCATCACCCGGGTGGTCAGCCGGGCATCGCGGTCAAGGGCAAGCAGCGCCGCGGCGGTGGTCAGCACCTTGTTCGTCGACGCGGGCTGCATCGGCACGTCGGCGCCCTGCGCCCAGAGCTGCGCGCCGGTGATCGCATCGGTGATCCTGCCGGTCAGCGCGCCAAGGTTCGGGTCGGCCACCAGCGGCGCCAGCGTCGCGGCCAGCCGGTCGGGCGTCGGCTTGGTTGCGGAGTCGGCGACAGGCACGATGCCGGGCGAAGCGGTCGCGGCGGCAGGCGCCGGCTTGACGGCCTGGGCGTCGCTGGTGGAGTTGCCGTTGCCGAGCACGGCAGCCGCTGCGACGACGGCAGCTACCAGCAGCAACACCGCCACGCCGATGACCACATGCGTGGATCGCCGCCACTGCGTCGGCCGCATAACTCTCCTGCTCTCGCGTCACTGCAGAACCAACCCTGTAGAGCAGGGTATCCGCGATCTAGTCAGCGCTGGTGGGTGCGCCCGTCGAACGCGTTCTGCAGCAGCGCGTTGTCGAACGCGCCCGGCGTCGCTCCCGTGACCGCGTACTGGTAGACGGCCACGCGAAAGATCTCGGTGAGCGCGCTCGAGACGATGGAGACGACGATGACGGCGGCGACCGCGATGGCGATGACCGCGATGGCGAGCTGTTGTAGGCCGGCCGCGAAGAGCACAATCGCGCACGCTGCACCGCCGACCATCACGATCACGACGACAAGCACCGTCACCGCGGAGATCGCGACCGTTCCCGTGGCGCCCTCGCCCCATCGCGCCTTGACGACGGCTACCGAACGCTTGATCGACTGCCACGGGCCGCTCCGCTCGAGCGCGAGCACCGGGATGACGAAGAACGTCGCGACCGCCCAGGCCGCGCCGGCGATCCACACGGCGATCTTGGCCGCGAGCGGTATCCGGTCCTGCAGGAGCCGAAGGACCAGCCCGATCGTCGCCGCTACCAGAGTCCAGCCGAGGATCGGGCCGAGCCGCTGCATGGCGGCTCGGATTCCTTCGCCGACAGTGGTGTCCTCACCGCGCAGCGAGCGCACCGCGCAGGCCGCGAGTGCCACGTTGAAGAAAACGGCGATGAATGTCGAGACGTATGCGGTCGCTGCGGCAGCGATGTAATAGACCGGATCGTGCTCGTTGATGGCCTCGCCCGCCAGTACACCGGACATGCTTGCAGTCGGCAGCCAGATCACGGCGACGGCGATCAGCGCGAAGATCGCGGAGAGCATGGGGAAGATCACAAGCGACCGGTCGCTCTTCAGAACTCCCCAGCTTTGCTTCGTCAGCGCCCAACCGCGCGAGATGCGCTCCATCGTCCCCCCAGACTGCGCCAGTACCCAGAATCGTATGGCACTGCGCAGCCGCGATGACCACGATCCGCTGCGGCGGCGCACCTCCGTTAGGGTGAGGCCGTCCCCAAGACCGGATCACAGGGCAAGGAGCGCGGCGGTGCAGTTCGACGTAGTCATCGAGATCCCGAAGGGTTCGCGCAACAAGTACGAGGTGGATCACGACACCGGGCGGGTGAAGCTGGACCGCTACCTATACACGTCGATGGCCTATCCGACGGACTACGGGTTCTTCGAAAACACGCTCGGCGAGGACGGCGATCCGCTCGACGCGCTGGTGTTACTGCCCGAGTCGGTGTTCCCCGGCTGCATCATCGAGGCGCGCCCGGTCGCGATGTTCCAGATGACCGACGAGGCGGGCGGCGACGACAAGGTGCTATGTGTGCCGGCCGGTGACGTGCGCTGGGATCACATCCAGGACCTCGGCGACGTACCTGCCTTCGAACTCGAGGCCATCAAGCACTTCTTCGTGCACTACAAGGACCTGGAGCCGGGCAAGTACGTCAAGGCCGCGGACTGGGTGGGCCGCGAGAAGGCCGAGGCGGAACTGCGCGCGTCAGTGGAGCGGTTCAAAACCTCCGGCCACTGAATTTTCATTGCCGTAACACGCGGTAACGTGCGCGTGCTCTGCACCTCCGATGATGGCGGTGTGTTGATGCATCAGGGGATTGGCCTGGACGCGTTCAACGCGATGCCGATGCGGCGGGCCGTGCACGCGGTTTACGAGTGTTGCTACAGCGTGCCCCTGGCCGCCGATCTGGGCCGCGGCCGTCCGTACGACAGTCACGACCAGCTGTTTCGGCAGGCCGACAGCCTGCTGTTCGGCCTCTCGGAAGACTCGATCGACTCGATATTGCAGGCCTATCCCGACGTGGGACGGCGGCCGGGGAGCGAGAAGTCTCAGGCCGAGCAGTGCGCGGTGTGGTGCGACCAGCCCGAGGTCATGAACCAGCTGACGGTGGCGTCCAGGCGCTACCTCGACCACTTCGGCTTCGGCTTCGTGATGTTCGTCAACGGCTACACCGCCCACGACGTTCTCGCCGCGATGACCGATCGCATGCTCAACGACTTCGAAACCGAGCGCAAGGTGGTGCGCAACGAGCTGGCCCGGGTCAACCGCACCCGGCTCGAGCGCATGCTCGGACCCGAAGGCGGTTACGACAACTGGTGACGCTTAGGCTCGGCTGAGTGAGCAGCGCGTGGGCCGGACCGCACTTTCTGTCGCTACCCGATCTCGCGTCGCGCCCTGCGGGTGGAGCCGTGCTGTGGGCCAATGACGACCTGTTCGCCGAGAAAAGAGAACCTGATCAAACCCGGTCCGGCAGAACACCGTCCGGCGACCTTCGGCCATAAGGGTCAGGTGTACGACGGCTGGGAGACCCGCCGACGCCGCGGCGTCACCGGCGATACCCACGATGCGGCGATCGTGCGACTGGCTGGGCCCGCCAGTGGACTCATTCCGATCACGCAAATCGGCGCGATCCGGCGGCCACAGCTAAGTTCTGGTCGGCGGTTACGAAGCCCTTGAGTGATCGCGCGAGGCGAGCCGGTGCAGCACGTCGCGCCCCAGCTCACGCAGATCCTGCCGTGGTGACGCCGGAATCAGGGTGACGCCGTCGGCCACCTCGGCGCTTGCGATGTCAGAGATCAAACCCGCCAGCCCGTCGACCGTGCCCGCATAGTGCACGGTGTGATCGGTAGGCCCGAGAACTCTTCGCGCCGAACGGAAGTCGCCCGCCACCGCCACGGTGACGTCGAGGATGACCGCCACGTCCTCGCCGCGGGCCCGGATCCTCGCACGGGCCCGTCTGGCCTGCTGCAGATCCGGCGCGGCGACCCGCACGGTGCGCTGGGCACCGTCCGTCAGTTCGCTCCAGTCGCCGCTCGGCGCGTCCGCCACGAATAGCCGCACGGCGCCACGCTAGAAGCGCGACCCATCGGTGTCGATGGTTGCGCTCAGGCCGAATCCAACGCCTGGTTTTCGGCTTCCTTCTTCACGTCGTGGACCCGGGTCTTGTACAGGCTGGCCGCGGTGGTGATGACGAGCGTCACGACGATTACGCCGAGGCTCAGCAACGTCGGGATCTCCGGCACCGGAACGTGCTCACCGCCGTTGATGAACGGCAACTCGTTCTCGTGCAATGCGTGCAGGATCAATTTCGCCCCGATGAAGGCCAGGATGATCGCCAGCCCCTGAGACAGGTACACCAGCCGCTTGAGCAGGTCGCCCAGCAGGAAGTACAGCTGCCGCAGGCCCATCAGCGCGAACACGTTGGCGGTGAACACCAGGTAGGGCTCCTGGGTCAGGCCGTAGATCGCGGGAATCGAGTCCAGCGCGAAGAGCAGATCTGTGGTGCCCAGCGCGACGATGACGAGGAACATCGGCGTCATCAACCGCTTGCCGTTGTCCTTGATCCACAGCCGCAGGCCCTCCCACCTGTCGGTGAGTTGCAGATGCCTGCGCGCGAACCTGACCACGATGTTCTCCGCGTCGTCGTCGTGGTCGGTGTCGCGGACCAGATTAAAGGCGGTGTAGACGAGGAATGCGCCGAAGACGTAGAACACCCAGGAGAACTGGTTGATGGCCACCGCGCCCAGCGCGATGAAGATGCCGCGGAACACCAACGCCAGGATGATGCCCACCAGCAGCGCCTGCTGCTGATAGACCTTCGGCACGTTGAAGCTGGCCATGATGATCAAGAAGATGAACAGGTTGTCGACCGACAGGCTGTACTCGGTGAGCCAGCCTGCGAAGAACTCCAGCCCGAACTGGCTGCCGTGGAAGAACCACACCCACAGCCCGAACATCACCGCGAGCGCGACATAGACCGTCAGATACGTCGCTGTCTCGCGCTTGGACGGTTCGTGCGGCCGACGTCCGATCACGATCACGTCGAACAGCAGTACGGCGATCGTCACGCCAAGCGTGATGATCCACTCGAGTTGGGTTACATGCATAGAAGCCTCCGGCCGTCGTCAAACGCCGGAGGTCTCTTCCACCGCCACGAAGATCCGCGGTCGGCCCGCAGTACCGATCGACCGATGACGGCCGACGTGATGACGACACCACGGCGAAGGAATACTCCCCTCCAGTGCCAATTGTGCCAGGTGCGTGCCGTCGATCGAAATCGGGGGCGGGTGAACTTACGGTTACACCCATGGCCGACACCCAACTTCCTGGTGTTTTCGGGGATGTGCAGCCGCTGCTCGAGCACTACGGGTACCTGGGAGTGAGCGGGATGCTCTTCCTCGAAGACTTCGGCGTCCCGGTGCCCGGCGAGGTCATGCTGATAGCCGCCGCGGTGTTCGCAGGCGCGGACCAGATGAACATTGCGGTGGTGTTCCTGGTCGCGGTGCTCGCCGCCGTCATCGGCGACAACATCGGCTTCATCGTCGGCCACTTCGGCGGCCGCCCGCTCGCGGAGCGATTCGGCCGCTACGTCTTGTTGACCCCGCAGCGGCTGGATCGCGCCGAGGCGTTCTTCAACCGGCACGGCGGCAAGATCGTCTCTGTCGCCCGCTTCATCGACGGCCTGCGCCAGATCAACGGGCTGCTGGCTGGAATCGTCGGCATGCACTGGCTCAAATTCCTGGGTTACAACGCCTTGGGCGCGGTGCTGTGGGTGGGCACCTGGTGCGCGCTGGGATACCTTGCCGGCGAGCACATCGTCGAGATCTACGCCACGTTCGAGCGGTACAAGTGGTATGTCGTCGCGGCCGTGGTCGTCGTTGTCGCAATTGTGATCACCCATCGCGTGCGGCGCGGGCGGGCAGAGCACGCGGCTTAGTAGTTTGTAGTCGTGACAGCGGATCCCCACCCGGAAGTCCCCGTGCAGTACCTGCTGTCTTCGTATGCGCCCGAAGCACGCACGCTCATCGACATCCTTCATGACACGGCGGCCCGCTATCCCGACGCACCCGCACTCGACGACGGCGAGGTCCAGCTCACCTACGCCGAGTTGATCTCCGACATCGAGGAAAGTGTCGAGTGGCTCGCCGCCCGCGGCATCGGCCGCGGCGACCGCATCGGCATCCGGATGCCGTCGGGCAGCTACGCGTTGTATGTGGCGATCCTCGCGACTCTCGCCACGGGAGCGGCGTACGTACCAGTCGACGCCGACGACCCGGACGAACGCGCCGAGCTGGTGTTCGGCGAGGCCGACGTGGTGGGGGTCATCACCGAGCAGGGCCTGATCCGCGCGCAAGGCTCGTCCCGGGGATGGCGCGCAGGGCCGCCGCTGGGTCGCGATGACGCCTGGATCATCTTCACGTCCGGATCTACCGGCACCCCGAAGGGTGTCGCGGTCACGCATCGCAGCGCCGCAGCGTTCGTCGATGCGGAAGCGCAAATGTTTTTGCAGGACAACCCCATTGGGCCGGGCGACCGGGTGCTGGCCGGACTCTCGGTCGCGTTCGACGCGTCGTGCGAGGAGATGTGGCTGGCCTGGCGGCACGCGGCCTGTCTGGTGCCTGCGCCACGTTCGCTGGTGCGCAGCGGCATGGACCTGGGGCCGTGGCTGGTGTCCCGCGACATCACCGTGGTGTCGACGGTGCCGACGCTGGCGGCGCTGTGGCCCGCCGAGGCGCTCGAGGCGGTGCGGCTGCTGATCTTCGGCGGCGAGACATGCCCGCCGGAGCTGGCCGAGCGGCTTGCCGTCGAGGGCCGCGAGGTGTGGAACACCTACGGCCCGACCGAGGCGACCGTGGTGGCGTGCGCCGCCCGACTGGACGGCACCGGGCCGGTGAGCATCGGGCTACCGCTGCGGGGTTGGGATCTGGCGGTCGTGGACAAAGAGGGTCAGCCCGTGAGCACCGGAGAGGTCGGCGAGCTCGTCATCGGAGGGGTGGGGCTGGCCCGCTACCTGGATCCGGACAAGGACGCCGAAAAGTACGCGGCGATGCCGACGCTCGGATGGTCACGCGCGTACCGCAGCGGCGACTTGGTGCGACTGGAACCCGATGGCCTGTACTTCGTCGGCCGGGCCGACGACCAGGTCAAGGTCGGCGGCCGCCGCATCGAGCTCGGCGAGGTGGACGCCGCCTTGGTGAACTTACCCGGCGTCAGTGGCGGGGCTGCCGCGGTGCGACGGACCGCCAGCGGCACCCCCCTGCTGGTCGGCTATGTCGCGAGCGCCGACCCGGCGTTCGACCTCGTCGCGGCCCGCGCCACGCTGGCCGAGACGTTGCCCGCCGCGCTGGTGCCGAGGCTGGTGCTCGTCGACGAGCTGCCCACCCGCACGTCGGGCAAGGTCGACCGCGACGCGCTGCCCTGGCCGGTCACGGGCGAAAGCACCGAGGAGGAGCCGGATCTCGGGGGCACCATGGGATGGCTTGCCGGGCTGTGGCGCGACGTCCTGGCCGCGCCGGTCGACGGGCCGGAGGCCGACTTCCACGCGCTCGGCGGTGGCTCGCTGTCCGCGGCGCAGCTGGTGGCGGCGATGCGACAGCGCTATCCGCAGGTGACCGTCGCCGATCTCTACGACCATCCGCGGCTCGGGTCGCTGGCGGGCTACCTCGATGAGCTCGACCCACCGCCTCAGGTCGAGACCCGCGTCGTGAAGCCCACGTCGCGGTTTACCCAGCTCGCGCAGGTGGCGCTCTCGCTGCCGCTCGCCACCCTGACCGGGCTGCAGTGGGTGGTGTGGCTCGCGCTGCTTAACAACGTTGTCGCCCAACTGCATCCGATCCCGTGGCTGGTGCCGGTCAACTGGTGGTGGATCGCTGTCGGCTTTGTGCTGTTCATCACCCCGCTGGGCCGGATGTCCATCGCGGCGATCAGCGCGCGAATCCTGCTTGGCGGCCTTGAGTCCGGAACGTATCGCCGCGGCGGGTCGGTGCACCTGCGGGTTTGGCTGGCCGAGCGACTCGGGGAGGCGAGCGGCGCCGAGAACCAGGCCGGGGCGCCGTGGCTCGTCTACTACGCCCGCATGCTGGGCAACACGGTCGGCAAGGGTGTGGATCTGCACTCCGCTCCGCCAGTGACCGGCATGCTGAAGCTGGGGCACCGCTGTTCCATCGAACCCGAGGTCGACCTGTCGGGCCATTGGATCGACGGCGACCACTTCCACGTCGGCCCGATCACCGTCGGCAATGACGCCACCATCGGCGCGCGCACCACGCTGTTGCCCGGGGCCGTCGTCGGCAAGGACGCCGATGTCGCCCCTGGCTCGGGTGTGGTGGGCAAGGTGAAGAACGGCCAGTACTGGAAGGGCTCACCTGCGGTGAAGTCCGGCAAGGCCCGCCACCCGTGGCCCGACCATCGGCCGCGACGGGCGCCGTTGTGGGTGGCCGTTTACGGCGTGACGTCGATCCTGCTGGGCGGGCTACCGCTGCTGGCGTTGGGAGTCGGCCTGGCCGTGATCGGTTGGGCCGTACGCGATGCCGGTTCGCTCACCGAGGCGATCGCGCCCGCCGCCCTGTGGATACCCGCGGCGACACTGGCAGCGGTGCTGACGTATGCCGCGTTGACGGTGATCGGCGTGCGTGCGCTGTCACTGTGGATGCCCGAGGGCTATCACCCTGTGCGAAGCCGCGTCGGCTGGCAGATGTGGGCGACCGAACGCCTTATGGACGCCGCCCGCAAC
>Ga0207693_10003677_pt1 | contig 13097 bp, 10 predicted proteins | sample LARL81metaG_FD_184347 | JGI IMG/M metagenome (GOLD analysis project Ga0207693, IMG submission 184347) | Corn, switchgrass and miscanthus rhizosphere microbial communities from Kellogg Biological Station, Michigan, USA - LAR L8-1 metaG... | ecosystem: Host-associated > Plants > Roots >...
GTTGACGATCTGGTGGCCGTCGATCGCCGTGATCACGTCGCCGCCGGTCCTGACCTCCTGGCCCTGGAAATGGATCGTCTGATTCGCGGCCTGGATGCCGGCCTGATCGGCCGGGCCGCCGGGAATCACCTTCGCCACGATCGCGCCGTTGTCCGTCGGCAGGCCGAGCCGATCGGCGAGCTGTGGGTAGAGCGGCTCGGTCGTGACGCCGATGTATGGGTACTTGACCTCGCCGTTTTGGCGCAGCTCGTCGAGCGAGTGGGCCACGAGGCCGATCGGCACCGCGAAGCCGACGCCCTCGTTGCCGCCGGAGTTGGTGCTGATCTGCTGGTTGATCCCGATCACGTGGGCGTCGGCGTCGAGCATGGGGCCGCCGGAGTTTCCCGGGTTGATCGCGGCGTCAGTCTGGATCGCCCCGTCGATCTGGAATTTGGTAAGCGACTGGATCGAGCGGTCCGTGGCCGACACCACGCCGACCGAGAGCGACTGCTCCTGGTCGAACGGACTGCCGATTGCGGCAACCGGCTGGCCGACGGTGACCTTCTCGCTGGTCGCGAGCGTCAGCGGCTTGAGGTCGAGCCCGTTCGGATCGACCTTGAGCAGGGCCACGTCGGCGTTCGGGTCGAAGCCCACGATGTCCGCCCGCACCCGGTTGCGGTCGCCGAACTGGACGTAGACCTCCTTGGCCTCGTGGATGGGGCCGCTCCCCGGGCTGTCCGCGTCGGTGACCACGTGCGCATTGGTGGCGATCTCGCCATTGCTGTTGATCACGAACCCGGATCCCTCGGCCGCCGAGCCACCGCCCCCGCCGAGGATGCTGGAGAGGCTGCCGCCGGGGAAGATCGAGAGGATGGTCACCACTCCCGGCGAGGCCGACTGGTAGATCGCCTCCGGATTGAAGCTCCCACCCTGGGACTGCACCACGACGGTCTTCTGCGGCGAGCTCTGGGTGGACTCGACCGTGGTGACCGAGCCCGAGTCACTCGTGCTGCTGCCGCCGCCTCCCCCGCAGGCGCCGACCGCGATCGCGGCCGCGGCCAGCAGGCACGCCGCCGCCGCGCGTCGCGCCCTCACGCCGGGACCCCGCCGGGGAGCCTCAGCTCGAATCGAGTCCGGCCGCGGCCGGACTCGACCGCCAGCTCGCCCTGCATGCGCATCGCCAGCTCGCGCGCGATCGCCAGGCCGAGGCCGGAGCCGCTGACGCGGTCGCCCGTGTAGAAGCGGTCGAACACCCGGTCTCGAATGTGTGGGCCGATGCCCGGTCCGTTGTCGGCGACCACAAGGCTCGCCGACCCGTCCCGCCGCTGAGTTGAGATGGAGATGGAGGTTCCCTCCGGAGTGTGCGTCAGTGCGTTGTCGAGGAGGATACGGATGATCTGCGCGACCCGGTCGGCGTCCGCCATCGCGGTCGCGGCGCCGTCGGCGTCGACCTCGACCGGAGAGGAGTGCTGCTCGGCCGCGGGCCCGAACTCGTCCGCCACCCGGTGCGCGACCGAGGCCAGGTCCACCTCGTCCGCGCTCACCTCCATCACGTCGGCGTCGAGCTTCGAGAGGTCGAGGAGATCGGCGGTCAGCTTGGTCAGCCGCGCGATCTGCTCGCGCATCGTCCGTACGAACTCCGCCCGCACGGCGGGGTCGGGCTCATCCTCGTCGAGCAGCTCGACGAACCCGCCAAGGGAGAAGATCGGCGTCCGCAGCTCGTGCGAGGCGTTTGCGATGAACTCCTTCCGCGCGCCGTCGAGACGCGCGAGGCGTTGCTGCATCTCGTTGAAGGTGGCCGCGAGCTGGCCGACCTCGTCGGTGCCCTCGTCGGGGATCGGCGTCGAGAAGTCGCCCTCGGCGACCTTCTGCGCAGCCTCCTCCAGCCGGTTGAGGCGCTTGGCGTGCGCGCGGGCGGCGAACCATCCCGCCGCCAGCGCCAGGATCAGCGCGAGCCCTCCCGCGATCAGGATCTGACGCCGGATCAGGGCCACCGTGTCGTCCACGTCGCCGAGCGGCGTCGATGAGACGGCGACCCAGCGGAGATTCCCGTTGACCGAGATCGGCACCGCTATCTCCCCGGTTCGCTCCCCGTCGATCTCCTCGGTCGCCGACGAGACCTGCTCGCTCGATACCGCAGCCGTGGCGGCAGGGGAGCTCGGCAGGATCGCCGTGCGCTTGAGGTGCGAGTCGACGACCACGACGTTCGAGCCATCCGAGCCGGGCTTGACGCCCAGGATCGTCACCCTGGCGTCACCGCGCTGGGCCGCGTCCCTGACCAGCCGGCGGATCTGCGCCTGCGACGCGCCGTTGCGCATCGCGCTGTCGAGGCGCGCGCTCTCCGCCGTGGCCACGTCCTCCAGCCGCTGGAGCTTCTGCGCCGTCAGGTTCGACCGCAGCTGCGGCACCACGTACAGGTAGATGAAGCCAACGGCCGCCGCCGTGATCAGGAAGAACAGGATCGCGAGCCTGTTGCGGACGCTTGCGCCGATCAAACGCCCCTCCGTTCCCGGTTCTCTATTCGTCCTTGTCGCGGAAGCGATAGCCGACGCCGCGCACCGTGAACAGGTACTCGGGGGAGCGCGCGTCCCGCTCGAGCTTCTCCCGAAGGTGGCGAATGTGGACGTCGACGGTGCGCGGGTCCCGGTAGGCGGAGTCTCCCCAGACCTGCTCGAGGAGCATCTCGCGCGTCTGGACCCGGCCCGGCGAACGGGCAAGCGCGGCGAGGATCTCGAACTCGACGTAGGTGAGGTCGGCGCGCTTGCGGCGCACGGTGACGACGCGGCGCTCGAAGTCGATCCTGAGACCACCCGCGGCGATCGGCTCCTCACCGCCCGGCCGGCTGCCGATCATCTCGGCGCGGCGCAGCGCGGCCCGGACGCGGCTGCGGAACTCACGGACCGAGAACGGCTTGGTGATGTAGTCGTCGGCGCCCATCTCCAGGCCGAGCACCTTGTCGATCTCATCGTCCTTCGCCGTGAGCATGATGATCGGCACCTGGCTCCGGCTCCGCATCCGACGGCAGACCTCGATGCCGTCGAGCTTCGGCAGCATGATGTCCAGAACGACCAGGTCGAATCGCTGCTCGGCGAAACGGTCCAGCGCCTCGCGGCCGTCGTGCGCGGCAACGACCTCGTAGCCCTCCTTTCGCAGGGGGTAGGTCAGAAGCGTCTGCACGGACTGCTCGTCGTCGACGAGCAGGATGCGTGCCGACGAAGCGTTCGCTCCAGCCACGTTCAGCCCTGAAGGGTAATTTCAAAACCACCTATCAACCGCACCAGCCAGTTTCAGGGCTAAAGCCCCTCACTAGAGAACACCCACCCCATGATCGACTTCCGCATCTACCGTGCAGGCTTCGCACCGGCCGTGGCGGCGGTCGTCGTGCTGCTGTTCGCGCTCACGGCGCCGCCCGATCCGCTGCCGACAACGGTGACGCCGGCGGAATTCGACGGTCAGGCGGCAACCCGGCTGGCGCACCAGGTAGTCGATATGGCGCCCGACCGGACCCCCAGCAGCGAGGGCGACGCGCGGGTCGGAGACTTCGTCGCGCAGCGCTTCGGGCAGGTCGACGGAGGCGAGGTCTCCGAGCAGAACTTCACCGGGCAGCTGGACGGCAACGACGTCGACATGCGGAACGTGATCCTCACGCTGCCGGGCAACTCGGCCCGGACCGTCGTGGTGATGGCGCCGCGCGACTCGGCCGGCGGTCCGGGCGCGGCGTCGAGCGCCGCCGCCACCGGGATGCTCCTCCAGCTCATCAACCAGCTCCGGAGCCAGAGCCACAACAAGACGCTGGTCTTCGTGTCGACCGACGGGTCGAGCGCCGGCGCCGCGGGCGCGAGCGAGTTCGCCCAGAACTACTCGCAGCGGGACGAGATCGACGCGGTGATCGACCTGTGGCAGCCCGGCTACGCAAACCCGCGGCCGTCCTTCGTCCTCGAGTCGTCCGCCGGCCCACAGAGCCCGCCGGCGCAGCTCGCCCGCACCGCCGAGCGCGTGTTGTCGGATCAGACGCCCCACAAGCAGGGGGCCGAGGGGATGCTCGGCGCCCTGGCGGACCTGGCGGTGCCGAGCGGGCTGGGCGAGACGGCCGTGCTGATCCAGAGCGGCCTCGAGTCGGTGGGCCTCTCGTCGGCCGGGGAGCGGCCACTGCCCGCGTCCCAGGACCAGGTCGCGAATCTGTCGCCGCAGACGGTGACCGACTTCGGGCGGACCGCGCTCCTGCTCACGGCGGCGATCGATGCCTCGCCCGAGCCTCTCGACCACGGCCCGTCTACCTATGTGCCGATGGCCGGGAACCTCGTCCCCGGTTGGACGCTTGCGCTGCTCGCCCTCACCCTGCTGATGCCGGCCGCGCTGGCAGCCGGCGACGGCATCCTCAAGGGCTTCCGCGCCGGTTCACACCCCGGCTGGGCGCTCGCATGGGCGGGCTCGCGGGCGGTGCCGCTGCTCGCCGGCCTGTTCTTCTTCTACCTCCTGGCGCTGGTCGGCCTCGTGGCCAGGCCGACATTCCCCTTCGACCCGAACCTCTACGGCGTCGGGCCCGGGCAGGTGATCGTGATGCTCCTCTGCGCGGGGATCATCGGCGGCACCTACTACGCCATCCGGGGTTGGCTGGTCCCGGCGGCGCTCTCCCGGCAGGCTGCGGTTCCCGCGCTCGGCGTGGTGTCGACCGTCGCCGCGTTCCTGGTCTGGCTGGCCAATCCCTTCATGGGCCTTCTGCTCGTCCCGACCGCGCACGTCTGGCTCACGTGCGCGCGGCGTCGAGGGGCCCTGCCGTGGCCCGCGGTCGCCGGGGCGGCCCTGGTCTCGCTGCTGCCGCTCATCGCGGCGATCGACCATGTGTCCGGCGAGCTCGCCCTCGGCGGCTCCGCTCCCTGGCTCCTGCTGCTGATGGTCAGTGGCGGCCAGATCGGGTTCGGGACCATGTTCTCCCTGAGCCTGGTGCTCGGGGGGCTGCTCGGCGTGCTCGCGCTTTCCGTCCGCCGCCGGATCGCGCCCCGGGAGCGGCCACCCCGGCCCGCACCGTCCGGCCCGCTGGACCGCGACCTCGTCCCCGAGCCCGAGCCGGTTGGCCTATCGTCCGAGAGACTGGACACATTGCCGATCACGTCCAGTGAGGAAGATGACGATCTGAGGAATGACGGATAGCACCGCGAGAGCGGGACTTGAAGCATCAAGCGCCAATCCAAGAATCAGGACAGGACACGGTGAGTCAGCTGAAACGGCGGATCGCAGCACGCACCTATCGTGTCGACTCGCAGGCAGTGGCGCGCGAAATGCTCTTCAAGATGCGGATGGTGGCTCTCCTCCGGAGCCAGCAACGACACCAGCCAGTCTCGGGGTCTGACGCCCCCTCACCGGGATAACCGATCAGCGCCGCAGCTGATCGAATCCAGAGGCCGCGCGCTCGGATCCGTCCGCGAGCCGGAGCACTACGCCCGTTCCCTCGGTGACCTCGCCGATCGCGGTCAACGAGGTGCCGCCGTCCTCGAGCGAGGTACGGGCGCGGTCCACGTCGCCCGGCGCCAGGGTGGCCAGCAACTCGTAGTCCTCGCCACCCGCTGCGACGAGGTCGATCGCCTCCACTCCCGCAGCGCCCGCCACCTCGCCGACTCCGGGCTGCACCGGAACCCTGTCGACCTCGATGGCGATCGTCACGCCGCTCGCAGCCGCGACGTGGAGCGCGTCGCCGCCGAGGCCGTCGCTCAGGTCGATCATCGACGTCGCGCCGCTTGCGGCCAGCGCCCGCCCCGCCGCGAGTCGCGGTGACGGCCTGAGCTGGCGGCGGCGAAGCGCGTCCGCCGCCGATGCGTCCAGAGCGTCAGCGAGCTCGGGGCGGTCGAGCAGCAGCAGGCCCGCTGCCGCCCCACCGAGCTCACCGGTGACGACCACGACGTTCCCTGGCTCCGCGCCGGCGCGCGGGACGAGCTCATCCGGCGAGCCGGCGTGGCCGACCACGGTCACCGCCAGGAACAGGACGGGCGCCCTGGTCACGTCGCCGCCGACCACCGCCACCTCGTTCGCCGCCGCCGCTGCCGCAAGGCCGTTGCCCAGTTCCATAGCCCCCGCCTCGTCCAGGTCGGTGGGGACGCCCAGTTGGACGTATGCCTCACCCGGGGCAGCGCCCATCGCGGCGAGATCGGACAGGGCTGCGGCGAGCGCCTTGTGCCCGATGGACTCGAGCGAGGCCGTCTCACGGCGGAAGTGGACGCCCTCGACCAGCGCGTCCACCGATGTCGCGGTCGCGCCGGGAGGCTCGGTGACCGCCGCGTCATCGCCGCTTGCGATCACGATCCGCCCGCGGCGCTCCGGCGCCGCGCCGGCGTCCTCGATCAGCTCGACGAGCCGGGCGATCAGGTCGAACTCCCCCAGGGGTGCGCTATTGGTCATCAGGTGGGATATTGAAGCCCGTGCGCGTACTCGCCGCACTGGGCGCCATCTGCTTCGCCTACCTCGCGGTCATTCCCGGGGCGGTCGTGGGCGCGACGATCGACCCGGCCTGCTCGGGATCCCAGTGCTCCTACTCGCCGCCGGTCACGGTGTTCATGGTGTTCATCTTCGCCGCGACCTCCCTCGCGCTCCTCGCCTCGGCGGTGACCCTCGCGCTATACGCCGTGCGTCCCTCGACGCGCAACGCCGGGCTCATCGCGATCGCGCTGAAGGCGTCCGCGGTGGCGATCGGAGTGGTCCTGCTGTCCGAGCTGGCGTTACCGGATCCCGTCGCGGCGATCGTGATCGTCGGGGTATGCGTCCCGGTCGCGCTGCTCGGGACGGCTCGGCGCTCTAGCCGGGCACGCCCACCGGCAGCTGATACGCACAGAGCCCCAGGGTGAGCAGCATCAGGAACCGATCGCGCGACACCGCGACGAGCGGCAGAGCCCAGAGCACGTACCAGGGCACCAGATAGATCGTCGCGGCCAGCAACCCGAGCATGGCCCAGCCGCTCGCCCGTACCCAGTCGCCTCCGCGCGCGGTCCAGACGAGGAGCCAGATCACGAGCGCGGCGTAGGCGCCGGCGAAAACGACGCGCACGACGTCGACGTCCACGCCGACGCCTCTCGCTGCGGTCGCCGGAACGCTGTGGTAGCTCACCCGCTGCTGGCTCCCGGACAGGAACTCGAGGCCGTGGCCGATCGAGGTTCCGAACACGGCCAGGGCGACCGCGGCCATCGCCAGCACCGCGGCGACCAGGCCGACCAGCAGGTCCCTGCGGCCCCCACGGTGGGTGCCGAGGAATGCGAAGGGCGCCGCGACCGCCGCCGGGAGCTTGACCGCGGCGGCGGCGACCATCGCCACGCCCCCCGACGCCTCCCGGGCCCCGAGCACAAGGGCGACCCCGGCCGCCAGCCCGAGCATCATCAGCGCGTCGTTGTGGGCCCCTCCCACGACATCCACGAGCACCAGCGGGTTCAGCGCGACGAACGCCGCGGCCGGTGCCGCCGCGATGCCGCGGGAGATCGCCAGGCGCGAGACGATCGCCGCGATCCCGAGGACCGACGCGGCGGCCAGCGCCTTCATCGCCCACATCCCCGCCGGCACGCCGATCAGGGCGAGCGGGTAGCTGACGAGCGTGAACAGCGGCCCGTAGACGCTGGTGGCGTCGCTGAAGTCCTGGACCCGCACGGCCGCGGCGTCGTGAATGGCGGCCGGCGCGAAGTCGTACGGATTGAGGCCGTGGAGCACCCCCAGGCGGGCGTACGACAGGTAGCTGAAGACGTCCAGCGACAGCAGCGGGGGAGCGAGCGCGAATGCAAGGACGGCGGCGACCACGGCCCAGCGGATGGTGCGGCGTCCGAGCGCGGCGGCGCACAGCACAACGCACAGGTACGCGGCGAACGCGACCCACAGGGCTGTTCGGTAGCCGCCCGAGCCGGTCCCGAGGCCGCCGCCGTAGGGGCCGAGAAGCCAACCCGGCGAGCCGGCGTCGGTTCCCGGGACCAGATCGGCGCCGGGCGCCGCGAGCGGAACCGCGGCTGCCGCGAGCGCGGCGAGCGACGCGACGCCCGCCACTCGCCCGAGCTTCAGCCTCAGCCGGTGCCCCCGGTCCCGCCGCCGCCGGTCGACGGTGGCCCGCCGCCGGATGGCGGTCCGCCTCCCGAGGGCGGTCCGCCGCCGCTGTTGCCGGAGGGCGCGGGTGACGGGGCCGCGCCGGCGCCGGGCGCGTAGTACTGGGACGGGTACTTGGTGCTGCCGGAGCCGCCGGACGGGGGCACGACGGTGCCGGTGCCGCTCCCGCCCGTCGTGCCGTAGCCCTGCGACGGGCTCGAGACTGTGTGGGCGCCGCTCCAGCTCGAGGACGGCTGGAACGGGGTCGACGGCTGCGGGAAGTCACCGCAGTAGCTGCCGTGGGCCTGCTCCATGTAGGAGCGCCAGATCGGTCCAGCGGTCGGGCCGCCGTAGCCCGTGAGGTCACGCGAGAGCGGGTGGCCGACCCAGACGGCCGTGGAGAGCCGCGGTGTGTAGCCGACGAACCAGGCGTCAGACTCGCCCTCGGTGGTTCCGGTCTTGCCGGCGGCCGGGCAGCCGAAGTCGGTGTATCCGGCACCCGTGCCCTCGGTGATGACGCCCTTCAGGATGTCGGTGACCTCGTAGGCGATGCCGTCCGAGATCGCGCGGGTCGCTGTGCCCGCGTCCGGGATGTCCGTCTTGCCGTTCGGGAAGACGACCCGCCCGATCGCGGTCGCGGGATGGTGGACGCCGCCGTCGGCGAACGACGCGTAGGCGTCGGCCTGCTCGAGCGGTGTGACTCCGATCCGAAGGCCGCCGATTCCCTCGGCGGGGATGCCGTCGAGCGGCGAGGTGATCCCGAGCTTCTCGGCCATCTGTTTGACGTTCTCCGACCCGACATCCAGGTCGAGCTGGGCAAAGATGACGTTGACGGAGTCGATGGTCGCCTGGCGGACGTTCATCGTCCCGCCCTCGCCGTCGCCGGCGTTGTTGACGGTCCACGTCGTCCCGTCGTCAAGCGTGAGCGTCATCGGGCTCTTGCCGGAGTAGTAGGTGGTGTCGGGGTTCATTCCCTGCTGCAGGGCGGTGGCAAGCACGTAGGGCTTGAACGAGGACCCGGGCTGGCGGTGGGCGTCGGCCGCGAAGTTGAACTGGGAGCTGGCCGAGTACGGCGTGGAGGAGGCCATCGCAAGGATATGGCCGTTCGTAGCGTCGACCGAAGCGAGCGCCGCCTGCGGGCCGCCGCCCGAGTAGCAGACAGAACAGGAGTCGACGGCGTTCTGGGCATCGGCCTGGAGCGCCGAGTTGATCGTCGTGTAGACCTTGAGGCCGCCGCTCCGGACGGTGTTGACGCCGTACTTGTCGATCAGCTGCTGCTGGACGTAGTCGAAGAAGTACGGCTGCTTGACCTGCTGGTACTTGTAACCCTGGTCGAGGCCGAGCCCGCTCTGCAGAGCACTCTCGTAGTCCTTGCGGTTGATGTAGCCCTGCTGCTGTAGCGCCTGGAGCACCTCGTTGCGGCGCTGGAGGGCGGCCTGTGGGCTCTGCAGTGGGTTGTACTCGGAGGGCGCCTGGGGAAGCCCGGCGATGAGCGCAGCCTCGGGAAGCGTGAGGTCCTTGGCGCCCTTGGCGAAGTAGGTCTGGGCGGCGGCCTCCACTCCGACCGCCGTCTGCCCGTCCGTCGTTCCGTAGGAGGCCGTATTCAGGTACTTGGTGAGGATCCACTGCTTCGAGTGCTTGGACTCGAGCTGGTCGGCCATGACGGCCTCCTGGATCTTTCGCTGGATGTCCTCCTGCGGGTTTTGTATGTAGAGGTTCCGGACCAGCTGTTGAGTGATCGTGGATCCGCCCTGGACGGGGGCGCCCGCCTTGACGTCCGCGAAGGCCGCGCGCACAATCGCCGCCGGGTCGATGCCGCCGTGCTCGTAGAAGTTGCGGTCCTCGATCGCAACCGTGGCTTCCTTCAGGAGCTTCGGGATCTGGCCGCTCTTGACCGGCTGCCGAAGCGTGTCCGAATGGATGTAGCCGAGACGGGTGCCGTCGGCGGCGAAGATCTGCGAGTTCGACCCCTGGTGAATGGGCTTGAGGTGATTGATGTTCGGCGTGCCCTGCGCGACGCTGTACACCCAGGCCGCAAGTCCGCCAACCGCGAGGAGGACCATGGCGAAAAGCACCCCGAAGACGACGAGGAGCTTCCGCCGGACCGAACCTCGCGAGCGGCGATGGCGTCTGCGCGCTCGCTGAGTCATGAGCTCGAATAAGGGTATCGGGGCGGACGCACGGGCTCGGGCCGAATGCGCCTACTCCGAGTCGCCGTTCTCCTCGAGCAGGCCCGCGCGCCTGAGGGCCTCGTGGGCGCGCTCCCGCAGCTCGGCTTCCTCGTCCCCGACCTGGGTGCGCTCGCGATCCCGCGAGCCCTTCAGCTCCAGCCGCACGCCCTCCACAGTCATTTCGGCGACGCTCACCTCGGTCGCGCCCGCGGGCTTCAGCACGCGCCGCGCCTCGTCGAGCGCCGCGGCCGGCGGCAGCCACACGGACACGGTCGCGGGCGCCGTGCGATCGCCGGTCGAATGGTTGAAGACCGGAGCCGACAAGACCTGGTCGTTCGGCACGACCATGAGACGGCCGTCGCCGGTGTCGATGTACGTGTAGGAGAGCGTGAGGTCGTCCACGCGCCCCGTGCTGTCGGCGACGGTCACCGTGTCGCCCACGCGAATCGGCTGCGTGATCGCGAGCAGGATCCCGGCGACCATGTTGGCCAGGGTCTGGCGGGCCGCGAAGCCGATCACCAGGCCGAGCACCGCGCTCGAGGCGAGGATGCCGGTGGCGAGGCGCGAGAACTGGGTGAACTTGCTGAGCGCGAGCGCCGCGCCGATTGCCAGGATGGTCACGAAGATCAGCCTGCGCACCAGGCGCAGGCGCGTCTGCGCGGACCGCGAGAGCGTGGTGTCCCCCGAGACCTTCGACGCGACCCGGCTCCCGCGCGCGATCACGAGGCGGTCGACGGCGAACGCGATCGCGACCGCGACGCCCATCGTGACGAGAGCGGCGATCAGGTCCTGCTGGCCGTCGGCGAGGAGCAGCACGTTCGGAGATTCGCCCTGGTTCGGGTGGGTTCCTGCGTAAAAACGGCCGCATCGAGGGCAGGGCCGAGCCGCCCGTCCGCCCCTCCCGGCCGCCGAAAGGCGATTCGTTACGCCTATGGCGTAATGGATTGCCTTTCGATCCCGTGAGAATGCAGGCCGTGACGCGTTGTGTCCTCCTCGACGCCCTTGGGACGCTGGTCCGGCTCGAACCTCCCTGGGATCACCTGGATGGTGAGCCCTCCGAGCCGCTCGAACGCGCTTTCCGCGCCGAGATGAGCTACTACCGCGAGCACAGCGACGAGGGGCGTGATCCGGATTCCCTCGCTGCCCTTCGGCGACGGTGTGCCGCGATCCTGTCGGCCGAGCTCGGGCGGGAGGTCGCGGTCGAGGAGATGATGGCCGCGATCCGCTTCCGCGCCTACTCAGACGCGGCGCCCGCGCTCGCCGAGCTCCGCGCCCTCGGGGTGCAGCTCGTCTGCGTCTCGAACTGGGACTACTCGCTTCCCGACGTGCTTGCTCGCGTAGGCCTTGCGGACGAACTCGACGGCGTCGTCACCTCCGCTGCGGTTGGTGCGCGAAAGCCCGATCCGCGCCTGTTCGAGGCGGCGCTCGAGGTCGCCGGCTGCGCCGCGGACGAGGCGCTGCACGTCGGGGACACGCCCACCGAGGACGTCGAGGGGGCGAAGGCGGCGGGCATCAGGGCCCTGCTGATCGACCGCGACGGAGGCGGGGACATCGAGTCGCTGCACGCCATCCGCCACCATCTCGATTGGTGACCGTTTCGGAGATCAGCGCTGCCGCTCCCCGCTACGCCGGCCTGGCCCGGCGCGTCGTCGCCGGCCTGCTCGATCTCGTAGTTGCGTGGGCGGTGTACTCGATCGCGGTCATGCTGCTCGCCCCGGACGCGGCGAGCGAGTACGCGACCATGTGGGAGACCGTGCTCGCGGCGCTGATCCTCGTCGCCGTGGCGGCCCTGTGGCTCGGCTACCTCGTCTTCGCCCAGTGGCGGTGGGGCCAGACGCTCGGGATGAGCGCCGTGGGCATCGAGGTCGTCGGCGATCGGGACCAGGGGCTCTCGTGGCCCCGGGCGCTCGTGCGGACCCTCCTGCTCGGCGTCGACTGCGTCGCCGGGCTCTTCCTGATCCCGCTTTCGCGGCGCAAGCAGCGGCTTGGCGATCGCCTTGCCAATACCGTCGTATTGATGCAGGGCGACGACGCATATGTGAGCGGCCCCGGCGGGACCGTCCATGCTGGGGAGCCCGTCACCGCCCCGCCGCCCGGTTCCGGAGGATCGGAACCGCCCCCCGGCGCTGCCGAGCAGGGCGCGTCGCGGCGCGTCCCCGCGACGTGGGGGGCGGGGCGCGTGGGGGTCGGAATCCTCGTTCTCCTGGTCCTCAGCGTGATCGAGGTGGGGATCGTCTCGATCTTCGACCCTGGGCTGGACACCCTCGGCGCCCGCCTCGCCGCCCAAGCCCTGCTGGCGGCGACGCTGATCGGCATCGCCTGCACCGTGAGCTCGGACCACGGCTTCCCCGGAACCTCGGTCGTGCCGCGGTGGACGCTCGGGCTCCGCCCGTCGCTCCGGTCGAGAGGGGCGACCTTCGCGACGGCCGGCGCCGCGCTGCTGGCCTACTTCATCTTCGCCGCCGTCTATTCGTCCCTGGTCCACCCGCACCAGAAGGACATCACCCGCGATCTCGGGTTCGGCCACGGCGACTTCGGGACGGTCATGGCTGGCCTGCTGATCATCGTCGCGGCCCCGATCTCCGAGGAGGTCTTCTTCCGGGGCTTCCTGTTCGGAGGCTTTCGCAAGCGCCTCTCGTTCCCGATCGCCGCGCTGATCTCCGGCGTGATCTTCGGCCTCTTCCACTACACGGGTGCGAGCAGCATCACGGTCGCTTAGACGTCGATCGCTGCGAGAGGTAACGCACAGGCCGGGATGCCTGTGCCACGCTTTACTTCACCGGCATCCAGATTTGGAAGCCGCCTAACCCGGTGCGTGGGTCGAAGTTTTCGCCGTAGCGCTCGAAGGCCGGGCCGACGGCGGCCTTCAGACCTGCGTCCGGCAGTCCGTGCTCCCAG
>Ga0207693_10003678_pt1 | contig 13094 bp, 9 predicted proteins | sample LARL81metaG_FD_184347 | JGI IMG/M metagenome (GOLD analysis project Ga0207693, IMG submission 184347) | Corn, switchgrass and miscanthus rhizosphere microbial communities from Kellogg Biological Station, Michigan, USA - LAR L8-1 metaG... | ecosystem: Host-associated > Plants > Roots >...
TCATGATGGACGATACGATTAACAAAGCGTCTTGATCTGTCTATTGTGAGCGCAACGCCTGCGCGAGGCTTAGGAGGTTCTCGGGATGTACGCGAATGCCACCTCCGCTTGGGCTATCGATGTCACAAATCAGGAAAAAGGTTATTGACACCATGACCGGGAGGATCAGCAATATCCGCCAGTCTTTCACGCGCGCCCCGTATCCGATCAGCAAGTTGCAGCAAATAGCAATTGCCATCATCAGTCCCCAGGCTGCAATGGGGATGCGGTTTCTCCACGCCGCCTGCGTATATCCTTGCGAATTCAACACATCATTCATGCCGGAGACCGCCAGGGCAAGCAGCGGTGTATTCTGCGCCGTCTGCGGCCGCATGGCGGACCACAGTTCGTTCTGCAGTCCGGCTGTGTCCGCGTCGATCTTCACGAGCCTTTGCGTGTTGCGCGTGGTGTAGAACAACACGCGCTGATCGATGTACTTCTTAAGAAGCTCGCGCACTCTGGATCGATCGTCGGAGGGCAGCAGATCGGCCCGCACGTACTCGGTGCCAATGGCATTGGCCTCGGCTTCTTCATAGTTCTTGCGCTGATCATACCGGCTGACGGCCATGGAGAAGCTGAAACCGATAAGCAGTCCCAGCAGGGTCAGCGTAGCGCCCAGCACGACGCCGAAATCGTCCCGTTCTTCTTCTTTCAGGGCGCGCACTCTGTTGCGAAGGAAATCGCCCACTTGCGCGGAGAGGAATTGAACAACGAACGCCAGAGCCAGTACGAACAGCGGATAGTTCATTAAATCCATCGCAAGTAGGTTGCCTCAGTCTCTAGTCGAAGCGTTACCGCTGACCGCAAAACGGATTTCCGGGCGTGCTTCTATACGCGCAACACGCCCAAACGTCAGGTAAAGACAACTTAATGAACGTTTCGCGGCCAGCGCCACACTTGAAACGCTTGCCAGTTTATCTCCGCGGGTTTGGGACGAATAGGAACCATCTTGCGGATTTCAGCATGGTGCGCGCCACGCATTGTCTGCCTCCATCCTTCCGATGGTTCCTAACTCTGGGGCAGCAATTATGCTGCCCGCTTTTCTTTAGGCCGCGTTGGCTCGACGGCGGGGCCGCGAGTTGGCGACCTGGCTGCTTCGAGGAAGGAAGGCTTCAACAACTTCAATCCCAGGGCAGCCGAAAATCCGTGAATCTCCTTTACATCGAGCTTGCGCATGAAATCAATGGTTTCCGGGGTAATCACCTGGCCGGGCACCATGATAGGAAAGCCAGGAGGGTATGGAATAACAAAATTGGCGGAGACAAGAGCAGGCCCTTCTTTAAGACGACGATCAATCTCCTTATCGAAAAGCTTCAAATGCTCGCATTGCTCTTCACGGTATGCGCCAAAGAAACCTGCCCGCATATCGCCCTCGCTGGTAAGACTGTCAGGATTTTCGCGGAAAGCGTCATGGAAGCAGCTGAAATCGGGAAGATCAGGCACATCTTCCATCAATGATTTCGTGCGGGCGTTGAAGGCACTTAGTTCCTGGGGGCCTGCCTGCTGAAGCCTTTTCTCTATTTCCTGTGAGATCTCCACCAGCACCTTGATGAGATGGGCCACATCGCTGCGGGTATTATTGATGTTGGTTTGCAGCAGCACGCTATTGCGTGAAGTCTTGTTCAGTTGAATGTCATACCTGGCAGCCAGCATGTTCTTGAATTGGGTGCCATCGAAGCCGGCAGTGCCACATACCAAGGTCAGGCGCGTGACATCGAGGGCGAACTCGTCTTCGCGCAGCGCTTTTATGGCCTGCGCCCAATTTGAACCTGGCGCGAGGTAGTCGATAAACCCGGAATTACGGAACTGGGCAGGAATCATTTCATATGCGCCAAGGATGGTGAAGTATCTTGAGATCAGAGGATGGGAATTGACCTCACGGCGCAGATCCAGGGCCAATTGGATGGCGCGATTGACCAGTTCATAACCCTCCAGTTCCATCTGTCTCCGCGCCACATCGAGTGTGGCGATGATTTGCAGATTAGGAGAGGTGGAAGCGTGGGTAAACACCGCCTCATGGAATTGCTCTTCGACAGTGTGATAATCCTGGTCTTTCACCAGGATCATGGAAGCCTGGCGCAACGCAGACATGGACTTGTGCGTTGAGTTTGTCTGGTAAACCCGCAAATGCACCTTGTCTGGATTGGCCAGAAGGCGCGTTTCGAGAAGAACTTCTTCTTCCTGGTTCAAATCAGGTCCGAACTTCTTGGCTTGCTCCTGGTAAGCTGCGCGATAGGCCGGATCTTTAAACTTGCGCTCCAGGAACTGCGCTGCTCCCATTGCGGTGCGGCGACGGTAAAAAGGACTCCAGCGCGCATAGCCGAACCACGCTTCATCCCACAGGAAGATGAGATCAGGCTTGATCGCGAGGCATTCCTCCATCACGCGCTCTACGTTGTAAATCTGGCCATCAAATGTGCAATTGGTAAGGACAAGCAGTTTGGCCCGGCTGAGTTTTCCTTCAGCCTTGAGCTGAAGCAAGGCCTTTTTGATGGTGCGGAGAGGCACGGCGCCATACATCGAAAACTGAGTGAGAGGGTAAGCATCCACGTAGAGCGGCAGGGCGCCGGCGATGACTGCACCGTAGTGATGGGATTTGTGGCAGTTGCGGTCTACCAGCATGATGTCGCCGGGCGCGAGCAGGGCCTGCTCCACCATTTTGTTGGAGGTGGAAGTCCCATTGGTCACAAAGAACACACGGTCTGCTCCGAAGGCCCGCGCCGCCAGCTCCTGCGCCACTTTGATATTGCCGGTGGGTTCCAGCAGGCTATCGAGGCCGCCAGTAGTCGCCGACGATTCGGCCAGGAACAGGTTTATGCCATAGAACCTGCCCATATCGCTGATCCAGTTTGATTTGAAAATCGATTTCCCGCGGGCAATCGGCAAAGCATGAAAAGTCCCAATAGGCCGTTGCGCGTATTTCTGCAGATTATCGAAGTAAGGAGTGCTGTACCTGTCTGCGATGCCATCGAGGATGCTGAGATGAAGTTCAAGAGGCTCTTCCACCTGGTAAAAAATGCGGCGCAGGCATTGTGCCTCAGGGCTGCCCGCAATTTTTTCCACCTCGCGGTCACTGAGGAGATAAATGTCGAGCTCCGGACGAATCAGCTTGATGCCTTGCGCCAGTGAGAGAGACAGGTCGGGCGAATTCACATCAACCCCGGTGGCTGCAAGATGAGTCGATAAGAACTCACGCAAGACCGGGCTGTTGTAGATAGACGCGAAGGGGATTCCTTCAGAGATGATGATGGCTTCCAGGCTTCCGTTCAGGATGGTTCCCAAAATGGCATCTTCATAACTGCTGACAAAGACGGTCTCATAGATAAAGGTGTCCTGCGGCCTGCGCAATTTGCGCAATTCCCGGCTGAGGCCGGGCCATGTCGAGGGGTGGGCAGCTGTGGCAATGAGTACTTCAAAGTATGGCCTGGGCGGCGCCGTTTCATTGCTGCCAACAGGCAGCTTTTCACTCATCACGCCCGGCGCGGTCTGGGCGCCCTGCCAGGCGGCGTCATTGCCGCGATAGGAATGAGTCAGTAACGCAACACTAACTGCCTGCACCACGCGGGTTGTGCCTGCTTGGTCGCTTTCTGCGATGCGTTCATCGATTGCCTGCAGAAGAGCGGGCCCGGGATAAGCAAAGAAATCCTCCCATTGCCGAAGGTCCTTGAAAATGGCGGCAACATTGGAGCGTTTTGTTTCCGCTGCTGAACCATGCTTTTGCAGCGCCAATCCCCAGGCACGTGCAGCGCTAAGCAGGTTGCGCCAGCGATCGTGGCGGGCTTCTGCAACAGTAAAGAATTGATCGAGGCGAACGTGTGGTGAGTTTACGTCAGTGCTCATAAATCCTCGTGTATTCCCTTTTTGGATGACTGAACTATTTCGAGCTTTTCATTTGTTCGAGCTCTTCATTTGCAAGAAGTTGTACTTTGCGCTGAGTTGAATGCGGGGCGCATTGCCTGTGCTGTTGTCTTTGTTGACGCGCCAGCCGTAAAGAAACTCGCTTCCCAGGCTGAGTTGTGCGATGGGACTCCAAATGAGGTTCACAGCGCTGTATTCGCTGCGGTGAAATTGGGATTTGACCTGTGCTGCCGTGTTCTGGGCCTGGAGGAAGCCATAGACGAGCGAAGAGCGCAGTTTTTCAGACCAGAGGTGCTGGTACCCGCCATAAAATCCGCCCACCGGAACTGCTTCCAGGACCGGGTTCAGAGCGCTTTTTACGGCTGCATCAATTCCCAATCCGCCCGTGTCATTGAAGTAACGCTCAATGCCATCTCCATAAGCGCCCTGGTAGGTCAAGTTGTCCTTCCCGATTTTGAATAGTCCGGCGAGGTTGAAGCCCCATCCGAAAACTGAATCGCTGCGGCCATCGGGCACAGAAGCTGCGATGTCTCTAAACAATGCTGACAGTTGCACGTGGCCGTAGCCCGCTTCATGCCGCAGTTGGATTGTGCCGTCAGGACTGGGGCTGTTCGGCAGAGCACTGAAATCCGCGGTCTTGAAGGCCACATCTGAAGTGGGCTTCTCAATCGCAATGCTTGTAGTGGTTGATTTTCCCAGCCGAAACGTGTAGCGCATCTGCGGATTGCGTATCGATACCTGGCTGTTCGGACCCTGAAAATCCAGCGTATCGGGTCCGGCATCCGGGTCCATGAAGTTGGAGAACGTCTGGCCTATCAATAAGTTTTTACCCTGCGCATAAGCATGACGCAGCCTTGGCGTTGTGGAACTGGAACCAAAGAAGTCCACTTCCAGAAAGAACCTGATGGAGCGTTCTTCTTTATATGGCACTAAAAAGTCCAAGTTGATCCGGCTCGGCCGCACCGACACGGTGGAGTTGTTCACGCCGGCTGCTGGAGCAGGAATGGGAATACTAGCCGGAATAAATCGCTCCTGGTCTCCCGCAGCGCGTGGATCAAAGGTGAAGTCGCTCTTGGCGTAGCCACCGATCTTCATGAAAGTTTTCGTTCCAGGCAGGCGAAAATAGTTCGGGTAACGTGGATCAAGAGGCGCGTTGTCGTAGCGTGCCGCCGCCTCCTGGTCCTGCGAGTTCAGCTGATATTCTGCCGTGGGTTTGCTCACTGTTTGCTTGGTCGTGAGTGCTTGTGCCGCGCCTGATGTTTTGTCCTGCTGGGCGTCGGCGCTCTTCGCCTGCTGGTCCTGTCCGCCTGGAGTCGCGGAATCGGTCGTCAGCTTTTTGATCTGGTCCTGGAGAGCCGTTACCTGAGTTTGCAAGCTCTCCAGTTGTTGTTGAAGGGCCGTAACATCCGGCCCTTTTGGAGGCGGTGCCGGTGCCTGGGCTTGTAACTGGTATGAAAGCACAGCTATTAACGATGCAGACAAATAGAACCGTAAAGCTTTTCTTAAATTCATGAATTTGCTCCGGGGGGAACAGCCGCATCCTCCTCAGGAAATGTCACACTGCTCCGAATCGTCAGCTACGGCAATGTAGCTGGCGGAGCGAAAATCAGGAACTGTCAAAAAATGACAGCTTGCAACGAAGTCCTGTCAATGTTGCCAGTGGGCGATGGCTCTTCGCGCAGGTAAAAGTGCGGAGATGTGTGGTGGCGCGTGACGCTATGGCAAAGCACAAAGAGCAGATAGGAATATCCGGATCGCAGACAGATGCATTGGTATGCGCGGCAATTCGCTATCTGGACTCTGCCACTGATTACCGTGAATGTCTCTCGCCCAGGCCCCGGTTCTGGCTTTTTGCAAGAAATGAACAGCGACAAAAGATGAAAGAGTATCCTCAAAAAAGAACCAGGTTGCCTGCGAACAAAAGCGAATGCAAGAAAGACCAGCTTGTTCTCCTGGACGATGCTCCTGAGCGCCGGGTGAATGTGCTGCGCGCCTTTACATTGATCGTAATCATTATTTGCATTGCTCTGCTGGGGCTCCTGAGAAGCTGATTTGAGAATAGCTGTCAATTCCACCAGTTGCGGATCTTACCTTTCTCAAGAAAAATTTCTCTCACAGAGACTTTGACTTTGCAGTCTGTGGGCCGATGCGTTTGGTCCCTATTCTTTTGAATCGTGGTGGGCCGGTCCCAGACAACTGATAAAGGCATTGGCGAGGAACGGTGATGAAACCAGCACAAATCCGCTCAAGAGTTCCAGCGCAAACGATTCGACGTGTAACTACCTTTCTTTGTGCAGTGCTGATGTTGCCTGGAAATGTTGGTCTGTGGGCGATGCAGCAACAACCGAGTCAGCCGGCGCAGCAGCAGGCCCAGCCGCAACAACAACCAGCAGGCTCGTCCGCTCCAGCTGCCAAGATATCGAATGACCAGCTGGATTCTCTGGTAGCACCCATTGCGCTTTACCCTGATCCGCTGCTGGGGCAGATGTTGGTTGCTTCCACCTATCCACTGGAAATCGTGCAGCTTCACCAGTGGCTGGAGCAGAACAAAAAACTCAAGGACAAGGCGCTGGCTGATGCGGTGATGAAGAAAGGCTGGGACCCAAGCGTCCAGGCGATGGCGGTTTTCCCGGATGTGGTAAAGCAAATGGCCACCAACATTGCGTGGACAGATGATCTGGGAAACGCTTTTCTCGCTCAGCAAAAGGACGTGATGGATGCAGTGCAACGTATGCGCAGCAAGGCGGTGGAAAAGGGCGCCCTGAAAACCACCGAGCAACAAAAAGTTGAAACTAAAGTCGTTGAGGAGAAGACAGTCATCGTAGTTCAGCCTGCCAAAACGGAAGTGGTTTACGTCCCAAGTTATGACCCGGTAGCGATCTGGGGAGCACCATATTATCCCTATCCGGCCTATGCTTACCCCGCCTATCCCGCGGGAGGAATGCTGCTCGGCTTTGGTGTGGGACTGGCGGTTGGCGCGGCATGGGGCGGCGGCTGGGGCTGGAATACCGGGTGGGGTAACAACAACGTGTACGTAAACCGCAACAACACCTTCATAAACAACTCTAACCGCGTGAACGGCGGCAGGTATGGCGGGGCTAACGGCCAGTGGCAGCACAATCCGGCGCATCGCGGTGGCGCACCTTACGCAAATCAGTCTGTCGCAAATCGTTATAACGGAAGTGCCCGCGGCAACACCATGAGCCAAAGGCAGACGGCTGCCCGACAGAATACAGGCCAATTCGCAGGAAGCCAGTTCCGAAGCGGAAACGCGACCGGTGCAGCGGGCGCCCAGAACCGCGGAGCGGCAGGTGCTAGCGCCCAGAATTTGAACCGTGGAGGTTCAGGCGGTGGTGGTGACCGTATCGGAAACCGCCAGGTTTCAAGCCAAGGCGGCAGCGGACGGAGCAGTAGCGCCTTTTCTGGTTCTTCCAGCGGGAGTGCAGCCCGCGCCAGTAGTTCCCGGGGCGCGTCGAGCATGGGGGCCCGTGGAGGTGGTCGCGGTGGTGGGAGGCGCAGGTGAATTGGTGCTTAACCCAAGCTGAGAGCAAGAATCGAATACTGGGCGCCGGGAGATGAGGGAGTTATGAAACCATTGTCATCGAAAACAAATGCAAGTGCGCTTCTCCTCTGTTTATTTCCGATTGTTCTGTCATGCGCAGTGTGGGCGCAATCCCAGGGGCAGCAGCCCTCGTCGTCTGCGCCAGCGGAGCAGAAGGGGTTCAAAACTCCACAACTCGCGGCCGAAGCCCTGATCAAGGCCGCGGAGAGTTATGACGTTCCGGCATTGTTGGAGATCTTCGGTCCGCAAGGCGAGGACTTTATCCAGTCTGCCGACCCTGTTAACGATAAGAATGTTATTCAGAAATTTGCTGAGAAGGCGCGGCAAAGGCATTCAGTGAGTGTCGAGAAAAATACCGCGATCCTGCAGGTAGGCACAGAGTATTGGCCCTTGCCAGTCCCAATCGTCAAGAGGCAGGGGCAGTGGTATTTTGACAGCAAGGCCGGACACGATGAGATATTGTTCCGGCGTATTGGGGCCAATGAACTGGACGCCATTCAAATCTGTCACGGGTATGTTGAAGCCCAGAAAGAATACGCTCTTACGCCTCACGGCAATCCTCCCGTACATCAATACGCGCAGAAAATTATCAGCAGTCCCGGTCAACAAGATGGGCTGTTCTGGAAAAATCCCGATGGCTCACCCGGCGGACCAATCAGCGAAGGCGTAGCCCGCGCACTCGAGGAAGGCTACTCCGAAAAAGGAGCCCCTTACCATGGATACTATTTCAAGATACTGATGGCACAGGGCCCAAACGCGCAATTCGGCAAAATAGATTACATGATCAATGGAGTGATGCTTGGTGGTTTCGCGTTGGTTGCGGTCCCAGCTGAATACCGCGTGACTGGGGTTAAAACGTTCATCGTCAGTCACTGGGGCATTGTTTATGAAAAGGACCTCGGTCCAGACTCGCTAAAGAGCGTGAAAGAGATGACTGAATTCAATCCCGACAAAACATGGCATCCCACCAGGGACAAACTGCTGCTGGCCGGGCGATAGATGGAACTAGCGACTCCGGCCAGCAACAGTGAGGAAAACAGGAAAAACCCGTGAAAGACTGGAGGGACCGGTGCCGTGGTCTCTTCTTTTTTTGCGGAATCAAAACGGCGTCAGCCATCGAAGAACAAGAATCCTGTCACATCTGACAGACGACACAAATTGGCGCCAGCCCTATTCTCGTCCTAGCTTCTGGCCGATCTTCGCTATTGCAGAAGTCATTTTGACCACTTGACCACGACGACATTCGCTGTCTCCCGCAAGGAGGTAACACCATGGGCATAGGAGCGTGGTTCGCTGCGACCCTGAAGCAATATCCGGAAATTGCCATCTTCCTTACATTGGCTATCGGATATTTTTTCGGAAAGTTTACTTTCCGTGGTATTGGTCTGGGATCAGTTACAGCCACCTTGCTGGCCGGTGTTTTGATCGGACAGCTTGGCATCACCATTTCCCAGCCCCTCAAGGCATTCGTCTTTCTTCTGTTCCTCTTTGCCGTGGGTTACGGAGTGGGACCGCAGTTCGTGCGTGGTATTGCAAAGGACGGCGTCCCGCAAGCCCTTTTCTCGGTAGTTCAATGCTTGTTCTGCCTGGCGGTTCCGATAGCAATAGCGAAAATTGCGGGGTATGACCTTGGCTACACGGCAGGGCTTTACTCAGGATCGCAGACCATCTCCGCCGCCATGGGCCTGTCGACTGATGCCATCAACCGCCTGGGCCTGGCCGCCGATGAGGCAAAAAGGCTTCTCGATGCCATGCCCATCGCTTACGCGGTCACCTACATGTTCGGCACGGTCGGCTCGGCCATTGTGATCGCCGTCATTTGCCCCGCATTAGTGCGAATCGACCTGCCGGCGGCCTGCAGAGACTATGAGGAAAAGTTCGGTGGCGGCGGGAAAAAAGAGCTTGGCGGCACTGGTTCCGCCTGGCACAAATGGGTCCTCCGCGCATTCCGTATTCAACCGGCTGGAAGAGTTGTTGGCTTGCGGGCAATTGAGGCTGAGGCGTTGGTCCCTAACGCGCGTCTCTTTATTCAGCGCATTCGCCGTAACGGAGTCATTCAGGAAGCAAATCCAGACACCATTCTGGAGGAAGGCGATGTGGTGGCGGTTGCGGGTGCACGCGAAGCACTTGTCAGTGTAGTAAACGAACGCGTCAGACTAGTGGCAAGCGCGGGCGCCCGGCCTGGTTTGTCGAACCGTGCAGACGAAGGAGCAATCGAGGTGGATGATCCTGAATTGCTCAGCGTTCCTATAGAAGGTGTTGACGTTTATTTAACAAATAAGGAAGTAGACGGCAAGACGCTTATTGAGCTTGCCTCATTGCCCGTATTCCGGGGCGTTTTTCTCCGGAAGATTACCCGGGGCGCAGTAGCCACCTCGATCCCGATCCTGCCGAGCACCAAAATTTTCCGAGGTGACATCCTTACCATCGTGGGCCGGACGCAAGATACCACCGCTGCAGCAAAAGTGCTGGGTGTGCTGGACCGTCCGACTGACGTTGCTGATGTGGCCTTCATCGGCGCGGGAATAGCAATTGGTGCGCTGATCGGTTCCCTGGTCTGGAAAGTAAGCGGAGTACCACTGACGCTCTCAACGGCCGGAGGGGCGCTTATTTCCGGTCTCGTTTGCGGATGGCTACGCTCAGTTCGCCCGAAGTTCGGACGCATTCCAACCTCCACAGTGTGGTTTATGAACTCTGTTGGACTGAATATCTTCATAGCCATCGTAGGCATCTCGGCAGGCCCGGGTTTCATAAATGGCCTGAAGACGCAAGGCGTCAGCCTGTTCCTGTGGGGAGCTGTGGCAACTACGGTGCCTCTGATTCTCGGCCTGTACATCGGCAAATACCTCTTCCGTTTTCACGACGCGCTGTTGCTGGGGATACTTTCCGGCGCACGCACCACTACTGCCTCACTCGGCCTTGTATGCGACCGCGCCGGAAGCCAGATTCCCGCGCTTGGATACACAGTTACGTACGCAGTCGGCAATACGCTCCTCACCATCTGGGGGATGGTCATCATTGTGCTCATGGCCCGATAAATTTTGAAAGGAAGCAATCATGGATGTCTTGCACCTCGAAAGCTTTGAAACTCTGAGTCCGTTTGAAATCAAGGATGAGTTGATCAAACTCGCCAGAAACACGTCTCGGAAGTCACAGTCGGCATTTCTCAACGCTGGCCGCGGCAATCCCAACTGGATCGCCACCACGCCCCGCGAGGGATTCTTCCTGCTGGGACAGTTCGCGATTACTGAGAGCAAACGCGTGATGGACCTTCCAGCAGGCGTAGGCGGAATGCCGCAGGCCCAAGGCATCGCCGGCCGTCTCGATGCATGGCTTGCTCAACACAAGGACATGCCAGGCGCCTCTTTCCTGACTGATATGGTTACATTCGCGGTGAAGAAGTTTGGGTTCGAGCCGGATGCCTTCATCCACGAATTGGTGGATTCGATCATTGGAGACAACTACCCGGTCCCCGACCGCATGCTGGTACACAACGAACGCATCGTTCATGAGTACCTGATGTGGGCGATGTGCGGGAAACCGCTCCCTTCAGGCAGGTTTGACCTCTTTGCGGTGGAGGGCGGCACTGCCGCGATGTGCTACATCTTCAAGTCCCTGAAATCCAACCGCCTTCTGCGCTCCGGCGACACCATTGCGCTGGGCACGCCGATCTTTACTCCCTATCTCGAATTTCCGCACCTTGAAGATTTTAATTTGAACGTGGTGAACATCCAGGCACCGCAGGAAAACCGGTTCCAGTTCACTGATGAGCAACTCCAGAAGCTGGAAGACCCGAAGATCAAGGCCTTCTTCCTGGTAAATCCCGGCAATCCTACAGGCGCTGCTCTAAGCAAAGAGGTGATCGCCAAAATCACGAAGCTGGTGAAGACCAAGCGCCCTGATCTCATGCTCTTGACTGACGATGTGTACGGCACCTTTGTCCATGATTTTCGCTCGCTATTGGGCGAATTGCCCCAGAACACGATCGGCGTGTACTCCTACTCAAAGTATGTGGGCTGCACCGGCTGGAGGCTGGGCGTAATCGCCGTCCATGAAAACAACATCTTTGACCGGATGATTGCCAAACTTCCGGAGACCGATTTGGCAGCCCTCGACAAGCGCTACGGAGCGCTAACGCTCGAGCCCCGCAAGATCAAATTTATCGATCGGATCGTGGCGGACAGCCGTGATGTTGCGCTGAACCATACAGCGGGACTTGCACTGCCGCAGCAGGTAATGATGAGCCTGTTTTCTCTTGCCGAGCTGATGGACAGCGCCAAGAACTATCAGAAGACGTGCATGGAAATCCTGCACCGGCGCGCTAAAGCCATGATCGAAGGCCTCGGAATTGACGTTCCACCGAACCCTCTCTATGACGCATATTACGGCCTGATTGATTTTGAGTTCTGGGCGCGTAAGAACATAGGCGACGATGCCGTCAACTATTTAAAGAAGAACGTTCACCCGCTCGATCTCGCCTTCCGCCTGGCCGACAACTACGGCATTGTGCTGCTGAATGGGGGCGGGTTTGAAGCGCCAAACTGGTCCTTGCGCGTGTCTCTGGCCAACCTGCCCGATGAAGTCTATGAAGACATCGGACGTGGAGTCCGTGCGGTGGCGCGCGGCTATCGGGATGCATTTGAAGCCTCACAACGCGCCAAGCAACAGGCCGAGGAGCCATTGAAGCGAGCAGGGTAAATATACGGACGAGTTACATGCTGCTCTGGACCCTTGTTCCAGGCTGGCTCATGGCAGTGAATGGTGAATCCGGTTTACCCCGAATCTTGTAATCAACAAGAAGTCTACGGGGAAGTTACAGGCGAGGTCGGCATCTGCGTGCGGCCTCATCAACTCTAAATCTGCCCAGGTGGTATGAAAAGGAAATGGTATGACTGAAAAACAGATCTTCTTACAGCAGCCCCAGATCCATAATCCGAAATGGCAGCAATGGGGACCCTATCTTAGTGAGCGCCAATGGGGGACCGTCCGCGAAGATTACAGTGAAAACGGTGACGCCTGGGCATACTTCAGCCACGATCAGGCCCGCTCTCGCGCATATCGCTGGGGAGAAGATGGGCTGGGCGGAATTTCCGATGACCATCAACTGCTTTGCTTCGCGCTGGCCTTGTGGAACGACAAAGATCCGATCTTGAAAGAGCGGCTTTTCGGGCTCACGAATTCTGAAGGCAATCACGGTGAAGACGTCAAGGAATACTACTTTTACCTCGACAGCACGCCAACGCATTCTTACATGAAGTACCTCTACAAATACCCGCAAGGCGCTTTTCCCTATGATGACCTGATCAGTAAGAACCGGCAGCGGTCGCGCGATGAATTTGAGTATGAATTAATTGATACCGGCATATTTGACGACGACCGTTACTTTGACGTGTTTGTGGAGTACGCAAAAGAATCTCCTGACGACATCCTGATCAAAATTACCGTTTGTAATCGAGGCCCTGAAGCTGCGCCCCTAACGGTGCTGCCTACCTTATGGTTTCGGAACACGTGGTCCTGGGGAGATACTGGAAGCCATCCACTGATTCGTGCGGATGAAACGGTGAAAAATGCAAGCGCCGCGGACGCGTTCCACCCGCAGTTAGAACATATGTTCCTGTATTGTGAAGGCGAACCC
>Ga0207693_10003679_pt1 | contig 13088 bp, 11 predicted proteins | sample LARL81metaG_FD_184347 | JGI IMG/M metagenome (GOLD analysis project Ga0207693, IMG submission 184347) | Corn, switchgrass and miscanthus rhizosphere microbial communities from Kellogg Biological Station, Michigan, USA - LAR L8-1 metaG... | ecosystem: Host-associated > Plants > Roots >...
GCCGCGGCGATCAGCACGGTGAGTCCGTACTCCTTCATCCCGGCTCACCCGGCCCGTTCGGTTGCCGCTCCATTAGTGCCCAACTTTAGATCACCCGGCCCAGCGGAGCGTGCCAGCCTGCCGATCCGCAGCGGGGTTCAGCGGGTGGGCCCGAGGCCTGCGTCCCGGCCGCGACCCGGCGTGTCGCCCGCGGCCCCACCGGCCGTGTCGGGGGCGGGCTCCGGCTCAGCCGGCGCAGCAGCCTCAGCAGCCCCAGCTGTCCCATCAGCCTCAGTCACTTCAACAGACTCAGAAGCCTCAGCAGACTCAGCCGCTTCAGCGGGCTCAGCGCCCGCTTCCTCGGGGACGGCACTGGCCGCACCCTCCGCCGCCGCGCCAGCCGGCTCATCCCCCGCGCCCGCTGGCTCGTCCTCGGCCGGGTCGTCCACCTCGGCGACCAGGATCACGTCGCGAAGCCGGTCAACCGTGATCACCCCGGCGCGCAGCAGCCGGGGCACCGAGCCGGTGAGGTCGACGATGGTGGACGGCTCACCCGGGCAGGGCCCGCCGTCCAGGTACACGGCCACGCTGTCGCCCAGCTGGGCCTCGGCCTCGGCGGCGGTGGCCGGCATCGGGCCCGGGGCCGCCGACTTCGCGCTGCTCACCGCCAGCGGGCCGGTCTGCTTCAGCAGGTCCAGCGCGACCTGGTTGAGTGGCATGCGGACCGCGACCGTGCCCTTGCTGTCCCCGATGTCCCAGACCAGGGTGGGGCTGGACCGGCAGATCAGGGTCAGCGGGCCCGGCCAGAATTCGTCGATCAGGTCCTTGCCCGAGTCGCCGAGTTCGTGAATCAGGGCCATGGCCGCGCGCACTGTGCCGACCAGCACCGGCGGCGGCCGGTCCCGGCCCCGGCCCTTGGCTTTGAACAGGGCTTCCACCGCAACCGGGTCGAAGGCCTCGGCGGCGACCCCGTATACGGTGTCGGTCGGCAGCACGACCAGCTCACCCCGGCGCAGCGCTGCTTCGGCCGCGGCCAGCCCTTCGGCCCGCTGATCCGGGTCCGCGCAGTCAAACCGTGCGCTCATGGCCGCTCATCCTCCCAGACCGCCGTCACAAAACGATCGCGGCCGGCCAGGTCCCGGTGATTGCGCTGGTCCCGCCAGCCGCGTTCCTCGGCGAAGGCCCAGTACACGGCGGCGCCCTGGGGCGCGCCGTGCTCCACCGCCACGATGCCGCCCCCGCGCAGCAGCCGGCGGGCGGTCTGCTCCACCACGCGCACCGCGTCCAGCCCGTCGTGGCCGCCCCACAGCGCGGTCGCGGGGTCGTACTCGCCCACCTCGGGCGGCACCGACGCGCCCCACGGGATGTACGGCGGGTTGCTCACCACCAGGTCGACCGATCCGTCCAGGTCGGCCAGGGCCGAGGCGAAGTCGTCGCCGTGCAGCATGACCCGCCCCGTGGTGTGCGGCGATGCGGCCGCGAGCCGTTCGACGTTGCGCTGGGCCCAGGCCCGGGCCAGCGGGTCCACCTCGACCGCGTGCACCAGCGAGCGCGGCACCTCCTGCGCGATGGCCAGGGCGATCGCGCCCGAACCAGCGCCCAGGTCGGTGACCACCGGCTCGGCCACATCCATCTCCCGCAGCCGGTCGATGACCCAGCCGGTCATCACCTCGGTCTCCGGCCGGGGCACGAACACTCCCGGCCCGACTTCGAGATCCAGGTAGCGGAAGTAGGCGTGCCCGGTGATGTGCTGCAGCGGCTCCCGCGCCTCGCGGCGGCCAATCTCGTCCCAGAACCGGGGGTTGAACTCGGTGTCCGGTACCCGGTGCAGCTCGGTCCGGGGCACGCCGTGCACATGCGCCGCGATCTGCTCCGCGTCGGCCCGCGGCGAGTCCACGCCAGCTTCGGCCAGGCGGGCCGAGGCCACGGCGATCTCGTTCAGCAGCAGGGTCATCCGGAACCTCGCGCCGGTTCAGCCAGCACCGGTTCAGCCAGCAGCGGCCGGGCCGGGCCCGCCGGGTCAGCCGCCATTGGCCGCGGCGGCCCGCTCGGACCGGTCCGCCTCGGTCAGCGCGGTGATCACCGCGTCCAGGTCGCCGTCGATGACGTGGTCGAGGTTGTAGGCCTTGTAGCCGACCCGGTGGTCGGAGATCCTGTTCTCCGGGAAGTTGTAGGTGCGCACCCGCTGGGACCGGTCCACCGCCTTGACCTGGCTGCGCCGCTCGGCCGCGGCCTGCGCCTCGGCCTCGGCCTCGGCCTGGGCCAGCAGCCGGGCGCGCAGGATACGCAGGGCCTGCTCCTTGTTCTGCAGCTGGCTCTTCTCGTTCTGGCAGGACACCACGATGCCGGTGGGCAGGTGGGTGATCCGGACCGCGGAGTCGGTGGTGTTCACGCTCTGCCCGCCCGGGCCGGACGAGCGGTACACGTCCACCCGCAGGTCGCTGGGGTCGATGGTCACCTCGACCGGGTCGGCCTCCGGCATGACCAGCACGCCCGCGGCCGACGTATGGATCCGGCCCTGCGACTCGGTGACCGGGACCCGCTGCACCCGGTGCACGCCGCCCTCGTATTTCAGCCGGGACCAGACCCCGTCGCCGGGGCCGCCCCTGTTTCCGGACTTGACCGCCACCGTGACGTCCTTGTAGCCGCCCAGCCCGGTCATCTGCGAGTCGAGGATCTCGGTCTTCCAGCCCCGGCGTTCGGCGTACCGCAGGTACATGCGCAGCAGGTCCCCGGCGAACAGCGCCGACTCCTCGCCGCCCTCGCCCGCCTTGACCTCCAGGATGACGTCCTTGCCATCGCTGGGGTCGCGGGGCGCCAGGTACTCGTTCAGCTGGTCCTCGAGCTGGGCCCGGCGGCGGGCCAGCTGGCTGGCCTCGGCGGCGAACGACGGGTCCTCTTCGGCCAGTTCCCGGGCGGTGGCCTCATCGGCCACCGTCCGCTGCCACTGGTGGTAGGCATCGACCATGAGACTGATCTCCCCGTAGCGGCGCGACAGCGCCCGGGCGTGCTCGGGGTCGGCGTGCACGGCGGGGTCGGAGAGCGCCTTCTCCAGGTCGGCGTGCTCCGCCGCCAGCTCACCGAGCCGGTCGAACACCGTTGTCCTCCTCCAGTGATGGCCGCGTGGGCCCGTTAAAACCGAAGATCACCGTGCCTTGATGGGTGGCAAAGCCACAACATCCCGGCACGGTGATCGGGGAAAGCTACTTGGCGCCTGCTGCCTTCTTGCCGAACCGGCGCTCGAACCGGGCCACGCGGCCGCCGGTGTCGAGGATCTTCTGCTTGCCGGTGTAGAACGGGTGGCAGCTGGAGCAGATGTCGGCGTGGATGACGCCGCCTTTCGCGGTGCTCCGCGTGGTGAAGGTGCTCCCGCAGGTGCAGGTCACCTCGGTCACCACGTAGTCGGGGTGAATACCTGGCTTCACTTGTTATCTCCTGCCTTGGGCGGTCGCCGGGTCGCCAGGCGGGGCAGCCCCGCCACGGCGTGAACCGGTACCGCGCTGGTTTGGCTATTCAGTGTGCCAGACCCTGCAACGTGGTACAGGGCCTGGCGATTCCCTAGCCGCGGTCCTGGCCGACGGTGGTCTTCTGGACGTGCAGCAGGAACTCGGCGTTGCTCTTGGTCTCCTTCATCCGCTCCATGAGCACCTCGAGCGCCTGCTGTGGCTCCAGGGCGTGCAGCACCCGGCGCAGCTGCCAGACGATCCGCAGCTCTTCCGGCGTCATCAGGATCTCTTCCTTGCGGGTGCCAGAGGCATCCACGTCGATGGCCGGGAAGATCCGCTTGTCGGCCAGCTCGCGGCGCAGCCGCAGCTCCATGTTGCCGGTCCCCTTGAACTCCTCGAAGATGACCTCGTCGGCCCGGGACCCGGTCTCGATCAGCGCGGTGGCCAGGATGGTCAGCGACCCGCCGTGCTCGATGTTGCGCGCCGCGCCGAAGAACCGCTTGGGCGGGTAGAGCGCGGTGGAGTCCACACCACCGGACATGATCCGGCCGCTGGCCGGCGCGGCCAGGTTGTAGGCCCGGCCCAGCCGGGTGATCGAGTCGAGCAGCACGACCACGTCGTGGCCCATCTCGACCAGCCGCTTGGCCCGCTCGATGGCCAGCTCGGCCACGGTCGTGTGGTCCTCCGCGGGCCGGTCGAAGGTGGAGTGGATCACCTCGCCCTTGACCGAGCGCTGCATGTCGGTGACTTCCTCCGGCCGCTCGTCCACCAGGACGACCATGAGGTGGCACTCTGGGTTGTTCTTGGTGATCGCGTTCGCGATGGCCTGCAGGATCATCGTCTTGCCCGCCTTGGGCGGGGACACGATCAGCCCACGCTGGCCCTTGCCGATCGGGCTGACCAGGTCCATGATCCGGGTGGTCAGCACGCCGGGGTCGGTCTCCAGCCGGAGCCGGTCCTGCGGGTACAGCGGGACCAGCTTGGCGAAGTCCGGGCGGCCGCGGGACTGCTCCGGGTCCAGCCCGTTGATCTTGTCCAGGCGGACCAGCGCGTTGAACTTCTCCCGGCGCTCGCCCTCGCGGGGCTGGCGGACCGCGCCCTCGATGACGTCGCCCTTGCGCAGGCCGTGCCGGCGGACCTGGGACAGCGACACGTACACGTCGTTGGAGCCGGGCAGGTACCCGGTGGTCCGGATGAACCCGTAGTTGTCCAGCACGTCCAGGATGCCGGCGATCGGGATCAGCACGTCGTCCTCGGCGATGACCGGCTCGGCCTCGCCACCGCCGCCGCGCTCGCGGCGCCGGTTGCGGTTGCGGAACCGGTCCCGGTTACGGCGCCGGCCGGGGCCCTCGTCGTCGTCGCGGTCCATGGCCTGTCCGCGCTGGCCGTTGTCGCGCTGGCCACTGTCACGGCCGCCATCACGCTGGCCACTGTCACGGCCGCCATCACGCTGGCCACTGTCACGCTGGCCACTGTCCCGGTCGCGCTGCTCGCCTGCGTCGCCGCGGCTCGCGTCGTCCCGCCGGCCGTTGCGGCGCCGCTGCTCGCGGCGCGGCCCGCCGTCGCCCGGCTGGCCGTCCGCGGGCGCCTGGGCCCGGCCGTTCGGCTCGGCCGTGCCCGGGCCGGCGACCGTGCTGCCGGCCTGCCCGAAGGCAAGCTGGCTATCCGTGCCTGGCGCCGGGCCATCCTGGGCCGGGCCGGCCTCCCGGGTTGCTGCGCGCGGCTGGCGCGCGGTCGCGGTGGCTTCCTGCGCCGGGGCTGACTGCCCGGCATCGCCCAGGGCGGGCTGAGTGGGTGTGTCTGACTCCATGGCGTCCTGCTCACGCTGGCGAGGCGCGCCGGCTCCCGCAGGCGCACCACGCTGGACTGAGTTGTCGTGTGCCCGGTTGCCCACGGGTGCGGCGGTGCCGTCCTGCGGGCCAGCCGGGCCCTGGCCGGCGGGCCTGCGATACGCGCTGCCGCCAGCCTCCCTGTCCTGAATCGCTTCGATGAGCTGGCTCTTGCGCATCCGGCCGGTGCCGGTGATACCCATCTGCTGGGCGATCCGCTGCAGGTCAGCAAGCAGCATGCCGGAGAGCCCGGAACCACCTCGGCGGGCAGGCTTGTCAGTCACCGTCTCACCGGCTGGGGCGCTGTCCCCCGGGCCGCTGGCCGGTCCCGCCGCGGGCGGGGACAGGCCGGGCCCCCCGGTTCCGGCGGCCGGCGCCGCGCCCGCGCTGGCGGGGGCGATACCGGGCTCGGCCGAGTAGCCGGGGGATGCCTCGGGCGCGCCCGAGGAGCCGGTGAAGAGTTCGGTGGTGTCGCTCACGAGGGGTCCTTCCCAGGGAGCGGGCGTCGGCCGCGCATGCGGCCGGTCGACCCGGTGTCACGGTCCGGCGAATCGGCCGGACCTGGTACTGCTGTTCCTGCTATGCCCATACCGCCACGGCACGTGCTCTCGCCCGTGCCCCGTTCCCGCGCCGACCCTGCTGAGCTAGCGCCTGCGGCTGGGGACCGCAGCTGTAACCCGGGTTCCTTAGCCGGGGCAGGGGTTTCGGAACGAGCCCAGACGGCTGGGATGGCCCGCCCTGGCCCTCCGCCCGCTCCTGGTTCGCCAAGACCACCCCGCGTGAGTTCCGGGCGGGGGGGAAGTGGTGAACCAGAGAGTTGACGGAGCGTCACAGACCACGCCCGGCGGTGAAGCCGGTCACGTCGCAAGTGACGGGCGAGCACCTGACCCCGTGGCGGGGTACCTGGTGCAGTGCCTACCTTAACACTAGGAGAGGCCACAGCATTCCTCGGCACCGGTCCGTGTGTCGTAGCAGACCCTGGCCAGCCTCGCGGGAAATCCCGCTCGACTCACCCGAGGCAACCGTGCCGTGTGTCCGGGAACTGGGCAGCGCACGCTGTCTCATGGGCGTTCGCCTGGCAGGGCGGTCTGGAGGGTAGCGCCGTACCGGTCGACGTCCAGGGGGCTTATACGCCAGACGGTACCCGTTTCTGCCGCGATTGAATCCACCAGGTCAGGGCCCGGGCCCGCGCCCGCCACGGTGAACGCGAGCACGGATGGCCCGGCGCCGGACAGCACCGCGGGCACCCCCGCCGCCCGGAGCCGGCCGAGCAGGTCGGCGGCGTGCGGCAGCACCCCGGCCCGGTACTCCTGGTGCAGAAAATCGACGGTCGCGTCGAGCAGCACCGTGGGGTCCCGGGTCAGCGCCGCGACCAGCAGCGCACTGCGCGCGCTGTTCGCGGCCGCGTCCTGGTGCGGCACGGTGGCCGGCAGCGCGCCGCGGGCGGTGGCCGTCGCCAGACCTTCCGCCGGAACGCACAGCACCGGGTGGATCTGCTCCAGCACCGGCAGCCGCACCAGGTGGGCAGCTGACGGCGTGGCGGCGGTGTTCCCCACCCCGGCCGCTGGCCCGCTAGTCCAGGCGATCGTCAGGCTGCCAGCCAGGCACGCCGCCACGTTGTCGGGGTGCCCCTCCAAGTCCGCGGCCAGCGTGAGCACCTCCCCGTCGGGAAGCAGTTCCGCGCCGCCGCGCACCAGCCCGCGGGCGGCCAGCACGCCGGTGACGATAGCCGCCGCCGAGGAGCCGAGCCCGCGGCCGTGCGGGATCGTGTTGCGGCTGCGCATTGCGATCCCCGGGGGCTGCCCGCCGAGCCGGCCGAACGTGGCCCGCATGGCCCGCACCACGAGGTGCGCCTCGCCCAGGCCCGCGCTGTCACTGCCCTCGCCGGTCACCTGGATGTCCAGCCCGCCGCTGGTCACCCGGGCGACCGTCACGTCATGCCGGGCCAGGGCCAGGGCCAGGGCGTCGAAACCCGGCCCGAGGTTGGCACTGCTGGCCGGGGCGCGGACCACCACCGGCTGGTCCCGCCAGCGGGCGGGCGCCACGGTCACCCGGGATTCCCCGGGGCGTGTCCCGGTCATGCCAGGCCCAGCGCGGCCGCCGCGGCGGCCGGCTCGGCGGGGATGGTGACCGGGGCCGGGGCGGCGGACACCGCCCAGTCCGGGTCCTTGAGCCCGTTGCCGGTCACCGTGCAGACCACCCGGCCGCCAGCGGGCAGCTGGCCGCGCTCGTGCGCCTGGAGCAGCCCGGCCACCCCGGCCGCCGAGGCCAGCTCGCCGAATACCGCCTCCTGCGCGGCCAGCAGCCGGTAGGCGGCGAAGATCTGCCGGTCGGTGACTGAGTCGATCAGCCCGCCGGACTCACGCTGGGCGGTCTCGGCCAGCCCCCAGGACGCCGGGTTGCCGATCCGGATCGCGGTCGCGATGGTCTGCGGCGCGCGCACCGGCTCGCCGCGCACGATCGGCGCCGCGCCACTGGCCTGGAAACCGAACATCCGCGGCACGCGGGCAGCCCGGCCCGCCGCCGCGTACTCGGTGTACCCCTTCCAGTACGCGGAGATGTTCCCGGCGTTGCCGACCGGCAGGCAGTGCACGTCCGGGGCATCACCCAGCGCGTCGACGATCTCGAACGCGGCCGACTTCTGCCCCTCCAGCCGGTCCGGGTTCACCGAGTTGACCAGCGCGACCGGGTAGTCGGCGGCGAGCTTGCGGGCCAGCTCCAGGCAGTCGTCGAAGTTCCCGTCCACCTGGAGCAGCCTGGCCCCGTGCACCAGGGCCTGGGCCAGCTTGCCCAGCGCGATCTTGCCGCGGGGCACCAGGACGGCGCAGGACAGGCCGGCCCGGGCCGCGTACGCGGCGGCGCTCGCGCTGGTGTTGCCGGTGGATGCGCAGATCACCGCGGTCGCCCCGCGGGCCGCGGCCAGGCTGACCGCCACCGTCATCCCGCGGTCCTTGAACGACCCGGTCGGGTTGGCCCCCTCCACCTTGAGGTACACGTCGCAGCCGGTCCGCGCGGACAGCGTGGGCGCGGGCAGCAGCGGGGTCGCCCCCTCGCCCAGCGTCACCACCGGCCCGCCACCGGGCACCGGCGGCAGCCACTCCCGGTACTGCGCGATCACACCGCGCCACGGCACGTAATTAGCGGCTGCCGCGCCGGCGGCTTTCACGGCTGCGTTCATTCGGCTGGTTCCCCCTCCACGCGCATCACGCTGGCCACCGCGCGGACCGGCCTCATCGTGCCCAGTTCAGCGACGCAGCTGGACAGGGCCGCGTCCGGCGCGATGTGCGTCACGATGACCAGCTGCGCGTCCTCGCCCCGGCCCTCCTGGCGCACGGCCTCGATCGAGACATCGTGCTTGGCGAACGTCTCGGCCACCTGGGCCAGCACGCCGGGCCGGTCGGCCACGTCCAGCGCTACGTGATACCGGGTCAGCGAGTCGCCCATGGGCAGCGCGGGCAGCTGCGCGTACGTGGACGCGTCCGGCCCGCGGGTCCCGGCGACCCGGTTGCGCGCCACCGCGACCACGTCGCCGAGCACCGCGCTGGCGGTCGGCACGCCCCCCGCGCCAGCCCCGTAGAACATCAGCTGGCCCGCCGCCTCGGCCTCGACGAACACCGCATTGTAAGCGGCCCGCACGCCGGCCAGCGGATGACTGCGCGGGATCATCGCCGGGTGCGCGCGGACCGAGACTCCCTGGGGGTGGCGCTCACAGATGGCCAGCAGCTTCACCACCCGGCCCAGCGCCCGGGCGCTGGCGATGTCGGCCGCGGTGACCGCGGTGATGCCCTCCCGGTACACGTCGGCCGCGGTGACCCCGGTGTGGAAGGCCAGCCCGGCCAGGATGGCCGCCTTGGCGGCCGCGTCGAAGCCCTCGATGTCCGCGGTCGGGTCGGGCTCGGCGTAGCCCAGTGACTGGGCCTCGTCCAGCGCGTCCGCGAACCCCGCGCCCGAGGTGTCCATCCGGTCGAGGATGTAGTTCGTGGTGCCGTTGACGATGCCGAGCACCCGGTGCACGGCATCACCGGCCAGTGATTCGCGCAGCGGCCGGAGCAGCGGGATGGCGCCGGCCACAGCCGCCTCGTAGTAGAGGTCGACGCCGTTCTCCCGGGCCGCCTCGTGCAGCGTGGCGCCGTCCTCGGCGAGCAGCGCCTTGTTCGCCGAGACCACAGCCTTGCCCGACTTCATCGCGGCCAGCAGGACGGAGCGGACCGGCTCGATGCCGCCGATCACCTCGACCACGATGTCCACGTCAGGCCGGGTGACCAGGCCCATCGGGTCGCCGGTGAGCAGCGCCGCGTCGACCGGCACGGACCGGGGCCGGTTCGGCCTGCGGACCGCGACCCCGGCTACTTCGAGCCGGGCGCCGGTCCGCGCGGCCAGCTCACTGGACTGCTGGCCGAGCAGGCGGAACACTTCAGAGCCCACCGTCCCGCAGCCCAGCAGGGCCACTCTCAGCGTCCGCACGACCGCCGGTCTCCCCTCACTCTGCGTCCAGCCGGAGCAGATCATCCATGGTCTCCCGGCGGACCAGCAGCCGGGCTGAGCCGCCGGCCACGGCCACCACGGCGGGCCGGGGCACGTAGTTGTAGTTGCTGGCCATCGACCGGCAGTACGCGCCGGTGGCAGCCACCGCGACCAGGTCCCCGGGGACCAGGTCGGACGGCAGGTAGCAGTCGGTGACCACGATGTCGCCGCCCTCGCCGTGCCGGCCAGCCACCCGGGACAGCATGGGCGGCGCGGCCGACTCCCGGGAGGCGAGCACGCAGGTGTACTCCGCGCCGTACAGCGCGGTGCGGATGTTGTCACTCATCCCGCCGTCCACGCTCACGTAGCTGCGCAGCCCGTCCACGTCCTTGACCGTCCCGACCTCGTACAGCGTAATGGTGCCCGGCCCGGCGATGGCGCGTCCCGGCTCGACCACCAGCCGGGGCACGGCCAGGTCACGGGCGGCGCACTGGGCCGCCACGATCTCGTCCAGGTGCTGCGCCATGACCTTGACAGCGGCCGGGTCGTCACTGTCTGTATAGCTGATGCCGAAGCCGCCGCCCAGGTTCAGCTCGGTGAGCTGCCACCCGTGCTCGTCGCGGATCTGCGCGGCCAGGCCGGTCACCCGGCGGGCGGCCATCTCGAACCCGTCGGTGCCGAAGATCTGCGACCCGATGTGCGTGTGCAGGCCGGCCAGGTCCAGCCCGGGACTGGCCAGCACCCGGCGGGCGGCTTCCGCGGCCGCGCCGGAGGCCAGCGAGAACCCGAACTTCTGGTCGTCGTGCTCGCTGGCCACGAACTCGTGCCCGGTCGCCACGACCCCGGTGGCCACCCGGATGAGAACCCGAGGACGTGCTGCCGGTGCCTCGCCGGGCGGCGGGTCGGTCAGGTAAGCCAGCCGGGCGATCTCCTCGCCGGAGTCCACCACGATGCGGCCCACGCCCACGTCCAGCGCCCGGGCCAGTTCGCTGGGCAGCTTGTTGCTGCCGTGCAGGGTGATCGTGTCCGGCGGCACCCCGGCGGCCAGCGCGACCTCCAGTTCGCCGCCGGTGCACACGGCCACCCCGAGGCCCTCCTCAGCCACCCAGCGCAGCACGCCCCGGCAGCAGAACGCCTGGGCCGCGTAGCTCACCCCGGTCTGCGGGCCGAACGCCGCGCGGAAACCGCGGCACCGCTGCCGGAGGTCCTCCTCAGCACAGACGAACAGCGGGGTGCCGAACTCGGTGGCCAGGTCACGCACGTCGATGCCGCCAATCGTCAGCACGCCGCCGGCCCGGTGCGCGGTGCGCGGCCACAGTTGCGGGAGCAGGCCGTTCAGATTGGCAGGGGGTATGGGCGGGCGGGCAGCGGGCAGCACCCCCGCGTGGCGTGGCCCGGCGGGGTGGGCGACACGGCTCATGACCACTTCCTTGCTGATCGGCTGCGCTGGCGGCTATCGGCGGCCGGGGGCGGTCACCCCGAGCAGCCCCAGTCCGGTGCCCAGGACCGTCCGCGCGGCATCGGCCAGCCACAGCCGGGCCGCCAGCCGCGGCTCGGTGACCGGCTCCCCCGGTCGGGAGGGCTCCGCCAGGGCACCGGGCTGGCTGACCGGACAAGCCTCCTGCCAGCCAAAGTACGTCCCAGCCAGGCTGGCCAGGTAGGCCGCCAGCACATGCGGCTGGTGACGGCGAGCGGTCCCGGAGACCCGTTCGGGCAGCCAGGACATCGCGTCGAGCAGCGCCCGCTCGGTGGGGTGCGTGAGCAGGTGCGGCTGGAACCGCTCCGCATCCCCCCTGGGCAGGCCGAGGTCGGCAGCCTGCCGGACGGCGGACGCGGCGTGGGCGTGCGCGTACCGGACAGCATAGGCGGGATTGCCCAGGTGCTGCGCGGCGGCGGCGTGCGGGTCGATCACCGGGCCGCGGCGGCCGGGGCCTGGGTCAGCCGGGGCAGCCAGGGCGAGCGCGCACCGGACGGCGTCCTCGCCCGCGTACCCGATGGCGTCGCCGACCGGGCTGGCTCCCGGTGGCGCTGGGGCCAGTGGCGCGGTGGGCGGTTCGGCCCAGCTGAGCTCCGCGCCCGCGGCCGTCGCGCAGCGGCCGGACACCTCGGCGGCCAGCCGGTCGGCCGCCTCCGCCCAGCCACGGGTGGCGGCCAGCTGCGCGTCCGGCAGCCCCTCGACCCGGGTGCCGCGCAGCGACTGGCTGGCGGCACAGCCTGGCCCGGCCTGGCTGATCCGCACGGCCAGCCGGGCCAGCGTGTCGTGGCTGACGGTGAGGGACAGATAGCCGTCTCCGGTCACCCCGGCCTGGCTGACCTCCTCGCGCGGCCGCAGCCGCTCGGCCAGCACCGCGGCGATCCGCGCCGGGGCGGCCCCGGTCTGCCTGGCCAGCTCGAACGGCAGGGTGGTGGCGTAACTGCCCGGCCCGCCGCCGGCCCCGGCCGGGACCGGCCGCCAGGCTGGTGCGCGGGTGGCGGCCGGGGCGCGGGGACTGGGCAGCACACCGTCGGCCACGGCCGTGCCCAGCGCCACGGTAGTGGCCACGCTGAGGTCCCCGGTGATCACCCGGAGCAGGGTATCCCGGGCCGTTGGGTTCAGGCCTGCTCAGGCTGGCCGGCAGCGGGCCCGCCGCGATCGGCGGGCCCGCTGCCGGCCAGCTCGCGGACCACCCGGATCATCTCGCCCGGGTCGAACGGCTTGGTCAGGTAGGCGTCTACGCCGATCTCCCGGCCGCGGTCCTTGTCGTCCTCCTGGGCCCGGGCGGTGATCAGCACGACCCGGATCTGGCTGGTCTCCGGATTGCGCCGGAGCTGCCCCGCGGTCACCCAGCCGTCCAGCCGCGGCATCATCACGTCCAGCGTGATGACGTCCGGATTGATCGCGGCGACCTTGTCCAGGCAGTCCTGCCCGTCCACGGCGGTCGCCACGTCGAATCCTTCCAGGGTGAGATTGACGGCGATGAGCTGGCGGATCACCTCATCGTCGTCAACCACGAGCACGCGTCCCAGAGCCTGCGCCACGGCGCGAGGCTAGCGTGTCCCGGGCACTTCCCGCACCAACACGCGACGGACACTCGTCCGGTCGAGTGCGCGGACCAGCACGCCAGCCCGTTTTGCGGCGCTGCCCCCGGCTGGCCGGAACGCCCGGGCGGGGCTGCGGGGGAACTGCTCAGGGGTAGATGGTCTGGTGCTCGTGCAGCATCGCCACGTATTTCGCGATCCGGGCCGCCCGGGTCTGCGGCCGCTTGGCGTCACCGACCCGGTAGAGGATCGAGTACCGGTTCTGGCTGCTGATCGTCGCGAAGAAGTCCCGGGCCACCGGGTCGGCGTCCAGCGCGGCCTGCAGATCGGCGGGCACGGCCGCGGTGCGCGC
>Ga0207693_10003680_pt1 | contig 13087 bp, 15 predicted proteins | sample LARL81metaG_FD_184347 | JGI IMG/M metagenome (GOLD analysis project Ga0207693, IMG submission 184347) | Corn, switchgrass and miscanthus rhizosphere microbial communities from Kellogg Biological Station, Michigan, USA - LAR L8-1 metaG... | ecosystem: Host-associated > Plants > Roots >...
AGCTGCACCAGCGCCCTGACGGCATACTCCGCCTTGGCCGACATCCGCATGTTGGCCAGATTAGTCGGGAATGTCAGTCTGGAATGCCACTGGCACCCGGAACCACGACAGCGAACAGGTCGGCCATCGCGGCGAGGCTGGCAGCCTGCATGGCCTCCGCGGAAACGGTGGCATCACCCAACCCGGGCAGTGCACGGGTCGCCGTCGCCGCGGCGACGACGGTCGGCGCATAGCCGAGATTGAACGCGCCGCGGGCAGTGGAGTTCACGCACATGTGTGTCATGAAACCGGCGAGCACGAGGTTCGACGCGTTTGAGGTCTTCAACACGTCGTCGAGGTCGGTCTGCACGAACGAGTTCGGGTAGTTCTTCACCACCACCGGCTCACCGTTCTGCGGGGCCACCCGCGCCACGATCGCGCCACTGTCCCCCTCGACGTCGTACAGCGAGCCGGGTCCGTCGTCGTGCTGGATGTGGATTATCGGGATACCCGCCGAACGCGCCCGGTCCAGCAGGGCGGCGGCCTCATCGAGCGCCTCTTGCACGCCCTCGAGTTCCATCACTCCGCGGGTGTAGGTGTTCTGGCAATCGATCAGGATCAGCGTCGATTCGGACAGGCTGGCCGGCTGCTGGGGCAGATCGGCGAGGACGCGCAGGGTCGGGTTGCTCACGCGCCCGAGCGTACTGTGCTCACACGGATGCGGCTGCTATCAGTGCAGGCACCGCGAATCTCACAGCCCCGTCGCCGGTGACGAAGCGCGCAAGCCGCGTCGCTGCCGCCCGCCGCAGCCGCGCGTACTGGTCGTCGTCGATGTGTTCGGCGAGCGTCCACCCCCGGATCTCGGTGTACAGCCAGTCGTCGAGGGAAGTGAATCGAGCCTGACCCTCGCGGCGGACCACCGTCACGTCTTCGAACGACTGTCGCAGCACGTCGCCGATCAGCTCCGGGGTGCCGAGGCAGAACGGCGCGCGCAGCGCGTCGGCGGCCCCGTCGCCGATCTCCTCTTCGAGCAGCTCCACCATCGCCGCATAGCCCGGCGAGTCCCCGACGGACGCCCACGTGGCCACCGCCACCCGGCCGCCAGGGCGAAGCACTCGTCGCATCTCCTCGACCGCACGCCGACGATCGGAGAGGAACATCAGCGCGAATTGACATGTAACGCAATTCATTTCGGCTCGGTCGACGGGCAGCTGCTCGGCCACACCGCGGCGAGTGTCCATGGCTGGCGCCAGCCGCTCAGCGACGGTGAGCATGCCCTCGTTCGGGTCGACGGCGACGACCGACCCACGCCCACCGACCCGTTTCAGCGCCGCGCGCCCGACCACACCGGTGCTCGAGCAAGCGGTCGCCGTCGCCCGCGGCCACCACGTCGAGCATCGGCTCGGCGAACTGCCTGAAGAGCGCAGGCACGAAGAACTGTTCGTATACCTCCGCGGCGGCCGTCGAGACCTGCCCCGCGGCGGCATCGGTTGATGGTTCTGTCGCCATAGCATGATCGTGCGCGCCCATCGCGTGCCGCGGAAGTTCTGATTAAGAACTCCACGGTCGGGGTCCCAGAGTGCCAGGATCGAGGCATGGGCACGTATCGGCAATACTGTCCGATCGCGCGGGCCTCGGAGATTCTGGCCGAGCGATGGAATCCGCTGATCGTGCGCAACCTCATGTTCGGTGCCGACACGTTCTCGGCGATTGCCAGGGGCGTGCCGACGATGTCGCGCTCGATGTTGCTCAAGCGACTGGACGAGCTCGAACACGCAGGTGTCATCAAATCGGGTGTAAAAGCCGAGGGCCGCGGTCACACATACCGGCTCACCGAGGCGGGTGCCGACCTCGCCGGAATCATCGGCGGTCTCGCGACGTGGGGCGAGCGCTGGCTGGAAGTCACGACGGAACACTCCGATCCCGGCTTCGCGCTGTGGGCGTGGTGCCAGGTCCAAATGGATCGATCCGTGCTGCCGCTGGGCCGCGTGGTCGTCGCGTTGATCTTCCCCGACCAGCGGCCGAGCAATCGGCGTTACTGGCTGCTGATCGACGGCGGTGACGCCGAGCTCTGCTACAGCGATCCCGGAGGGGAGCCCGATCTCGTAGTCGAGGCGAGTTCGCCGGCATTCGTGGATTGGCACCGCGGCGCGCGCAGCTGGCGCGACGCACTGCGCTCCGGCGATATCAGGCTGACAGGCCCCGCGTGGTTACGGCGATCCTTCCCGACGTGGAATACGCACCACCCGGCCTAGCCCGCGGTGACTGCCAGCACGGCTTCCGCGAACTCCGGACGGCACACCACTAGATCGGGCAGCAGCGGGTCGGGCTGGTTGTAATCCAGTGGCGAGCCGTCGATGCGCGACGTGTGCAGTCCGGCGGCACGCGCCACGGCGACCGGCGCCGCGGAGTCCCATTCGTACTGGCCGCCCGCATGCACGTAGACGTCGGAGATGCCCTGCACGACGGACGCGACCTTCGCGCCCGCCGAACCCATTTCGACCAGCGTGCCGTCCAGCGCGTCCCGCACGGCGAGTGCGATGGCAGGCGGCCTGGTGCGCGACACCACGATCCGCGGGCTGCCCGCGGTGGCGGGTGGCGGGGCCACGGCGGGCGTCGCCAGCGTAATACCTTGCGCCGGAAGGGCGACCGCACCGGCCACCAGTCCCCCTGCGCTTCGCGCGGGTGGGCCCACCGCTTGCGAGGGGAGTGCCCCCACACCCGACTGCCACAACGCGACGTGCACGGCCCAGTCGACACGGCCCAGTTCCGAGAATTCGCGGGTGCCGTCGAGCGGGTCGACGATCCACACGCGCTCGGCGGACAGCCGCACGGGGTCATCGGCGCCCTCCTCGGAAAGCACCGCGTCGTCGGGCCGCTCAGCGGCGAGCGCTTCCATCAGGAAGTCGTGAGACCGCTTGTCCCCCGCGGCCTTCCGCGCCGCCTCACCGGCGTCGGCCAGTTCGATCCGCACGTTGAGCAGCAGCAGGCCAGCCTCGGTCGCCAACCGCGCGGCGACTTGATGGTCACTGTGGTCGGTCATTGCTTGCTTTCCAGCAGATCTATCACCAGATCGGCGAGTTCATCGGTGGAGCGGTCGGGGATGAGCCGGAGATCGGGGTGCTTCGGCCGCTGGTAAGGGCTGTCGATCCCGGTGAAGTGTGTGATCTCGCCGGCCCGAGCCTTGGCGTACAACCCTTTCGGGTCACGCCGCTCGCAGTCTTCCAGCGGGGTGTCACAGAACACCTCGAAGAATTCCAGGCCCGCCTCGGTCGCCACTCGGCGCGCCAACGCGCGGTGGTCCTCCAGCGGGCTGATCGCGGGAACGAGCACGACCTGGCCGGAGTCGGCGAGAATGGCCGCGATGTGAGCCAGCCTGCGCTGGTTCTCGGCCCGATCAGCCATCGAGAAGCCAAGGTCGGCATTGAGGCCGTGCCGCAGGTTGTCCCCGTCGAGAACATAAGCGGGTATGCCCTTTTCGAGCAGTTTCTGCTCGACGAGCATCGCCACCGACGACTTCCCCGATCCGGACAGCCCGGTGAACCACACGGTGCGGCCCTTCGACAGCCGGTCCTCGGCGGTGCACAGTGATTCGTGGCGCACCGTGTTGGGGCTCGACGCGCGCGCGGTGACGTACGGCAGGATCATGCCTGCCGCCACGGTGCCGTTTGTGTGCGGGTCGATCAGGATGAACGAACCGGTGGCCGCGTTGCGGCTGTACTCGTCGAGCAGCAGCGGCACCTGCGCGTGCAGCGAGACGCGGCCCAGTTCATTGAGTTTCAGCGCGGTCGCGGACTTGTCCCGGTGCAGCGTGTTGACGTCGAGCCGGTAATCGAGCGCGGTGACCCTGACCCGCGTGGTGCGCGTCGTGTGCTTGATGATGTAGTCGCGGCCCGGCTCGAGTGAGGATCCATCGGCCATCCAGCACACTGTCGCGTCGAACTCCTGGGCCACCCGTGGCTGGTTGTTCGGCCGCGCGATCAGGTCACCGCGGGAGATGTCGATGTCGTCGGCGAGGCTGATCGATACCGCCATCGGCGGAAACGCTTCCTGGACAGGCCCGCTCGGGCCTTCGATCTCGGTGATGCGGGTTGTCTTGCCGGCGGGAAGCACGACGACCTCGTCGCCCGGACGCATCACGCCACTTGCCACGGTGCCCGCATAACTGCGGTGGTCGTGATGGTCGTGTGTCTGCGGCCGGATCACGAACTGTACGGGGAACCGAACGTCGACGAGGTTGCGGTCGCCCGCGATGTACACCTCCTCGAGGTGCGACAGCAACGACGGTCCGTCGTACCAGCGGGTGTTGTCCGACTTGGTGACGACGTTGTCGCCCAACAGTGCCGACAGCGGAATGGTCGTCACATCATGGATGTCCAGTCGGGCGGCGAATTCGTGAAAGTCGTCGCGAATCTTCTCGAACTGCTCACGGTCCCAGCCGATCAGGTCCATCTTGTTGACGGCGAGCACGATGTGCCGGATGCCCAACAGCGACGCCAGGAACGCGTGCCTGCGCGACTGTTCGAGCAGTCCGTGCCTGGCGTCGACCAACACGATCGCCAGCTGAGCGGTGGACGTCCCGGTGACCATGTTGCGCGTGTACTGAGTGTGGCCGGGAGTGTCGGCGATGATGAATTTCCGCTTGGCCGTAGCGAAGTAGCGGTACGCGACGTCGATCGTGATGCCCTGTTCCCGCTCGGCGCGCAGGCCGTCGGTGACCAGGGCCAGGTCGGTGTAATCGTGTCCGCGTTCCTTGGACGTGCGCTCCACCGAGGCCAGCTGGTCTTCCATCACGGCCTTGGAGTCGTACAGCAGCCGTCCGATGAGTGTGGACTTGCCGTCGTCGACGGATCCGGCGGTGGCGAGGCGAAGAAGGGTCGTCATCAGAAATAGCCTTCCCGCTTGCGGTCTTCCATGCCGGCCTCGGAGATCCGGTCGTCGGCGCGGGTGGCGCCGCGCTCGGTCAACCGGGACACCGCGGTCTCGGCGATCACCTCAGAGACCGTGCCCGCCAGGGATTCCACGCAGCCGGTGCAGGTGACGTCGCCGACGGTACGGAAGCGCACGGTCTTCTCGACGACCTCTTCGCCCTTGCGTGGCGGCAAGTACCTGTGCACCGCCAGCAGCATCCCGTCGCGGTGAAACACCTTGCGCGGGTGGGCGTAATAGATGGACGGCAGCTTGATCTTCTCGGCGCCGATGTAGGACCAGATGTCGAACTCGGTCCAGTTGGACAACGGGAACACCCGGATGTGCTCGCCCTTTCGGTGGCGTCCGTTGTAGATGTTCCACAGTTCCGGACGCTGGTTCTTCGGATCCCACTGGCCGAACTCGTCGCGGAAGGAGAACACCCGCTCCTTGGCCCGCGCCTTCTCCTCGTCGCGGCGGGCACCGCCGAACGCGGCGTCGAACTTGTTCTCTCGAATCGCGCGTAGCAGCGTCACCGTCTGCAGCGGGTTGCGCGACGGGATGGTCTCGACCACCCGGCCGGCGTCGATGTCGTCCTGCACCTTCGCGACGATCAGCCGAACCCCAGCTTCCTCGACGAGCTCGTCGCGGGTCTGCAGCACCTCGTCGAAATTGTGCCCGGTATCCACATGCATCACCGGGAACGGCAGGCGGCCCGGCCGGAACGCCTTGAGCGCCAGATGCAGCATGACGATGGAGTCCTTGCCGCCAGAGAACAGCAGCACCGGTCGCTCGAACTCCGCGGCCACCTCCCGAATGATGTGGATGGCCTCGGCCTCCAGCAAGCGCAGATGGCTCAGCTCGTACCGGCCTGCGTGGTTGAGTTCCCGAGCCGCGGTCAAAGCAACCTCGTTAAGTTGGTACAAATGACCAGAATTATCTGCATAACCTGGTATGAAACCAGGGCGGGGCGTGCGGTGTCAACGCGCGCCCTGAGCCCATGTTGTGCCGGCTGGCTACACGTCCGGAAGCCGCTTGCTCAGCTGCTCCATCGTCAGCAGCTCCCGCCGCTCGTCGTCGAGGTATGGGATGCCGATCCCGTACTCCTGCCATCGGGCTGCGATTCGGGCTTCCAATGCCGGCGCGATCTTGTTGATCGCCGGATATGGCGGCCACCCCACTCCGGCCGAGGCTCGAACTCCCAGCTTCGGGTGGCGTCGATGAGAACCCGGTGCCATTCGCCTGAACCGTACTTGGCCATATTCGCCTTCTGTGGCGGCGTGGACGGGTCCAGCGGTGAGCCGAGGGTGGGCCCATAGACGGCGATGTCGCCGAGGCCGGCGTTCACCCGATACGCCATCGCCCAGTCGAGCGATGACCGGAGCGACCGGCTACCGACCACCAACCGCATCGTCGCCCTCCTTCCGGCTATTGCGTACTAGCCATGGCTGAGTCTTGCGACCGTTGTATGGGCAGACGCGTCCGACAATGGTTGGCGACGGGAAAGGGCCCCAGAGAATCAACACCACGGCGATGAGGATCGAGTACGCGATACTACGGAAGCCAGTGCCCGCAACCTTCTCCTGCCACGGTTTTCCGTGATGCCCTTGCGACAGAATCGGATTCGCAGCGGCCGTTCCCATCGCCGCACCGAGAGTGGTGAACAGCCAGTTGCCGTACTTGGCTCGGTCGAGTGTGATGCTGATTCCTCCCATGGCGACATCACATTTGTTGTCCAGATCGTCGACCAGATGTGCCCACGTGGTCGGCACCACGTCCAAGTGGACGCCCAGCCGGGCGGCCATATCGTGGGCCATTTCGATGTCGAGTCCGCTCCAATTGCCCTGCGGGTCACGAAAAGTGAATGGTCGATAGTCGCCGGTACTGCAGACGCGGACCGTGCCACGCTGCAGAATCTGAGCCAAGCCGGCGCTCCGCGGCGGTGCTGTCGGCGGCGTTGCCGTCGGCGATGTCGTGGATGTCGAGCCGCAACCCGCGATGAGCGCCAACATGACAGCTGCCGACAGAACCGTCGCCGTTCGCTTACCTGGACAACGCATCATCGACTCTCCTCACTCGGTAGGGCGGCTGCCGCCGATCGCGGTTGGTTCGGGATGCCCGCGCTCACAAGTCATACAACGCCACGCTCGGCAGGAGCCATTGGCACGTAGCCGGTCGCAGCTCACTTACCCCAGAGGTAATTGATCCGCCACAGATACTGGAACCATGTCAACTCCCACCCAGCCCCAGACGGGCGCCGATGTCATGGCCCAGTTCATCCCGTCGTCGCCGTTCGTCGCCAAGCTCGGTATCGTCGCCGACGTCCTCGACCCCGACGAGGTGCGGCTGCGCCTGCCCTGGGACCCGACCAACGTCACCATCGCCGACATGGTGCACGGCGGTGCGATCGCCGCACTTGCCGACGTCGCGGTGATGGCCGCCGCCTGGGCGGGCGCGGAGGTACCGGACTCGCTGCGCGGCGTGACGACGTCGATGTCCGTGCAGTTTCTGGCGCCTGCGCACGCCACCGACCTGATCGCGATCGGCCGCGTGCTGAGGCGCGGAAAGACGTTGGTGAATTGCGATGTCGACGTCGTCACCCCAGACGGCGACGCAGTCGCGAAGGCCATCGCTACATACAAGGTGGGCTGAGTCAGTTGTTGGGCGTGATGACGGCGCGTCCCGGGATCTTGCCGTCGTGCAACAGGTGGTAGGCGTGCGCTGCATCCTCGAGGGCGAAGTGTTCGACGAGCATCTTGATCTTCCCGCTCCGGGCCAGCGCGATGACCTCGATCAATTCGGGGATCGAGCCCCAAAACGGTGACGCGACCGAGCATTCGTGCGGTGGGCTGGTGAAGCTGACCGGCAGAGTGGCGTTGCCGACGCCGACGATGGTGAGGTGTCCCAGAACCCGTGCTGCCTGCGCCGCCATGGCCAGTGTCGCGTTGACCGCGACCAGGTCGAGGACGAGTTCGGCGCCCTGGCCCTTGGTGATGTCCTTGATGCGTTTGACCGCATTGTCGCCTGAGATCAGAGTCTCGTCAGCGCCGAACGTCTTGGCGATCTCCAGCTTGTCCACCGACGTATCCACGGCCACAACGGTTGTCGCGCCACTGAGCGCCTTGAGCACCTGGATCGCCATCTGACCCAGACCTCCTGCACCGATCACCACCGCGGTCGAACCCGGCCCCAACAGGTGCAGCGAGCGCTTCACGGCGTGGTAGCTGGTCAGCCCCGCGTCCGTGAGCGGGGCCGCCTCACGCGGATCCAGGCTGCCCAGCGGGATCAGATAGCGCGTCGACGGGACGAGGAGATACTCGGCCATGCCGCCGTCGGTGCCACCAAGCCCACCCGGGCTCGGCTTTCCCGGTGTCTCGCAGTAGTTCTCCATTCCCTGGCGACAGTTCATGCACAAGCCGCAACCCCATGGGCCGTACACGATGACGGGATCGCCGAGCGCGAAACCCGTTGCACCGAGACCCATCTGTTCGACCCAACCGGCGTTCTCGTGCCCGAGGGTGAAGGGCAGCGTTATGTCCTTCGTCCCAGCAGGAGCTTCCAGCAGATGCAGATCGGAGTGACACGCGCCCGCACCGCCGACCTTAACCAGCACCTCGCCGGGCCCTGGCTCGGGCACACGCACGTCACGCAGTTGACCCGGTTGCTGCCACTCAACGAACCGGAAAGCCTTGATGGCGCTACCTCAATCCGTGATCCGGTTGAACTCGACCTCGAGATGCAGCGGACCGCGGAAGATCTGATTCACCCGGTAGGGCGGCGGGTCGACGACCAGCCGTGGGTTCTCGACGCGGCGCAGGAAGTTCTCCAAAGCGAGGTTCACCTCCAGGCGTGCCAGTGGACCGCCGACGCAACTATGCACCCCGCGACCCCAGCCCACGTGCTCGTTGTCCGGGCGCTGGATGTCGAACCTCTCCGGATCGGCGAACCGCCTGGGGTCGCGATTGGCGGCGCCGTATAGCAGGTGTACCGCTGAGCCTGCGGGGATGACCGTCCCGCCGACCTCGATGTCCGCGGTTACGCTACGGCTCGGGAAGAACTGGACGGCCGACTGCAGCCGCAGCACCTCCTCGATCGCCTTGGGAATCAGGTCGGGCCGCTGCCGCAGCAGATCGATCGACTCGGGGTTGCGCAGCAGTGTCAGCACACAGTGCGCGATGGTGTTGACGGTCGAGTCATGCCCGGCGATTAGCAGCAGCATCGCATTCGCTGCAGCCTCTTTCGGCGTCATCGGTCCGTCCGGTCCGTCCGTGTCATTCACCAACTTGGACAGCACGTTGTCGCCCGGTTCTTTGAGGAAGCCCTGGATCAGCTCGGCCATGTATGCGGTGAGTGCGGCGGTGCTTTCCTTGCCCTTCTGCGCGCGGGCCCGCCCCTCTTCGGTCGCGGCGTCCGGGCCCATATCTGCGCCCGCCATGAAGTCGAAGATCCAACCGTGAAAGGTGGGCTCGTCGTTCAGCGGCACACCCAGGATCTTGCAGATGACCGCCACCGGGACCGGGTAGGCGTAATCGTCAACCACATCGAACGTGTTGCCGCCCTTGGCCTTCACCTTATCCAGTAGTTCGTTGCACAGCGTCTGGATGTCGGCCTCCATACTGGGGATGACGTCCGGGGAATGCGGCGGCGCGAAGTGCCGCATTACCTGCCTGCGCTGCTTGTCGTGCTTAGCCGGGTCGGAAACGATCAGACTCGGCTCGCGGCCGTAGGCCTGCATGTGGTCGGCGCCGACGTCGGGTGCGCCAGCGGCGGGTTTGGCCGAGACCGGACTGCGACTGATGTCTGAACTGACGTGGGGATCGTGGGCAAGCGTCAGTAGCTCGCGGTATCCGGTGACGACATAGACCTTGTCGGCCACCTGCACTACTGGTGTCTTGCGAAGTTCGTCGAAAAACCGATACGGGTCGTGCCGGTTCTCATACTTCATCGCCTCGGTCCATGCGGTTCCTGCGGTGGTCATCGTGACTCGTTTCTGCGCTAGGCGTTAGCGGGCTTTGAGGCGGAACTCGGCGCCACGCGACGTCGGATCATGGCCAGTGAGAACAACATCCGGAATCCCGGTCGGCTCGCGCGGATCCGGGAACCGGGCCGACATCGGCTCGGCGTTCGCCGGTACGTCATAGCCCGGTGGCGGGGGCGGGAACGGCGCCGATCGTTCGATGAGTCTGCCGTAGTACTCCAGCCACTTGCCGTGGTTGAAGGTGATGGCTCCGACGATGCGGCCCTTCTTGCCGAAGGCGGCGGCGAAACGAAGATCCTCGACCGAGCCCTGGGTGAAGACGATCTCATCACCGAAGGAGCACACGCCGCAGCCCTTGATGTTGACGCCGAACTGGCCGGACCAAAACTGCGGCAGCGGCAGGTGCGGACGACGTCCGGTCTCGAGGTTGACCATGTTGTGCGCCGCGGTCTGAGCGCCCAGTACCGCGGCATCCACGTGCTCGATCGCCATGAACTCGTACTCGTAGAGCACATGCGGAGCCCGCGCGATGTCGCCGGCAACGAAAATGTTGTCGGTCACCACGCCGTTAATGTCGAAGGCGCGGCACCCAGCGTCGCAGGCCACACCCCAGAACCCGGCGGCCAGTTCGGCACCTTCGAGCCATTCGATGTTCCGAATCGACCCCAGCGACGCCACCACCACGTCGACGTCCAACGTGGTCCCGTCCGACAACTGAGCCTGCCGCACGTGCCCGTCGGCGTCGCCTTTCAGCGCTTCCACCGCCACACCGGTGCGCAGGTCGACTCCGGCCTCCCGCTGCATCTTGGCAGCGATATCGCCGATCACCCCGCCGAGCGGCCCGACCAGTGGTGCGCTGGAGCGTTCTGCGACCGTCACGTCCAATCCGAGGTCACGACAGACCGAGGCCATCTCGGAGCCGATGAAGCCCGCGCCGACGATCAGCACCCGCTTCGGCTTGGCTTTCAACGCCGCCTGCAACTCCGCCGCGTCATCGCAGGTCCGCAGCGTGTACAGGCCCTTCAGCTTGGCCTCGTCGGGGTTGAACCACGCGCGGGAACGGACGCCGGTCGCGATCAGCAACCGGTCGTAGGGCACCTTGTCACCGTTGGCGAGCAACACCTCCCGGTTGTCACGATCCAGGCCGGTGGCCGCCACGCCCAGGCGCCAGTCCGCGTCGATCGCCCGCAGGCGCGGCAGCTTGGTGTTACCCGCAGGCACCCATCCCTTGAGCACCTGCTTGGACAGCGGCGGACGGTCATAGGGCTCGTGCACCTCCTCACCAATGATGGTCAGCGAGCCAGTGAAGCCCTCGTCGCGCAATGCCTCCGCGCCGCGCAGCCCGGCCAGCGACGCACCCACGATCACGATGCGGCCCTCCGCCTTGAAGGTCTTTACCAGCTCGGCGACCAGTGGGTGGTGCGTGCTCATTTGGTCGTCCTGTCCGCAGGGGGGTCCATCTCCGCGATGATCGCCTGCACCGGGCAGGACGCCACCGCCCGCGCAACCCGCTGCCGTTGCGAGTCGTCGGGATTCGGGTCGTAGGCGAGCGCTTCCTCCCCTTGCAATTGGAGCACATCCGGCGCCAGCGGGACGCATTGCGCGTATCCCAGACACCGGTTGAGATCAACAAAAATTCGCATGCCTCGGCTCCTCTTAACCGTCGCTGAGGGCTGGTCAGCGCTGCTCCCGAAGATGCCCCGGGAAGGGTGCCGACAGTACCGCTTACGCACCCGTAAGAGGGACTTTTGGACGTTTGTTGCCCGGCGATCATGGGGTGCTCAACCGGCGTCCGATACGGTGGCCGCGCCGCGATTGTGAGGATTGCATACGCGACGATGGTGGCGGTGACGTACGCGTTCGACGTGGCCGACCCTGTGCGGATCACGCTGTTCGCCGCGGGCGCCGCCCTCGAGGGCGCGCTGCTGGCCCCCGATCCGCAACCCAAAGACCGCGTTCGCACCGGGTGAACGTCGATGGTCTCAGCAATCGCGGTCGTCGTGACGGGCCGCCCTCACGCTCAACGACCGCGGTGCGGGTCGCAGCGGCATTGCTTGTCCTGCTGATGTTTTCGTCGTACGCGCTGCGGTCCTGGAGTCCGCGTGTCGCGAGTCTGGGTGCTGATGGGCGCCATCACCGGCTATATCACCGGCGCCGGCTATCGTAGGCTTCGGCTGGTCTTTGGCATTGTCGACGCATTGAACACGGCTCGGGGCGGCACGCCGTCCGAACGTGCCGGAAAGGCACTGCGCCGACACCTCGACCGGGCGAGGAAGTGTCGGAGCGCCATCGAAACTCAGTTCCCCGGCGCCGTCGTGCGGACCCCAGTCAAAACGATGTCGACCAGCTGCGCGTGCCGCTGCAGTCGGTCCAAAAAGGACTGGAGGACATCGCCGATCATGCCGAAGTTCCGGGCTGGATGCGGTCGCTGCCTGACGAGATCGTCTGGTCGATCACGAGCACCCTGCACGGCGCTTGCCGCTGCTCCGCGCGGCGACGTCGACGAGGAGTCCAGGGACGCTGTCGCCCGCAGGGCTCGGGTACTCCGCGGCCACATAATCCAAGCGCTGACGCAAACAACGAAGACTGGAGAGGCGCCGTTTTCCGCCGGAGGTGCTTGCTCGCGGTCCTCACGTTGCTCGGACGTGGCCAGATCGTCGCCCAATCCGTCACGCAGGCAAGGAAGTTGGCCGCCGCTGCACCCAACGTCGTCGGTGCCGCGCAACCATAGAGTGACAATGCCGCTACTCAGGCTCACCGAGCTGCCCTGGTCGTCGAAGGCCACCCCGTTACGTCGGCGCGTTCGCCGGCTGGAACACCCCAGACCTGTCCGCGTCTTCTTCGGCGCGGATGACGTGGACCACGGCGTTGATGAGTGCCAGGTGGGTGAACGCCTGCGGGAAGTTGCCCAGATGCCGGCCGGTGCGCGGCTCGATCTCCTCTGCATAAAGATGCAGCGGGCTGGCGAACGACAGCAGCCGCTCGCACAGGTGCTTGGCCCGCCGGATCTCGCCGATCTCGACCAGCGCGGAGACCAGCCAAAACGAGCAGATGGTGAAGGTGCCCTCCTCGCCGGACAGCCCGTCGTCGGTCTCGTGGACGCGATACCGCAGCACTAACCCCTCCTCGGTCAGCTCGTCGGCGATCGCCAGCACCGTCGCGCGTAACCGCGGGTCGTCTGCCGGGAGGAACCGGGTCAACACCGCGAGCAGCAGCGAGGCG
>Ga0207693_10003682_pt1 | contig 13081 bp, 10 predicted proteins | sample LARL81metaG_FD_184347 | JGI IMG/M metagenome (GOLD analysis project Ga0207693, IMG submission 184347) | Corn, switchgrass and miscanthus rhizosphere microbial communities from Kellogg Biological Station, Michigan, USA - LAR L8-1 metaG... | ecosystem: Host-associated > Plants > Roots >...
TGTTTCGCGGCAGTGCAAGCCACGCTTGACGAACTCCTTGCCGTCGGGCGGGCAGCTACCGCGTGAGTTTCGTGCCAATGCGTCGCCAGCCGATGACGATGCCGGTGATGGAGAAGATCAGTCCGCAGCTGCAGAGGCTGATGATCAGGATGGTGCGGATGCTCGGATGACTGACAAGGATCGGAAAATCCATCGTATGCAGCGCGCTATACAGCCATCGATACGCGCGGCGCGACGAGTCCAGTCTTTGCAGGACCGTCCCGCTCGCGCCGTCGATGTCGAACCACACGTCGCCGCAAATGGAACGGTAGACCGGGGCGCCGGGTATCGTCGGGAGCACCAAATAGTCGTCCGTTGCAGGCACGACCGATGGAATGCCGCATCCCATGGCCAGGTGCTGTGCCAGCCCTTCGATCTCGCTCCGGCTCAGGAACCCCGATCGATCATTCGGTGCTGTGTCACCTGGTCGAAACAGCATTTGCCGATCGACGGCGATCCGGTCGCGCCGATAGAAACGCCCATTGAAGGGGAACCATTCAATCTCGCGGGCGGACGGCGATATTGGTTCCCAGCTGATCGATGACAATGCGTTCCAGGACGGTGAAGGACTGACCAAGGCGGCTTCAGCCGGGCTCAATTGTCCTCGCGAGAACAACCGTCCATGATCCATGGAAAGCCAACCGCTGACGATCCACGTCAACACGAAGACCATAGATGTCAGTCCGATGACGTGATGCAGGGCATGCCAGCCGCGGTAGGGCAAATCCAGTCGTCCATCACTCACCTTGATCCGTGCGATCCCCAGCACGGCCCCCAACGCCGACGCGATCGCAGCAAGCAGCGACAAGGTCCACACCACGCGATCCCAAAGCGCCCAATCTCGCCTGAGAACCGTGGGATAGATCCAATGGGCGACGCTGCCGGCGAAATTCCACGATCGCTCGCGCCGCGTCGTATCCAGCACGATTTCACCGGTATTGGACGCCACGTAGACCTCCGTGCCTGCAGCGTCGCCGAGCGCCACATGAAACAGAGGACGATAGCGGTCAAAGCCGTTCGGCACGCTCCATTGATCGTAGTCCGCGAGATCAATGGAAGATGCATTCGTGCAGTCGATTCCGCGGTTGCGCGCGTGCTGCTCCGTCTCGGCCAGCGCAACACGCGGCGACTTGGCCTCGGCGATCGAACCATCCGTGGCGCTTATCGATGTCGTCAGCGATCGTCCCGCAACGATGTACACCGGACCATCGCTGCGCTGTATCAGGCGGATGCGAACGGTATCATCGATGCCGCTCGCCTTGACCGCATCTTGCGGAGCGATCGGCACGCGCGTGCCGTCCAGGGGTGCGAGACCGGCGAAGCGTTCCGCTTCCGTCAGCGACGGAAATGGAACGAAATGCATCACCATTCCCGTCGCAAACCACATCGCGAACAGCAGGCAGAACGCGATCCCCAGCCATCGATGCAGCAGAACGATTGCGCTCATCATGCTCCGTGTGCCTCACCACTTGAACGCGGCTGATATCTCGTAGGTCCGTGGAGCGCCGAGCAGAACCTGGTCGGGATAGAACGGATCGCCCCAGATGGCGTAGCGCTTGTCGGTTATGTTTCGCACCCGGAACGTCAGCCGGGTCTGGTCGACCGCATCGAAGACCGACTTCGGAATGTCGACAAAAGCGTACACATCCGCAACCGTATAGGCATTCAACGTCACGGTATCGGCATCGGTATTGTAGCGATCGCCGACGTGACGGCCGACCAGGCCCAGTTCGACCGGCCAGGCCGTGCCGAACCGATAGGATGTGCCGGCGTTGGCGACCACGCGCGGCACATTTGGAGGCGTATTCCCGGAAAACGAACCGCCGATAAAGTCATAGTCGGCATAGCGCGCATCGACATAGGCGACGTTGCCCCACATCCGCCACGCATCGGTCAGACGTACGGCTGCAGCCAGCTCGACGCCCTTCGCCTCTTCCTTTCCTGCGATGTTGAGCTGCATGCCGCCTGCGGCCGCATAGACGTTCTTGCGCACGATATCGTAGGCGGAGAACGACCACTCCGCCCTGTTGCCCCAGAACAGATGCTTCACGCCCGTCTCATAGGTCCGGGACGTGGTCAGATCGAGCGGCTGGGTCGCTCCCAGCAAAAAGATGCTGTTGGCCGAGACATCGGCGCCGGTCGCATACTGGCTGAAGAAGGTCATGCCGGGTATAGCTTCCCAAGTGTAGCCGAACCGCCCGGTCACCGGTGCCCAGGATTTCGAGAACGGAAAGGCTGCCTTCTCTGCGCCCGTGACGTCCGTCGAGTTTCGATCAAGACCGATGTGCTCCGTCCGCAGGCCACCGACCAGCGCGAACGTCTGGGTGATCTTCAGCCCATCCTCGAACGAGAGCGACTCGTTATCGATGCCGGCCGTTTGCTGCTGGGTCGTGAGCAGTCCGTAATATCCTCTTATCGGATCGACCAGCGAGACCAGATCGTGTGGGAAATTGGCCGCGCCCGGTCGGACGAAATCGAGATCGCTCGCCGCGAACGTCGTCACCAGACGGTTGTCCAAGCCCGCAATGTTCGTGTCCCACGTCAGGTCGGTGATATTGCCGGCAAGCTTCTGGCGATGCGCGACGTAAAAGCGTTCCCGGTCGACCTGATTCAGATTGGCGTTGAACGCCTCGACCTCATTGTTGAACCACTCGCGCTCCGCTCCGTAGCCGTAGACCTGGCTCCTCAAGGTCAGGTCAGGCGCCAGCCTGAGTTCGAAGCCGCCGCGAAGCCACAACTCTTTGGCCTTATTGTTGTTGTCGAGCACATTATAGTTGGTATTGAAGGTACGATCGTCGATCGTGACCGGACCGAGGTGTGATCCGTTGTAGTTCGAGACATAGTTTCCGGACACGATGCCGGTCGTGGCATGAACGCCGCTGAAGGCGGTGGAGACCAGCGGGACGCCCCAATAGGCCTTCTCCTTGTCTTCCTTGTACTCGATCGCACCCCAGATCTTGAGACTGTCGGAGATGCGATAGTTCAACTGACCCGACACGTCCAACGTCTTGGTGTTCGTGTCATCGACAAACCCGTTGAGCGACGAGCGGCTGATGTCAAACCGGTAGTCCAGCCCCTGCACGTTGGTGCTGCCGCCGGAGCCGTAATGGCTGCGGAAAGACGACAGCGAGTCATAGGAAAACTCTGCGTCGTTCTGGATCGGCCCGGTGTGCGGCTGCCTCGTCACGAAATTGATCGCGCCGCCGCTGGCACCCTCCCCCGACATCAGGGAGGCCGGCCCCTTCAGGAACTCCACGCTCTCGAGATTGGCCGTGTCCATGATGCGCGACGTCATGTTCTGCGGCCCGATCTTGATGCCGTTGTAGAGCACGTTGATCTGGCTGTTGGTGAAACCACGCATCGAGAAGGCCGACGGTTCGGCCGGATTGTCACCCGACGTCACGCCGACCGCGCCTTGAGCGACGTCCGACACCGTCCGGTAGCCCTGCTCCTGCATCGTTTGTCGGCTGACCACCTCAACGGTTGCCGGAACTTCGCGAATGCTCAAGCCAAGACGCGACGCGCTTTCCGCAACGACGCCGGTGTTGAGCGGCGTTTGCACCGGGCCTTGCGCACCACTTTGCTTCGGTTCCGTCGCGGAAGAGACCGCTCGATTGGGCGCCGCACGACGCGGGCCTGGTCCCGCATTGCGACTGGGTGTTGGGCGTGTGCGGCTTTGGCGGGCAGGCGGGGAAATTTCGACCGGTGGCAAACGATCGGAAGACACAGCCTGTTGCGCTTGCACGGCAGACATATCGATTGCGAGGACGGAAGTGGTGAAGGTGGAAGCGAGCAGGATTGTCCGGCTTGTATGGCCGGCAGAAACAAAAGACACAGTTCAGGCCTCGGTATGACGTCAGTGGCACGTCACAGCGAACCGAGTTCCTCCTCGTCAGGCCGCAACCCTCCGGTGAGAAAATGTCTGTACTCCCCGACCGACATCGTCGCGTGTGACCACGGCTGACGGCAGGTCTCCTGGCTCGTGGGTCGTCACCTTCCGTCGCCTTCCCGGGACCGAGTCGCCCAGTGGCTTATGACGAAAGATTCTCCACTTACAGTTGCGGGGGCAGCTGCGGCATTGAGGACATCCTCGCACCGCATTCCCTTTTCGTCCCCGAGCTGGGGAACCGTCGTGGGTATTTAGAGGTGCGCCCGTCGGAGAGTCAATGCCAACGAGATGGTTGATACCGTTTGATCTGTGAAGAGGTGCTTCCCCGCTCATCACGACGCAGCATGACTGTTAGACAATCTCGGTCAGATCATCGACCGTGAGAAGCGCGCCGGAAAAATCGTCGTCGCGAGAATAGACGCTCCGGGTGATCAAAACGGGAATGCCCGCGCGGGACGCCGCCACAAGGCCATTTCCGGAATCCTCGATCGCGATGCATTCCGAGGCGGGAAGCGCCAATTTCGCCAGCACGTCAAGATAGACATCGGGCGCCGGTTTCTTCCGCGCCACCTCGTCGCCCGCGACAATCGCGTCGAACCGGCAGGTCCAAGCCGGCCCCAGCACAACCGACAGCAGAGCGTCGATGTTGCTGCGCGACGTCGTCGTCGCGATCGCAAGACGCTGGCCCCGCTCCCGCGCGCCGGCCAGCAAGGCCTCCACGCCGGGGCGCAGCACAAAGCCGCCGGCCGCGATCAGTTCGGCATAGCGGGCGGTCTTGATCCGGTGGAGTTCGGCAATCCTGCCGTCCGACAATGGAGTGCCGGCAGGCCGCATGTCATCGAACGCGCGGATGCGTTCCTTGCCTCCGGTCACCCGCAGCAATTCCCGATAGACCATGCGACTCCAGCACCAGTTGAGCCCCGCCTGCGCGAAGGCGGCGTTGAAGGCCTGGCGATGAACCTCTTCGGTCTCGGCCAGCGTACCGTCGACATCGAAGATCAGCGCGCCTGCGCGAACGACCCTGTCCTTCACCTCTTGGACATCGACCGCCGCGGGCGAAAAAGCCACGGTCACGGTCCCTGCCCTGCTCCGTCCGAGCCTCCGGAAAACACCCGGCTGGCCAGCACGTCGGCAGCGACGATCGACATCACCTCGTCGCTGGTCAAGATGCGATCGAGCCGGGAGACCAGCCGGTTGGCCTGACGAAGCCGAATCCGGTCGAGCGCATTGCGGATCGAACGCGCGTTGGAGAACAGCGGCCGAGTCTTGCGGATCGCGATGTAGCGCTCGAACGCGTCTCGCGCTTCAGGAGCAAAACGATAATTCTGCTCGTTTAGCATCAGTTCGGCGATCGCCAGCAGCTCCACGTCGGAATAATCAGGGAAATCGATGTGATGGGCGATGCGGGAGCGGAAGCCCGGATTGCTCTGGAAGAACTTTTCCATGCGGTCATCATAGCCGGCGAGGATGACCACGAGATCCTCGCGCTGCGATTCCATCACCTGCAGCAGGATCTCGATCGCCTCCTGGCCGTAGTCGCGCTCGTTCTCGGGCCGGTACAGATAATAGGCCTCATCGATGAACAGCACGCCGCCCATAGCTTTCTTGAGAATCTCCTTGGTCTTCGGCGCGGTATGACCGATATATTGGCCCACCAGATCGTCGCGCGTAACGCTGATGACATGCCCGCGCCGCACGAATCCGAGGCGATGCAGGATGCCCGCCATCCGCAGCGCGACGGTCGTCTTGCCGGTGCCGGGATTGCCGGTGAACGACATGTGCAGGGTTGGAAACGTGGTCGCGAGCGCCATCTTCTGCCGGATGCGTTCAACCAAAAGCAGCGAGGCAATCTCGCGAAGGCGCGTCTTCACGGGCGCAAGGCCGATCAATTCCTCGTCGAGTTGGCCGAGCACCGAGGCGATATCGACCGCCTCATATTCCCGGCGAAGGTCGATGGCATCGACCGGCGTCACGTCGGTTTCCTTCGGCTCGATTGCTGGTCGCGTCATGATTAGCCGTACCGCTCGCCTTCAGGCCGCCCGGCTGCATAGGCATGGGTGGCATAGCGGATGTTGCGGCCGCGGGACTCCTGCCGGTCGAGCCGGAAGCCTGGCTCCTCCTTCGGCCGATTGACGATGAAGGAGATCCGCACGGACTCCCAGCCTGGACTGGGATCGAAACCGGAAATGCGGATGTAGCGATCGCCATAGACGCGCCGGCAGTCGGCGAGCTCCTTCATGATGCCGGCCGCGTCGCGCAGATCGAACATCGGCAGCCCCCACATCTCCCAATAGGTGTTGCGGGGATGCGGATCGTCGGTGAACTCGATGTTCACTGCCCAACCCTTCTCCAGGCAATACTGGATCTGAGCGGTGATCTGCCCGTCGGTGAGATCGGGCAGGAACGAAAAGCAGCCCTGGGTTATGCGCATCGTCATGCTCCTTTCAGACCGCGAGGCTCGGGGTTGGAACGAAGTCCGGCGCGTCGGTCGATTCATAGTTGAAGGTCACGTCCTTCCAGACGTCCAACGCCTCGCGCAGCGGCGTGCAGGTCTGCGCGGCCCTGGCGAGAATTTCGGGGCCTTCATGCACGTAATCGCGGCCCTCGTTGCGGGCGAGGATCATCGCCTCCAGCGCGACGCGGTTGGCGGTGGCTCCCGCCTGGATGCCGCGGGGATGGCCGATCGTGCCGCCGCCGAACTGCAGCACGACGTCCTCGCCAAGCAGGTCGAGCAGCTGATGCATCTGGCCGGCATGGATGCCGCCGGACGCCACCGGCATCATCTTGTTGAGGCTCGCCCAGTGCTGGTCGAAGAACACGCCGTGCTCCAGCCGCATCGGGTTGAAATCCTCGCGGCAGATGTCGTAGTAGCCGCGCGTCGTGTTCGGATCGCCCTCAAGCTTGCCGACCACCGTGCCGGCGTGGATGTGATCGACGCCCGCAAGCCGCATCCATTTGGCGATGACGCGGAACGAGACACCGTGATTGCGTTGGCGCGTATAGGTGGAGTGACCCGCACGGTGCAGATGCAGCACCATGTCGTTCCTGCGCGCCCATTTCGCCATCGACTGGATTGCAGTGTAGCCGATGACGAGGTCGATCATGATGATACAGGAGCCGAGTTCGCGCGCGAATTCGGCGCGCTCATACATGTCCTCCATCGTCGCCGCGGTAACGTTGAGATAGGTGCCCTTGATCTCTCCGGTCGCGGCCTGCGCCTTGTTCACCGCCTCCATGCAATAGAGGAAGCGCTCACGCCAATGCATGAAGGGCTGCGAATTGATGTTCTCGTCGTCCTTCGTGAAGTCGAGCCCGCCCTTCAGCGCCTCATAGACCACGCGGCCGTAGTTGCGGCCGGAGAGCCCGAGCTTCGGCTTGACCGTTGCGCCGAGCAGCGGACGGCCGAACTTGTCGAGCCGCTCGCGCTCGACGACAATGCCGGTCGCCGGGCCCTGGAACGTCTTCACATAGGCGACCGGCAACCGCATGTCCTCGAGCCGCAGCGCCTTCAGCGGCTTGAAGCCGAACACATTGCCGATGATCGAGGCCGTCAGGTTCGCGATCGAGCCCGGCTCGAACAGGTCGAGGTCATAGGCGATATAGGCGAAGTAGCTGCCTGGCGAATTCGGGACAGGCTCGACGCGATAACACTTCGCGCGATACTTCTCCGCCGCCGTCAGCCGGTCGGTCCAGACCACTGTCCACGTCGCCGTGGAGGACTCGCCGGCCACCGCCGCGCAGGCTTCCGTCGGATCGACACCCTCTTGTGGCGTGACGCGGAACAGCGCGATGACATCGGTGTCCTTGGGCTCATAGGCGGGCTCCCAATAGCCCATGCGCTTATATTCCATCACGCCTGATCGGTAGCGATCCTTGCCGCGAACCGTCATCGACTGATCGTTCATCTGATCCTCCTTCTGTTCGCGCCGTGCGGGCTCATGCCGCTGCGGTCAGTTTTCCAATCTGCGGGTCCAGTGCGCCGGAGCGGTAACGCTTCGCCATCTCCGGCAGCGGGATCACCTTGATCTTCGAAGCATTGCCGGCGGTGCCGAACTGCTCGAAGCGCTCCCTACACAAATCGCGCAGCGCGTCCATCGCCGGCTTGAGGAATTTGCGCGGATCGAATTCGCTTCGGCTCTCACTCGCGACCTTGCGGAAGGCCGCGGTCATCGCGAGCCGGCAATCGGTGTCGATATTGACCTTGCGCACGCCATGTTTGATGCCGCGCACGATCTCTTCGACAGGGACGCCCCAGGTCTGGGGCATCTCACCGCCGAACTGATTGAACATGTCCTGCAGCGGCTGCGGCACCGACGAGGAGCCGTGCATCACCAGATGCGTATTGGGCAGCCGCCGATGAATCTCCTCGACGACATTCATCGCGAGAATCTCGCCGTCGGGCTTGCGGGTGAATTTGTAGGCGCCGTGCGAGGTGCCCATCGCGATAGCCAGTGCATCGACCTTGGTGGCGCGAACGAAATCGACCGCCTGGTCCGGGTCGGTCAGGAGCTGATCGCGGCTGATCTGACCCTCGACGCCGTGCCCATCCTCCTGCTCGCCGCCGCCATGCTCCAGTGAGCCGAGCACGCCGAGTTCGCCTTCCACGGACGCGCCGATCCAGTGCGCCATCTCGACCACGCGCCGGGTAATATCGACGTTATAGTCGTAATCGGCGGCAGTCTTGGCATCGGCCTTCAGCGAGCCGTCCATCATGACCGAGGTGAAGCCATGCTTGATCGCGGTCGCGCAGGTCGATTCCTCGTTGCCGTGGTCCTGGTGCAGGCAGAGCGGGATCTGCGGATGCATCTCCTCCAGCGCGTCGATCATCCTGGAGAGCATGATGTCATTGGCGTAGGACCGCGCGCCGCGCGAGGCCTGGATGATGACGGGCGCATCGACCGCGGCCGCCGCCTCCATGATCGCCAGTCCCTGCTCCATATTATTGATGTTGAAGGCCGGCACGCCGTAGCCGCGCTCCGCCGCATGATCCAGCAATTGCCGCAATGTAATCCGAGCCATCGGTACCTCCGTTCAACTGACTTGCGCGGGTTGCGACTGACGCGACCGCACGATGGCGCGCATCGCCGCCAGCGCCACGGCGTCGGCCGTGATCCCAAACTCGCGATAAAGAACGTCCGCCGGCGCGGAGGCGCCGAATCCGGCCATGCCGATGAACTCGCCGTCATCGCCGAGCCACCGCGCCCAGTCACCCTCGATCGCTGCTTCAACACCGACACGTGGCGCGGCGCCGAGGACTTTGGTCCGGTAGTCCTGTGATTGCCGGCGGAACAGTTCGAAGCACGGCGCGGAGACGACGGCCGCCTGGATGCCGTCCTTGGCAAGGATCTTCGCGGCATCGAACGCGACCGACACTTCCGAGCCGGTTGCGATCAGCGTCACGTCGCGGGGTTGGTCGGGCTCGACGGCGACGTACGCCCCGAGCGCAACATGGTTGATCTCGGTCGCATCGCTGTGAAATGCGGGAAGCGCCTGCCGCGACAGGCAGAGGATCGACGGCGAGCCCTCCGCGCGCAACGCGCAGTCCCAGGCTTCTGCGGTTTCCATGGCATCGGCCGGACGAAACACCAGAAGATTGGGAATCGCCCGCAGCGCGGCAAGATGCTCAACCGGCTGATGGGTCGGCCCGTCCTCGCCGAGTCCGATCGAATCATGCGTCATCACATGGATGACGCGGATGCCCATCAGCGCCGCGAGCCGGATCGCCGGACGGCTGTAGTCCGAGAACGCCAGGAACGTGCCGCCATAGGGAATGAACCCGCCATGCAGCGCGATGCCGTTCATCGCCGCAGCCATGCCATGCTCGCGGACGCCGTAATGGACATAGCCGCCTTCAAACGCGCCGGGACGCACGGGCTTCTGGGTTTTCGCGAGCGTGAGGTTGGAATGTGTCAGGTCCGCCGAGCCGCCGAGCAGGTTCGGCAAGGCTGGCGCAATGGCGTCGATCACAAGCTGAGAGGCCTGCCGGGTGGCGATCTTTGGCCGGTCCGCGGCGAGACGCACGCGAAACTCGCTCATCGCCTCCGCATAGGGGGAAGGAAGCTTTTTGTTGAGCGCATCATGGAACGGCGATCGGTCGCCTGCACAGATGCGACGGGCCCGTTCGATCCAGGCGCGGCGCGCATCATGGCCGCGCCGGCCGGCTTCGCGCCATTGCGCAAGAACTTCACCTGGAATCTCGAATGCCTGATGCGGCCAGTCGAGCGCCGCGCGTGTCTTTGCGACTTCCTCCGTACCGAGCGGCGCGCCATGCGCCTTCTCGCTGCCTTGCCGGTTCGGCGCGCCGAAACCGATGACGGTGCGGCAGGCGATCAGTGAAGGACGGTCGCTCGCCCGTGCCTGTTCGATCGCGGCAGCGATGGCCTGCGGATCGTGACCGTCGATACCCGTGACCGACCAGCCCGAGGCCCGGAAGCGCGCGAGTTGGTCATCCGAACAGGACAGCGACGTCGCGCCGTCGATGGATATCTTGTTGTCGTCGAACAGCACGATGAGGCGGCTGAGCCGAAGATGTCCGGCGAACGAGATCGCCTCATGGCTGAGGCCCTCCATCAGGCAGCCGTCGCCGGCAATTACGTAAGTAAAATGATCGACGAAGTCATCGCCGAAACGCGCATTCATCAGCCGCTCGGCGAGCGCCATGCCGACCGCGGTCGCGATACCCTGTCCGAGCGGCCCGGTCGTCGTCTCGATGCCCGGCGTATGACCATATTCTGGATGACCGGGCGTCTGCGAACCCCATTGCCGGAACGCTTTGAGCTGATCGAGTGTGACGGCCTCATGGCCGGTCAGATGAAGCAGCGCATACAGCAGCATCGAGCCGTGACCGGCCGACAGCACGAAGCGGTCGCGGTCCGGCCACGCCGGATCGGCCGGATCGAATTTCAGGAAGCGCGAGAACAGGACGGTCGCAACATCAGCCATGCCCATGGGCATGCCGGGGTGGCCGGACTTGGCCTTCTCGACCGCGTCGATGGCGAGAAAGCGGATGGCGTTGGCCATCTCGGCATGGGAGACGTCCGGGCGAGCGGCAACGGACGACAGCATGGGCACGTTCATAGCGTTCGCTTCTTTCGTTCAATCAGTTGCAAAATCAGCGGCGTAAGGATGAGCTGCATCGCCAGATCGAGCTTCGCACCATGGATCACGATCGAATTGGCGCGCGACATGAAGCTGTTCGGGATCATCGAGAGCAGATAGGGGAAATCAATTCCCTTCGGATTCTTCAGCCTGATCACGACCATCGATTCGTCCGGCGTCGGAATCCAGCGCGCGATGAACGGATTGGACGTATCGACCGTCGGCACGCGCTGAAAATTGATGTCGGTCTCACTGAATTGCGGGCAGATGTAGTTCACGTAATCCGGCATGCGGCGCAGGATGGTGTCAGTCACCGCCTCGGTGGAATAGCCGCGCGCCTGCCGGTCGCGGTGCAGCTTCTGGATCCATTCGAGATTGATCACCGGCACGACGCCGATCTTGAGATCGGCATATTTGGCGACGTTCACCCGCTCAGTGACGACCGCGCCATGCAGCCCCTCGTAGAAGAGAAGATCGGAATCGGGCGGGACAGGTTCCCAGGCCGTGAATGTGCCGGGCGGAGCGCCATAGAGCTGCTCTTCTTCCTCATCGTGAACATAGTGTCGCGTGGTCCCGGTGCCGGATTCGCTGTAGTCGCGAAACAGCTTTTCGAGCTCCTCGAACAGATTGGTCTCGGGACTGAAGTGGCTGAAAGGTTTGGTGCCGCGCTCCGCCTCCTCCACCATCTTGCGACGCATCTCGGCGCGGTCGTAGCGGTGGAACGCATCGCCTTCGATAAAGGCTGCGGAGACCTTCTCGCGGCGGAAGATGTTCTCGAACGTCCTCTTCACCGATGTCGTGCCCGCACCCGACGAGCCCGTGATCGATATGATGGGATGACGGCGTGACATGACAGGCCCTCAGCGAAACAGGCCGCGGTGCGCGAACAACGGCGCGTCGTTGTTTTCGAACATGGGCTCGAAGCCTTCGTGAACGAGATTTACATCGCGCACCGCGAGCGCCGATCCCATGACCAGAGGCACCCGCTGATGCGGCGTCCGGGCCGAAAGCTCCAGGATTCGCGCCCGTCCGCTGCTGGCCGCGCCGCCCGCCCATTCCATGATCAGCGCGATCGGATGCGCTTCGTAGACGAGGCGCAGCCGGCCATCGCGATACGAGGGCCGCGCATCGGCCGGATAAAGAAACACGCCGCCGCGGACGAGGATGCGATAGGCTTCCGCAACCAGCGAACCGATCCAGCGCATGTTGAAATCCTGCCCCTGCTCGCCTGTCGCCCCGGCAAGGCAGCCATCGACATAGCGGCGCACGGCGCTGCTCCAATGACGGCGGTTGGAGGCGTTGATGGCGAACTCCGGCGTGTCTGCAAGCACGTGCACGCCCTGCTTCATGAGCACGAACGCGCCGATACGGATATCGAGAATGAAAATGTCGACGCGTGCATCGAGCGCAAGCACCAAAATCGTTTGCGGACCGTAGATGAAGAAACCCGCCGCGCATTGTGCCGTGCCGGGCTCGAAGAACGTCGAGATCACGTCGTTCGCTTTCGGCCGGATCGAGAAGATGGTGCCGACCGAAATGTTGTTCTCCAGATTGGCGGAGCCGTCGAGCGGATCGATCGCGACACAAAGCGGCGCCGATTCATCGAGCGTTTCCGGCAATTCGACTTCTTCCGACAGCACGCCGGCAACCGGCGCGGTGCGCAGCGCGTCGCGCATTAGCCGATCTGCGACAATGTCGATGTCCTTTTGCCTGTCGCCATCCGGATTGAGCGCTCCGGCCTCGCCGGTAATGCCGGCAAGCGGTCCGGCGGCGATCATCGCGGCGAGATCGACCGCGGCCCGCGCCAGCGCTTCGATCACCACGGCCGACGCGGCACGCGTCGTTGTGTGCGGTGCGGCGCGGCCAAGGCAAGACTGCAATGTGGGACGATATTCCATCCGCGTCGCTCCCATTGATCGTCCCCTGTTCAACGGGGCTTCGATCCCGCGATGCCGCTATCGGGACCGCTTCCTCATCAACGCGCAAATTGCGTAATTAGTGAAATTTTAATATCTTTGGATAGCCAAAAGTATTTCTTATGGAGCGCCCCCATGG
>Ga0207693_10003684_pt1 | contig 13077 bp, 9 predicted proteins | sample LARL81metaG_FD_184347 | JGI IMG/M metagenome (GOLD analysis project Ga0207693, IMG submission 184347) | Corn, switchgrass and miscanthus rhizosphere microbial communities from Kellogg Biological Station, Michigan, USA - LAR L8-1 metaG... | ecosystem: Host-associated > Plants > Roots >...
TATTAGGGTTTATTAGAGATCGTGCTGCAGTAGCGTCTCCGGACGAAATCGAGGCGTGCGAGCGCAGGTATTTATGAAGCCTCGCGTGAACGGAAAGTGAGTTAGTAGCGGCAGTGTTCAGCGTGGAAGCTGCTATCTCGTGTAAAAGGGTTGAAGCGTGCATGGACTGAATCGGAGTGGCAAACGCGGTGGCACAGCGATGCTATTTATCATCATTGGCATTTTGGCTGTCTCCCTGTCTTATGTATTTGTCCAGGCGGTTCACCACGTAGACTCTAATGCACAGCCTCGTGCACCGTTACATGATCCGAGATGACCGCCGCGACCCGAAGAGCGGTGCAGAACGCGTCCATCCTGTCCGCTCGGAAGTAGGCTGGCCAGTCTCGGGCGATCGCACAATGGGAGTTCGCTTCACATCGCGCAACCAAAAGGCGCCCTTATTGGCGAGGCAAGGTATGGAATTGCTGTGGACGACTTTGCGTTTCCGTCCCAGTTCCACGACCTTGTCCGGTCTCGACTATGAAATAGTAGGTGGCGTCTGGTTTCAGGTTCTTGATCCACACAGTATGGTTGTAGTCCCCGTTGGGCTCTTTTGTGCCGCCCCACGGTTCTTCAGCCATTTGACTTAACGCACTTGGTTTCGTTCCGTATTTCACAATGCTGCTCCCGGGAGCGTCGGTCGACCAAGCAATTTCAGCCACCGTATCCGTAGTCTTTTTGACGACTGGGCCGTCGGTAATTCGTTCAGCCCGCGATTTGTTTTGCGCCCAGGTGCCTAATGCGACCAGAAGGAGCAGCGCGAGAATCCGTCTTAGAATGATGCTTTTCATCATCATGCCTCCTGACCATAACTTGTGATGCCAGCCTTGTCCCGTTAATTCTGAACATTAAAGAAAATGACTGAGACGGTAGTTGTGTATCGCGCAAACATACAAGTTCTCAGCCGATGAATTTGTGATTTCCGAATTCACCCCGGCCAATCGAACTCATCGTGATCTACTTCAATCCCCAAGGACTGCAGAACGCCATCCACAAATGATGGTAGAAACGGCAAAAAATTCATTGAGCGGTTAGCGCGGTCGGCAGCGAACGAGCCCGAGGAGCCGCTGCTGGCTCTTTACTCGCAATGTGACGTCGTAAAGCCTCGCACTTCTAGCCTTCAGGTGCGCGAAAAGTCTGCTGCGTGATCCAATCAGCTCGCAAAACTTTTCAGTAACCGCCAACAGTAACCTGCCACGACCCTACGCTTTTGCACCGAGAAGGGGCTGCCCTGTTTTTAGCGTGCAGCATCATAGATTGATTGAGCGTCGACGGACACTGTGCCCGTGATCCCGTCAGAATCGGTGAACGGGACACTGCAACAGGCAGCTCCCCGCAAACGGGGTTGCGCGAAAAACGGCACGAAGTCAAGGCGCTTTCGCCGCATCATCGGTTTGCAATCGCATTGCATTCGCCTGATGCAATCCCTGAAACCGGACTGTGGATGTGCCCTGCGGAGAAAAACGCCAGAAGACTCGCCCTCGTGGTTCGACGGGACACTCTCTCCAGTCCAGTTTGGAGGCAAGACCTGCGGAATTGCGGCGAATTTCAGCGATTCTTACACTAATGCAGCCCGATTTCTCTGCAGCACTGACTGTGTGGCGGAGAGAGTGGGATTCAACTCGCCTCTTTTTACGTTAACCCGCATGAACACTGGCGATAACGCTTAAACGCATGCCTTTGTAGCAAGTTGCGTTCGAAAATGTCTTAGGCGGGAGGGTACTGAAAGGGACTGTTAGGCACTGTCGCGGACAGGTCAAATCGCTGAAGTGTGTATCACTGGTATCAATCTCTCGTGGCAGACCGCCGGGAGTGCGTGCACACTGCGGAATCGCAAGGATTGAGGTTAAAACCGGCATGCGCGTTTAGAACCAAATGTGGGGTAGGGCCCAGGCGGCGAAAGACTCATCCAGAAGGCCGCGCAACCGGCGCGAGTCGTTCAGCATGCAGCCACTGATGGTTAGATGATGATCTAGACTATGCAACTTGTATTCCACCAGCCTGGCATTCGCCAAGCTATCGAACAGAATTTGCGCACGTGCGTAAGGGGAAACGAGTCGGGTGACTGACGGCCGATGAGCATGCTGGATTCTGAAACCCACATGAATGCTGATGATTCGCTTTTGTTGTGTGCCAGTTGTGTGCCGGACTACTCATTACGTGCGCATCGCGATGTTAACGAAGGCTGTTGACTTCTATTGAATACAAGCCCTCAAATACATCGACTCACGAGGTCGCGAACGCCATACTCCACCTCTTGTACAGATTCCCGTATTTTTCCTTGGAATGTCGCAACGACAGTCGGCCATTCGAGAATTCTGCCTCAAAGCCCGAAAACAGCGCAGGCTTGTACTCCGCGGCGCGCAGCAACCAGGCCAGCATCGCAGTCGCGCGCTCAGGACTGCACTCCGTCACCTTTTCCACTTCATCCTCAAGTCGCAACTGTGCCGCTCCCCTTTCTGTGTGAACCTCCACTGGGGTGTTCGCCTTCAGCACAAACTGTGGCCCATGCATCTCGGTGCGAATAAGCCGATCGAGAAGCCCGGATACGGCCTCCGTCGCAAAATAAAACATGCTCGGCGCAATCCCATATACCGCTAATTCGGCGGAGTTAGGGAAAGCAGCCATCACGTCCGGTCGCTTTAGCATGTTCTGATGTTCCTCGCCGGTTACTCGGGGAACCTTGCCAAACCAATCTTCAAATCGGACCAGGGCTACTGGCAGGTCGGGCAACAGCGTTTCTTTGAACGCGACACCGACAGAGGCCAGGTCCTCCTGTGAAGCCCGGAACAATTCGCGTATGAACTGTTCCGTCTCAAGCGTCGCCGCATTCGTAGAGCCACTTGCGATTGCTTCATAAACTTCCGCAATCCACAGCTCTCCCACCGATTCCGCAGATGTTTCCTGGAGCACGAAGTCATGCGAGTCCCGATAGTCAACAATTTCGCTGGACCGCGCCCGCAGTTCTGCTAGCAGCCCTTCGTTCCCCGGATTCGTCAATGCCTGATAAAGCAGAGTCTCGACTGTGATTGGAGTCTTCCCACCACCCGCGGCGTTTGCCATAACACCACCTCCACGCTTTGATTCGAAGCGTCGCAACGCTTCGATAATGATCTCAACACTGCGGGCCCGGGCCCGCCTTACGGCCTCGGCCGTCAGTCCCAGTAGGGCGGCCGTTTCACCTGCCGTTCGATCATCCAACCAGATCGCTCTGGCCACCCTCCAGTCCGCATGTTCACCACTTGGCGGTCGACCGAACGCGGCAATTACTTTCCCGACAACACGAACCAACTGCTCTCGCACAGCATAGCGGGAAAAGCCGGTGGCCTCCGCCAGTTTCCTCTCCGACCCTTGGCTCCCATATAGATGCTGCGGCAGAGTTTTCATGAATGGGCTGGTCACTCTATCGGCTACTCGGTGTGGGCGCGAGCTTATTATCGGCAACAGCGCGGCAAAGGCGTGGATCACCATGGGGCAGTGCGAGCCTTGGCCTTCAAATGGATTCGCATAGTTTTTCGCTGTTGGAAAGAGCGCGTTGCGTATGACGAGAGCAAATATCTCGCTGCCCTTACCAGGCGCGGCTCGACTTTGGTCGCCGTTGTCGCCACAGCGAAAGCTCTGTAAATTCCCTTGTGAATTCCATGTGCGCAGATGGAAGAGGCGGTCCGAATGGAGACGAAGAATGTACTTGACAGACCTACTCAGATGTCTGTCGGTCACTCGGCGGGCAGACTTCTGAGATGAGTTCACAGATGCCGACTTCGTCGGTACCGAATCTGAACCCGATCACTTGCTTACGGAACTCAGGTCGCATCAAAGATTGTTTTAAGAGTCATACAATTTTTTTACAAATTCGTCACGATTTTCGCCACAACTGTTTTCCTCAAAAGCGACAAGATGGCGGCATGAAAACGATCATCTTGCTTAGCTGCATCCTGCTGGCCATAACTCTTGAGGGCGCACGACCCTCCAAAGCTGCGGGGCCGGTCGATTGGGTGGAACAAACCGTTTCTCCAGACACGACAGCCGCTACCGCAGCGCAAAAACATTTGCGCGATGCCGGGCCCACCGGCCTGGTCATGCTGCAAGAGCGCTTTGCGCCTCAGATCGCAGCTCATCGGCGCGGAGCACCATCAGACGAACAGTGGAAGAAAATCGCGGTTGCCCTGGACAAAGTAGGGGGACAATACGACAACTATGCTAGCGGCTTGTACTGGTATACCGATCTGGAGAAGGCCAAGGCGGCGGCGCGGGCATCAGGGCGTCCTATCCTGTCCTTGCGCCTCCTCGGACGGCTCGACCAGGACCTGAGCTGCGCCAATAGCCGTTTCTTTCGTACGACTCTATATCCAAGCGAGGAAATCAACCGGTTGCTCAAGGATCGCTACATCCTCCATTGGGAATCGTTCCGGCCTGCACCCAGAGTAACCATCGACTTCGGTGATGGCCGCAAGCTGGAGCGCACGATCACGGGCAACAGCATCCATTACGTCTTGAATTCGGACGGTCAGGTCATAGACGCTCTTCCCGGAATGTACAACGCATCCACCTTTGCCGCCGAGTTGCGAGCCGACGCCGATGCGATGAAGGAGTTCGGCGGGTCTCCAGCGCATTTGAATGCAGCTCAGACCAGGCTCCTCAACCTGTGGGCCTCTGATCTCGCGAACTTGGGCATCGAGCTGCCAGCCGCGCGGCCGTGGCGGGAAGCCGAACTGGAGCAGCGGACAAACGAACACGTCTGGGAGCAGATCGCGCAATTGCATGAGACAGAAACTGCATTTGACACACATGTGCGTGAACTAATGGTACGGAAATTCCCCACGGCTCAGGCCGCAGCGCCGTTGGCAATCAGCAAGTCCGCTGTGGAATTTCCGCTGCTACGCAACCTCAATGATTCGGAAGGCGCGCCGTCAACGAAAAGCGCGAGGGTGGCGCCGTTTCCGAGCGCTCAGGTTGCGGCTCCAATCGCGGTCGCCAAACGATCGGTAGAAGTCTCCCTGATACGCAGTTTTGTTGATCAATCAAGAATTGCTTCCCTGCGTGGGACCGTTTCCCTGGACACCGTGCAGAACAACTACATGCGGCGAACAGTAATTCTGGCCTTCATCGCTGGCCCGGCCACGCAGAGACGGTTGTCCCTAACGGCCATCAACAATTGGGTGTACAGCCAAGTATTTTTGACGCCCGCCGAAGATCCCTGGCTCGGATTGGCGCCCCCCGATGTATTCAGCGCCATCGACAACAATGGGGAGGTTCACTGAAATTCGTTGTCGCCCTCGCTTCACTCGTCGTGCTTGCGGGCTACACCCTCAGGTAACACAAACAGTCGGCACGAGAGCAGTCTCGGCGTCGGTAACGGCACCTTTTGATCTTGACTAAAGTATTTGTTACCGGAATATGTCATCCTCATTAGGCTAGTCGTTGGGGGGCCTTCGCGGAAAACAATGCGGCGTTCCAGCGTGATCTTTCTTGCGGTCATTCTTGTGCCGAGCCTGGTGTTAGCCGCGCTGGCCGTACGCTCGGCCCGCGACCAGCAAATCATTCTCGAGCACCAGCAGGCCATCATTAGCCAGGACGTCACTGATGCGCTGGCCAAGAGAGTTCAGACTCAACTCGATGGCTCTACAACCGAATTCGTTCAGACAACGCAACGTCTATTGACGCAGAGTCAATCCCCACGAGAGCTGGCCAACAACTTCAATCAAAGATTGCGAGCCTCCTGGAAATTGGCAGATGTAGGGTTTGCCGTTGATGTGAGCGGCGCGATCTACTCCCCTCTGCCATCGCAGGGAACCAGGGCAACAACTTTTCTGACTGAAACAGGCCCCTTCCTGAGCAATCGCGAAAACGTTCCTGTTTTCTCGAAGAGCAAGGAACAAAGTCTTACTCAACTTGCGCCCGTGGCACCGCAAAACGCTGTCCAATCCGCAGCGCAGCAGATCGGCCAGAACGATCCGATGCTGCAGAATGCTCAAAATGCGCAAGCCTTGCAGATCCAGCGGCAGGTATCGCCACTCAACGCGCCCATCCCTCAGCAAGGGGCCGTATCGAATACTCTGCCTTCGGAATCGGACTTTCGGCGATTGCTCAAAGATCAAACCACAGGAGCAGTGGCCCGTTTTCTTGAGGACAAGCTGCGGGTCATGGTTTGGTATCGCCCGCCCGGGGCTAGTTCTCTTATATTCGGCGCGCAGCTTACCCAGCCCAAGTTGGTTGAGACCTTGGCGCCGTTACTACAATCGCCTGACTTGCAGCGGAATGGCTCTTCAGGCGCTCCCGGTAGCAACTACTGTCTTGCGATCTTGGACGATCGCGGCAAACCGGTTGCACTTTCCCGGCCGGGGTTCCGGGGAGATTGGAAGCATCCCTTCGTGGCAACTGAAATCGGAGAAGGTCTGCCGCATTGGGAAGCTGCTCTGTATCTCTTGGACACACAACAGCTCCGCAGATCAGCCTCAACACTACAGTTGACGCTAGGCTCCATCGTCTTCGCGCTTATCGGCTTCATACTGTTGGGTGGATGGCTGATGGCAACCGATGTTCGCCACCAGGTACGCATGGCGCAGCAGAAAACAGACTTCGTCAGCAACGTATCGCATGAGCTTAAGACGCCATTGACGTCGATCAGAATGTTCGCGGATATGATGGCGGAGGGGCGCGTCAATGACCCCGCACGCCGCACGCAATACCTGCGAATCATCGCCGCGGAATCTTCGCGCCTGTCCCGCCTCATCAGTAATGTCCTCGACTTCGCGCGACTCGAACGCGGGGAGGCGTCGAGAGAACACCGCGCATGCGACCTCGTCGAAATCGCCAAGGAAGTGATCGACACCTGCCGCCCACATCTGGAACAGGCTAACGTGGCCCTCAGCCTCGAGATCGGGAAGGGGAGTCTGCTGCTTCTAGGAGACCGCGACGCTTTGGCCCAGATTATTCTCAATCTTGTTTCAAATGCAGAAAAGTACGGAGGCGGAAACATCCTGGTGCGTCTGCGCCGTGAGGACGGCTACCCGAGCGGGTGGGGCTGTGTGGAGGTGTTGGATCGCGGGCAGGGCATTCCAGCCAAGCAACTTGAGAAAATATTCGAACCATTTCACCGGCTCGAAGATTCTCTCGCCAGCGGTGTTTCAGGTTCCGGTCTGGGACTCACCTTGGCGCGGCGCATGGCACAGGCCCACGGGGGAAACGTGACCTATTCACAACGCGAGGGAGGCGGGAGCTGTTTCACCCTGAGGCTGCCTCTGCAGCCGTCCATCAAAACCCAATGAAGACCAAGATCCTGGTGGTTGAAGACGATACCAACATCCGCTTTGGCCTAGTTGAGCTCCTCTCTAGCGAAGGTTACGCAACAGAATCGTGCGAACGAGGCAATCTGGCTCTGGCCGCAGTGGAGCGGCATCGGCCCAGGCTCGTTGTGCTCGATATTATGTTGCCTGGCATGAATGGCTACGAAGTGTGCAAACAACTCCGCGACAACGGGTACCGCGGGCTGATCCTGATGCTGACGGCCAAATCACAGGAGATGGACAAGGTCATAGGATTGGAATCTGGCGCCGACGACTACGTGACCAAGCCCTTCGGGTTGCGCGAGCTGACGGCCAGAGTCCATGCCTTGCTGCGCCGCAGTCGGCCGGCAGAAGATCGCGCTGAGGAAAGGCTAACTGCCGGCGATCTCATGCTAGACCTCAAGGCTTTTGAACTGAAACGCGGCGATGCGTCCGTGTCCCTCTCCGCCCGCGAGGTGAAACTCTTGCAATTTCTTCTCAATCATCCTGGAGAGGTCCTTTCCCGTGACCGCATCCTCAACGAGGTCTGGGGCTATGAATATTTCGCGAACACTAGGGTCCTGGACCAATCGGTCGTGCAGATCCGCAAGAAACTTGCGGGTATCGGCGCCAACCCGAAACAACTCGTTACTGTACACACGGTTGGGTATAGATGGCTCCGCGAAGATCACCCTTGTTCTGGACTGCCGACGACTCACTAGTGGCAGCTGTCCCGAACTGCAGTTTTTGCCAGATAAGTGACCATGAGCTCGATACAGCGGTTGGCTGCCGGTAGGTAGCCATGCGAACGCGCGCTGGTTTTCGGAATGCAAGGTTGTCTCGAGCAACCATATATGAAAGAGGACCATCGGTGAATACAAAGTCAAAACGACAGCGCACTAGTAGGATGATCCGGGAACTACGAAACCTCGGCTATCGGGTCGAACCGCTGGGGACTCCAGCATGACTGCGGGCGAATTTTCGACCCTGAGGCTCGAGGCCTATAGCTTTTTTCGGTTATCCGAGGGGGCATAGGATTGACCCGGAGACTGGGTGCTGATTCCAGCACCCGGTCCCTCGAACCCGAGCGTCGTAGAACCGATGGGTCACCACCAGGCATGAAAACCTGGGATCCCCTGGAGTTCTGTGCAACTTGGATTCCTTCAAGGACCCACTTTGCTAAGAATAATGATGGCAATTACTAGACAGAACACCCCGGACGTCATGGCCGCTTTTGCCGTCGTGCCAGAGTTATTCCATTCTCCAAACATTGTCCCCCACGCAGCGCTGGCGATTACTGCACCCGACATAAACACGGGCCATCCCACAACCGGACCAAGGGTGCCCATTCTTGTGACTCCGCCGCCATACAGCACAATACTACCTAGCCACAACCCGCCCATGACCGTGATTTGTAGCCAATAACCTTTGGTTCCTTCCTGTCGATAGAGGCTGCTGGAGCGATTCTTGATGAGGAGCGACAAGGTGTAAAGTGATCCAGGAATTCCACCCGCCAGGAGAACGGGCATCCAAACCGCAATGCTCGCCAGCGGTGTGGAAGGTCGTTGCGCCTCAAGGCTAGCAATGATTGTAGCGCCAGAAACGAATGCCAAGTTTAGGGCTGCGGCAAGTGTCCCGCCCACGCTAGCAAACAAGAACCCTTTTATTGACTGCCGTGACGCTATGGCGCCGGTTTCCTGTTGTCGTTCACGCGCTCGCCCGGCGAAGCCGCATACTCCTACCCCCAGCACTACAGCGACCGCCCCCAGCAAGATCGTCAGGCCTGTAGATCCCCGCATTGGCGCATGCGCACAGAGAATGGGAAGGAGAGTTCCCACGGCGGCTGAACAACCAAGAGCAACAGCAGCTCCCACTGCTACGCCGACGAGCGGAAAAGACATGCCCAGCAACAATACACCTGTCCCCCACAAAATTCCCATCGCCCCCATGACTGCTAGGGAGGTCCACGGCGTCGTGCTATATACCTGAATGGGATAGGGCACTGCGGCCCATCCCAATACCAATGGCAACGCCCACAGACTTAGCACCGTCCATACCAACCAGATATTTTCCCATTTCCATCGAGGCATGAATTTCATGGGAATTGCATAGGCGCCATTCATTGCTGCCGCAATCAGGATGAGAAGGAAACCCGTGACGTAGTCGGTTCGCATCGGCTTCGTGGGACCTAGATTGGACTCTTACATGTTGTAAGAGAAAATATGCGTGAGATACTTTGCCGCAAGATCTTATTCCGGTGCTGTAATTGGGAATCAAGCGACCGCCATTGAGCGCGTTGTGCCGAGCCGTTTGCAGAAACTCCTCGCTCCGGCGAGCAGGACTAACTCGAGATCGATCCGACTTTGTTGCTCGTGAGCTCGACAACACCCTTTCTTCGGAAGATCTGGGGATCTCTGCTCAGGTCAGCCGGAGGACCACCACTCCCTCAAATGGGACACTTACCTCAATAGCCTGTCCCTGTACCGTATGGGTTTCATTGCTGTAAAGATCGGTGGCGCGCGTGTACCGCGAGGGGAGCTTGACGCTGGCTCTTTGATCTTCGATCCCATCGTTGAAAACCATCAGGAGACTGGCATTCGGTGCTTCCAGCAGCCTGGGTCGCACTTTGTCGGCCGTGACCAAAGGTTGGACGGCGTGAGTCACAATCGCTCGGACAATATCCATTCCTACCTGGTCCCCTGCCTCAATGCTGGCGCCTAGGTTAGTTCCGAAATAGAAAATCTGTCCTCGGCCAACCTTTTTCATGGCGGCAACAGGAGTGGACTCATACTTCGCAATTACAGTCGCAGACCCGATGATGAGCGGTGTCAAGAAAGTGTGCGCCTTAACTCGAACAGCGAGCGGTTCCGAGAAGTCTAGATGCCCGTCGACATATATCCGCTCTGAAGCTGGCAGATCCTCCATCTTAGGCGCCTGGTGGCTGGTTCCCTCCATGTAGAGGACTTCACCCTCGCGGTATCCGAAGACATCCGTAAGGCCGAATGGTGGAACTGCGGGGTTGAAAATCATGTGCTCGTCATAAGTTCCGAAGCCAGTTTCGATGAGCAGCGTCCCACCCGCCTCGACAAACCGACGGAGTTGCTCGCACGTTTCCTTCTTGCCGATCAAATGCCAGGGCACGATGATCACGCGGTAGTGGTTATTGTTCAAGCTTTTCGGCTCGATAAAGTCAACCCCTAAATCGCAGTTCCAGAGTGCCTTGTAGTAGCCACGGAACGAATCCACCGATGCATCCTCTTGACCGCTCATCGCGAAGGTCAGCAGTGCGTTGTCGATATCGACCAAAATCGCGACTTCGGGCTTTGGTCTGTAGTCTTTGATAATGTCCCATTGGGACTGGATCAGCCGGTGGTCCTCCGCTGCTTCTAACACCCTCTCGGTGGGAGAACCATCCCGGTCGACCAATCCGAAACCTGTTGACTCCAATCCGGTGGCCTCCGTGTGATAGCACCAATAGATAATTCCCTTGCCACCCATAGCCACCAACAACCAATTCCATAACCGAATATCCCGCGGACGCATCTTTCGACTGCGTTGTATCCCTCGGCTACCGTGGCCTCCCTGAAGTTCGGTCGTCCAGAATGGTTTCCCACCGGCAGCAACACGGGTAAGCTCCAGTCGGGCAGCTCCAAGATAGGTCGGTTCTCCGTAATACCGAGGAAGGTTCGAAAGACCCCACGTCTCCACTACCTCCGCCAAACGCCAAGGATTGATGCCGGACAATGCAATCGGTAGAATCGCCGCCTGCGTGCCGACATGGCTCTCCAAGAGCCCGCGTTTGTCCACTGTTCGCAAGGTGTCTACTCGGAAGCGCATTTCGTCCGTGCCGCGATCGATCATGAAACGTCGCCAATCAACCCAGTCCATGTAGGACCCCTGACCACGCGGTGGATCGATCGTCGTCCAGTCTGGATACCGCCGGACCCAACCCTCGTTGAGAGCGTCGAGAGTTCCGTAACGCTTCTTTAACCAATTCTGAAACGAGGCAATCGTTTTGGGACAATAGCAGAACAGCTTTTGGTCCGTCGTTGGGGAGAACTGATGCCCCTCGGAAGGCTCGATGTGGGCTTCGTTCCAGACATCGTAGGCATATAGGGATGGATGTCTTGCGACCACTTTGGCCATTTCGCGTATGAACGTTCCTGCTGCCTCGCGTACGGGTTCCCAATCCAGGCACAATCCCGGCCATCCCCCACTCATATTGATGGAATATCCTTCGAGTCTTTCCGGCTGGTCCAGGGCGTTTACGTAACGTGTTTCTGGATGAGCAGCTTCCAGCCAGTAAGGCGCCTCTTCGATGACCGCACCCATTAACACCTTGAGGCCTAACTCGTCGCACTGGCGCATGATCTCCTCGACTTCAGAGAAATCAAAGCGTGCTTTTTCCGGATTGAGATAAACCCACGAACAGTAAATGCGGATGATGTTGAATTTGTACTCATGAGCAATGGCCTTCAACATCTCACGGCGCATCGAGATAGGAGGGTTGGGGGGGCGAAAGAATTCTGATCCGTACACAAAGAACTTCTGCTCAGCGACTTCAGCCGGACTGGCAGACTCCAGAGGTTGAGCAAAGGCTTGAGGGCCAGCAAGGATTCGCAAACCGCCCCAAGATGCAGCGATGCCTCCAGCGGTAGTCTGCACAAATTCCCTGCGTGAATACTTCTTCGACATTGAAGCCTCCTAATCCGTTTTGCATTGCAAAGCCTTCAGCTCGATTCGCCGTTCGTTGGACCGAGTCAACACTTTTAAGCCCCTCCTTTGTTCCTAGCTGACCGTCTCGACGTGGGACCCCTCGCGAGGTTGGCGAGAGACGTCACTGGTTCAACGCCTATTTCAGCCTGCGGTCGCTAAGTTCGCTCAAGACGTCCGAAGTCGTTGCGTTCAACTGCGAGAATAGGGATTTCGCCTCTTCTGCTTTTCCGAGTGCAGAATACGCGCGGGCCAGATTGTAGAGTGCGCTACGAGAGTCCGGGGCCATCGTATGCGCCAAGCGGAAGATCCGCAACGGCTTCCCTGGGATGTCCCCCTTGAAGAAGAAGCTTCCCTCGCAGGGTTCTGGCAGAAACTGACTTGGCGTCTATTTCTATTGCCCGATTTAACTCAGGCAGAGCGTCAAGCGGCTTCGTAGGATCGAGCCTGATCGCGCACTCGGCGAGCAAGTAGTGCAAATCGGAATCGACGATCCCTGATCCTATTGCCGACCTAAGCTCGCTCGCGGCAACGGCAAACTTGTCCTGGTTATAGTCCGAGAGAGCTACAAAGAAATGAGCGTCGGGATCTCGCGGTGAAAGCCGAACCGCCGCGGCAAAGTCATGGTGTGCGCTTTCGGGCACTCCTCGGTACATTTTGAGCGAACTCCGCATCATCAATGGCTCAGTGTTCCGGGAAACGCCGCAACGGCCCGGTCTCTGGCCCTGCTGCTCCCCGCGGCACAGCGTTGGACCCAAGAGGGATAGGAGGGCTATGACGAACCATAGCGACGTCATGCATGCCCACTGGCGGCCAACGGGAGCCGAACGGGCCATGTACTTAACTCCAAACTGGCCAATGTGTGTTCTGATTGGCCGCCAACAACTGCCTGAGTATCGGTCACGGCCCCACCGAGAGAGATGGGCATGAAGGCCTTTCCACAACACCACGGCGATTTGCTGGCACTCTTGCTTTTTCAGTTGACTTCTCCCGACCCAGTCTCGAGACGCAATTCCTTTCTTGGCTTGGATTGCGGCAACAGCTCTTGGTCAGACGCAGG
>Ga0207693_10003685_pt1 | contig 13076 bp, 13 predicted proteins | sample LARL81metaG_FD_184347 | JGI IMG/M metagenome (GOLD analysis project Ga0207693, IMG submission 184347) | Corn, switchgrass and miscanthus rhizosphere microbial communities from Kellogg Biological Station, Michigan, USA - LAR L8-1 metaG... | ecosystem: Host-associated > Plants > Roots >...
CCAAGTACTTCGCGATCTTGCCGGCGATCTTCGCCTTCACCTATGCGAAGCACCCGGGCGAACGCGGGCCGCTGAACGCACTCAATGTGATGCAGCTCGGCACTCCGAAGAGCGCGATCGTCTCGGCGATCATCTTCAACGCCTTGATCATCCCGGCGCTCGTCCCCCTCGCGCTCCGCGGTGTCAAGTTCCGCGCGATCGGGGCGACCGCTTTGCTGCGCCGCAACCTGCTCATCTACGGGCTCGGAGGGGTGATCCTGCCCTTCATCGGCATCAAGCTGATCGACTTGATCGTCCACAACCTGTTCGGAGCTTGAGTTGGCGCGGGGCCACTATCGGATCTTGCTCGGCATGGCTGCGGGCGTCGGCAAGACCTACCGGATGCTGCTGGAGGGCCATCAGGCGCAGGAAACGGGTCGCGACGTCGTGATCGGATACCTCGAGCCGCACGACCGCCCCGAAACGATCGCCGTCGCAGAGGGGCTCGAGGCCGTACCGCGACTTCGGATTGGCCACGGGGAGGTCGAGCTGGAGGAGATGGACCTCGACGCGGTGATCAAGCGCGCGCCGGAGCTCGCGCTCGTCGACGAGCTCGCGCATACGAACGCCCCGGGGATGCGCAACGAGAAGCGCTATCAGGACATCGGCGAGATCCTCGCCGCCGGCATCGACGTCATCTCGACGGTCAACGTCCAGCACCTGGAGAGCCTCAACGACGCGATCTTCGAGCTCACAGGCGTCCGAGTGCGCGAGACGTTTCCCGACCGGACGCTCGACGAGGCGGACGAGGTCGTGCTTGTCGACCTCACCCCGGAGGAGCTGCAGGAGCGGCTGCGCGCCGGCAAGGTCTATTCGAAGGAGCGCGCCGAGGCCGCGCTCCAGAACTTCTTCCGACACGAGAACCTCGCCAAGCTGCGCGAGCTCGCCCTGCGCGAGGTCGCCGAGGACGTCGAAGCACGTAGACATGTAGAGCCGCTCGAGCCGCTCAGCCAGCAGGCGATCGCCGACCGCATCCTTGCGCTGGTGGAGCCTCAACCGAAATCACAGCGAATCCTCCGTCGGGCCTGGCGCTCGGCGCAACGTCTCGGAGGAGACATCGACGCGCTCTGGATGCACCCCGACGGGCGCGAGCCGACGCCGGAGGAAAAGACGCAGCTCGCAGCGCTCCGCCGGGTCGCGAGCCTGCTCGGCGTCCACTTCCTCGAGGAGCGCGGAGACGACCTGGTCGAGACCGTCCGCCGAGTCGCACGCGAACGCGGCACGACCTACATCTTCATTGGCACCCCCGACGAGTCGCGCCGCCGCGAGATCTTCGGCGGCTCCCTCCTCTCCCGCATGGTTCGCGAGATTCCGGGGGTCGACATCCGGGTCGTTGCCGACCGCGCGCTCCGAGACGAAGAACCGAAGTGAGCGTGCTGCGGAGAATCCGGTCGGCCCTGGTAACTGCCGTGCTGGCGCCTACTCGTCTTTTCGTTCGCCTCCGCGGCCGGCGTGTTTCGCCCGGCTCTCGGCGCATCCTCGTCGCGTTCACGCGGGGTCATCTCGAGCAAACCGTGCTCGACGCGGCGATCCGGATCGCGCGCGCCGAGGAAGCGACCCTCGTTCCCGCCTACCTGATCGTGATCCCAATGCAGTTCACGCTCGACGCACCGATGGACCGCGAAGTCTCGCTGGCGATGCCGCTCCTCGAAGCCGTGGAGCACGCGGCCTCTCGCGCCGGTGTGCCCGTCGATGCGCGCATCGAGAGCGGCCGCACCCCGATCCACGCCCTCGAACGGCTCTGGAATGTCGAGCACTTCGACCGCATCGTCATCCCCGCGCCCGCCGGACGCGAGCCCGGCTTCACGCCGAAGGAGCTGCTCTGGATGCTCATGAACGCGCCGAGCGAGACGTTGATCTTGCGGCCGGATCCTGCCCTGCGCAAAGCGGAGCAGGCCGAGCCGAGTGAGCCCGTGGCGGCGGCTGTACACCGGATTCGCCCTGCGGCCGAGGCCAGATCGGCGGTGCCCGCCACCACCGGTGCGCTAGGCGGGGCGGCGTCGGTACGCCGCCCCGCCTGAACGTCTCTTTCAACCAGCTGTGATCGTGCCGAAGAGCCCGTCGTCTTCACCGTTCGGACCGGCGGTGAAGAAGAGGTGGTGCGAGTCGCCGTTGTTCCCGGCGTTGCCGAATTCCAGCGCCCACAGCCCGTCGATCATGAGCTTGCCGCCGTCCGCGGCGCGAAGCGTGCCTCGGTGCTCGAAGTGCCCGTTCGGCATCTCCTCGTAGGCGTTGATCTGCCCGTCGCCGAAGTTGCCGACCAGCAGATCACCGCCGAAGCGCCCGAAGTCTGCGGGTGCCCATGCCAGGCCCCAGGGGGCGTTGAGCTGCCCACGCTGGGCGACCCGGGTGAGCAGGTTTCCGTCGAGGTCATAGCCGTCGACGATGCCGAGGCCCTGCCCGTCCACCTCGTCGAGGCCCTCGCCCTTCTTGGCATAGGACACGAAGACGCGGTTACCGATCGTCTGGATCCCGAAAGGCGCGTAACCCTGCGGGAGGTTCGGGTCGACGAACGCTCCCGGCGTGTTCAACAGGTTCCACCCGCCGTCGAAGACGTCGACGCGCGACAGGCCGAAGTCGGCGGCATACAGCCGCGGGCCGGACGCGCCGTTCGAGATGGCGAGGCCCTTGAAGACCGCGCCGTCCGACGACATATCGACCGTCACCTGCGCCGCGTCTGGGGCGCGCCACGCGCTGATCGTGCCGCCCTCCGAGTCGAAGATGAAGTTCGACGTGGCTAGCGCGGTTGGGTCGGCCGTAGTTCCCACTTTGAACTGGTTGAGGATCCCCGAGAAGACGGTGCCCGTCGGGTCTCCGGGAACGCCCTGGGCGTTCAGGCCGCCGATCTTGATGAGCACGCCTGCGCCTGTGTAGATGGACGTCATGTCGGTGCCGTTGTCGCTGATCCACCAGGGACTCGTTGCGCTGCGGGTGAGACCCCAGGCGTTGTGGACGTTCGGATCAACGGTTGGCGCCAGGCTCGGGTTGTCTGAGACGAGCGGCGTCACCAGGTAGCTGTTGCCGGGCGGACCGGCCTGTGTCGGCGCGGCCGCGGCGAGGCCGGCGACGATAGCGGCGGCTAGGAGCGCCGCACGGATCGAAAATCGATGCATTGAATCCCCCTCCCTGGATGGAGTACTCCATGTCAATACGAGCGGAGGGTGCGAGCGGTTTTCCACCCGGCCCGCTTGTCTGCACTGGGGGCGGCCGACTGTCTGGCTCCCTCACCAGCCCGGTCAAGCTGACGAAGACTGCGCCGAGCATAGACTCGCCGCGTGGAACTGGTTTGCGCTTCCTGTGGGGCAGAAAACGCGAGCAGCGCCCGTTTCTGCAGTACCTGCGGCGCGGAACTGCGCCAGGCTTGTCCGACCTGCGGATTCGAGCAACCGGCCACGGCTACGTTCTGCGCCAACTGCGGCGTTGCGCTCAAGGACGACGCTCGCCGGGCCGCCGAGGCAAGCGAGGACCGCCAGGAGAGGCGCGTCGTAACGGTCCTCTTCGCCGACCTCGCCGGCTCGACGGCGCTCGGCGAGCGGCTGGATCCAGAGGATGTTCGCGAGCTCCAGGGTGAGCTCTTCGAGCTGATCAATACCGAGGTCGAGCGCTTCGGAGGCACCACTGAGAAGTTCGCCGGCGACGCCGTCCTCGCCGTGTTCGGGATCCCACAGGCCCACGAGGACGACCCCGAACGCGCGGTTCGGGCCGGCCTGGCCGTGCGCGAGAGCTTCGTCGCCTTCACCGAGCGAGTGCAGGGCCGGCACGGCGCAGACGTCGGCCTGCGGATCGGCGTCAACACGGGCGAAGTCGTCGCGGGTCGCGAAGCCGCAGCGCGCGGCGAGCTGATGGTCAGCGGCGACGCCGTCAATGTCGCCGCTCGCCTCCAGCAACACGCCGATCCGGGCGAAGTGCTGGTGGGTCAGCGGACGCACGCGGCAACGACTCGTTCGATCACGTACCGCGAGCACGCGCCGTTGGAGGCCAAGGGCAAGAGTACGCCGGTCGCCGCCTGGGTTGCGGTCGCGGCCGCCCGCGAGCTAGAGCCGGCTCCGCGAGGCGTCGCCGGCCTCAGCGCCCCTCTCGTGGGGCGCAACGAAGAGCTCGCAATCCTGAGCGCCGTCGCATCACGTGTCGAGCGCGAACGCGCGCCCCAGCTCGTCACGTTTTTCGGCCCCGCGGGAGTCGGCAAGTCGCGGCTGCTCGCCGAGCTCGTGGAGCGGCTTCCCGCGCGCCTTGTCCAAGGCCGCTGCCTCCCATACGGCGAGGGGATCACGTTCTGGCCGCTGGCAGAGGCGGCGAAGGCCCACGCCGGGATCCTCGACACCGATCCGGCCGAGGTTGCCCACTCGAAGCTGCGAGCGGCGATCGAATCGGTCGTCACGGAGGATCAAGTCGAGCGCGTCCTGGAGGCCGCGGCTTGGACGATCGGGTTCGAGCTTCCCGGCGTCTCCTCTGTTGGGAGCGATCCGCGAGAAGTCGTCAGGCGGCTGCAGGAGGGGTGGACGCGGTACGTCGCGGCTCTCGGCCGCGAGCAGCTGACCATCCTGGCGGTCGAAGACGTCCACTGGGCGTCGGGCGCGCTGCTCGACCTGCTCGAGCAGCTGGCGGAGAACCTCGCGGACACGAAGGTGCTGCTCGTCTGCACCGCGAGGATCGAGCTGCTGGAGCTACGCCCTACCTGGGGTGCGGGCAAGCAAAACGCAACCTCGTTGTCGCTCGCACCGCTCTCACAGGCCGACGCCGCCCACCTCATGTCCTCGTTACTCGGCGAGGTGCAGGTACCTCAAGAAGTGCGAGAGCGGGTGCTCGCAAGCGCAGAGGGCAATCCGTTCTACCTCGAGGAGATGCTCAACATGCTGATCGAGGAAGGGGCGCTCGAACGTCAGAACGGCGGCTGGGTCTCGACCGAACGGCTCGCCGACGTCTCGATTCCGGACTCGGTCCACGGCGTGATCGCTGCGCGCATCGACCGGCTCGAGGCCGCCTCGCGCGACGCGCTGCGCCGTTGCAGCGTGATCGGCCGCAGCTTCTGGCCGGCGGCCGTCGACGTTGACGAGGGAGTGATCGGCGGCCTGGTCCGCAGCGGCCTCGTCTCCGACAGCGTCGACTCAACGATGGCCGGCATGCGCGAGTTCGCGTTCAAGCACGCCCTGACGCGAGACGTCGTCTACAGCACGCTGCCCCGGCCCGAGCGCCGCGAGCTCCATCGGCGCGTCGGCGAATGGATCCAGGAGGTGGCGCCCGACCGAAGCGCCGAGACCGTGGAACTGGCTGCCTACCACTACGGGCAGGCCGTGGCCTACGGCGAGGACGACCCGGCCGTCTCCCAGCGGGCATTCGAATTGCTGCTCGCAGCGAGCGAGGCTGCATATGGGCGGGGCGCTTTCGAGGCAGCGAGGAGGCAGCTCGAGCGAGCGCTCGAGCTGGCAGTCGACGACAGGGCCCTGGCGGTGTCAGAGCTCGGCCTCGCGCGGCTCGACATGGTCGACGGACTGATGGACAGCTCATTACGGCGCCTCAACACGGTGGACGGTTTGCTCGATCCTGCAGACGCCGAGTTACTCTCGGACGCGCTCGGATTGCGCTCGCGGGTCTGCTGGCTCTTGGGCCGCTGGGACGAGGCCCTCTCGTCCGCGAACGCCGCGGTCGCCGCTCTCGCGGGCTTGCCCGAGTCGCCACAGCTTGCGCGCGCCTTGGCGCGCCTCTCCCAGATCGAGATGCTGAAGCAACGGCACGAGTCGGTCGCCCATGCCAGCGAGGCGATTGCCGTCGCACGCCGTGTCGGCGATTCGTTCGCCGAGTGGAACGCCACCATCAACCTCTTCACCCACCAGGCAACTCAAGGCATCGCGCCGAACTTGGACGAGGTCGGCTCGATCGTCCAGGCGTCGGCCGAGGCGGGCGAGTTCGAGGAGGGTTATCGCGGGATCATCAACCTCATCTGGTCTGCGAGTGGCTACCTCCCCGTCGACCGCATCGAGCTCGCCGTCGCGGAGGCACGCCGCACACTCGCCGATGTCCCGGCGCCCGGGTCGATCGGTCCGTACCTCGAGGTCTCGGTCGCAATGTGCCTGCTGGCCCCCTCTGCCAGGTGGGCGGAGGCGGATTCCGTTCTCGCCGAGGTCGCGGGGCGCGAGGGAGCCGTGTCGACGAAACTTGCCTTCCTGGCGGTTGTCGGCGGCCTCGCATTCCGTCGCGGCGACGCGAAGGCGAGCAGGCAGTTCCTCGAGGAGCTGCGACCGCTGGCCCTCGCAAGCGGAGAGCTGCAGCGGATCATCCCGATGGCCGCGGTCGTGCTGCCGTGGCTCGCATGCACCGGCGCGGTCGACGAGCTGCGCTCCTTGACCGACGAGGTCCTCAGCGCCGTCGATCGACAGTGGCCGGCGGTCCTTGATTCCGTACCTGTCGTCAGGGCGCTGGGAGCCGCGGGCGAGACGGGGCTGCTCGCGCGCATGGCCGAGTCGATACGAGAAACCCCTGGTGTTGCGGCGCATGCACAAACGGCCCTACTGACCGCCGAGGGGTTGCTCGCGCTTCAACACGGAAACGCTGGGGAAGCCGTCGAGAAACTGGAAGCGGCAATCGACCGAAAGCGGCAACTCGGGCGAACCTTCGACGTCGCCTGTCTAGAGCTCGACCTCGCGCGCGCGTTCGAGGCCGCCGGCGACGCGGCGTCGGCGAAGGCGGCCGAGTCACGCGCCGCGTCCGTTCTCGAGCCGCTCAACTGCGTGAATCCGTTCTGATGCGGTCCGATCCGCTTCCCTGAGAGCTCTTGGCCTTACGGACGACGGTGACCGTGCACGGTGCGTGTTGGACGACCTGGTGGCTGACCGAGCCGAGCAGGAGGCTGCTGAACCCACCCAAGCCGCGGTTGCCGACCACGATCAGGTCGGCCTCTTTCGCCTCTAGCAGCAACACGTCGGCCGCCTGACCTTCGGCCACCCTGCCCTCGCTCTCGACGTCGGGCTCGAGCTCCTTCGCTTGTGCGATCGCCTCTTGAACGAGCTGCTTGGCACCGTCGCCGAAGCCGTCGATCGTTTCCTGATCGAGCGCAGGGGCGAGACCGCCGGCGTAGACGGCCGGCGGAATCTCCCACGCGGAGACGATGCGAAGACGCGCTTTCCGGAGCCCCGCCTCGCGGGTGGCGTACGTCAGCGCCTCGCGGCCGCCTTTCGAACCATCGACGCCGACCACGATCGTCTCCATCGGCTCTCTTAGGCGGGTGTGCCGGCGTCGACCCAGGTTTGGAAGAGCTCGACTTGCTCTGGCGGCCAGGCGCCGTCGCACGGCATCGACCCGTTCTTGAGCCGGCCGAGGATCGCGTCGTTGTTCGCGGCGACGTCATCGTAGGACCACAGGTCGAAGGCCCACTTCATCGACTCGCGGTCGCGCTCCCGAAACAGAGGTTTGATGTCCTCGGCGAAGCTGATCGGCTGGTCGTTCGTGGCCAAAGCGACCTCCTTTGTCCGGTCTCGACCCCGGCGAAGCTTGGATCGTAGGCGATTCCAATGCTAAGAACCGTCCATGAGAGGCGGCATCGACCTCGGCGGCACCAAGATCCAGGCCGTCGTCACGGACGAGCACGACTCAGTCTCCGGACAGGCACGCAGGTCGACGCCCAGGCACGGGGGGCCTTCGGACGTCGCCGCTGCGATGGCCGCGTCACTGGAGGAGGCTGCGAAGGCGGCCGGGGTCGAGCCTGGCACGCTGACGGGCATCGGGGTCGGCTGCCCAGGTGTCGTCGACGAGGCGAAGGGCACGGTTGCCAACGCACGCAACCTCCCGGACTGGACCGCGCCGTTCCCGCTCGCCGAGACGCTCGCGAACCGCTTCGGCGTTCCGGTCCGGATCGGGAACGACGTCGGCACCGCCGTCGAAGGCGAGGCCGTGCTGGGCGCGGGCCGGTCCTTCCGGACGTTCCTCGGCCTCTGGTGGGGCACCGGCGTCGGCGGGGCGATCATGGTCGAGAAACACCGCTGGCTGGGACGGGGCGCTGCCGGCGAGATCGGCCACATGGTGATCAAGTTGGGCGGGGCGAAGTGCACCTGCGGGCGGCGAGGCTGCCTTGAGGCCTACGCGGGACGAGCGGCCATGGAGCGCAAGGCGCGTCGCGACCAGAAGCGCGGCGTCGAGACCAGGTTGTTCGCGCTGATGCAAGAGCGAAAGCACGACCACCTGACCAGCTCGGTCTGGCAGCACGCGCTGAACGAGCACGATGCGTACGCGGAAAAGATGATCGAGCGGGCGATTCGCGCACTGGGCGCGGGCGCGGCGTCAGCCGTGAACTTGATAGACGTCGAGGCCGTCGTGGTCGGCGGCGGGCTCGGCACGCGGCTCGGCGAGCCAGGACTCTCGCGGATCCGGGAGGCAATGCTGCCCCACCTGTTCGTCGACGACCGGAGGCCGGAGGTCAAGCTCACCGAGCTCGGCGATCTCGGCGGGGCGATCTCAGCCGCGCGGCTGGCGGGCGCCCAGCACGGCTGAGGGCCGGCAACTACGTGTCAGGGGCACCGAGGCTGGCCGAGATCTCGTCGATCGCCGCCCGTTCCGCCTCGCTGACCTGCTCGCCTCCTTCCCTGTGGGCATTCGCGACACGCTGGGAGAGGTCGAGCACGAAGCGGCGGTAGTCGTCGACCTCTGCGGGGGTCCCCTTCTGCTCCAGCAGCCCGACGGCATCGCGCAGGTGCTGTAGCCCGGCCTGCTTTAGCTCGTCGTACGAGTGGTAGCGCGTGTGGTCCCGCTCCGGCTTCGCCGCGACGATCTCGTCGAGCAACTCGCTGTCGCCGTGCTGCTTCCGCGCCTCCGTGTACGCCTTGCCGATCGCGAACGCTTCGCGGAACGTCCCTCCGCGCTGGGCGCTGACGACGATCAGGCCGGCGCTGGGCGGCCCTTCCAGGAGCAGCTTCCACTCGTCCTCGGTGAAGTCGGCCTTGCCCGTCATTGCTGTCTCCTTTCAGTTGCCCTCACGCTTCCGATCCCGCGCGAGCTTAGCCACTTGGTGAACCGACGGGTGTGCTGGCGTGAGACCATCCCTTTCGATGCCTGAGGCAACCGTCTCCCAACGAGCCGAAGCCGGCCGGACAGCGCGAAAGCAGGCGCCCAGAGCGAGCCAGTCGGAGCTTCGCGTGGCACCCGACCGCGACCCCATTGCGCTGCTCGAGGAGCAGGCTCGGTCACGTCTTCCCGAGCTCGTTCCTGTTCGGTACGGGCGCATGCTCACGTCGCCGTTTGCGTTCTTCCGCGGCGCCGCGATCGTCATGGCGCACGACCTCGTCGGCACACCGGCGGCCGGACTTTCGGCCCAGCTCTGCGGGGACGCCCACCTTGCCAACTTCGGCGGGTTCGCCTCGCCGGAGCGCGATCTCGTCTTCGACGTCAACGATTTCGATGAGACGCTGCCCGGGCCGTTCGAGTGGGACATCAAGCGGCTGGCAACCAGCTTCGAGATAGCTGCCCGAGATCGGGGGTTCAGCGCGGCTGAACGAGGCGGTCCGGTGCTCACAGCCATGCGGACGTACCGCAAAGCGATGCAGCACTTCGCGACGATGGGCGACCTGGACGTCTGGTACTCGCGGCTCGACGCCGGCTCGATCACCGCGCGGCTGAACGAGGCCCACGACCGGAAGGCGCAGAAGAGCTTCCAGAAGGGGGCTGCGAAGGCCCAGACGCGCGATCGCATGCGGGCATTCGCCAAGCTGACGGAGCAGGTCAACGGCCAACCGAGGCTGATCTCGGACCCGCCGCTGATCGTCCCGCTCAGGGAGCTCGTGCAGGATCAAAGCGCCCGCGCGGAGCTCGAGGGCGCGCTCCACGGTATGTTCCTCCGCTACGTACAGACGGTTCCGCGCGACCTCCGTACGCTCCTCGAAGGCTTCCGGTACGCCGATCTCGCGCGGAAGGTGGTCGGAGTCGGAAGCGTCGGGACGCGCTGCTGGGTGTTGCTGTTGCTCGGTCGGGACGAGCGCGATCCGCTCTTCCTGCAGATCAAAGAGGCCCAAACCTCGGTGCTCGAACCGCTGATCGGCCGCAGCCGCTTCGGCAACCACGGCCGGCGGGTGGTAGAGGGCCAGCGCTTGATGCAAGCCGCAAGCGACATCTTCCTCGGCTGGGTGCGGTCAGATGTCACGCTCGACGGCGAGGTGCGCGACTTCTACGTCCGTCAGCTGTGGGACTGGAAGGCGTCGGCAGACCTTCAAACGATCCGACCCGAAGGGCTGGCCGCCTACGCGGAGGCGTGCGGCTGGATCCTCGCCCGTGCGCACGCCCGTTCAGGCGACCGGTTCGCGGTCTCCGCCTACCTCGGGAAGGGCGACAGCTTCGACCGGGCGATCGCCGCCTTCGCAACTGCATACGCCGATCTCAACGAGCGAGATCACGACGCCCTCGTCCAGGCGGTCAAGGCCGGACGGATCACCGCGACCGAAGGCGTTTGACGAGGCGATTACGTAGGCTGAAGACGTGGGTACTGGACCCATCCTGATCTGCTACGACGGCTCCGAAGGCGCCAAGCATGCGATCGAAGCAGCTGCGGGCCTGCTTGGAGGTCGCCCGGCCGTCGTCCTCGCTGTCGGGCCGCCCCTGACGCCGGAGGAAAGTTACGCCGCGCTCGGCCCGATGACTCCGAGCTTCCAAGAGCTCAACGAGGAGCAGGCGCTGGAACGTGCAAAGGAGGGCGCTGAACTTGCGCGCGGCGCCGGGCTCGCGGCCGAGGCGCGGGCCGACGTCGCGGCGCCGACCTGGGAGGGCGTCGTCGTCGTAGCCGACGAGATCGACGCAGCGGCGATCGTGGTCGGCTCGCGCGGGCTCACCGGTGTCAAGGAGGCTCTCGCGGGCAGCGTCTCGCACGCGGTCGCAGAACATGCCGGCCGGCCGGTGCTGATCGTTCCGCCGATACGCCGCGGCTAGTACTAGGACGCGCGCCGAGTTTCGCGCCAGAGCGATCCGGCGAGTAGCAGCACGACCGCAACGGGGAGCAGCCACCAGGCGTTGACGCCCTCGTGGGTGAGAAGCGATGTCAGCCCGAGTGCTACCGCGAGCCCTGCCGCGACCCGCCAGTCGTCTCCGACGATGAAGTTCCACCAGAAGAGCGCGAACGAGCGGATGTATTTCATGCCGGCGCCTCGACCGGCCTCGGCGAGAGCCGGCGACGGAGCAGCCGCACCAGCACGAACGAGCTAGCGCCGATGAAGGCGATCACGGCGAGCAGCGAGAGCTCGTCGCCCGGCCAGTCGACTCCGGCGCCCTCGGCGCCCCAGAAGCAGCCGAAACTGGTCAGCAGTAGACCGACTGCGTACTTGATCGTGTTCTCCGGGACGCGCTCGAGCGGGCCTCGCGCCAGAATCCCCGCGCCGACGACGACCACGAACGCCACCGCGGCGCCGGCCGCTGCCAGGCCGGTCTGGTTCTGAGCGGTGCCGAAGGAAATGACGATGAAGACGACTTCGAGCCCCTCGAGCAGGACTCCCTTGAAGGAGACCGTGAACGAGTACCAGTCGAGGCCGGCCCTCTCCTCATGGCCTGCCTGCGCGGCTTGCTCGCGCTGGCGGCGAAACGCCGCGTCCTCGTCGTGGTGAGGCATGTACCCGCTCGACCGCAGGACCGCCTTGCGCAGCCACTGCAGCCCGAACGCGAGCAGGAGCGCGCCGACGACCAGGCGCAGTGTCTCGATCGGCACCACCGTCAGCGCGGGCCCGAGCGCAGCGACCAGCCCCGCGAGCACGATCAGCGCGGCCCCAACGCCGATCAGCGTCGAGCGCCAGCCGCGGACGATGCCAACCCCGAGCACGATCGTCAGCGCCTCGACCATCTCGACCGCGCTGGCGAGGAAGGAGCCGGCGACCACGAGGATCGTGCTGGTGCTCACCGCGCCATCGTGACGGATTCGTGCGAACCGGTGCGTCAGCGGGCTCGCCGATCTGTTGCGGAAAACCGACAACCCTGGACGGGCCAGGAGCGGCAGTTCATGATCGCCGGATGAGCACGCCGCAGAGTGGGATCTTCGCACTCGGTACTTCGTCGCACGCGTACCTCGAGCTGGACGCCCGGAGCGCAGAGGCGGCGGTGGAGCTGGTGAGTGCCGTGGCCGCCCTGCGCGAGCCGCGGACGACGATGGGCGGCGTCAACCTCGTTGCGGGTTTTCGGCCCGAGCTTTGGCGCACGCTGGTTCCCGAGGACACTCCGCCCGAGCTCGACGGCTTCAACCGCGACCTCATCGGACCGGACGGCTACACGATGCCCGCGACGCAACACGACGCCGTCCTGTGGATCTCCGGGAGCGCGTACGACATCGTCTTCGACATGGCTCGCGCCGCGATCGGCGCGCTGGAAGCCTCGGGGTCGGTCACGGAGGAGTCGTCGAGCTGGCCGTACCAGCACGACCGCGACCTGACCGGCTTCATCGACGGCACCGAGAATCCGAGCCTGATCGAGGCGCCGGAGTTCGCCGTCATCCCGGACGGGATCGCAGGTGCAGGCGGCACGATCTTGCTCCTACAGAAATGGAGCCACGACGCAACGGCCTGGGAAGGCCTGACAGTCGCCCGTCAGGAACAGGTGATGGGGCGCACGAAGGACGAGAGCGTGGAGCTCGACGACAAGCCGGACGAGTCGCACGTCGCGCGGACCGACCAGGACACGTTCGGGAAGATCTTCCGCCGCAACACGCCGTACGGAACTGTGACCGACCACGGGACGATGTTCGTCGGGTTCTGCGCGCGGCAGCGGCCGTTGCAAGCGATGCTCGAGAACATGGCGGGGCTGACCGACGGCGTCCGGGACGAGCTCACGGTCTACACGACGCCCCTGACCGGCGCCTACTACTTCGTCCCCTCGACCCAGAGCCTGCGCCGCTGGGGCGCGATCTAGGTCGTCGCGCAGAGCGTCCGGCTTCGACGTGGCGCTTAAACCCAGGTGTCCGACACTCGGTTTAGGCGCTTCGGATTGTCAAGACCAAAACGCAGCGAAAGCGTCGCAAAAGTGTGACGAAAGCGTGTCCGACGACCATCCCCTGCCGGACATAGGTCGCCCTCACCCGAGGCGAA